>JAEEGL011531945.1_pt1 | contig 19499 bp, 14 predicted proteins | sample 9134231 | NCBI WGS metagenome assembly JAEEGL01 (sample SAMN16246548, study PRJNA631951) | gut metagenome | biome: gut microbiome; feature: rumen; material: fiber-attached | host: Bos | place: Iran: Karaj | collected 2018-10
CACAAATAAGATTTGTTTTTCCGGGATAAGTCCACGTGTCTTTTTTCCATAATTTATCACTGTCTGAAGCAGGCCATTTCCCGGTATATTGTTTTGTATTTATATACGTACTACCGTCTCTAACATATAATCCTATCGGGAAAACAGGTTCAATTATAATCGGATTAATCTCAGTAGTATTTTCTTGAATATCTGGCTCATCGGTTATAGATTCTGTTTTTATTGTCCCTGGAATGTCCTCATTAGTTGAAGAAGTTAACCTACCGTTATCGGTTATTATAAGATCAGTTTCTATTTTATTAATACTACTCGAATAATAAAGAATATCATTATTACTGCAAGAACAAACTAAAATTAACGAAAAAAACACAAATAAAATTAATACAAATTTCATAAATTACAAACCTATTTTATAAAACTTTATTTATCATCCGATTTTTGATTTTTATCAATTATAACTTTAATTATTATTGAAACAACAATAATCAGAATAACAATTAATATCCAAAGATAATTAAAATTTCTGCCTGTTTTTATTTTAACTTTATTAGTATTGGCAGAAGTCGATATTTCCGGAACCTGGTTAAACTCTTTGTTTGTACTGTTATTAAAAGATTCTATGTTTTTGCCGGTGGTTTCTGTTAATTCTGCGTTAGTAATGTCATGTATTAAAATATCGGTTATCGGTGCCGTAGTCTTTTCAACTACAGAGGTTTTAGGATTATCATTGTCTTTTTTCTTAGACGTAACAGTGGTTTTAGGAGGGTTATCAATTTTTGAAGTTGTTAATGAAGTAGTAGTTTCTATTTTTCTCCAAAGTGCGGTATATACTGCATTATCATAAACAAAATCACTAATTTCAATATCCCAGCCGACAAACTCATATCCAGGCCTTTTAGCGGAAACGTCAGGGACAGGAGTATTATCGTTAAAACTCAGATTATCATAAACTATATCCTTAAAAACAGAACCGCTCACGCCGTCCTTGAATCTAACGGTGAACTTATCTGATACTGCTTCAATTTTTACCGGTTCATAAGAAAACCATCCTTTATCTTCATCATAAAATACTTTTCCAATGTAATAATCCTCACTTGATTTATGACTTGAAAAATATTCATCATCGAATTCAAGTATATATCTTGCGGGATTTGTAATTTTAACTTCAAGAAAATATATATTTCCATCCTTTTTTATTTCAGACATTTCGAAAGAACCATTTGCAAGCGGATAAATGATTTCTTTATGTTCGGAAGGTTCTGATTTGCAGACTACTTTTACTTTAATTGAATTTATTATAGTCTGTTTAGACGGAAAATCAGGCTGAACAAGCAAATCGGTATAAACTGCATAAAAAGATATATCATCATTAACTATTACAATATCCCCGGGATTATAACGCTCATCGGTATTTGTTTTCCAATAATCAAATGATTTACCCTCTAATTCTTTTCCTTCAATTATTATCTCTTCACTTTCAGCGTTTAACATACGACTTACAATTAACGTATCGTCAATATAATATTTTACATTGTACTGAATAGGTAACTCCGGTGAAATATATTGAGCATATAGATGAATCGTTTTTCCATTCTCACTGCTATCTGAATTAAATTTGTTTACGGCATAAGATTTTCCTGTTCCATCTCTTTTTGTGTTCCAATATTTATCAGTCAACTTATACCCTTCAGGAAGTTCAAAACCGCACTCATTAAATGATTTATAACTATATTGTGATGAATTAGAAGATGACTTAAAACAGTATTGAACAGTATAAATAGCATCAATACTCTCTCTAAAGTTAGAATGATATACTACAGTTACGTTCCATTGTTTGACACCTACGTCGCCTACATTGATAACTTCATCGATTTCTTCGTCGGCAATAATATAATTAGCAAAGATAGCAAATATAAAAATAACAGATAATAACGTTAAAATGATTTTTTTCATTAATAATTCTTTCCTAATAGTTATTTATTTTTAGATAAAAGATGTCTTCTGACTGCTTCTGATACGGTTAAATAGTCATTCGTAAGGATTGTATCTATTCCCATATCTAAAAATTTACATGCTTCTTCAACATCATCAGACCAGAAAACATTACAAATAATACCGTTTTTGTGAGCTTTATCTATCATTTCCTGATTAAAATAGGGCTTAAATAACTGTACCTTTTGAGCTTTTAAAACTATAGCACGGTCTACAATATCCCATGGGTCTTTCCCTGCTCCGACGCAAATATTGATATCAGGATTCATACTATGAAATTTTTCAAGACAACTATCCGAGCCGCTCATCATATAAACATGCTTTTCACAATCATATTTTCTAATAAGATCTGAAATATCATTATAATGATGATCGTCGCAATCACGATCCATATCCCATATTTTTACATGAACGTTCATTATTGTAGTACATGCGAATTTCTTTAAAATATCTTCAAAAGTAATGATTTTTAAACCTTTAAAGTGTTCACCTTTTTTACATCCGAAATCAAAATGTTCTAATTCATCAAGTGTATAATCCCAAACGTATCCGTGTCCGTCAGAAACGCGGTCTATGTTACTGTCATGAATTGACACAAGTTTACCATCTTTAGTAGCCCATAAATCAAATTCAATTTCCTCTGCTCCTAGAGCAACCGCCGCTCCATAAGCAGGCATACTGTTTTCAGGAGCAATAGTATTAAACCCTCTATGGGAACAAATCCTCGGATATGTAAGATCATTATCACCCGGTATAATCATACTTCCAGCCGGTCTGTAAAGCCAGGGTCTTCGTCCTTCTTCTATATATTCATAATGCGATTTTAATTTTCCACCGAATCCGGCAGGTTTATAATATTTCTTAAAAGGGTCAATTTCTACAGATGAACAACCGACATCATTTAACATATTAAGCAGAACTTTTCCTTCAGGAGAAACAACCATGCTGCATCCGCATACTTCACTGTTTTCGCCAAGACTAACTGCTGATCTTATAACATAACTGTTTGTGTTATATGCAAGGAATCTCGAATTAATTTCCAAAGAATCATGAGTATCAGTTCTTTGATGGGAACACCCTATAATAATATCCGGTTTCATTTTTGCCAATGCAGGAAAAGCTTCATAAAAGTAAAAATCATAACAAGTGAGAAATCCAAATCTTAAACCGTCAATTGTTACAATATACGGTTCTCTATATGAATAGCTGTATTCTACATCGAGCTCATTACCACCTTCAAAGTCTTTCTTAGTTTCAGAAGGGGCAGGATGAGCTTTATAATATTTACCAACAACTGTTCCGTTACGATCAATTGCATACGTAGTATTTCTGATCCCCTTATCAGAATAATCGGCCGCATTAACAAAAACAATGGAGGAACACTCTTTGGCCTTTTTCTTAGCGGCATCAAGTATAATACCGTTAAACTTTTTTGAGCAATTATAGAAATTTTCTTTTCCTTTTACATAAGCAGGAACATCTGAATATTCCGGTAAAACTATTATATCGGAAGAAGGATCACTTTCTTTCAAAAAACTAACCATCTGTGAAAAACACTTTTCAACGTCATCGGGGTCAAATGAATAATAAGGCTGAATAACAGTAATTAACATTTCATTACCTCATTTTTAATCTTGTTACAGATATTATAACACACCGTAATTAAAAGTCAATTATCATAATTGTTATAATTGACAAACATATAAAAATATAGTATTATAAGTATATAAGATTAAAATGACGTAGAATTAAAGGATTATTTTTTCAAATGAAAAAAATAAAACCATTTGACACACAAAAAAAGCCACATATTCCATATTTCTTTTTAATGCCGATAGAATGGATCGGCACTTTATATTATACCGTAGTATCAGGCATAAAAATCAGAAAGCACAATATGAAAGGATTAAAACCTCCATATCTTATTTTATCTAATCACGCTTCTTTTGTTGATTTTCCTATCGCAGTTAAAGCTTGCTTCCCTTTCCATACTAACTGGGTAATTTCGATTGAAGAATTTATCGGAAGAGAATGGCTCATGAGGGGTGTAGGAGGCATATATAAAAGAAAATTTACTGCAGATATTACTGTTGTAAAACATATCCTTACAGTTTTAAAAAAACGTAAAGATATATGCACAATGTATCCTGAAGCAAGATTTTCCCTGGCAGGAATTAACGAACCTCTTGACGGAGCACTTGGAAAACTTGTAAAAATGGCGGAATGCCCGGTTGTTGTTATTATTGAGCACGGAAACTTTTTACAATCTCCGCAATGGTGTAAACACCCATTAAGAAAAGTAAAAATATCTTCAGACGCTACTCAGATTGTTACAGTTGAAGAAGCAAAAACACTATCAGCTGATGAAATTCAGAAAAAAATCGAAAACGCTTTTCTATATGACGATTATAAATGGCAATTTGACAACAGCATAAAAATAAAATCTAAAGCCAGGGCCAAAAACCTTCACAAAATTCTTTATCAATGCCCCGTTTGCGAAAAAGAATTCTTCACACACAGTGACGGTACCTCATTATGGTGTGAAAACTGCGGAAGTAAATGGGAAATGGATTTTCTTGGCAGACTTCACTGCACCACGGGAGAAGAATCGTTTACGCACGTACCGGATTGGTATAGATGGGAAAGACAAAACGTCAGAAATGAGGTCAGAAGCGGAAATTATCATTTTTCCGATACTGTAAGAATTGAGAAATTGGTTAACTGTAGAAAAGGTTTTAACCCGATTGGATTTATTAAATTCACTCATGATTACAACGGATTTACTTTATCGGGAAAACTGGAATCAGGCGAATATTTCTCTCTTGAACGGCCTGTTTCTACAATGTATTCTTGTCATATAGAGTACAATTTCAAAGGAAGAGGAGATGCAATAGATATAGCTACGTTAAAAGACACATATTTTGTTTTTCCTCAAAATGCATATAACGTACTTACAAAAATACATTTTGCTGCCGAAGAATTATTTATTTATGAAAATGAAAAGAAAATATCGGAAAGATTATCAATGAAAGGAAAGGCCTTAAGTGAGAACTGATACAAAAATTAAGTCGAGAAAGTCTCACGTTATCAAAATTATAATTATATGTCTGGTAGTTTTATCTATTATTTTTACTTCAATTATTCTTTCGATAAATAATCACGTTAAGGCAAAAGGTGCCGTTTACATCATAAATAATATATCAGAAAAGGACAAAGAGGAAAAATACGACTGTATTCTCGTCCTTGGATGCGGTTTAAATAGTGATGGGACACCGGGAACTATTCTTCAGGAGCGGCTTAAAACTGCGTTGCAATTATATAATCTCGGTTATTCTGACAGAATTCTTGTTAGCGGAGACCACGGAACAACTCAATATAATGAAGTTGAGGCTATGAAATCTTTCCTTATAAATAATGGAATAAAATCCGATTGTATTTTTATGGATCATGCAGGATTCTCAACGTATGATACTATATATAGAGCAAAATCTGTTTTTTGCGCCGAAAACATAATTATTGTTACACAAAAATATCACCTATACCGTTCACTGTTTCTTGCTGAAAAATTAGGAATCAAAGCGATTGGTGTTCCTGCAAATGATATTGAATACAATTATATATTCAGAGAAAGCAGAGAAATATTTGCCAGAAGCAAGGATTTTATTTTTTCAATTTTAAAGCCAAAGCCAAAATATCTGGGTGAAACAATCGACATCAAAGGAAACGGAGATTTAACTAACGATTATTGAAAAACTATGTCATATACTTTTTTTGAAACATTAAATAATCTTCCTTTATCTTGCTATAATAATAAGAACGTCTTTTTCAGATTAATTCAAAATGAAGAAGATCTTGGATATGCAGTAATTGAATGTAAATTAAAAGACGAGCAAAAAGACTTCGTAAACCCCGCAGGCTTTTCAATTGGCAGAGCGTATTTAAATCCCGATAATAATTATCCTTGTGTGATTTGTTCTTCGGATGGTACACGTATCGGATTTATCAATTTACTTAAATGGTTGGGAAAAGGCGAAGGACTTAGTTGGAGTTTTTATATTGATAAGAATTATCAAGGCAAAGGATTTGGAACATCAGCTGCAAAACTAGCAATAAGCATTCTGAAAACTGCGTTTCCGAATGAAACAATCAAACTATCGACAGAGACATATAACGTCAAAGCAATTGAATTGTACTCAAAACTCGGTTTTAAAAAAATCAATGAGCTTGACGGAAATGACCTGGTATTTGCAATATAAAAAAATCGCTTCATATGAAGCGATTTTTTATTAGAAGTTTATTCTTTCAATAATATAATCTTTTAGTGATTCAATCGGAATACGTATCTGCTCCATAGTATCACGATCTCTTATGGTAACGGAATTATCATTTTCAGAATCAAAATCATATGTAATGCAGAATGGAGTTCCTATCTCATCTTCTCTTCTGTAACGTTTGCCGATAGAGCCTGCTTCGTCAAAATCAACGTTAAAATATTTAGACAAGTCATTATAAATATCAAGAGCTTTTTCTGAAAGTTTTTTTGAAAGAGGAAGAATTGCCGCTTTAACAGGGGCAAGAGCAGGATGTAGGTGCAAAACAACTCTTACGTCATTCTTTTCTTTATCAATTACTTCTTCGTCATAAGCATCGCAGAGAAAAGCAAGCGCAACTCTGTCAGCACCCAATGAAGGCTCGATAACGTACGGTAAATACTTTGTATTAGTATCAGGATCAAAATACTCCATTGACTGTCCGGAAGTCTTTTGATGCTGACCAAGGTCATAATCCGTTCTGTCAGCTATTCCCCATAATTCGCCCCATCCGAACGGGAACAGAAACTCAATATCGGTAGTTCCCTTGGAATAGAAGCACAATTCTTCGGGTGAATGATCACGCAAACGAATATTATCATTTTTGAGACCAAGCGAAAGCAGAAAGTCTCTACAATAGCCCCTCCAATAGGTGAACCACTCAAGGTCTGTTCCGGGTTTGCAGAAGAATTCCAGTTCCATTTGCTCAAATTCTCTAATTCTGAAAATGAAATTACCTGGTGTGATCTCATTTCTGAATGATTTACCTATCTGAGCGACGCCAAACGGAAGTTTTTTTCTTGTTGAGCGCGCAACGTTATTAAAGTTAACAAAAATGCCTTGAGCAGTTTCCGGTCTAAGATAAACGGTACTCGAAGATTCTTCAGTAACTCCGATAAACGTCTTAAACATAAGGTTGAATTTTCTGATTGAAGTAAACTCAGTCCCTCCGCAGTCCGGGCAAGCTATTTTGTGTTCAGAGATATAATTCATCAGCTGCTCATCCGTCCAACCGGCAGGATTTACGTCCAAGTTATTCTGAAACGCGTAATCCTCAATCAGCTTATCAGCCCTATGTCTTGATTTACAAGATTTACAATCCATAAGAGGATCTGAAAAACCGCCTAAATGACCGGAGGCAACCCAAGTCTGAGGATTCATTATTATAGCGCTGTCTAATCCAACATTATAAGGAGACTCCTGAACAAATTTTTTCCACCATGCTTTTTTTATGTTGTTTTTAAACTCAACTCCTAACGGACCATAATCCCACGAATTTGATAATCCGCCGTATATTTCACTTCCCGGAAAAACAAAACCTCTGTTTTTACATAAGGAAACGATTTTATCCATTGTTTTTTCTGTATTATTCATTAAATATAGTCTCCTTCTATCACAATTTTAAAGAACTAATATAGCTGTCCAAATCTATCTTAAATATTCTCTTCCCATTAACAGAAACGTATCCGCCCTTTAATCCTACCAATTCAACTTTACAAAATCTATATGTAAACAATTCATCAAGATAAGAACTAATAACCTCAAAATCAGTAATAGACCACACTGCGTTTTTCTGCAAATAATTCCATTTATCTTTAACGTTTATATACGTACCAGTTGTCAAAGATTTTTGAAGGACAGCATCGCAAAGAGCAGAAATAAATTTCATTTTTTCACTAACAGTATTGTATCCTTCATAATTTATCAATGATTTTAAATCATTAGTATTTAATGTATTATAACCAACAGGATAAAAGTGAATTGTGTCCTGATCAACGATTGTAACAGCATTTTCTATATTTACGTTCAGACCGCCCAAATCATCCGCTATTTTTACATAATCATTTATATCAACAAAATCGTAAACGTCAATAGTTGCACCCGTAAGCCCTTTTACCAGTTCTGCAATATAATTATCTGGTAAATCATATTTACCTGTTTTATAGTAATAATATGCGTCGGTAACAGACATCTGAGAACCAAAAAGATCTACCATTACGTCACCTGGAATTGCTGAAACAGCGGCTTTTTTGCTGTCACAGTTTATCCTGACAATTGTAATAAATTCGATTTTTACATCCGGCTTAGTAGAATATTTCTCAGAAAGAATGGCTCCTGCTCCTGAGTATGATTCTCTTGTAGTTACTTTAGAAGTAACTACCGACATCATTGAAAAAATACCGTGTGAGTTTGAATTATATCCTAACAAAGAAGAATCGTCTGTATCAATTGTATCGACTTTATCTTTATCTTTTTCAAAAGAATTGTTAACAACGTATCTTGTTCCAAAAAAAGCAAGCGGAGCAAAAACAATCGTAGTAACAAGAAATGCAATTAAGAAATTCTTTACAAAATTCAAAGCATCCAATCCCCCTTTCTAATTTATTTATTATATCATAAATAATTAATTTTTCAATATGATAAATTAATATTAATAAATAGAGAGTTATACTTGATTTTGTATATTTTAGATGATATAATTATAAAAATGTTTCCGTAGCTCAGCAGGATAGAGCGTCCGCCTCCTAAGCGGAAGGTCGGCGGTTCGAATCCGCCCGGGAACGCCAAAAGGCCGAAGATTATACTTCGGCCTAAAATAATAAAGAGGGCATCTGCCCTCTTTTTATTATTTCTTATTAAAGAGATCAAAAAGATTATCAAAATCAGAAGCGGGTTCTTTATTTTCAGATCCGGCCAAATCATCCAATGAAGGCTTGGCAGGCTGCTCTTCAACTTTAACTTCGGGAACATCGGTCTTATTGAATCCTGTAGCTATTACTGTAACTCTGACTTCATCATCAAGTTCGTCGTCGATAACATAACCAATAATAACTCGCGCATCTGGATGTGCCTCATTTGTAATAAGATCAGCAGCAGTATCAAGTTCGTCAAGAGCAAAATCGCTGGGGCATGTAAAGTTCACAAGAATTCCTCTTGCGCCTGAAATAGAAGTCTCAAGAAGAGGACTTGAAATAGCCATCTTGGCCGCTACTTCAGCCTTTTCTTTTCCATTAGCAACACCGACGCCCATATGAGCGTATCCGGCATCTTTCATAACAGCTTTAACATCTGCAAAGTCAAGATTTATCAAACCGTCTTTAGTAACAAGATCAGAGATAGACTGAACGCCATGTTTTAAAATATTATCTGCTTCGCTGAAAGCATTTAGAACTGTAATTCTGTTTGAAGAAAGCTGTTTAAGGCGTTCATTAGGAATTACTATAATAGCGTCAACGTTTTGACTCAATTCTGCTATACCTGCTTCTGCCTGAGCCATTCTTTTTTCTCTTTCAAATTTGAAAGGTTTTGTAACAACTGCTACAGTAAGAACGCCCATTTCTTTTGCAACTTTTGCAATAATAGGAGCAGCACCTGTTCCGGTTCCTCCACCCATACCTGCAGTAACAAAAACCATATCGGCGCCCTTAATAGCGTTTGTTACGTCTTCAATATTCTCTTCAGCAGCTGCTGCACCAATCTCAGGATTTGAACCTGCTCCCTGGCCTCTTGTTAATTTCTCACCAATCACAACTTTTGTTTCGGCTTTAGACTTAATTAAAGCTGAACGGTCTGTATTGATTGCGATAAACTCTACGTCTGATATTCCACTTTCAACCATTCTGTTGACAGCGTTGTTTCCGCCGCCGCCGACACCTATAACTTTGATCTTTGTTGAACAATCAAATTCAAATTCATTGTTTTCTACTGACATATCATTCCTCCTGAACAAAATCTATAAATGAATAAAATAATTTTCTTTTTTTATAATAAATGATTTTTACAAAAATTTCAAGTAGTAAAATAACTATTTTTTCTTTTTTGCCAAAAAAAACAATTATTTTTCCTCCATCCGAACAATAATATTGCTTAAATCATCAATAATAATAGTTCCTGTTTCTTCAGGGGAATAAAAACCGATTATTTCTATTGCAGTATCAAGCTTCTTTTTTAATTCATCATAATTACCGGCTTTTATTATAATTCTTCCCTCATATTCAAACGTCAATTCAAATCTGTTTTCGAGATTCAATACCGTTAATTTATCGTAATAACTTAGATCATTTAATAACAAAAGAATTTCATCTGTATGCCTTGAAGAATAATCATCATAAAATATTACTTTTTTAGATGTAACTGCCGTTTTTACCTTAGGAATTGATATTAATCTCACATCAGGGTATTTTTCAAGAAGTAACTTTTCTGAATTAAATTTACTAAGAACCTTTAATTCTTCATTAATAAGAAACCATTCTCCGTCTATTTCAAAATAATATTCCGGCTTTTCTTCTATAATTTCTAGATAAACGGAATCAGGAAGTTGTATGGTAGTCTTAACGTTTCTTACAAAAGGCAGACTTGTAATAATACCTGTTTTGATATTCTTTTTAGATAAAAAAACAATAAGATCTCCGTACTCTATACCAGAAGCATCAAGAATAGTATTAAAATCATAACTTTCTACCCCGTCTATTATTATTCTCTTCACAGAGAAAAATAAACTTAACGCAATCATTAGAAAAGCAATTATCAGAACAACTATGATAATTACGGTTACAATTCCTCGCTTACTGTCCTTATACTTTTTTGTGTCAGTAAAATCAGAAAAAACTGCGCTATCTCTCGGAGAAGCATTATTTTTTTCAACGATTTTTTTTGCCATTTTTCGTACCGATAATATTTTTTATTTCATTATAAATACATGAATCCGTATCCTTAACGAAGAACTCCTTACTCTTAGTTTCCATAGTTCTTTGCAAAGATTTATCATTTATTATCTTATCAACAAATTGAGCTAGCATTTCACCTGACAGGTCTGAATCATTAATCAGAAGTGCAGCGTCAGCATCAGCAAGAACCTTAGCGTTTTTAAATTGCTGGTTATTTGTTACATTTGGAGAAGGAACTAATATAGAAGCCTTACCCAATGCAGATATCTCTGAAACTGTAGCCGCACCTGATCTGCAAATTACAATATCAGAAGAAGCCATTTGAAGAGGCATATCATATATATATTCTCTTAAATCAAAATTTTGAAGTTTATCAAGCCCGATTGATTTTACAGAATCTAAAACTGAATTATAAAATCTTGAACCTGCAGCATGAATAAAGTAAACGTCGGGATGCTCGGGAAGATATCTCGCGGCAAAATCTATGACTGCGTCGTTCAGACTTTTTGCTCCGATACTTCCACCGAAAGAAACAATTTTATATTTAATGCCTTCCGGCAGCGGAATTTCGAACCTGGCTTTTTCAATATCTAACGACGTAAAAAGAGAATCTACAGGCATACCGGAGTGAACTACTTTACACTTTCCGCCTTTTAAAAACGAAGAAGTTTCTTTAAAATTAACAAAAACAACATCTGCTTTGTTTTTAAGCATTTTAACTGCAAACCCGGGCTCCGCATTTGACTCGTGTAATGCAACGGGTATTCCAAGTGATGAAGCTGCATAGCAAACAGGATAACAAACATATCCTCCAGTTCCGATAACAACGTCAGGTTTAATGTCTTTCAAATATTTTTTACAAATATTTATTGCTTTTAAAGTCATATATAATGCCTTGATATTTTGCAAAGAAAGACTTCTTTTCAAACCCATAACGTCAATATAATTTATATTATATCCTGCTTTCGGTACGAGTTTACTTTCAATGTGTTCTTTAGTTCCAATATATTCAAACTGAGAATCATTTTCATACTTTTTAATAATATTGGCAATACTTAATGCAGGATTAACATGACCTGCGGTTCCACCGCCTGTTAATACGACTTTCATACTAAACCCCCTATCTGCTTATTCTTGAATATCTTGAAATAGATAACAATATTCCCATTTCAAATAATAATATTACGAGAGATGAACCTCCGTATGAAAAAAACGGCAAGGATATTCCCGTATTAGGAATTATACTTGTAACAACCATCATATTTGTAAACGCCTGAATACCAACGTGAGCAACTATGCCGATTGCGGTAAGATATGAAAAACAATCGGGGGCGCGTCTTGCTATATAAAGTCCTCGCCAAATGAACGCAAGATAAAGCCCAATTATACAAATACAACCAATGAATCCGAATTCTTCAGCTACAATCGCAAATATAAAGTCATTCTGAGGCTGAGAAACAAACAGATGTTTTTGAAGCGATTTGCCAAATCCTCTCCCGAACAATCCTCCGGAGCCGACTGCATTCAAGCCTTGCACCGTCTGCCATATATCATCTCTTACACTATAATTACCCGGATTTACCCACATATCTATTCTTCTTTTGAAATAATCCGGAAGAAAGGACATTTTCATGATCAAATCCGAATAAAATGGTAAAAATACTACTGCAGCAACTCCAATAATAACTAATGGCGCAATTAACCATTTTTTTCCACCGCCAGACCAAATTACCATTATACCAATTAAAAAAATAATAATGGTGCCTGAAAAATGTTTTTCTAATACTACTAAAAAGCAGGAGATTCCAAGAATCAGAAGCGGAATAATCGTTCCAACAATAATTGATTTTCCAAGTCTGCCCTTAACATATACGTGTTTATAATTTTTGTCAAAATAATATGCTAAAAGAAAAACTACTGCTATTTTTGCTATTTCTGATGGTTGAAAACTAATTATCTTAAAATCAAGCCATCTTTTTGCCTCTCCTTCTTTTGATCCGATGAACAAAACCAAAACAAGAAATAAAAGCGTCAGCCCTAAAAAAGTAGATAAAATAAACTTGTTTTTTATCAAACGGTAATCAACAAAGCTCGTAGCAATCATTATTGCTACTCCAAGTGCAACGAAAACAAGTTGTTTTCTAATATAATATGCGCTGTCTCCGAACTTAGTCAAAGCATACGGAAAGCTTGCAGAATATACCATCGCAGAGCCAATACACATCAAAAGGAGAATGATAATTACCATTGGTCTGTCAACCTGGCCTCTTACAATTCTTGTGAGTTTAAAACCATGATCTTCTGTTTTGTTATTAACCACACTTAATTCGTTATTTTGAGTTATGGCAATTCACCTCCAATCGAAATTATAAATAATTTTAATTTTATAAGCCAAAAATAGATATTATGCAAAAAGCAAGAGTAACTAAGGAAAATACAACAACAATTTTAATTTCTCCCCATCCGCATTTTTCAAAATGATGATGAATAGGAGCCATTTTAAAAATTCTTTTTCCGTGGGAAAGTTTAAAATACGATACTTGAATTATATCAGATAAAGCTTCACAAATGTAAACAATTCCGACAAAAATGATAATAATAGGATTGTTAATCATAAAAGCCAAGCCTATCACCATTCCACCAAGGAATAATGAACCTGTATCACCCATAAAGATTTTTGCAGGATGGAAATTATAAACAAGGAACCCTGAAGTACAGCCTAAAAGAATAATCGCTAAAAATGAAGATTCTTCATTTGAAAGAATAACAGATGCAATAATAAAAAATACAGAAACTATCAATGTTACAGACGAAGCAAGTCCATCTATACCGTCTGTAAGATTTACACTGTTAACAATACCGGTTATAAGGAGAACCATAAACGGATAATATACAAATCCAAAATCAACAGTCTTCTTAAAAAACGGAATATAAACTTCCGTTGATGCGTAACCGAGTTTAATAAGAACGACAATATAAGCAATTGAAAGAATAAATTGCAACAAATATTTCTGCCATGCTTTCAAACCCTGATTTTGCTTTTTCTTCAATTTAGCTAAATCATCAATAATTCCTATTAATCCGTTTAGTAATGCAAACAAATAATTAATAATTATAAGCCATATATTAATTTTAAACCCTAATAATTTCAGAATCGTTAACGCTATTGCTCCAAGAACGAGCGAGGAAATTATGAAGGTTATACCACCCATGGTAGGAGTTCCCTCTTTACTTTTATGCCATCTGGGTCCAATATCAAGTATTTTCTGACCCATTTTAAGACTTTTTAAAACCGGTATAAAAATCCTGGATAATATGGCAGTTAAAGAAAAAATACCGACAAAAAGTAAAATATACGTTATAATCATTTCATTTCTCCGTGGTTAATTAATTAATTTGAGAACTCTTTCAATAGCTACTGCCCTGCTTGCTTTAAACAAAATTACGTCTCCGTTACGGGATAATTTATTTATACAAGCAGCAGGAGCTTCGGGATCATTCAAATCTTCAAACTTAAAAACATTATCCTTATCTACTCCGTTTTTTATAGCTGAATCAGCTATATATGATGCTTCTTTGCCGAAAGTAATAAGATAATTTATTTTATTATCCGCTATTATTTTACCGACTTTTTCATGAGATTCTTTACTGTAAGAACCAAGTTCTCTCATTTCGCCAAGCACAGCAAAAGAACGCTGATTTTTGTTTTCCGAAATCTTCCTAAGAACCTTTATTCCTGCCTCCATAGATTCCGGAGAAGCATTATAACAATCCTCAATAATGGTTTTCCCGTTCTTTTCGTATGCATTCTGTCTCATTCCAGTTGTATGGAAGTTTCTCAACCCTCTTCTGATTTCAAATTCTCCCATTCCAAGATGAAGACCAACTGCGTACGCAAGAGTAGCATCAAAGACGTTATGACTTCCTAAAGCAGGAATTACTAAACTTTCCACCCTCTCGCCGTGTATTATAAGATCGAAAGCAGAACCGTTTTCTCCAACAATTATATTGTCAATAAAAATATCGCTTTCTTTATTTTTTTTGCCGATATAATAAGCATTAGGAATATTTTCAAGAAGCGGCTCATCACCATTCAAAATAATTTTACCGTTGCTCTTCATTCCGCAAAGAATTTCAAGTTTTGCATTACGTATCTCTTCCCTTGAACCGAGTTTTTCGATGTGAGAAGTTCCAATATACGTTATTATCGCTATGTCGGGCTCAGCAATTTCAGAAAGATATTTTATTTCGCCCCTGGCAGACATTCCCATTTCAAGAACAACAATCTGATGCTCTTTTTTTAAGCCTAGCAAGGTCAGAGGCAAGCCAATGAAATTGTTAAAATTACCGCTTGTCTTATGCGTATTATATTTTTGTGACAAAACAGAATAAACAAATTCTTTTGTTGTAGTTTTTCCGATACTGCCTGTTATTGCAACAGTTACTACGTCAAAGAAAGATTTATATCCCATCGCAATAAGACCGAGTGCTTTTACTGTATCATCAACTTTAAAATATACCAACTTATCTATTATTGTATCAATATGGTCTGCTAAAACAAATTCCGCTCCGTTTTCATAGGCATTGTTTATATAGTTATGACCGTCAAATTTTTCTCCTTTGATAGCGATAAACAGTGAGCCTTTTTCTGCTTCTTTCGAGTCAGTAACTATATTAGTTATTTCACTATCTGAACTACCTATTAAATCAGCTCCGGTAAAGGAAATAATATCATTAACGGTTAATTTTCTGTCTAAAAATACTTTCATATAATCACCCGCTTATTTTTTGCTTTCAAATCTCTTTTTTAGCGCTTTATTAACTTCATCTTTTTCAGAAAAAGGATGTTTACCGTCCTTTCTGATTTCATAATTTTCGTGACCTTTGCCGGCAATTATAATTATATCGTTATCTTTGGCATTTAAAATAGCGTATTCTATTGCTTTTTTTCTATCCTCAATAACAATATAATTATTTTTATTTTGGACACCGGTAAGAATATCAGAGATTATAGCAGACGGTTCTTCTGTTCTGCAATTATCACTCGTTATAATAGCAAAATCTGCCATCTCAGTAGCAATACTTCCCATTATAGGTCTTTTGGACTTATCCCTGTCTCCACCGCAGCCAAAAAGAACAGTTATTTTCTGATCCGGTCTTTTTGATTCTTTTATTGATTCAATTATATTGGTAATAGCATCAGGTGTATGAGCATAGTCGATTACAACTGAAAACGGTACAGAATTGTCAGTTATTCTTTCTATTCTACCGGGAACGTTTTCAATCTGATTAATAGACTCGCGAATTGTCATTTGATCGATTCCAAATGAAAGAGCCAATGCTGCAGAACCTAACGTATTGTAAACACTAAAAGTTCCGGGAATTTTACAAGATATATGGAGCAGACTTCCATCACGTGTCTGAATATCATATTCCACGCCGTTCATGGAATCATGTTCAATATTAACTGCTTTGAAATCCGAATCATTTGATTCCGAAAAAGAAACACTCTTACACAATCTCTTATCAAATGTTTTTTTCACATATTCATTATCTACATTAAATACCGCAAAATCAGACTGTTTAAAAAGAATTTCTTTAGCTTGAGCATAGTTTTCCATTGTCTTATGAAAATCAAGATGATCTTGAGTAAGATTGGTATATAATGCTGCAGAAAAACAAATCGGTGCTACTCTTCCCAGTGCTAATGAATGAGAAGACACTTCCATCAGAACAACTTCTACACCGTCGTCTCTCATATCTGCCAATAGTCGATATAATCTCTCCGGATCGGGCGTTGTCATTCCAAGGTCAACGGTTTTATTTCCGTATTTATTTGCAATTGTACCTATTATTCCAGTTTTATAGCCGGCATTTTCAAATATTTTGGATAATATATACGTTGTACTCGTCTTGCCGTTTGTCCCGGTGATTCCAATCATCTTCATGCTGTTTTGAGGTTTGCCATTCAAATTGGAAAATATATAAGAAGCAGCGAGCCTGGTATCAGAAACAAGTATATAAGGTATTGGCGATTCAAACGGCTCTTCCTCTACTATAGCAAGAATTGCACCGTTGTCATGAGCAGATCCAATAAAATCATTTGCGTCATATTTTGTGCCTTTAATACACAGAAATGCATTACCTTGCTTTACAAGTCTGCTGTCACCTGTAACTCCAGTTACTTCTAAATTTTCGTTGCCAAAATAATCTAATACGTCAACACCGTTTAATAATTCTTTAATATGCATAAAGTTTCCTCATTCTTCAATATCAGAATCATCATCAGTTTGGTCAAGAAATTTACATCTGACCATTATAACAGTTCCGTAATCTACCGATTTGCCGGGTTCGATATCCTGCTCAACTATAACAGCTCCGTCTCCCGCATTATAATTTGTAGCTCCCTTTATGTATACGTTGAAACCTAAAGTATTTAATCTGTTTATTCCAACGTTTGCTTTTTCATTAATCAAATCAGGAACAACGATTTTTTCTTTATAATTTGACCCGTTTGTATAAATTATAATTTTACTGTTTATTTTTGTCAATAATGATTTGGCTGTAGGAACCTGATCAATTACAGTTGTTCCACTCCCAACAATTTCATAATTTAATTCGAGCTTTTCAAGGTCGGACTTAACCTCATCTATTTTCTTTCCTTTGTAATCCTTTAATTCTATAGAAATTCTATTCATCTCAGAAGAAGAGTACACTCTTTCCACTCCAAGATATTCGAGTACAGGCTCCATTACTGACTTAACGTAAGGAGCAGCAACGTTTGCACCGTATTTATTATCGATAGTAGGCTCATCAACAATTATTATTACGCATACCTGAGGATCATCAGCAGGAGCAATTGCAACGCACGAACCTACTCTGTCTTCTTCATCTTTCGTATCCCTTTTTTCAGAAGTGCCGGTTTTGGCAGCTACCCTATAACCTGCAATATAAGCATTTGCAACACCGTTACCGGAAGCAACTCCTTCACTGAGAACTGCCATTATTGATTCGCTGACCTGACTGCTAACAATCTGTTTCCTGTCGTAAGAATTATAATCTTTTATAACGTTTCCATCAGAATCAGTTAATTTTGAAACAATATGCGGAGTAATAATATATCCTCCGTTTGCAACAGTACATATAGAAGATAATTGCTGAATAGCAGTTGTTTTAAAAGTTTGCCCAAAACTGTAGCAGGCAAGTTCAACACTGTTAAAAGAACTTCTCGGAACGTGCAATGTCAATGCTTCACCAGGCAAATCAATCCCCGACAGAGTTGTATATCCAAACTTTTCAAAATATGAATAAAAAGTTTTGGTACCAATTTTTGCTGCGACCTGCATTATCGTAGGATTACACGATAGTTGAAGCATCTTGTCAAAGTTTTTTGTCCCATGCCCCCACGTTTTGTGGCAATGAATAAGAACTCCGCTTACGTCAAGTACTCCCGTGCAAGTATAACTGTCGTTAAAACTGGTAACTTTTTCTTCAAGTGCAGTTGCAGTAGTTATCATTTTAAAAGTAGATCCAGGCTCATAAAGATCCGAAATAGCTTTGTTGCTCCACATTTTATAGACCATTTCCCAGAAGAACTCATTCTTCGCCTCTTCTTCGGTCATCTCGGGATATTTTTCAGGATCGTACGTCCAAGTTTCATACTGCTCTTTAAATGGACTAACAAGTTCATACGGATTGTTTAAATCAAAAGTCGGATAAGTTCCCATAGCGTAAATCTCTCCGTTATTGGGATTCATAACGATGCCGGTTACTCTGTTTGCGGCTTTTGATTCATAATAAGTTTTTTGAAGCTGCTCCTCCAATATTGATTGTATTGTTATATCAATTGTCAAATATGCATTATAACCATTTTGCGGCTCAACATAACTGTCAAACATACTTGGAATACTTTGATTTTTAGCGTCTCTTGCCGTAATATATTTTCCGGGTGTTCCGGAGAGAAGGCTATTATATTTCAATTCTACTCCAATCAATCCTCCGTCGGTACCGGAAAATCCGATTATTGAAGCGGCAACGTCTGAATAAGGATAATACCTTTTTGAAGTCGATTGAAGATAAATCTGGTTTTTTATTTCATTTTCTTTTATAAAGTCTCTGACTTTCTCTGCAGTGATTTCATCTAAATTCTTTTGTATAGTAATATCTTTTCGTTTATTGTACTTCTCTATTTTTTCTTTAATTTGGTCAGACGTTTGATCAGATACTTCGGATAAAAAAGTACAAATAAGGTTCAATTTTTTATCAATATACTTTTTCTTGTTTTTTTCATTTTCATCATCAGACAACGTTTTATCATAGCCGTAATCTTCGTCTGAAGCACTCAATATATCTGAAGGCGAAACAAACAGTCTATACGTAATAATGTTAGTAGCGAGCGCAAAGCCGTTTCTATCATATATCACGCCCCTTTCTGCAGGGAGATTTACTTCGTGCTGTATGTTTTTTATAACATCTTTCTGATAGTCGTCATATTTGGTTATCTGTAAAACATATAATTTAACTATTATTA
>JAEEGL011740343.1_pt1 | contig 19499 bp, 17 predicted proteins | sample 9134231 | NCBI WGS metagenome assembly JAEEGL01 (sample SAMN16246548, study PRJNA631951) | gut metagenome | biome: gut microbiome; feature: rumen; material: fiber-attached | host: Bos | place: Iran: Karaj | collected 2018-10
CTGATTTTTATAAGGGATATGATTTTTATAAAGGATTTGAGGAAAGAGCATGAGTCTGAATGATACGCCGATGGCGGAGAGAACACATATCGGTTTTTTCGGCTTAAGAAACGCGGGAAAAAGCAGTCTGGTCAACAGGATCACGAACCAGCCGGTTTCCCTGGTCAGTGACATCAAGGGCACGACGACGGACCCCGTCAGAAAGAGCATGGAGCTTTTGCCCCTCGGCCCGGTCACGATCATCGACACACCGGGCTATGATGATGAAGGGATGCTGGGAGAGCTTCGGATCGGACGGACCAAAGAGGTACTCTCAACCTGCGACATTGCCGTGCTGGTTGTCGAAAAAGAGGAACTGCAGGAGGCGGAAGAACAGCTGCTTGACCTGATCAAAGCCAGACAGATCCCCTGTGTGATCGCAAGGAACAAAACGGACCTTGACGCAAAGACCCTGCAGCAGGATCCTGCACAGAAACTGCAGGGCTTCCCGCAGAAACTGCAGGGCTTTCCGCTGTATTTTGTCTCGGCAAAGAGCGGGGTGGGCATAGAAGAGCTGAAGGAAGCGATCGCTTCCGCCGCAAAGGGAACCGTAAAAGAGATGCGGCTTGTCGCGGATCTGATCCGGAAAGGCGACACGGTCGTGCTGGTCATCCCGATCGACACATCTGCCCCCAAAGGCAGACTGATCCTGCCGCAGCAGCAGGCGATCCGGGATATCCTGGATGCGGATGCTGTCAGTATGGTGACTTCGGTGGAAGGGCTGCCGGATACACTGGCGCGCCTGAAGGAGCCTCCCGCGCTTGTGATCACGGATTCGCAGGCATTTGCAAAAGTCATGAAGCTGGTGCCTGAAGAGATCCCGCTGACCTCGTTTTCCATTCTGATGGCACGCTACAAGGGATTTTTGTGGGAAGCCGTCGAAGGCGCAAAGGCCATCGATCATCTGAAAGATCACGCAAAGATCCTGATCGCGGAAGGCTGCACACACCACAGGCAGTGTGAGGACATCGGGACCGTCAAACTTCCGGCCTGGCTGAAAAAATACACCGGAAAAGACTTTGAACTGACATTTACTTCCGGGCACGGGTATCCGGAGAACTTAAGTGATTTTGACCTGATCATCCACTGCGGCGCCTGCATGTTAAACGACAACGAAGTCAGAAACCGCATGCTTTCGGCGCAAAAAAAAGCCGTTCCGTTTACGAATTACGGTACGGCCATTGCGCATATGAACGGGATCTTAAAAAGGAGCATCGCCCCGGTATCTAATTAGCGGCACGGTTCAGGAATTCTTCGGAGATCTCCAGGCTCTTCGTGCGGAAGGATTCGCTGATGGAAACCCTGCTGACAGGCTTTCCGAACAGATAACCCTGCAGCCGCTCGCACCCGATCTCCTTGAGAAAATCAGCCTGTTCCCTGGTTTCGACACCTTCCGCAAGGGCTTTCATATCAATCTGTTCCGCAAGCCGGACGATGCTGTTTAAGATCGTGCCGGCTTTTTTGTTGCCGGAGAAATTGGTCAAAAATTTCATGTCGATCTTCATCACATCAAACTTGAAATCCTTGAGTACATTCAGCGAAGAGTAGCCTGCGCCAAAATCATCGAGCCAGAGCGCATAGCCGGCGCCCCGGAACTTCTCGATCGTTTCGGTCAGAAGATCGGCATTCCGGTCCATGACGCTTTCCGTGATCTCGATATGGAAATATTCGCGCGGAAGCCGGTACTGCTCCCGATAGGTTTCGCAGATCTTCAGCATATCTGCAACTTCAAAATCAATAAAGGAAAAATTGATCGATACGGGAACCGCGGCCGAAAACTGATCGATGGCATCGCGCATGTCCTTACAGGTGTTTTCGATGACACAGATATCCAGCTTGTGGATCTGCCGGTATTCCTCAAGAACCGGGATAAAATCACCCGGGGAAAGGAAGCCGTATTCCGGATCCTCCCATCTGGCCAGAGCTTCCAGACCGCAGACTTTGCCGGTTTTAGACCAGACCACCGGCTGATAGTATACCTTGATGTAGCCGGCCTCGATCGCGTGGTCGATGTTGTTGACGATGTATTGTTTTTTATGAAATTCAAGATCCAGATCGTTGTTATACTCCGCATAGTTTCTGTCATAGTATTTCTTGATGCTGCCACAGGCATAGCGCGCTCTGTCACAGGCGATGGCGGGATCCGTATCTCTTGCCGGCGTGAAGGCGCCTGCCTTGATCCCGAGATAGACATCGGTGCGCTTTTCATTGATCTTTGCCCGGATGATAGAAAGGCGCTCCTCTGTATTGTCCGCATCGGAAAGGACGACAAAGTGGTCATCGGAGAAGCGGGCGAGCGGCACATCATGGAAGACTTCTTTTAGGACCTCAGCGACCCGGACAAGAAAATCATTTCCCTCCTGGAAGCCGTATTTGTCGTTGTAGGTTTTGAAATTCTCGATATCGATAAAAAGAAAACGCTTTTTTGAAGGATCTGTTGCGGGATCGGCAAGGACCTGCAGGGCTTCCCTTCTGAAATAGTGCATGTTGTGAATGCCGGTCAGCTCGTCATGCAGAGCGACATTTTCCAGACGGCTGTTGACCTGCTCGAGATGTTCATCCTTTCTGGCGCTGACCAAATGCTGGTAATAGACGCCGAAACTGGCCATCAGAAGGGATACGAAGGTGATGAACAGGTTGACTTTTGTGGCATAGGATGCGTCTTTTCCGAAGTCCATGACAAAATAGAAGGCGCAAAACGATGCCGTCATGATCAGGAAAGAGAGCAGAGGCTTCATGGCCAGGATACAGGTCACGAAGATGAGCATGGTAAGAAAAGTCAGGACCTGCTCGCCTTTGACATAGTCCAGATAGGAAATATAGATCCCGAATAGGATCGCGACCACGGAAAAGGAAACGAGAGCTACGGTGCCGAGGCGGTAATCATGGCTTTTGGCATGGGTATATCTGAAAGCATGGATGAACAGGAAGATGGAAACGGCAAGCAAAAGCACATAGGATGTCAGGTGCTGCGCAAACCAGCTGGCGCTTCTTGCGTGCTCACCGGTGTACATTTCGACAAACAGGCTCACGATCATCCAGACCTCAAGTGCGCTCACGATGAACGACATGTAGGTTGCGGACTGCATATTTGCCATGCGGAAATAGTTCTTAACGTACGGCGAGTGCGGCTCCAGACCGAGCCTGCGTTTGATGTTCTTGAACATATGCTTCCCGATCCTTAAGGTTTGTAAGGTGCTTTCATAGTAGCACAGATCACAGGTTTTCTCAAGGAAGCATAGCGTGGACAAACGGTGGCAAAATCAGATATACTTAAAAAGCAGAAGGGATCCAGTCTTACGACAGTGTAAAGGAGACCGCAGATGAACACAGATAAACACACTCCCGACAACCTGCTTTCCAGGCTCTTTTTCTCACTGCTTCCCGTGCAGATCCTGATCTTTGCCATGGGATCCATCAATTCGATCGTGGACGGCGTGATGGCCGGTCGATACATTGATGCGGTTTCCGTCGGCGTGATCGGCCTTTATTTTTCCATGGTCAATATCATGAATGCCATCGGATCCGTGCTCCTTGGCGGCACGGCCGTTCTGTGCGGCAGGTACATGGGAAAGGGCGAACTTGACAAGACGGAAGGCGTTTTCTCGCTGAATCTGATCGTTACGTTTCTGGTCGGTGCGCTTCTGACGCTCGTCAGCCTTCTCATTCCGGGACCGATCGCTTTGATGCTCGGGGCCAGCAGGGAACTTGAAGGAAGCCTGATCCTCTATATCCGGGGCTATGCGATCGGGATCCTGCCCATGCTGCTTGCCCAGCAGATCGCCGCTTTTTTGCAGATGGAAAGACAGAATGCGCGCGGCTATCTTGGGATCGCGGGCATGATCGTTTCCAATGTTACCCTGGATATCGTTCTGGTCGGGGTGCTGAGACTTGGGATCTTCGGGCTGGCGCTTGCGACGTCTTTGAGCAACCTGATCTATTTTCTGCTTCTTGTTCCTTACTATTTTTCTTCCAAAGCGCAGCTGCATTTCGGCTTCAAAAAGGCCCGGTGGAAAGACCTTATGCCGCTTGTCAAGATCGGATTTCCCGGCGCGCTTCTCGTATTCTGCCTTGCGATAAGAGGGATGTTCATCAACAGGATCCTGCTGAAATTTGCAGGGAACGACGGGCTTTCCGCCATGTCTTCCTTTAACATGGTCAGCGGGTTTTTCATCGCCTATTGTCTCGGAAACGGCGCCGTAGTCAGGATGCTGATCAGTATTTTCGTGGGGGAGGAAGACCGCTCATCCATGAAAAAGACGCTGCAGATCGTCTTTACGAAAGGACTGTTGCTGTCTCTGATCTTTACTGCGGTCGTTGCCCTGCTCTCGCCCATCCTAAGCCTGATCTTTTTCCCGGACAGAAGTTCCGCGGTTTATATGCTTTCGCACCGGCTGTTTCTGATCTATGCGTTCTGCATTCCGCTGATCCTGATCTGTCAGGTGTGTACAAATTATCTGCAGGCGACGGGACATACGGCTTTCGTGAACGTCCAGTCGGTCTTTGACGGATTCTTTTCCATGGTGATCCCTTCGGCGATCCTTGCGCCCGTGATGGGCGCTATGGGTGTCTGGATCTCCAATCCCATCGGGATCTTCCTGACGATCCTGACGGTTCCCGTATATGCGCTGCTCTTTTGGAAGCACGTGCCGAAAACCGTGGATGAATGGATGTTTCTTCGGGATGATTTCGGGGTTCCGAAAGCGGACCATCTCGATATCCAGATCCGCAGCATGGAAGAGGTGGTGCAGGCCTCCGAAAGGATCCGCGCTTTTTGCGACGGGCACGATCTCGGAAAGGGGACTTCCTATTATGCGGCGCTCTGCCTTGAGGAAATGGCAGGAAACGTGGTCCGACACGGATTCGGGGCGGACGGGAAGGCGCATTCCCTGAACGCACTGGCGATTTTTAAAAATGAAGACATTACGCTTCGGATCAAGGACGACTGTATCCCGTTTGATCCGACAGAGATGGCGCAGCTTCTTGCGGATGATCCGCATGCCGACAACATCGGGATCCGCATGGTCTTTAGGATCGCGGATGATGTGAACTATCAGAACCTTCTGGGGCTGAACGTGCTGACCGTAAAGATCAGGGAAGAAAATCTGGCGCTCAAGGAAGATACCGATTTTATGCTGGAGAAGAGGCTGAAGGAACTGGATCCTTCCCTGCACTTACGGTTCAGGGATACGGTTTTTGCCACCCAGAAAATGCTGTCCAGATTTAAGCTGCTGTTCCCGGAATATACGGATCATTCCGAACTGCACAGCATGACGGTCATCGATTCCTGCAACCGGCTGGTGGGTACGGAGCAGATCGGGAAACTAAACGCGGACGAGATCTACTGCCTGCTGACGGCCTGCTATCTGCATGATGTCGGTATGGGGATCGGGGAAAAAGATTATGAAGCCTGGAAGGATCAGCTTGGGGCCGAAGCGTTCTTTGCCTCGCATCCGGGTGCGCAGAAAGCGGATTTTGTCAGGGTGTATCACAATGAATTCAGCGGGATGTTCATTGAGAAGTATGCGGAACTCTTTGAGATCCCTTCCGCGGAACATGCTTTTGCGATCAAACAGATCGTGAGGGGACACCGGAAGACGGATCTGTTCGATGAAGAAGCGTATCCTGCGGCGTTAAAGCTTGCAAACGGCAACACGGTCTGCCTGCCGTATCTGGCTTCTCTGATCCGGCTCGCGGATGAGATCGATGTGGTGGCGACCAGAAATCCGCTGATCCTGTATGATATCGATACGCTGACGGATGAAACTGAGATCGCGGAGAACAGGAAACTGAATGCCGTAAAGAGCATGAAGATGACAAAAGATGCGTTCTTCTTATCATGCGAGACCGATGATGACGCTGTCTATGCAGGCGTTTCCGAAATGGCTGCAAAGATGCAGAAGACTCTCGACTACTGCGCCGACGTCATTCACAAACGCACGCCCTTCCGCCTCACCCAAACGAAAGTGGTCCTTCGGGGACGGGGTTAGTGGCTCATTTACAGAATATTCTGCCCGATCAGAACAATTAAGGGCAGGGAAAGCGCAAAAAACAGCGTGGACAGCAGAACGCTGTTCACACATAGCACGGGCTCCTGCTCCAGCTGCATGGCATAGATCGAAGTCAGCGTGGCACAGGGGCATCCCAGATACACAAGCATACACATCTTGGAATTCACATCCAGCGGCAGCGGCTTTAACAGCAGCGCCACGAGAACGGGGATCAGCAGATTTCTGATCAGGATTACGGGATAGGATGATTTTTGCGTAAAAATCACACCGAGCCGGTTCTCGGAAAGCATCACGCCGATAATGATCAGCGACAGCGGAGAAATGACGGACCCGATACTGCTTACGGCAGTCTGAACGGGGGCCGGAAAATGCAGGCCGAAAGCCACCATCACGATCATGACAAGGGTTGAGATCGTGCCCGGTGTGCACAGTTTTTTCAGTTCGATTTTTCCGGGCAAAAACAAAGAATACTGAACCGTAAAGAACAGCAGGTTAAAGACAATGATCATAACGGCGTTGTAGAGGATGGCTTTTTCGCCAAACAGCGCCAGGCAGAGCGGAAGCCCTAGGAATGTGCAATTCGGGTAAGTGAGCAGACCGGTGATCACGGCAGCCCTGGCCTGCGCGGTCTTTCTGATCTTATGGAACAGAAGAGAGAGCACAGTGGTGCCAACGAGCACGCCGGTCGCAAGGATCAGCGAAAAGAGAAGGTCGTGCAGATCACTTCGGTCCGGTTCCTGTGAAGTAGCGGACAGGATCGTGAACGGCAGGATCAGATCGGAACAAAGTCTTGACAGAAATTTCCGCTGCACTGCATCGATCAGGTGCAGTTTCCCGGCACAAAAACCCACCAGAACATAGATTATGATGATCAGGATCTGTGAAAATACCTGCTGCATGGACATATGGACGCCATCCTTTCTTTCCGGTCGCGATCGGGTGATTTTTCCAAACGCAAGTATCATAGCACGGTTCGAAAGGTATCGCAATGAGCCCTTGGGGACGGGGTCAGTGGTCCACTTTGCAGATGCGTTTAATCGTAGCGGGAGAGACCCCCATGATCCGCGCGACCTGTTTTACCGTCACGCCTTTTTCCCTTAGCAGGCGAACATAAGCGTTTCTTTTTACTATCCCAAGTCCGGCGGCATCTGCGGTGGACGACAGGCTTGTAACGGCCTTGAAGATCTTCAGCGCATTTTCATCCGTATAATATCGGTTTGCCTCGCGGTGAATACTTGCGAAGTGTTCGTCATCGGGGGCTTCGCTGTTCAGTGCAAAATAGTGCCGTAAAGAATCTCCGTCTCCAGCGATCCTGCAGGCAAAGAAAATGTTGACCAGGTGATTTTGACCACCGTAATATGCATTGAAGCTGCTCCAGCGATACTCGGATGGATTCCGGCAGATGTTCGCTTTCACGGGATTATTGTGGATGTAAAGCAGCGCAGACAGGAAGTACGCATCGCTTTCGATGGCCATGCTGTGAAAACGCTCCTGAAAGAGGTGCCCGCTGCGCAGATATTTACTGTTGTACCAGCGGACAAATCTTGTCCCCAGACTCTGGAAGTAATGCGACAGCTGCTCAGGCGGTGAATAAAGCAGCAGATGGATATGATTGTCCATCAGGCAGTAGGCATATATTTCAATATCATAGTTCTTCTTGCAATCGGACAAAAGAAAAAGGAATTTTCGGTAATCGGAATCCTCTTCAAAGATGATATGCTGATTAACGGAACGAAGTATGATATGATATATGCCGGTAGAACTGATCATTCTTGGTTTTCTTGGCATACATACTCCTATGTGTATAAAAAATGAGATTGATTTGTGTGATGGATTATACACTATGTGGAAAGGATAATCAATACATTTATGAAAAATGGACCACTGACCCCGTCCCCAAGGGCTCATTTTGTGGAGGCAAAAGGGATCCTGACCGGCAGCAGCGGACATTACGGCATGAATATTTACCGGGGGTGCAGCCACGGTTGTATCTATTGCGACAGCCGAAGCCTGTGCTATCGCTTCACGCACCCGTTTGAAGATATTGAGGTGAAACAGAATGCGCCGGAACTTCTGGAAGCGGCGTTAAAATCAAAAAGACGGAAATGTATGATCGGAACCGGGGCGATGTCGGACCCGTACATGCACTGCGAGGAGCAGTTCCGTCTGACGAGAAAATGCCTTGAGATCATCTGCCGGTACGGCTTTGGCGTGGCCATCCAGACAAAATCAGACCGGATCATGCAGGACATTGATCTTTTGGAAAAGATCAACCGGTCTGCAAAGTGTGTGGTGCAGATGACACTTACGACCTATGACGATGACCTGTGCAGGATTGTGGAGCCGCATGTGTGCACGACCAAGCGCAGGATCCAAGTACTGGAAGAGATGCAAAAAAGGGAGATTCCGACGGTCGTATGGCTGACACCGATCCTGCCGTTTATCAACGATACCAAAGAGAATATCACCTCAATCCTGCAGGAATGCGTACGTGTCGGGGTCAAAGGTGTCATTGATTTCAACATGGGACTGACACTGCGGGAAGGCGACCGGGAATATTACTATGCTGCGCTTGATGAGCACTTCCCCGGGATGAAGGAGCGCTATATCAAAACATACGGAAATGCGTATGAACTTCCCAGCCCGAAAGCAAAAGAACTGAAAGCGCTTTTTAAAAAGATCTGTCAGGGAAACGGGATCTTATCAACGCCCGAAGACTGCTTTCAATATATGCAGGAACTGCCGGATAAATATCTGCAGATGAGTTTGTTTGACCTGTGAAAATGGTCCCTTGGGGACGGGGTCAGTGGTCCATTGTAAACCATCGAAGTTGACAATGGACCACTGACCCCGTCCCCAAGGGACCACACAAGGCTTGCCAGGGAGAGAATAAATATGACGCAAAGACCGGTGCCGACAGGAGAATATGCTGTCGGAACATTGACTTTTACAATATATCATGACAGGGAAGAAACGCTTCCCGGCTCACCGGAAACCAAGAGAAATATTGCGGCAAGGATTTACTATCCTGTTCAGAAAGAATCCGTACACGGCCTGCACAAAGCCAGATATATGTCCAAAGAGATGGCAAAGGGCCTGGCAAGATCGATTCACGCACCAATCCCGTATGAGAAAAGAGAGAAAGCGGGCGATAACATTTCGGACTGCTATCCTGATGCGCCTTATGCAGAGGGAAAGAGATTTCCGCTGATCGTCTACAATCATGGCTATTTTTCTTATAGAGAAAGCAATTCGTTTTTGTGCATCGAGCTGGCGTCGCAGGGATATGTGGTACTGTCCGTGGCGCATTCTCTGGAGGCTGCCTGTACGGAATTTGACGACGGCACTTATCTGTATACCGCAAAGGGAATAGCGAAAAAACAATATGAACCCTATTTCAGAGGAATGATGGCGGCGTACAGGCTCATTAAAAGCAAGGGCTCGGAACGGGAACTGGCAAAGCGTTTTGATGAGATGCAGAAACAGTACTGCAGGTTTATTATGAGCAGGATCCCGGAGTGGGAAAAAGACACCCTGTCGGCGATACACTATGCAAGGGAGCATTTTGCTGACCGTATCGATTTTGACATGGGGATCGGGATAACCGGTCATTCCATCGGTGGAGCGGTGGCGTATGCCCTGTGCCTTGATGTTCCTGAATTTACATGCGGGATCAATATAGATGGTGCGCTGTTCGGGGACCATAACGGAAAGATCCTTGACAGACCTTTCATTCAGATCAGTTGTGAGGACAATGCCCCGGCAGAAACCGGGAGCCTCGTTGATCACAGCAAGCCGGTCTGGCATGTGGTATTCAGAAAAATGAAGCATCTCGGCTTTACGGACTTTAAGCATATGATGAAGATCAAAATGCTTTCGGGCAGTCTGGATGCTGATGTTATGCATGAAAATCTATGCAAATGTCATTTGGAACTTTTTGATACATATTTGAGAAAGACCAAGGACAGGCCGGAACTTACGAGCAATGACGCGGTAACAGTCAAAGAGTACGCCCCTGACACATCTGAGAAAAAATGGTCCCTTGGGGACGGGGTTAGTGGTCCATTTTCAGAATAATCAGAATATTTATATCCATGAAACGGAGCAGACATATGATCGTACGTTTTGCAAAAGAAAACGAATTGACCGGGATCAATGAACTACGAAGGCAGCTTCATGAGATCCATACAGAAGGAAAGCCGGAAGTGTTCAAATCAGGGTTCCCTGATGAACTGCGGGACCATATTTATACGATCTGGAATGATCCGGAGCAGGAAATTGTTGTAGCTGACTGCGATGGTTCCATTTGCGGGTTTGCGGTGCTCAACCATATTCTGAAGCCCGAGACCCCGTACATGTATGAACGGGATTATCTGGATATTGATGAGTTTTGCGTGGATAAGGCTTACCGAAGACAGAACGTCGCCACCAAAATGATTTCTTTTATCAAGGATTATGCGAGGGATCAAGGGTTTGGGCGGATTGAACTGAATATGTGGGAATTCAACTGCGAGGCACTTGATTTTTACGAAGCGGTTGGATTTCATACGTATCGAAGGTATATGGAAATGGATCTCTGACCCTGCCAAGGATGGACCACTAACCCCGTCCCCAAGGTATCAAATGAGCCACTGACCCCGTCCCCAAGGGCTCATAAAGGAGTAAGAAAATGACAGACAAAGTGATCGCCGCATGCGGAAATGATTGTGCATCCTGTCCGCGATACACAGCACCTCCGCACGAAAAAACCGAGGAAGAACTGCGCCATACCGCAGAATTATGGATGAAGATCGGATATCGCGATCATATCGTAACGAACGAGGAGATCGCCTGCAGCGGCTGCAAGCCGGAAAACTGGTGCAGATACCGGGTCATCAAATGCTGCGTGGACAAAGGGATCGCAACCTGCGGTGCGTGTGAAGCGTATCCCTGTGATAATATTAAGGAATGCTTTGAGGTGACAAAGTCCTTTGAGCCGATGTGCAGAAAGACCTGCACGGACGAAGAATACGCGCAGATGAAAAAAGCATTTTTCGAAAAAGAAAAGAACCTGAGCCGCAGACGGATGACCCTCAGGGGTTACCAAAAGGAAGACGCAGCGTCCATAGCGGGATGGCTTGTGACGGAGGAGGGCCTGTACAAGTGGTCGGCAGACAGATATAACAAGTTTCCGCTCACGGGCGAAGACATCAATGAGAGCTACGGTCCGCAGCTTGAAACGGGCCGGTTCTTCCCGCTCACGGCCGTGGATGATCAGGGAAATCTCATGGGGCATTTTATCATCCGGTATCCGAAAGAGGACGATGACAGTTCTGTCCGGTTCGGTTTTATTATCGTCAATCCCGCGCACAGAGGCAAAGGATACGGACAGGAGATGCTCCGGCTCGGAATAGAGTATGTACGGAAAAATCTGACCGCCGCAAGAATAGATCTGGGTGTGTTTGAAAATAATCCGGGCGCAAGACATTGCTACGAATCGGTGGGGTTTCAGGCGTATGCCACAAGAGAATGCAGCATGCCGATCGGCACCTGGAACTGTACGGATATGGAACTGTTCATAGAAAGATGACCCGGACCGGTAAAATGGAGGAAAATCATGAAAAGAGAACTTGGAATCGCGCGCTGCGGGCTTGCCTGCTGTTTATGCTCCGAAAATGTGGTCTGTAAGGGCTGCAAACGGGATGGCTTTAAGGAACTTTCGTGGTGTAAGGATGCGGAATGGTGCGAGGTCCGCAAATGCGGGATCGAGAAGGATCTGAACGGCTGCTATGAATGCCGGCCCGCCGACTGCCGTAAAGGACTGTATGCAGAAAAGATCAAGGCAAGGGCTTTTGCGGAATTTGCCAGGAGGTATGGCGTGGAAGAACTTCTGGACTGCCTGGAGCGCAATGAACAGGCAGGGATCGTATATCACCGGGAGGGCATCATGGGCGATTATGATGATTTTGACGACCTTGAAGAGCTGATCGGCTTTATCAGGACCGGCAAAAAAGTGGACCACTGACCCCGTCGGCTGAGGGATCATGCCACTATTTTCAACAATATCTGCTGTTTTGTGTTAACTTCGCTTGATAGACAGGCGAAGTTATTTTATTTACAATCGAGATATGTTAAAATCATTAGCAAAGGTGGGATAAAAATGAGAAAACATTACATTGACAACATCCGCTGGATCACGGTCGTGCTGGTCGTGATCTACCACGTGATCTACATCTTCAACGGCGTCACGGAACACGGGATCATCGGTCCTTTTTCGTCAAAATCACAGCCCCAGGACGTCTACCAGTATATTGTCTATCCGTGGTTCATGCTGCTGCTGTTTGTCATCTCCGGGATGTCTGCCAGATTTGAGCTCGGCAAGCGCAGCGAAAAAGAATTCCTGCGCGTAAGAACGCGGAAGTATCTCGTGCCCTCTACGATCGGACTTCTGGTGTTTTACTGGGTGCTCGGATATTACAACATGTTGATCTCGGGAGCGTTCGATTCGATGGGCGCGGTCCCGAAGCCCGTGTTGTTTCTGATCATGGCGGTCAGCGGAAGCGGGCCTTTATGGTATATACAGATGCTCTGGATCTACAGCGTCCTGCTGTTGCTGATCAGAAAGATCGAGAAAGACAGGCTCCTGAATCTGTGCAAAAAGGCCAATGTCTGGATCCTCTTAGCCCTTGCCGTTCCTATTTACGGCGCGGCGCAGATCTTAAACACACCCATCATCGTGGTATACAGGTTCGGCATTTACGGTCTGGGATTCTTCATCGGTTATTTTGTCCTGTCGCATGAGGAAGTGATGGAAAAAGCCGGAAAGGCGTGGATGTTCTTAAGCCCGCTTGCGCTCCTGATGTGTGTTGTTTTTGTGATCAGATATTGGGGACAGTCCTATCCCGATCATGTAGTCCTCGACACGGTCATCTGCAATCTTTACGCATGGACGGGCACACTCGGCGTGCTCTCGTTCATGAAAAGATGGGGTGATTTTCATAACACATTCACAAATTGGATGTGCCAAAAATCATGGGGACTCTATGTGTTCCATTACCTGATGATCGCCGTTACCGGCTGGTATTTAAGAACACTTTGCCCGAATCTGGCGCCGGTTATCGTGTATCTGCTTGTTGCGATCGCAGGTTTTGCGGGATCGTTTCTGCTCTATGAGATCATGAGCCGTATTCCGGTGATCAGATGGTGCGTTCTGGGGATCAAAAAGGAGAAGAAAAAATGAGCTTTGCCGGGAATCTGACCGAGTTAAGAAAAATGCACAATTATTCGCAGGAGGAACTTGCGGAGAGGATCGGCGTATCCAGGCAGACCCTGTCCAAATATGAGACGGGTGAGTCCCTGCCGGATATCGAACGCTGCAAAATGCTGGCCGACGTGTTCTCTGTGAGCTTAGACGATCTGATCGCGTATGAGAAAACGGATGACGAAAATATGGGGCTTGGGATCCCGCCGAAGGGGAAGCACATCTTCGGCATGGTCAAGGTCGGCGAAAAAGGGCAGATCGTGATACCGGCCAAAGCCAGAAAAGTCTTTGATATCGCGCCCGGAGACAACCTGATCGTCCTTGGCGACGAGGGGCAGGGGATCGCGCTGATCAAGGAAAAAGGGCTTTTAAGCCTGCTGAACAAGGCAACAAAGATCAACCGGTAAATGAGCCCTTGGGGACGGGGTTAGGGGTTCATTGTCGACTTCGAAGGTTTACAATGAACCCCTAACCCCGTCCCCAAGGGATCACCGAGGAACCACCAAGGGAGGAATTGCATGGAACATGTAAAGGTATTTCAGGGAGATCAGATCGGAGGGTGTGTGACGGTAATTTCCGGGATGTATCAGGGAGAAGTACACAGGATCATGATCGATTACGGCGCTTCTCTTCCGGGAAGTGATACCGAAAAGGATTTTGATTATCCGTGGGAGGAAGAACCGGTGGATGCGGTTTTTTTCTCGCATTACCATGGCGATCATGCGGGAAGGATCATGGAGATCCCGCCGCATATCAAGCTGTACATGGGACCCGTGGCGAGGCAGGCGATGATCAATATCCAGGAATCCCTGGGAAGCAATCCTTATATTTCCGAAGAGGAGGCTGAATTACATTTAGCAGAAGCAGCTGTCCTGAAAGACCGCGAAAGAGTGGAAACTTTTGAGTGGAACAGGGAAAAAAGAAAATGTGAGCCGATAGATCTTCCCGGGTTCAGAATTGAACCATACAGCGTCGATCATTCCGCTTATGATGCGTATATGTTTCTGGTCGAGGCAGACGATCCCGGGAGAACTTCCGGAAAATACATTACAGTCCATACGGGGGATTTCCGGGGACACGGACGACGCGGCCACAGGATGCTGGATGTCATAGATGCGTATGTGCATAAATTTGGTAAGAGAAAAATCGATGCGCTTGTGATCGAAGGAACCATGATGAGCCGCTCGAATGAGAAAGTTTTAACGGAGCCGCAGATGCAGCTTGAGGCGGCAGCCTATCTTAGCGAACACAAATATGCGTTTCTGGTGTGTTCCTCGACCAATGTTGATTCACTTGCAAGTTTTTACAATGCGGCACAAACGGCTGCTTTTCCCTACGGCAGATATATGTTTGTCTATAACGATTATTTCATGAAGCAGTTAAAACTTTACACGAAGACCGCAGGAGCGTTCAGTGATGTATATAAGTTCCGAAAGACCGCAAGGCTGGGATTGCGGAAAAAACTGTCTCATGTGAAATGGGACGAGCCAAAATCACAGAAGGAGTTTATGGAAGACTATGGGTTCCTTGCCGTGATAAAACCGGAGAAATATCATGAGCATTTCATAGATGAGTTTCTGGAGGCGTACAACGACCAGAGGATCGATCAGAAGCCGGTCATCATCTATTCCATGTGGGACGGGTATTTGAAACCAAGGAAACCGGACGGAGAAGTCAATAAGGCGTTTAACCGGGCATGGTATGATTTTTTCAAAAAGCAGGAGAAAAAGGGGATCGAAGTGAAATATCTTCACACAAGCGGACACGCCACCCCCGAAATGCTTGCAAACGTCATCAACGCGATCGATCCTCAGGACGCTATCCATCCCATGCATACGGAGAATGCGGATGGATTTAAACAACTGCCGATCAAACGCGAACTATTGGGACGCATCCGCTGAACGTGAAAAGGGAACGGAAGTCTTTGAGACCGGTCAGATACTATCTTCATACATGAAAATATAGGTCTTATAGTCCCTGCTGTAGTCAAGGTCAAACCCGGCCCTGCATAGTTCCCGAAAGTCGCGCTGTCTGGTCCTGTCGCTGATGTCGGGAAAAAGCGCCCGGTATGATTTGATCAGGTCGGGAAAATCAGGACGGGCGGATTCCGCTTCCTCGCGCGCCGTTTCGATGTCCTCAGGAGAAAAAGTTTCCGGATCCTCTTCCGAAAATTCGATAAAGTCTTCCAGTTCTCTGACAAGGGACTCATAATGGTCGAGTTCGCTTCTGTATACACGGGGAAGCCTCATGACGAGCGTTCCCAACCGGTACAGGCGGCGTAAATGCTGCTTACGGCGTTCTCCCGCAGTTTCGTCAAACACGGGATCCCCGGATTGTAAATACATATCCCGCTTCCTGTCATATTTCACCCGGATCAGGCCGCAGTCGCGCAGGTCCTTTAAGTCCCGCTGGAGCATGCGCCGGGAGATGCCGAATTTTCGCATGATCTCGGAAGGACCGGTGATGAACCCGAATGAGGCGTGCGCGGGTTCAGGGACCCCGGAAATGAAGTCATACAGTTGTAATTGTCTTGTCATTTTAGACATAACGTATCCTCAACAGGAAGCAGATCCATCCATATCGTATCATACGGCAAATCCGATTGGAATATGAGTCGTCTTGAGTTTTTTGCTGACGTTTACGTCAAAATCACCTGCAGTCAGTGTTGCTAAAGCTTTTTTGGTGATTTTTATACCGCGTGTATTTGTTGCGATCCGGTGTGACTGGGACATCTCGGCCTGCTCGAGAAGATTGCGGACAAAACGCCCGTTTCCGAAATCATTCTCACCACAGACCTGATTGAAGATGCCGCGGCATTTCTTTACCGCAGCCGGTTCAAGTTTGTATCCTCTCTGTTCTGCCATCAGTTTGAGGATTTCCACCAGTTCCTCCGGCGTATAGTCCGGAAAATCAAGATGAAAGGCAATGCGGCTTTTCAGCCCTTCGTTTTTATCTAAAAATTCGTTCATTTTTTCCGGATACCCCGCCAGGATCACGATCACATCCTCCCTGTGATTTTCCATTTCTTGTACAATGGTATTGATCGCCTCGTCAGCAAAAGAGTGGCTGTCATCAACAAGCGAATAGGCTTCATCTATGAACAGGATCCCTCCTTTTGCCTCACGGAACTTCGCCCGGACATTTTTGGCGGTCCACCCGACATATCTGGCGATCAGATCGGCACGCCCGCACTCCACGATATTTCCGCCGTCAAGAATGTCTTCTTTACGCAGGATCTGAGCGATCAGACGGGCAACGGTAGTCTTGGCGCTTCCTGGATTTCCGGTAAAAATCATGTGAAGAGAACTCTTTGCCACGGGCAGCCCCATGCCGGTTCTGAGCTTTTGGATCTTACCGGTATCGATGATCTGGTCAATTACCTGCTTAATTTCCGTCAGCCCGATCATTTTCTGCAGATCGTCATATGGAGCACTGCTTTTTTCTACGGGTGCTTCACTGGAAAAATTGTATTCCCTGTACGCTTTGTAAATGTGTGTGCGCAGTCCGTCCTTGAACCATTTGTTGAAAATACGGCAGATTTCCTCAACACTGAACATCTTCTTATCTCCGAGTGCCAACTCGAGTTCGTTGCCGGTAATCTCAAAGGATGCCTCTGCGCACAGATTTTTCAGATATGTTTTTGCCTGTCTGCGGTCTCCGTAGCCTTCATTGATTTTGATGATCTGGATATTTTCGACAACTTTGGAAATCAGGCTGTCAGTGAAACCGGTGCGGTCCTTCAGCTCGACAAAAAAGCATAGTGTGTTCAGATGATATTTGCTGATGACGAAGTTGAAATAGTCCACGACCCGCTGGTACGCGGACGCATAATTGCCATGATCCTCATCTGTGCCGCACATTTCGATCACAACGGAATTCCCCTGGGCAGATTCAAACAGGTGTACCAGTTCTTCTTCATCGTAGCATCCTTCGGTAATGTTATGGATCTTCAGGATCCTTCTGCCGCACAGTCTTTTGTTGGCGATCAGGGCGGGGATCATCAGGTTCACGATATCCATTGCAGCTTTGGGATCGGAAACGCAGAGCCTGTAGTGTACGGGATTTCCGTAGTATTTCTTTTCGTTGTCAGAGGAGTACATACGCTGCAACTCTTCCAGAAGCGATACGTCGGCCATGATGTCTGCACCGGCTTTCTCCGCATCATTCAGAGAAGGGTAGTCTTGCTCCTCCAGATATTCCTCTACCTGAAACTGACGATTGGAGAAATAATCGATCCCCAGATTGGATTTTTCAAAATGCCATCGCCGGATAAATCCGTTTTCATCGGCTTTTTCGCCGAGAAAACTGAATCTTTTGGTTGATATTTCCTTCACGTCGGTAAAGGAAATGTCACGGACGGCGTAATTTTTGGAAAGGGTAGTCCGGATCAGATCAAGACAGTCTTCCGGACAGGTTTCTTTGCCGCGGTAAGCGATCACGGCTTCCAAGCATTCGGGATCACCACCGCAGAAATAAACGGAGATCCTGTTTTCGGGATCGGATTCCCTTCCCATAAGTTTGTTAAGACCTCTGATCATTTCATCCCAGTCATGCAAAGCGTTCTTGGAAGCAGGATCCGGGATAAGATGCTTTGCACCCGGATTCTTCACTTTTTTGTCTTTGTAGTGAATCTGTGTTTCCATGAAAATCATGTTCGTTTCCTCCGCATCGTTTGCAATTAGCCGTGCCGGATCGGGGTGATCACGCCGCCGGTCAGGTATCCCTGAATCTTAAGTGACTCCAGCCATTCGGCAAGACGTTCATCAAGTTCACCGGATTTTCGGTAAAGAGCGGGATCGTAACAGGAAGGATTTCCTTCGGCATAGATTTCTTCGTTATAGAAAAGGGTTTGGCACAGATAATAAAGCGGGATGGCTTCAACGGGATTTCCTTCAGGATCCAGTATCAGTTTGATCTTCATTAAGGGATCAAAGAGCGGATCGCCCCGAAAATCTGTCTGCAGACACATCTCTATGGTAAGGGAAGTATCGTCGCGGTCTGAATAGAATACAAGGAAAGCCCATTCGCTCTGCGTGCGAACGGATGAATCACAGGGGCCGATCCTGTCAAGCAGCGCTTTGATCTTTTTTGCATTTTCCCGGCGAATGTTCATGATTGAGACCTCCTTTTTGTTATGGCTGGCTGAAATACCTGCGGATATCAACAGTGATCTGTTCTGTAGAGAGAATCGTTCCGTTACCGTTAGTCCGGACCAGCGTGAATGTTCTGTATTCCGGTTCGGGGAATTTGATCATAACAGGTATGGTACACATTTTTTTGATCATCTTTCCTCTTGCTGTTAACCTGATCTTCATGTTTTTTCCTCCGTTTTTTGTAAAATTCCCGGGTTATCGGTTTGTCGGTTCAAGATCGTGAGCAGAGTATAGCACGGTGCGATTTTAGAAAACGACATCTTGCTGTCGCATGAGCCCTTGGGGACGGGGTTAGTGGTCCATTGTCGACTTCGAAGGTTTACAATGAACCCCTAACCCCGTCCACAAGGGCTCGTCTTGACACTGTCAAGATATATGCTATAATATCTTTACATTGTCAAGATTGAAACCAATCTTTGTGAAAAGGATCGAAAATATGCTGAAGGACAGGAAAAAACCCATGTGTATCGTAATCTGCGTACTTGCTTTGATCTTTCTTCTTTTTGCGGTCTGGTGTCTGATGAGTTCCGGAAAGATCCGCACTTACGAAGGAGAGAAGAGCCTGTCGGAAAAGTTTGTAATGGAGATAAACGGCAGTCCCAACGGTTTCTTCATCAACAGCAAAAACACGGACAATCCGGTGCTTCTGTTCGTATCGAGCGGCCCCGGCACCGACGATTATGTCTTTACCGATAAGTACAAGGACATGGATCTGGAAGAAGCGTTCACTGTCGTCTACTGGGATTACAGGGACATGGGCATCGCTTATGACAAAAACTTTGATACAGGCAAAATCACCCTCGAAAACATTTTAGAAGACACGGAAGATGTCACGGATCATCTCAGGGAAAGATTCGGCAAGGATAAGATCTTTCTCATGGGGTTTTCCGGCGGAACGCATATCGCGCTGCGTGCCGCAAAAGCGCATCCGGAAAAATACCATGCACTGATCAATATGGCCCAATGCGTTACGGACGGCACGGACAATGACGATCTGATGTACCGCTTTATGTTTGATGAATTCACAAAAAGGGATGATTTTTCCTCTCTGAAAAA
>JAEEGL013105959.1_pt1 | contig 19499 bp, 17 predicted proteins | sample 9134231 | NCBI WGS metagenome assembly JAEEGL01 (sample SAMN16246548, study PRJNA631951) | gut metagenome | biome: gut microbiome; feature: rumen; material: fiber-attached | host: Bos | place: Iran: Karaj | collected 2018-10
TCCTGTTTTTCCGAAGCTTTTACGCCGTCGAGTATTGTTTTTTCTCCCGACGAATAAGTAACGATGGAAACTGTATCGTTCTCGTCAAGATTTTCAACAAGCGTCATAAACGAACGCTGAACAAGCGGAAGCTTGTTTTTAAAGTCCATCGAGCCTGAAACATCGATCAAAAAGACAAGGTTGGATTTTGGCATCGCTCCCCTGTCAAGGTCTTTTGCCTGAAGGCCGATCCTCAGGAGATTTGTTTTTTCGTTCCACGGACAAGCCGTGATTTCAGTGTAAACGCCGAATGGTTCGTCCGCAGAGGGCTGAGGATAACTGTAACGGAAATAATTTATCAGTTCTTCTACACGGACCGAATCGGGATCGACGTATTCGTTTTTCAAAACCTGTCTGCGCAGGTTTGAATATGATGCCGTATCAACGTCTGCCGCAAAAGTTGAAAACGGATTGGACAAAACCGAAATGAAGGAATTCTCTTTTTGATACGAATATTCCTCGGTGTTAAATTCCGGAAAATCCGATTCGACTTCCGGCATGGCGGGAGCTCCGTCAACCGCAAACGACATGTTTACCGCAGGTTCATAAAAAGACATTCCGTACTCTAAACCTGTCGCGTTTTCGTCCTTGTCTTCTAAGGGCATGTTGCCGCTGTTTTCGGTTTTTCCGCATCCCGAGAGAAGCATTACGGCAATAATAAGAATACAGAGAGATTTTACTGTCAGTTTCTTCATTACATTATTCTCCTTAATTTTCGTTCTGCCATATAAGACGAATAAAGACGTAATTTTGTTCCGCCTTTATTGAAATTGTAATTTAAGGAAAGATATTACAGTTTATAGTCGCATTCCGAAATGTTATATCCGAATCAACCATGCTTTTATTGCATAAGATAATCGGTTTCGAAAAGTAAACGGTTATGTTTACGGTTTTTTTGTTTTACGCCGTGCGCCGCAATAAGGTCTGTTTTGCATACGGCGCCGTCTGCATAAAAAGTAATTTCTCCGAGTATCTGACCCTTATATATCGGCGCGGCAATTTCTTTTTTGAGGGAAATGGAAAACGCAATGTCTTCTGCATTAAGAGAATCGGGAACAAGAGCCGCAACATCGCATGCGATAACAAGATCTAATGATCTTGTATCTTCAGTGGCATCAAAAACATCTGCGGTAAAAAACGAATCTCCGTTTTGTGCGATTGTTTTTTCGGAATAGTTTTTGTAAACAAACTCAAAAAGGTTTTTAGTATCATAAAATCTGTCGTTAAGTCCCCTGCTGTTTTCACTTTTGCCGCCGAGAACTACAGAGATGATATCAAGTCCGTTTTTTGATGCGGCTCCGACCAGGCATTCGCCTGCGGGATTTGTTCTGCCTGTTTTTATTCCCGTGCAGTATTCATAATAATATGTTCCACGCTGCAAAAGCTCGTTTGTGTTATAAAAAAACCTGTCGTTTTCACGGTATATATCGGTCGCGGGAAGGGAAAATGATTTTGTGCTGACAATTTTTCTGAAAATCTCATGTTTAAAGCATTCTTTTGCGATTAGATACAGATCGTATGCAGAGCAGTAATGATCTTCGTTGTGTACACCGTTCGGATTTACAAAATGAAGATTATCACAGCCGAGTTCCTTTGCACGCGCATTGCACATTTCCGCGAACGCCTCAACACTTCCGCCAACATACTCTGCAAGGACGTTTGCCGCTTCGTTTGCGCTGGGAATAAGCAGCGCATAAAGAAGAGTTTCTATATCAAAAACCTCGCCATCACACATTTTTGCGTTTGAATACCCTGACGGAACGAGGTCAAGAGCGCGTTTTGAAACCTGAGCGGTTTCTGACAGAGAGCAGTTTTCAATAACAAGCAGAGCGGTAAGAATTTTAGTTGTGCTTGCCGGATACATTTTTGCGTAAGCATTTTTTTCGTAATAAATCTTGCCCGTATCCGGGTCCGCAACAAATACGGCTTTGCATCCCGTATCCGGAGTGCCGTCAATTACGTTCTGTCCGTCAAGGGTATATGAAACCGTAACAGACGGGAAATAGCTGATATCGGGAAGTGATGTGACCTTTGCTGCTGCGCTGATCTGAAAAATCAGCGCGAACAGTAAAAAGAAAACACAAATCAGTTTTTTCTTCATAATATAAATCGCAATTAATTATAAGTTATATTGTTTATTATCAGAAATATTCCTAATAGTATTATACCATATATTTTTTATTTTTCAAGCAGTAAAACAAAAATAAACATGTTCCGTTCCGATTTTAAGGATCTGTCTGCCCGTAACGGAATTGCCGCTGCAGCGCATTTATTGCAGTTCAAAAATAACGCAATATCTCCTCTCACAAATTAGGTGAGAGGAGATATTATCACAGTCTGTTTGTCCGGAAATATGTCATCCCTGTTTAAGAGAAACGGTTTCGCCTTTATCAAGCAAAACGGTTATTACCTCGTCAGAAAATATGTTTCCGTTTTCGTCTTTTGCGGAGCTCCACGGATTTCTGATTCTGGCAACACCGCCTTTTTCAGCGGTTATGCGGACATATGAAACGATTCCGTCTTTACATTCGGCATCAACAAGGAATGCGCCTTTTGTTCTGAATGAGCAAAACTGAGCGGGCTTGCTCTTATCCCAGTTCGGAAAAAGCTCGATAACGTCTCTGTGCCCTCTGATCAAACACTCGGCGACGACTGCATGAAGAGAGAAGTTTTCTACCCAGATACCCATACGGGACATAAAATCAAAATCGCAGTTGAAGCTGTATCTGCCGCCTGTAAGAGTAACGCGGTCTGCTGCCGTTTCGTTCTGCATAAGACAATAGCGAACATGACGTTTGAATTTTTCGATATCAATAAGACCGAGACGCGCCCCTATAAGATGATAAAAAACAAGATCGTTTCCACCCTCGTTATAGTGATGCAGCCATGAATTTTTTGCGATTTCAATTTCTTTTTCGCTGCCATGCCGCTCATCGATATCCTCGCCGGGAAATATCTGCATAATATTTGCAGGGCAGTTGTATATGACATTGTCAGGGTCTTCATTTGCAACGCTGACATACACATCGCCCCACTTTGATCGGGCAACGGGATATTCGGGGAATGCGGAAAGTATTTTTTTCACTGTTTCTGCAAGTGATTTTTCCTCTGAACCGAGCTTCAGTATCTCCACCGCTTCAATATAGGCATTAAAAACAAATTTAGTAAACGTTAAATCGACGGCGCCGTCAAGATTATACCTGAATCCTTCGCTCAAACCGTATTTTTCGGGAACGATCGTCGGGAAAAGGTGGTATTTATCATCTTTTTCCGGATTTGCGCCTTCTCTTGTCATATACCCCGCAAGAAAAGCTGTTGCGGCTTTGATAGGCGGAAATAAACGGTTTTTGAGCAGTTCAACGTCTCCGGTATATGTATAATGCCACCAGAGGCTCTGAACAGTCCACGGAGTTTCGAGTATTTCCCAGCCCCAGTCCGGAGAGGGATACGGTATTACAGTCATAGGCACGGGGTAAGCCGAGTGCGGGAAGCAGGCGCCGTCAAGGTTATAAAAATCACGCGCCCATGAAGTTGATACGGGCATGAAGTTTTCAACCATGCGCAGATACGGCATATGAAGTTCCTGTCTGTTTGCAGCCATAAGCCCCCAGAAAGGCTGTTGCGTATTATAATTCATGTGATAATCGCCGTGCCATGCCGTGCCTATATTGCCATACATCCAGTTTCCGAAAAGTCCCGGGCAGCGTGAGTTTTCGCTGAGAACACAGCGAAGGAAATACGTGTTAGTATACCATATATGATCAAGGAAGAAATCGTCCGTTTTTATACCTGATTTCATCCAGTAATCTGTCCATACTTTTTCCGTGTTTTTTCTGACATCGTCAAACGAAAGACCGTCGGTATCGGTCACTTTTTCAACATCGGTGTAAAACCCTTCGGTCACAAGTATTTCAGCCTGGCTGATATCGTTTATTTCAAAGTCGATGCCGGATCTTTTTGCATTGCCGTCAGTTTTATACAAAACAGAGAACCCTTTATCGATTTCGGGGCGCGGAACGCCTTCATATCCGTTATACGGAAGAAGCTGAATAAATCCGTTTTCTAATGTTTTGTAATCCGGTATACCTTTGTCGGGGGTATGCGGAGCTATTTTCATACGGTAAAAGATGTTTGCAGGCTTGCCGTTGCTGTCTTCTGTTCGAACATATACGGCGTCTTTTTGCATAGAGAGAACAACTTTGACAAAACAGTTTTTCCCGCTGCTATCCTGTATATTTACGGTTAAAAGTCCGTTTGAAATATCAAGCGTATGTCCTGTAACTTCATACTCTTTTCTGTCAAAAAAGAAATATACGGCAGAAGCCGGGTAAGGACGAGGATAAACATATTGACTGTAAGAGGATGTCACCGCTTTAACATAATCGTTATACCACTGAGCGTTGTGAACATCACCCGGAGTATCAAGTATTTTTTTCCATACTTCTTCAAAAGTGCCTATGCTGTTTTTATGCCCCTCTTCTATACGGATATCCCATATATCGTTATGACCGAGATAAAGAACGATCGCATCGGGGCGTGCGCATGCTACAACGCCGAGATTGCCGTTACCCATAATTGCTCCTTCGAAAAAATCGGGTGAGGCGATCTCACGTTTTATCGAGTGGGTTTTTGCTATTTCAGGGATATCTTTTCTGTTCATGATTTTCTCCTGTTTTTTCGCTAACGGTTTTTATGTAAATCTTCCATGCAGCTGTGATTTTATTATTTGCCTATATGCTTTTTCAGTATAATGCTCCGTGAGAAAAAACGTCCTATAATAAATACGACTGCCGCACCGAGAACAGGATAAATCGCAGCGGTAAGTATTCCCGTTTTCATTCCTATTTGCTCTGCCGTCATAGAAAGCGCCTCGCCCGTTCTGGAAGCCCATTCGCCTGCCGCAACATTATCTACAGTAATACCGAGAAGCTGCGGCGCAACGGATGCTCCGAAATCTCCGCCTGCGGCAAGAAGAGCATACGCAGCAACACCCGGTCCCGGTGTCAGCTCTTCGATCAGTATCAGAGTTCCTGGCCAGAGCATGGAAGTAAAAATTCCGGTCAGAACGCAGGCTGCAAGAGATAAAACAGGGAACGGTGACAGACCTGCAACGATATAGCATATCGCAGCGGCGATCATACCAAAGAAAAGAACGGGAAATATATCTTTCCCTTTTTTCGCATATATTGTGCGGACTGTTCCGAGAAGTATCGCAAAGAGTGCGATCCCCACAAGGTCGCACCATGTTTTTGACAGACCGACAGCTTTTTCAAGATATGCGGAAATCCAGTTTGTCATAACGTTTTCCGCGGCGCTTCCGAAAAAAATACAGAGCACGCAAAGCGCAAGAGCGAGATTCTTCTTTTTTGTTTTATCGGGAGAAAGCTCCTGCCGCAGATCGATTTCCGGAAAAGGCGAAATACTGAAAAGGACGGAACTTACGAGAGGCAGTAAAGCCCAGAAAAATGTAAGATACATCCAGTTTTCTCTGCCGATCACCGTCAATACTGCCGTTGACACCAGAACGACCGTTACTACGCCCCAACCGTAAAGAGAATGAAGTCTGCTCATGTCGCGCCCGGGATCATCCGACGGAAGAGCGGCGATAGTAGGGCTTAAAAGAACTTCGGAAAGTCCTGCGGCAACGGAAAAGATAACGGTCCCGGTTATAAGTCCCGCATATGCATGGTCGGGAAAAAGCAAAGGAACCGCCGCATAAATAAACATGCCGACAGAAGAGATTATCGGCATTATGCGAACGGTAAGTTTTATATTGAAATATTTGGAAAAGAAGGAGAAAACAAGGTCTATTGAAAGCTGTGTTATGAAATTCACAAGCACGAGAGTTCCGAGAAGCGTATACGGAATACCGTACATTTCGTGAAAAGTAACAAACATTATCGGCGGCAGACTGAACGCCGATGACATTGCAAGATAGGTATAGTAACACGACTTTTTGGTAAGACTGTAATCCGTGTCCGTCTTTGCTTTTTTATCCATTTTGATCACCTTTATTTAATACGTCTTTCATCGTGAAAGACCTGTTCTTCCTCTTCTTTATCCGTTTTATTTTCAGAAGGCGCCGCAACGTATTTTACAAGAAGAGGATAGACCATAAAATTATTGAAAAGGCATATCAGGGAAAAAACAAGCGTCAGAATTACCGGAACGGCAAGAAGTCCCAAAACGAAGCATAAAACAGCTATTGCGAGGGCAAACAGGATCATTGCGAGATTTTGCCAGATTTTATACATCGAAAGAATGAGACTGTTTTTTATCAGTTTTCCGAGCGGCAGATCGAATGATACCATCATCGGAAATATATACAGGTTCATGCAGACAAGCAGATAAGCTACCAGAAAAGTTACAACAAGAGCAACGGGTCTGAAAAACGACGGAATGCTGATCGAAGGATCGGACCAGAACATAAAAGAAAGATAAATCAGCACGGCGACAAGGGCGTCTATAATTGTAACAAAAAAGGCTGTTTTAAAATGATCCTTGCATTTTTCGAGGAAATCGGACATAAAAAACACGGGTTTTCCCTGCGAAAAATTACGAAGAACGTATGTAAGACCGGCTGTTGCGGGACCGATTGTAACTATTGGCGCACATGCGAAAAGATACACGATATTGAGAATGACAAGCTGCCCGAATTTCGTCCAGATAACTTTAAAAAATCGAACGAACGCGTTATCGGGAGCTTCGTTTTTATCTACTCCCGGACCTTCTTTATTATAGTCATATTTAAAAATAGCCATTGATTCCTCCGAATGTATCAGGTGGATAAAGTATATCAGATAGATTTTATAATGTCAAGATTTACAGCTCTTTTTGCAAAAAAAATCTGAAAACAGATCCCGAAAATGTAAAGTAAAATGATTTTACATATCATCTGCGGGAAATACAACGCCGGTCTGTTTGCGTATTTCGTCAAGAAGTATCATAATGTTTCTCGACATCTGATGTGTGTTTGTTTCAGATTCCTTTTTTCCTGCTTTTATGCACGCAATAAACTCGTCCGTCTCATAGCACATGCTGTCCTGCCTTTGAGAAAACAAAACCGGCTCGATGGTGCCGTTTCTGTAACGAACGGTTACTTTTTCGGGAATATTAAACTTGTCTACGCATATGGTGGCATCTTCGCCCTGTATTTCAGACGGAATGAAAGAGTTGCCGACTTTTGAGTAATTCAATGTTACGGTAAATGTATCGTATAAAAGCAAAGCCGCCCCTGCACCGTCTACTCCGCCAGGAACAGTAATGCCGAATGCCTTTACATCTTTAGGCATTCCAAAAAGAGCGACCGTTGGCCAAAGGCAGTAAACACCGAGATCCATTACTGCGCCGTTTGAAAACTCAGCCTTGAACGTGTTAACGTTTTCTCCGCGTTTATGAGCGTCGTAACGGGACGAATATTTGGAAAAATTGATGTAAACGCTCCTTATGACCCCGGCTTTTGCGATACTGTCTTTACATGCCTTAAATCCCGGCATCAGAAGACTTTTAAATGCTTCCATAAAAAGCACGCCGTTTTTTTCGGCACATTCAAGCATTTTATCGAGTTCGCGAAGATTTGATGCCGCGGGTTTTTCACAAAGAACATGTTTTCCCGCATTCATGGCGTCTATAGCCTGCGAAGCGTGAAAAGAATTGGGAGAAGCTATATATACGGCGTTTATGTTATCGTCAGAAAGAATATTTTTGAAATTGTCGGTATACTTTTCAGCGCAGTGCTTTGCTGCAAAAGCCTCCGCTTTTTCAATGCTTCTCGAATATACCGAATAAAGGCGGAAGTCGCTGTTCGTTTTACCGGCAGCGATGAATTCTTCGGTTATCCAGCTTGTTCCGACAGTAGCAAAATTTATCATATTTCCTCATTGATATATTTTGATTTCCGAAAGCGGAAAGGATTCGGAAATCAAAATAATGTTTTTGTTTTTATTCTTCAACGACCACAATGGATTCTTCCTTTTTTATACGTTTGCCTATACGCCATACAAAAATTGCGGTAAAAATATTTGCAAGCGAGTCGGCAACAAGAGATATACCTATAAAAATAAGAAGCAATGTGCTGCCCTCACCGTATGGATTTATAACAAGCAAAACTCCAAGAACGGTGCTGGCAACGGAAATCAAAAGATTTACCCACCAGAATTTTGCACCCACATTTTTCAGCTCAAACGATGTCTGAATCTTTATTATGCTGTCAACAATGATAAAAACTCCTACGAGCATAGAGAAAAACGCCGCCCCGTTGTCGGGTTTCAAAAGCAGGATAAGTCCGAATATCGATGCAAGCATACCGATCATCAGTCCGTTGCCCGGTCTTTGCATGCCGATATCGCGTACAAAAAATATTACTATCGAAATTATACCGAATATGAGTGCAAGGGCGCCGATAAGATAGCAAAACAGAACTTTCAGCTGTTCGGGCCATATTATCAGGCATACACCTGTGGCACAAAGCGCCACAGACATTGCAATGTAGGCAAATTTAAGTCTCTGAAGTGTTTTAAACATAATAATGATCTCCTTTCACGCAAGAGCGGCAACTGCGCCGTCTGCAGCGGCCGTGGTAAGCTGACGAACGGACTTTGTTCTGCAGTCGCCTGCGGCAAAAATGCCCGGAATATTTGTTTTGCAGTCTTCTCCTGCAATTATATATCCGTCTTTGTCAAGCAACACGATATTTTTGAATGCGTCGTTTGAAGGGATCTGTCCCACACAAACAAACAACGCCGAAACATCGAGATTAAATTCTTCGTCTGTTTTTATATTTCTGACTGTCAGGGAAGAAAGGGTTTTTTCTCCGTGTAAAGACTCGACTGTGCAGTCGAGCAGTAATTCCACATTTGAAATGGCTTTCACCTCATCGGCAGTCATTTTATCTCCTCTGAATTCGTTTCTTCGGTGGATAAGATAAACCTTTCCACATATCCCGGAAAGGAACTGTGCGCTTCTGAGCGCAGCATTTCCTCCGCCGACAACGGCAACGGGACGGTTTTTGAAGAAGGCTCCGTCACAGATAGCGCAGTAAGAAACTCCCCTGCCCTCATACTCCTCTTCTTTTTCAAGACCGAGTTTTTTATGGCGAACCCCTGTGGCGATAATAACTTTTCTGCATTCATTTTCGCCGTTTTCGGTAATAACGGTTTTTGTTTCTCCGTTATCTCTTATACCTTCCACGCTCTCAAGTTCGATCTCCACACCGAAAGCAAGCGCCTGTTCATAAAGATTATCCGCAAATTCCGTTCCCGAAACGCAGCGAATTCCCGGGTAGTTTTCAATTTTCGGAGATGTGGCGATCTGTCCGCCTATACCCTCTTTTTCGTAAACAAGAACACTTTTGCCGGCGCGAGCGGCATAGATTGCCGCGGTAAGTCCGGCAGGACCTGCGCCGATAACTATAAGATCGTACATAATATCATACTTTCAGTAAAATGATTGTATATTTATTATACATTATCGTTTCGCTTTTGTCAATAAGAAAGTAAACGATAAACGAATTATTCATATATTTGCCGTATCAAAAAGCATACATATACCGAGTCCGGCAAAAGCAGAAAGGATTATAAGAAAAACCGATGACAGTTTTCTTTTGAAAATAAAACCAGAAATGAAATAAATGATCGCAACAGTTAAAAAAATCACGATTTTTTTTATATCAGCACCCTGCTCGGATACATCGCTGACGGTAGAAAGAAGAAACGACAGCCCCGCCCATACTATCAGCGCTGCAACAACAGGTCTGATGCCGCTCATCGCAGCTGTAACGTATTTATTTGACGTAAAAGATTTAAGGACCTTGGCTATCAGAATAATTATAATAAACGACGGGAGTGTAACGCCTAAAACGGCAAGAACGCTTCCGAAAAACCCGCCCTGACCGTAACCGATATAAGTTGCAAGATTTACCGCTATCGGTCCGGGAGTGGATTCGCATATTCCGAGAAAGCCGTAAAATTGAGATTCCGTCATCCATAAATGGCTTAATACCGTGTCTTTTATTACCGGGATCATCCCGAAGGCTCCGCCGAAACAAAAAAGCCCTATCTTAAAAAACTCAAAAAACAGTGTCAGTTCAGTCATTTTTACCGCCTTTCAGCCGAGACGACACAATAAAAAACATAATTCCGGCAATACCGCCAAGCACTATAAACAACACAGAACCGAATGATACGGAAAAGAGATCAAGAATCGCAAGAGCGGCAAGGACGAAAATAAATACGGCTGCTGTAAAAAAAGATTTTTTCAGCTGAATAAACATTTCGATCCCTGCCTTGAGTATAAGAAACGCCACGGCGCATTTGATTCCCTCAAAAGCATAGGCAACATATTTGTTTTCCATAAATCCGTCAAGAAACAGTGAAATACAGAGAATTATTGCGAATGCAGGAACAATAACGCCTGCAGTGGCTGCAAGAGCGCCGAAAAAACCTGCCTTTTTATAGCCTATATACGTTGCGAGATTTATTGCGATCGGTCCCGGAGTGGATTCGGCAACCGCTATTATATCGGAAAGCTCATTGCTGTCTGTCCACTGTTTTTTTTCAACTATTTCTTCACGGATATGCGATATCATCGCGTATCCGCCGCCAAAAGTGAACAGCCCGATTTTAAAAAACGTCAAAAACAGTGTGATGATCAAAAAATATACTCCTTATGCAGTTTTTTTCATTATACCACTTGACAGAATATAAGTAAAATATTATAATATTATAAAATTCATAATTATTTTTTATGGAGTATCATCATGACACTTCGGCATCTTAATGTTTTTGTATGTGTTTGCGAGCTTGGCAGCGTTACGAAAGCCGCAGACGAACTTGCCGTTGCTCAACCTGCGGTAAGCAAAACCATTTTTGAGCTTGAAAACTATTACGGAGTTCCTCTTTTTTTAAGGATAAAAAGAAGGCTTATTCTGACGCCGGAGGGAAAAGAACTCCTGGCTAAGGCAAGAAATGTGTTAAAGGCTTTCTCTGAATTTGAAGAGACTGCGAGAAAAAAACAGACCGTCACTCATGTGTCGATAGGTTCTTCACTGACTATCGGCAAAACAATTATGCCCGATCTTATCAAAGATATAAAAGCTTCGTTTTCAAATGTTGAAATAAAAGCATATATAAACAGAACGTCGGAAATCGAAAAAATGATTTCGGAAGGCGAAATAGATTTTGCATTTATTGAAGGCACGCCTTCGAATGCTGATATCGCCTCGGAAGAGATCGCTTCAGACATGATCCTTGCCGTTGCGGCAAAAAATTATGAAGTATCTGAGCCTCTGACAGCCGAGACGATCGGCAATTACGACATTATGCTCAGGGAAAAAGGCAGCGCTTCAAGAGACTATTTTGAGAGCGTGCTTTTGCAAAATCACAGCAAGTCTGCCCCGTTCCTTGAATCCGCAAGCAATCAGGCGCTGATTTTTGCCGCGCTGAAAGGACTCGGGATCGCGGTTTTGCCTCAACGCATTGTAAGTGAGTATATAAAGAACGGGCAGCTCAGGCAAATAAAGACAGACCTTTTTTCCGTTCCGAGAAAATCATTTATCATATGCGGCAAGGGCGTATCCTTCGTTAAGATAAAGAGCGAAATATATGATTTTTGCAAACAGAAATTCGGTAAAAAGGCGATAATAAGCAGCGATCGGTAATGCACAATAAAAAATCCCGGAAGAATGATCTTCCGGGAATATGTTTTTTATTTGTCAGCCGACGAATTTTTTGATATTCGATGCGTTTACATATGTTTCTGCGGTATCGCCCTCAGCAACAACAAGTGTAGGAGCCTGGCTGATGCCGTATTTTCTGACGAGGTCAATCTGCTCTTCAGCGTCAACGACTTCGTAATTTATTCCTGCGCCGTCAAGGAATTTTTTTGCCATTTTGCAATTCGGGCAGGTTTTTGTGGTGAAAAGATAATACTTCTTTTCTGCGGCGCCGTTTCTCGGTGCTCTGCCTTCGCTCTTCAGACGGGAGTTTGCGATATTGTATGTTTTTCTTTCGGCAAATTCCTGAGTTTTACCGTCATTCCACGCCTGGACCGGACGGTAGTAGCCTGTTATGCGGCTGTAAACTTCAGTAGGTTCTCCGCAATGCGGGCATTCGTAACGTTCGCCTTCGATATATCCGTGATTTTTACATACGGAATATGTAGGAGAAAGAGTGTAATACGGGAGCTTGTAATTTTCCGCAATTTTACGGACAAGAGCCGCGGCAGACTGCCAGTTCGGAAGTTTTTCTCCGAGGAACGCATGGAAAACAGTTCCCGACGTGTAAAGGGTCTGAAGTTCGTCCTGAATATCAAGAGCTTCGAAAATATCCTCCGTATATCCGACAGGAAGATGGGAAGAGTTTGTATAATACGGAGTGTTGCCTTTTTCGGTCGCGGTGATGATATCCGGATAACGCGCAACATCGTGTTTTGCAAGACGGTATGCGGTCGATTCTGCGGGAGTTGCTTCAAGGTTGTAAAGGTCGCCGTATTCTTCCTGATAATCAGAAAGACGCTCGCGCATATGATTGAGCACATCTTTTGTGAACTGCAGAGAATCGGGATCCGAGATATCCTTGCCCAGCCACTTTGCGTTGAGGCAGGCTTCGTTCATACCTACAAGGCCGATCGTTGAAAAATGGTTGTCAAACTTGCCGAGATAACGTTTTGTATAAGGATAAAGACCTTCTTCAAGCAAACGCGAAACAACTGTGCGTTTTACTTTGAGCGAACGCGCTGCAATATCCATAAGCTTATCAAGACGACGGTAAAAATCATCTTTGTCGGCAGAAAGGTATGCAAGTCTCGGCATATTGAGAGTAACAACGCCTATAGAGCCTGTGCTCTCGCCGCTGCCGAAAAATCCTCCGGTCTTTTTGCGAAGTTCACGAAGGTCAAGACGCAAACGGCAGCACATGCTGCGGATATCGCTCGGCTGCATGTCGCTGTTGATGTAGTTTGAAAAATACGGAGTGCCGTATTTTGCGGTCATTTCAAAGAGAAGACGGTTGTTTTCGGTTTCTGACCAGTCAAAATCTCTTGTGATGGAGTAGGTAGGAATAGGATACTGGAATCCTCTGCCTTCCGCATCGCCTTCGATCATTATTTCGAGGAATGCGCGGTTGACCATATCCATTTCTTTTTTGCAGTCCTTATATTTGAAGGGCATTTCCTTGCCTCCGACGATTGCGGGAAGTTCGGCAAGGTCGTTGGGAACGGTCCAGTCGAGAGTGATATTTGAAAACGGTGCCTGTGTGCCCCAGCGGGAGGGAGTATTGACGCCGAAAATAAATGACTCGATCGATTTTTTTACTTCTCGGTAAGACAGATTATCGGCTTTTACAAACGGAGCGAGATATGTATCGAAAGACGAGAACGCCTGTGCGCCTGCCCATTCATTCTGCATAATGCCGAGGAAATTTACCATCTGATTGCAGAGCGTTGCAAGGTGGCTTGCCGGCGAAGATGTGATCTTGCCGGGGATTCCGCCCAGACCTTCCTGAATAAGCTGTTTGAGAGACCAGCCTGCGCAGTAGCCTGTAAGCATACCGAGATCGTGGATGTGAAGATCTGCGGAACGGTGCGCGTTTGCTATTTCATCATCGTATATCTCTGAAAGCCAGTAGTTTGCGGTGATGGCGGTGGAATTTGAAAGAATGAGACCGCCTACGGAATATGTAACGGTAGAGTTCTCTTTTACTCGCCAGTCGGTATTCTTTACATAGCTGTCAATAAGCTCTTTATAGTCGAGCATAGTCGATTTCATATTACGGACTTTTTCACGCTGACGTCTGTAAAGAATATAGCATTTTGCAACGTCCGCATATCCGGCGGAAATAAGAACACGCTCTACGCTGTCCTGAATTTCTTCAACGCCTACGAGCCCCTCTTTGATTCTGGGTTCGTAATCCGATGTAACCTTCAGCGCGAGAAGATCGATAATATCGGGCGTATACTGTTTGTTTTGCGCTTCAAATGCTTTTGTGATGGCGGCGCTGATTTTTGAGATATTGAAATCAACGACCTTACCGTCTCTTTTTACTACCTGGTACATAGGTCTCTCCTTTATAATTCATTGATTATATATCAGTAAATATGTCATTTCCCGGTTGCAGCGGGATGAGTGTATTATACCACAAACGTTCTGGTTTGTCAACGGGTCTTATACCATATATCGTTGCAATTTTTGCATTTTGGGCGATATCACCACAATATATAGATTTTTCAATGACCGACAATCCGGAAGAAAACAGCAAAAAACCGCATTTTTCAAGCGCTTTCAAGAATATTTGAACTATTTTTGAAATACGAAAAATCAATATATTGCCCTAAAAAAATCGCGGCGAGAACGCCGCGTTTTTTTATATTTATATTCCCCTGATCTCAACGGTTCCGACCGTTCTTTCAACAATTTTTGCAAATTCTTCCATCTCACTTCGTGTAAATGAAGAAAGATCTGCTTCGCTGTCAAGGATGCCGTCGGACCTGACAAAAGACTGAAGATAATACTTTTCCGCGCCCTGTATCCACGCTGCGATATCTATGAAATCCAGTGTTTCGTGAATACCTTTTACCGCTGTTGTGCGAAATTCAAACGGGACTGATTTTTTCAGGAGAAACGAAACGCTTCTTTCCACAGCAGCGGTATCATATTTTTCAATACCGACTGCTTTTCCGTAATGTTTTCTTGAATTTTTTATATCCATAGCCACATAATCCGCAAGCTTTTCGTTCACCGCTGTTTCAAGCCTATCCGGAAAAGATCCGTTCGTATCGAGTTTTACGCTCAGGCCCGCCTCTTTGATTTTGCGAAGAAAATCGAGCGTCTCAGGAGAGATCAACGGCTCTCCGCCCGTTACGCAAACACCGTCGAGAATACCTTTGCGTTTTTTGATATATTCAAAAAATTCGTCTTCGTTGACCGCCTCGGGAAAAGAAGACGGAAAGACGAGTGCGGAATTATGGCAGAACGGGCAGCGGAAATTGCAGCCGCCCAGAAATACAGTACATGCTACTTTTCCGGGATAGTCGAGGAGAGTGGTTTTTTGAAATCCGTAAATTTTCATAATGTAATTCCTGCTCTAATAAATTGGCTCTGTGAGGTTACCCTGCAAGGCCTTCAATAACTGAAATAAGCTGTTCCGTTGCTTCCTTAGGTGTTTTCACACCGTCTATTACAGCTGCGAAAATATCGTTTTCGGAAAGATTTGTTTTCATTGTAAGGAGCGAATCGTCGGAAACGGCATTTTTGATCATATTTTCATATCTCTCGTAATCTTCGGAATAAAAGAAGAAATTTCTTTCTACATACTCTTTCCATCCGTTGTCGTCCTCTTTATCAAGCGGTTCGAAAAGCGCATTCAGAATTTTTCCCGTTATGCCGATATCGACTGTATTGGAGATCGCGAGGAACTGATCGTTCATACTGTAATATGCGGTCGTTTTGCCTGAAAAATCAGGACCTGCCGGAAACTCCGTCCAGCGAAAACTTTCCGCAAACGTATACATTGGGAACATCTCGTCATCAGAAAAACCAACTGATGAATCGGAAACAAGAAATGCCGTATAGAAATTAACGAACGCTTCCACTTCCGGTCTTTCGGACGCGCTGTTTTCGATGGTGTAAGTGATCCTGTTATTCCTTACAAGTTCTCCGAGCCACTGAAGAGCGTCGATCGTGTTGTAGTTCATGTATTCGCATTTATATCCCGTTACGGGATCATACGAAAGACGGCGGCCTCCGTTGGAATTGATGGCAGCATGTATTATAGCCGGATATTCCGCTGTTGGCGTTACAAAAGCAAAAGTTCCCTGTCTGTCCGAAACAAAGTGAGTTACCGCAAGGCAAATATCTGAAAAAGCATCCCATGTCCACTCGCCCTGTTCATAAAGCTCTGCGGGAATAGGCTGAACATTCTGATAGAGAATATCCGAATTGTAGTAAAGAACTCCCGAAACGCTGGCAAGAGGCGCCGCCCAGTAAAGATTTCTGAATCCGTAAGTTTCACCCTGGCGGAAAGTCATCATATCTTTCTGTCCGTCATATCCCCATTTTTCGTCGGTAATATCGAACTCTTCGAGGTTTTGCGCATATGTGAGATATCCGCCCTTATACATATCGTAAATGCTTGCTGCGGAAAGCTGAAAGATATCTGCGTAATTTCTCGCCGCGGCAGTTGACGCCATCATTGTGGAAGCTATATTGCCTGTTTTTACCTGCCTTGCCTCGATGGTGCAGTTAAAAAGCTTTTCGACCTCTTCATACCGTGCCTTCATGGCGTCTGCACGAACGGATGAAACGGAAGAATCGGGGTCGAGGGTAAGAGAGTCGGAAGCTTCGGTTTTTATTCTGAATATCCCCGAAAATGTGCCCGCCTTTGTTACTACACTGTCTGTATAACTGTCGTTAGGATGATATGCGTCTGCAGAACGCACGTCGCATGCCGATAAAGAAAAGATAATAAGCAGTGCGCATAAAAATAGTCTGAAAACAATGTTTTTCACTGATGTCCTCCTGAAATATAGAATTAACGGCAAATGAAAACAGGCATATCATAATTTGTAAGAAAATGCCGAATTTTCCGCACCGCTATTGAAAAAATAATGGAAATATGTTATAATCGAAAAAAAATAAAGGTCGGTAAGAAATGAAAAATACACTGAAATGTTCTCTTTACCTGCTCGCAAGAGTGATACTTGTATGCATGCTGTCTTTTATGGCAATTCCGCTGTCAAGCGTTGCGCCAAGCATTCTTAACCCGATACTTGCGGTCCTTTATACGGGAATGCTGATATACTTTTTCGTTCTTACCATGTGGCATGAAGGCGGACTTGATGCGAACAGGGTGGAAATAGGAGCGATGAAGCAGATGCCTTATAAAGGATATCTTGCGGCGTTCATAGTTTCCGTTCCGCTGATGGCAAACAGCTATGCAATGTATGCTGCAGGTTCGGACGTAAACAATATCGTAATACGCATCCTTAAGATCGTATGGGCAGTAAGCGCATTTTCCACATCATACGCAATAAATCTTTTTACTTCAACGACCGAGGCAGATATTATGGAAGGCACCCAGACTCTGAGCTCAGATGCGCTCACGGCGGTCATAGTATTCTGCGTTATTTATTTTGCTGCCTCGATATGCGCAGGCGTCGGATATACATTCGGATTCAAAAAAATAGAGGTGTTGCCCAAAATCAAAAAGTTCTTTGCAGATCTTTTCAAAAAATGATCATTTGAAAGCTATTATGGTAACGACGTTTTTGCCGCCGACGCTCTCGGCGGCTTTTATATAGAAATCGGTCGGTGAAAATTCTTCGTATCTTCGCGCGTCACGTCTGTCTATATAGCCGATATAATCATCGCCGGACGTTACCACATGCATATCTCTTTCAGGATGATATTCGACATCAAGCCTTACGCCTTCAGAAAGATACCCCCTGACGCCGTCACCCGGCTCGCCGGCAAGCCTGAACTCCATCCGTTCTCTTTCGCTGTCGAGATCTTTTTCGTATTTGCCTGAGTCTGCGGCAACAATCAGTTTTTTAAAAAACCATACGAGAAGATAGCATATACCGATCGGGAAAAACACGATAAGCAGGATACGGAACGTAAGATCCTTTTTGTTGATTTCCTTTTTCATCGCGCTGTCCTCCCATTTATTGCTTTACAAAGAAATTCCGTCAGATTCACTGCATCACGGCAAAAGACTGAATTCACACTACCCGAAAAACAGACCCGGCATTGTATACGTTATATCCGTCTTTCAAAACAATTATACATTAAATCTCCACGAAAATCAAGAGCTTTTACAGTAATTTACGGTTTTTTTTGTAACAAAAATATCAAATTTGCCCTATTGAAAATAATCATGGTTTATGATATAATTATTAACGCAAAAATCAATATGGTGGGTATAGTTCAGCTGGTTAGAATGCCAGATTGTGGCTCTGGAGGTCGTGGGTTCGAATCTCACTACCCACCCCATAATCCGTTGCTGTTTCATTATTATCGGCAACGGATTTTTTTGTTTTCCAAAAGCTTATTCAATAATACTATCGTATTAAAATGCAAGAATTTCCGCAGCAAAATGATATAATACATATATGAAATAAAAATTTCGGAGGAATAAAATGTCCCTTGTTGAAGCGATAAAAATGCAGAGTCCCGAAACGATACCCGTAGCCGTAGGCATGCTGCCGGCGATGTGGGTAAAATACGGCGCGGAACTTCAGAGAATCGTAGACGAATATCCGCAGTTTTTTAACGGAAAGAAAGTTGATTACGAGCATCCCGAAACATTCATAGGCGGAACATATGTTGCAGGCACACACGTAGACGAATGGGGCTGCGTATGGAGCAATATAGACAACGGAATGGAAGCTTACGTTACGGGTCACCCCATAAAGAGCGAAGAAGATGTTTTCAAGCTTAAAATACCCGAAAACAGAGACGGCAGACTGCCTCACGGATTTATGTATCTGCGACTTCTCGATCTTTGCGGATTCGATCTTGCAATGACGATGTTTGCCGAAGAAGACGAAGCAATTGAAACGCTTATTGCGAAAGTGCTTGAATACAACTGCTATCAGGTCGAGGCAATTCTTGACAGGATCGGAGAAATCGTTTATTTCGGCGACGACCTCGGAATGCAGACGGGACTTGCCATAGGCGCTGAGCGCTGGAGAAAATATTTGAAGCCGTGCTACAAAAAGCTTTACGGCATCGTTAAGGAAAAACGCCCCGACACGCTCATTTATATGCATACCGACGGATGCATTTACGAAATTATGCCAGATCTTATCGAGTGCGGCGTTGACATAATCAATCCTCAGTTCCGTGCAAACGGTCTTGACAATCTTGTAAGAGTTTGCAGAAAAGAGCAGATCATCCCCATCAACCTTGATCTTGACAGACAGCTTTTCCCGTTTGCCACACGTTCACAGCTCTTCGATCATGTAGGCGAAGCCGTTGAAGCGCTTTACCTTAAAGAAGGCGGACTCGGACTGAACATTGAGCTTAACTATGAAGTTCCGCTCGATAACGTTGTAGCTATTCTTGACGCAGCCGAAAAATACAGACATTATAAAGGCTGATACCGATTCAGACAATAATCCCTGCAGAAAGCGATGTTTATGATCCGGTATTCCTGCTCTGCCATGAATTATTACTCTCGCCAAGCTGCGCCGAAACCGGAAAACGATCAAAAAATACGCCCAGGCTAAAGGATCATTTGCCATGCTGATAGTAATAATTCTCGTTGTTTTATTGATATTTCATGCTATGGGCGCATCGCCGGGAACGACCGACGATAAAAAAACGCCGCGATTCAAGGTCGGCGATCATGTGCGTGTAAAATGGAGAGGTCAGGAAGGTGTGATCATTGATGCAAGCAACGGTTTTTACATGGTATCAATGTCAGGCGGAAGGACCGTTGAGTCATACACGGCATCAGACCTGGAAA
>JAEEGL010157557.1_pt1 | contig 19497 bp, 14 predicted proteins | sample 9134231 | NCBI WGS metagenome assembly JAEEGL01 (sample SAMN16246548, study PRJNA631951) | gut metagenome | biome: gut microbiome; feature: rumen; material: fiber-attached | host: Bos | place: Iran: Karaj | collected 2018-10
AGCACACGGCCGAAGTTGAAGGCGACGGCCGAGAAGCTCCGAACCGATTCGGGCGAAGCCGTCTTCCATCCCTGGAACTCCATGTGGCGCAGCTCATTCGTGTAGCGTAGCACGCTGTCGTCCCACTCCACGGCATCCGTCCTTGCACGCGCGGGCATATTATATATATGTAGGTTGGTGAGGCGCTTGGCATCGGCAAGATCCTGCTCCAGGGTGTTACACTGATCCACGCGCATCTCCATGTTCGACTGTCCGCTGGCCAGCCAGATGTCGCCAAAGTAGAGGCTGTCTATCGTGAGCGTCTGCGGCTCGACTTTCGTCAGGTTATCGAGCAGATAGGGATACTTTTCGGGATAGTAGAAGTGGTAGTGGTCGGGGGGCAGCGGTGTGGCAGTGAACGTCAGCTTATAGGGACCGCCAGCCTTCATGTCGGGCATCTCCATCCACCACGAGCCATCGGCATGCGAGAAGGTTTCGCCTTCATCCACCACCTTCCCGTCCTTGCTTAGCACGCGTCTTATTTTGCTTCGCGCATTGGCACGACCTTCCAACAGGAGGGGTTCTTCGCGCGGAAGAACCATTCCGCTGGAATAGACCGACGGCAGTTGCAGACCGCCGTAGTCGCCCGTGAGAGCCGAATAGACGGTCTTCGCGAGAATCTTCGCGCCTTCGGGACTGGGATGGAGGGCGTCGGGGAAGAGGTCGGGACGCGAGTGTAGGGGCGTAAAGAGGTCGATGAGCTGTGCTCCAGAGCCTTGTGCGACCTGCTCGATGGCCTTCTGAACCTGTGCGTGCCAGTCGCGCGTGCCGCTCTGGAAGCGCGGGTGACGGTCGAAAATGGGCGTCATCTTGCAGACGAGGATGCGGGCCTCGGGGTTCACCGTGCGGAAGGAATCAATCAGGGCGCGGTAGTTGGGGATGAACTCCTCCTTCCAGTCGGGCCAGTTGCGCGGCTCTATGTCGTTCAGGCCAAGATGGATGACCACCCAGTCGGGCTTGAAGGCCAGCGCCTGATGGAACTCAGGCAGACCGATATATGGCCGATGCCCCTTATATAATAAGGTGGCACCGGAATGCCCGAAGTTCTGTACTTCGTAGCCTTCGCCCAGCATCTGCTGCAGGCGAACCGGGTAGGAATCGTGCTCGCGGTCCTGGAGGCCATAGCCGTAGGTCACGCTATTGCCTACGCAAGCCACCTTGATCTTCTCTGCTGCTTGTGAACTGCAAACGCATAGGCACAAGGCTATAATAAGGAGGCTTTTATTCTTCATTCTTTATTCTTCATTGAGGCTGCGCCTCGAGCCTGCTCACGCTCGTAAGAGTTGAAGCAAGCTCCACTCTCCACTCGCTTACTCGCAGCCTTCTTCATTTAAAGGATGTTGCAATGCTGGAAGAAGCCAATCTCGTCGAGTTCCTTCTTCAGCTGAACTTCTTCCTCGGGCGTGATGTTCTGGAAGGGTGTGCGGTTGGGACCGAGGTCGAGACCAATAAGCTTCATGATGCGCTTTCCACCCACAATATTGCCTCGGAAGTGACAGATGACGTTGATGACTTTCTGCGAATAATCCTGTAAGGCGCGAGCCGCCTCCAAGTCGCCACGGTTCCATGCCTCGATGATGCCTACCAGATTCTTGCCGTTGTAGTTGGTGGTTCCGCCAATACCTCCACGTGCTCCGCCCATAGCCAGGCAGGGCAGGATGGTCTCGTCCTGACCGTGCAGCATATCAAACTTGCCGCCACCATAGAGCCGGCACTGGTTGTATTCGTACAGACTCTCGAAGGTGTACTTGATGCCGGCAAAATTGGGGATGCGGCCATCCACTGCCTCGAGGAATTTAACCATAGGCAGGAATGCGCCATTGAAGGCTGGTATGTGGTAGAAATAGAAGGGCAGGCTGGGAGCACCGGCGGCAATCTCCTCGCAGTACTTCACCAGTTCCTCTATGCGGCTGATCTTGGGGAATGGAGGTGCCATGGCACCAATGCCCCAAGCGCCAATCTTCTGGGCATGCTCAGCAAGCTTCCGACTCTCGCGAACACAGCAACTTCCCACATGTACGATTACCTTAAATCCCTCTGGTGCAGCCTTTACCCATTCCTCGGCCAACAACATACGCTCCTCGGGGGTAAGCATATAGCCTTCACCGCTGGAGCCATTGATAAATACACCCTTCAGCCCGTTCTTCTGCAGCATAGCGGCATAGGCTGGTATAGGTTTCAAGTTCACATCTCCGTTCTCGTCAAAGGGCGTAAACGGAGCATCAATAAGACCAATTATCTTCTCCATAACTATTTGTAACGTTTATCTATCACGCTCCAATCTACAATCTGCCACAGCGCAGCTAAGTGGTCGGGACGACGGTTTTGATAGTCCAGGTAGTAGGCGTGCTCCCACACATCGAAGGTCAGCAGCGGCTTTAAACCTTTCTGCACAGGGTTCGCAGCATTCGTCTCCTGAGAAATCACGAGTTTGCCGTCCTTGTCTGCCGAAAGCCATACCCAGCCAGAGCCAAACAGCGTGGCTCCACTCTTCGTGAATGCCTCCTTAAATGCCTCGAACGACCCGAAATCACGTGCAATAGCATCAGCAAGTTTTCCTGTAGGAGCATTGTCGGCCTTGGGCGCACAGAACTGTCCAAAGTATAGCTCATGGTTCAATATCTGCCCTGCATTATTTAGGATGCCACCAGAAGCTTTGCATACAATATCTTCCAACGTAGCCTCTTCGAACAAGCTTCCAGGCAGTAGGGCATTAAGATTATTAACATAAGCCGCTAAATGTTTCCCATGGTGGAACCCGATAGTTTCGCGGCTGATTACCGGTTCCAATGCATCTGTCGCATACGGCAGTGCCATTAATTCGAACTTTCTCATATCTCAGTGTTCAATAATCAACGTTCAATAATTCTCTGCTTTAATCTGGAAATAGCTCTGCGGATGGTTGCAGGTAGGACATACCTCAGGCGCTTTCTTTCCAATCACGATATGACCGCAGTTAGCGCACTGCCAGATAACATCACCCTCTCGAGAAAATACCAAGCCTTCCTTTACATTTTGCAACAGTTTACGATAGCGCTCCTCGTGGTGTTTCTCCACAGCGCCCACCAACTCAAATTTTTCGGCAATCTCGTCAAAGCCCTCCTCGCGAGCTTCCTTGGCCATACGCGCATACATGTCTGTCCACTCGAAGTTCTCTCCGTTTGCTGCATCAGCCAGATTCGTGGCGGTATCGCTTACACTTCCGCCATTCAAATACTTATACCAGAGTTTGGCATGTTCCTTCTCGTTGGCCGCCGTTTCCTCAAAGATTGAGGCAATCTGTACATAGCCGTCTTTCTTAGCCTTACTTGCAAAATATGTGTATTTGTTTCTTGCCATACTCTCACCGGCAAAAGCCTCCTTGAGGTTTTGCTCGGTCTTTGTTCCTTTCAGTTCTTTCATTGTTGTTAATTTTATTTGGTTAATATTCTCTCCGGCTTGGAGAATGTCTCTCGGTTATAGACTTTAAAAAGAGAATTCCGAACAGCCGTTATGTCGCAAATCATAGCATACAGATGCAAGAACGAACTTATCTGTTATGTTGTTTTACTGATATTTCAAATGCAAAAATATGACTTTTATTTTATATAAACAAAAAAAGACATCTATGATTTCTCATAAATGCCTTTTCGTGGACCAGCCAGGGCTTGAACCTGGGACCTCCAGATTATGAGTCTGTTGCTCTAACCAACTGAGCTACAAGTCCAATAAACCATAAACTTGGTTTGCGGGTGCAAAAGTAGAGATTTCTACTGAATTATCCAAATGTGAAGCGGAAAAATTTGGTCAGCAAAGTATATTTACCTAATTTTGCAGCCTGTAATGGAGAATCAGTACGTAGCTACCATAGGTTTTTTTGATGGGGTCCATCTTGGGCACCGATGTCTGATAGGGCAGGTATGTAAACTTGCTGATGATTTGCAGTGTCCATCAATGCTTATTACGTTTAATCAGCATCCCCGTCAGGTGCTACAAACCGACTATATTCCTCAGCTACTCTCAACCCTTGAGGAAAAAAAGGTTTTGTTGTCTTCAACAAGTGCCGACCTTATTGAGGTTTTGCCCTTTACCATGGAGATGAGTAAACTTACCGCTCGTCAATTTATGTCGCATGTCCTAAGTGCTCAGTTGCATGTAAAGACTTTGGTAATGGGCTATGACCATCATTTCGGATATGGAGGTGGTGCCTTTGCGGAGTATGTAGAGTGGGGTAAGCAGACTGGTATTGACGTGGTATTAGCTCACGAATTGGAGGGCGAGAAGGTGAGCAGTAGCGTTATCCGTCGGCATTTGCAAGTTGGCGAGATAAAGCAGGCTAACCGACTGTTAGGTTACGAATATAGTATTCAAGGAAAGGTTGTAAGTGGTCATCAAGTGGGCCGGAACATAGGATTTCCTACAGCCAATATAGAGGTGCCAAATGATAAACTTCTCCCTGCCTGTGGCGTTTACGCTATAAAAGCTGAAGTTGATGAGGCTTTTTATAATGGCATGCTGTGTATAGGGCACCGACCCACGCTGAACAATGGAAATGAGTTGTCGGTAGAGGCCAACCTGTTTGAATTCAGTGGTGATTTGTATGGCAAGAGAGTGAAAGTAAACATCGTGGAGCGTTTGCGTGACGAGAAACCCTTTTCCTCTCTTCAAGCTCTACAGAAGCAACTGGAGCAAGATGCACTCCAAGCAAAGAAAATTCTCCTTTCTATGGTATGACTAATGCCGAATTTATAGCTCTGCACAAAACAGATGATGTACGTAAACTGGCCCTTAAAAAAGCGCCGGAGGGCGTTGATTTGACCTTCTGTCTTCAACAGATTGAGGGGTGGCAGTTGGCGCGTAAGAAAATCCCGTACTGGGCCGAAACGGATGGATTACTCTTTCCGCCACATCTTTCCATGGAGCAGTGCAGTAGTGAGAAAACGGCACTTTACAAAAAGCAGCTTGTATGCCGTCTTTTACGCGAGGAAATGAGGCAGATGGCGGATTTGACGGGAGGCTTTGGCATAGATTTCAGCTACCTGGCGCCCTTGTTTGAAAAGGCTGTTTATATAGAGAGGCAAGAACAACTTTGTCAGATAGCTTTACACAACTTTAATCTTCTGGGGCTATCGCATGTTGTAGTCAAAAATGCACAAGCCGAGGATGAACTTCCAGCTATAGGAAATGTGTCCCTTATCTATGCCGATCCTGCTCGTAGAGACGATGTTGGCAGAAAGGTTGTCTTGTTGGAAGATTGTCAACCTAACGTTGTCAGTCTGCAAGAAGTATTGCTGGAGCATTCCCAGGTAGTAATGCTGAAACTTTCACCTATGTTGGATATACAGCAGGCGTTACGCCAGCTAAAGAATGTTCGTGAGGTGCATGTGGTAAGCGTGGATGGCGAGTGCAAAGAGCTTCTTTTGGTGATGCATCGTGAGGAAACCCCGCTTTGCTATTATTGTGTGAATATTACCAATAACGGACAAGAAGTGACAGAGGTTGAGCAATTGTCTGCTCCTGTCATATCAAGGGAAGAGAAAACCTTTCTTTATGAGCCCAACGCCTCAATTCTTAAGGCTGGCGTACAGGATGCTCTATGCCAATTGTATAAAGTGGAGAAATTGCATCCGTTCAGCCATCTGTTTACTTCGGATGAACTGGTAGAGGATTTCCCTGGTAGAAGTTTCCGTATTTTGGGTCGAAGCGACTTTAGCAAGCATAGTCTTAAGAATTTGTTGGCTGATGTAACACAGGCCAATCTGACAGTCAGAAACTTCCCTGCCACAGTTCAGGAACTCAGGAAAAAATTGAAATTGCGTGAGGGAGGCAGTGTTTACTTGTTCGCAACTACCCTGCAAAACGAATCTCATGCTCTTTTTCGATGTGAGAAAGTGAAAAGAGAATAATTTCTTGCAATTCTTGTCAGTTGTGGCATTAATCATATGATTATTTTTGCTATATTTGTGCCAGAAACATATCATAAACCACAAAATAACCTAATTTATGTCTTCAAGAAGAGAATTTTTGAAAGGGATGGGATTGGCTACAGCTGGATTGACTTTGGCTCCTGGTGAATTGTTGGCTGCCAAGAAAAAAACGCAGTCCTCCCCAACTCCCAAAAGTGACAAAGTAAAGATTGCATACATTGGTATTGGTAACCGTGGGCAGCAGAATATAGAAGAGTTTGCCAAGACCAATATGGTGGATGTAGTAGCTCTTTGCGATGTTGATCTGCAAGGCAAGCAGTGCCAGAAGGCCCTGAGCATGTATCCCAACGCCAAGCGTTTTACCGATTTCCGCAAACTTTTTGATGAGTATTCAGACCATTTCGATGCTGTGGCAGTAAGTGTGCCTGACCATACACACTTCTTTGTCTGCATGGCAGCCATGAAGCATGGCAAGCATGTTTATTGTGAGAAGCCTCTTATCCGTACTTTCCAGGAGGGTGAGATTCTGATAGAGATGGCAAACCGCCATCCAGAACTTGCTACTCAGGTGGGTAATCAAGGGCATTCTGAGGCAAACTACTTCCAGTTCAAGGCTTGGATGGAAGCAGGTATCATTAAGGATGTTACCAAGGTGGTGGCTCACATGAACAACGATCGTCGTTGGCACAAGTACGACTGGAATATGATTAAAATGCCCGAGGGCGACCCTATCCCCGAGGGTATGGACTACGATACGTGGCACGGAGGTGTTCGTTATCACAACTTCAGTAATCTCTATCATCAGGGCGACTGGCGCAGTTGGTACGACTTTGGTATGGGAGCACTGGGTGACTGGGGCGCTCATCTCTTGGATACAGCTCACGAGTTTCTGCAGTTGGGTCTTCCCTATGAAATCAACATGAAGTATGCCAAGAACCACAACGAGTTCTTCTATCCCTTCTCGAGTACTATTGAATTCCGTTTCGGTGCTCGTGGTAATATGCCTCCCTGCGATGTTATCTGGTATGATGGTACAGACAATCAGCCCCCATTGCCAGAAGGTTATGGCGAGAGCAAGTTGGCCGAAGGAATTCCTGCCAGTGGACAGGGTGAATATACCAATCAGAAGTTGAACCCCGGCAAGATTATTTACGGTCGTGACCTTACCTTCAAGGGCGCCAGTCATGGTAGCACTTTGGAGATTATCCCCAAGGAGAAGGCAGAGGCCATGAAGGATAAACTGCCTGTAGTTCCCGAGAGTCCCAGTAACCACTATGTCAACTTCCTGCGTGCTTGTCAGGGAATCGAGAAGACTCGTTCTCCCTTCCAGATTGCAGGTGTGTTGTGTCAGGTATTTTGCTTGGGTGTTATTGCTCAGCGCTTGAACACTCAGCTGTTCTTTGACCCCCGCACCAAGAAGTTCACCAACAACGAGTTTGCAAACGCTATGCTCTCAGGCATGCCTCCACGCCGTGGTTGGGAAGAGTTTTATAAGGTTGATTAACGCCCCTCTCCAACCCCTAACCCCTCCTCCCCCAAATGGGAGGCGGGGAATGTCGGAGAGACAAAAAGAAATAATTAAACTGCCAAACCCCTGTTTGCAGTTCCCTTCCATTTGGGGGAGGGTTAGGGAGAGGGGCCGTAAGATGAAAAAGATAATTATAGCTATAGCTATGCTGGCTGTGTTGCCCGTAGCTGCCAAGAAAAAGATTGTGAAAGAGACTCCTGCGCCTGTTCCTACAACAGATAACGTACTTACAGAGCAGGAAGAGCGTGAAGGATGGAAACTCCTTTGGGATGGTAAAACTACAGAAGGTTGGCGTGGTGCCAAACTTACTGGTTTCCCCAAAAAAGGTTGGCGCATCGAGGATGGTGTGCTGAAGGTGGAGGCTGCCAATGGTGCTGAGAGTGGTAACGGAGGTGACATTGTTACCAACAAGAGTTACCACAACTTTATCCTGAAGGTAGATTTCAAGATTACTGAGGGTGCCAACAGTGGCATCAAGTATTTCGTTGATCCCGATATGAACCAGGGTGAGGGTAGCGCTATCGGTTGCGAGTTCCAGATTCTGGACGACCTGCGCCATCCCGATGCCAAGTTGGGCGTGAAAGGTAACCGTAAGTTGGGTTCTCTGTATGACTTGATTCCTGCTCCAGACAACAAACCTTTTGATATCACCACATGGAATACAGCTGTCGTTATCGTTAAGGATAATCATGTAGAGCATTGGCTGAATGGTGTCAAACTGTTGGAGTACGAACGCAATACACAGGAGTGGAATGCATTGGTAGCTTACAGTAAGTATAAGAATTGGCCCAACTTCGGTAATCGTGACGGTCGCATCCTTTTGCAGGACCATGGCAATGAGGTTTGGTTCAAGAATGTGAAGATTAAGGAATTCTAATTAAAATCATAAATAACAGAAGAAAAAGTAATGAGGAAATTATTTTTTGCAGCATGTGCCATGTTTATGATGAGCATCGGTGCCCATGCAATTACAGATCCTGTACAGTATGTTAATCCCTTGGTAGGCTCACATTCTACAGGAGGTCTATCTACAGGTAACACCTATCCCGCAATTGCCCTTCCATGGGGTATGAACTTTTGGACCCCTCAGACGGGAAAGATGGGTAATGGATGGTGTTATACTTATGATGCAGAAAAGATTCGCGGTTTCAAGCAAACGCACCAACCCAGCCCTTGGATGAACGACTATGGTATGTTCAACATTATGCCCGAGTGCGGTGAGAATTATGTCTTCGATGAGGACAAACGTGCCAGTTGGTTCTCTCATAAAGCAGAGGTAAGCAAACCGCATTATTATAAGGTATATCTGGCTGATTACGATATCGTAACAGAGGTGGCTCCTACCAGTCGTGCTGCCATTTTCCGTTTTACCTATCCGGCAGGCAAGAGCTATCTGGTGGTGGATGCTTTTGACCGTGGTTCTTATGTGAAGATTATCCCTGAGCAGAATAAGATTGTGGGTTATACCACTCGTAACAGCGGTGGTGTTCCCAAGAACTTTAAGAACTATTTTGTCTTGCAGTTCGATCGTCCCTTCACCATGACTGCTATCTGTGACGAGGGTAAGGAGAACAAGTCTGTTTTGGAGACTGCCAGCAAGCATGCACAAGGTGTGGTAGGCTTCACTACAAAGCGTGGCGAGCAGGTGAATGTTCGTGTAGCCAGCTCTTTCATCAGCATAGAGCAGGCTGAGCAGAACCTGAAGGAATTGGGTAACAAGACCCTTGAGGAGGTTGCTGAGGCAGGACGTCAGGAGTGGAATAAGGTGCTCTCTACCATTGATGTGCAGGATGAAAGTGATATAGACCGCCTGCGTACCTTCTACAGCTGTCTGTATCGTAGCGTGCTCTTCCCCCGTAGCTTCTTCGAGATTAATGCCAAAGGCGAGGTCGTACACTATAGCCCCTATAACGGTGAGACATTGCCAGGCTATCTGTTTGCCGATACAGGCTTCTGGGATACTTTCCGTGCTTTGTTCCCCTTGGTGAATCTGATGTGGCCCTCTATGAGCCAGAAGATGCAGGAGGGATGGGCTAACGCTTATAAGGAGAGTGGCTTCCTGCCCGAGTGGAGTGCTCCCGGTCATCGTGCCTGCATGGTGGGCAACAACTCTGCAAGCGTTGTGGCAGATGCTTATCTGAAGGGCGTGCGTGGATATGATATCGATGCTCTCTGGGAAGCCGTGAAGCATGGTGCCAATGCTGATTTGGCCCATACTACAAGTGGTCGTAAACAATGGGCTACATACAACAAGTTAGGTTATGTTCCTTACGACAGTATAAACGAAAGTGCTGCACGTACCCTTGAGTATGCCTTCGATGACTGGAGCATCTATAAGTTGGGACAGGCTTTGGGTAAGCCAGAGAAAGAGATTAAGGTTTATGCAGAACATGCTATGAACTATAAGAATCTCTTCGATAAGGAATACAACCTGATGCGTGGTAAGTTGGCTAACGGCGAGTGGGCTCCCAATTTCAATCCCTTCAAGTGGGGCGATGCCTTCACAGAAGGCAATAGCTGGCACTATTCATGGAGTGTGTTCCATGACCCTCAGGGACTTATCGACCTGATGGGCGGAACAGCCACCTTCAATCAGATGCTGGACAGCGTTTTCATTCTGCCTCCCATCTTTGATGATAGTTATTACGGTGGCGTCATCCACGAGATTCGCGAGATGCAAATCATGAATATGGGTAACTATGCTCATGGTAATCAGCCCATTCAGCATATGATTTATATGTACAACTATAGCGGTCAGCCTTGGAAAACGCAGTATTGGTTGCGCGAGACTATGAATCGTATGTACAATGCTCACGCCGACGGCTATTGCGGTGATGAGGATAACGGGCAGACTTCAGCCTGGTACATCTTCACTGCTATGGGCTTTTATCCTGTCTGTCCTGGATCTAACCAGTACGTGTTGGGTGCTCCCTATTTCAAGAAGATGACAATGCACTTGGAGAATGGAAAGGATGTGGTTATTACCGCTCCCGAGAACAGCGACGAGAATCGCTATGTGCAGAAACTTACCATTAACGGTGCAGAGCATAAGGTAAACTATGTGAACCATGCAGACCTTCTGCAAGGTGCTAAGATGGATTATGTAATGGGGGCCAAGGCCAACGAGAATCGCGGTAACACGGCAGAGGCTGCTCCCTATTCTTTCAGCAAAGAGTATAAAGCTACTTCAAAAAAGAATAAGAAGTCAAAGAAGTAAAGATTTTGACCTAATGAAAAAATTATTAACCATATTCTGCACAATGTTTTGTACCGGCTATTTGCAGGCACAGACATTTTCCATCACAGACTCTATGCAGTGGAAGGCGTATGACGACTTCAATGCAGCCTTGCTTGACAAGAATCGCAGTATCTATAAAGCCGATACTGAGCAGAGAGCTGCTGATCATCGAGGGAATGGGGCTCGTGATAATGACCTCACGGGGTGTGCTGCCGCTATCTGGTGTCAGGCTATCTATTACGATATGGTCATCAATGCTTACAACCGTGCCAAGGCCGAGGGTAATGATGAATTGATGAAGAAGTACAAGACCCTGCACGATAAGATTTACAAAGGGCAGAAAGCGCATTATGTAAACTTTGACTTTGACAACTCCAACACCAATAACGGATGGTTCGTTTATGATGACATCATGTGGTGGACTTGCGCTTTGGCACGTGCCTACCAAACCTTTGGAAAGGCTGAGTATCTGACTTATTCAGAGCGAAGCTTCTGCCGTGTTTGGTACGGAAGTGCTACTGTAGGCGATGACGGCTCTTATGCCGATCCTGCTCGTTTCAGTGGTAGTTCCGGCGGTGGAATGTTTTGGGAGTGGCAGCCAATAGATCACGCAAACCCTCATAAGGAGGGCGATTTCCGTTCGGCGTGCATAAATTTTCCTACAGTCATAGCTGCATGTCTGTTGCACCAACTGGTTCCAGAGGGTAGGACTGCTCCTACGATTGCCCGTCCTACCCGTCAGACCAAAGAGTGGTATTTAGAGAAAGCTATAGAAATCTACGACTGGGCCAGCAAGACGCTGACAACTTCTGCCGGACGTGTAGCTGATGGCATTCATGGTGGAGGCCCGGAGTTCTCTGATCATCTCTACAATCAAGCTACATACATTGGCGCCAGTTGTCTGCTTTATAATCTTACAGGCGAATCTAAGTACAGGACCAATGCTCTGAATGCTACACGCTACGTCTTCAATAGTATGGTAAACTCTTCCAAGATTCTCAAGTTTGAGAATGGTTACGAGCAGGGTGTCTATACTGCCATTTTTGCTCAGTACCTTCCCATGGTAGTATATGACTTGGGACAGAAGACATACCTTACTTATATACAGCGTAACATGCAGAAGGCTTGGGATAATCGCGATCAGGTACGTGGTCTTCAGACTGGTGACTTCAGTAAGAAGACAACCGAGGACGATGTGGTGGAAAGCTACGGAGGCAGTGGATTGCCAGCCCTTATGCTCATGTTCCCTGCGCATATTACTGCGGATGATATCCAAGATGCAGTAGAGGAAGTATCTGCAGTTCAAGTGAATCAGGATACCAATGTTTATTCCATCGATGGCAAATTGGTAATGAGGGATGCCAGCCTTGGTCAGATTGGCAGTTTAGATAAAGGATATTACATATATCAGCAGAAAAAGATGCTGGTAACAAAGTAAGATCCTCGTGTTAGAATTGTTTCGCTCCTTAATAAAGTTGTTTTATTGAGGAGCGAATTTTTTTCCAAACCTCTTCTGGTAATTGTGTTCCTATAATCTGAATTACTTCGCTGGAAAGAAGTGTACCAGCCTGCAAACACTTTTCTAGTGTAGCGCCGTTGCAGAAGGCATACAGGAAACCTGCAGCAAAGAAGTCTCCGGCAGCGGTGGTATCTGTAACGTTAACCTTTATTGCAGGTGCAAAGGCTTCCGTGCCATATTGGTTTGATGAGGCTCCCCACATAGCTATTGCACCTTTGCTGCCCAGTTTTACTATGGCCAGCGTGCAGAGTTGTGCAATATACTCCAAACCCTCTTTAGGATCCTGTTTTTCCGTGAAGGCCGTACATTCCTCTTCGTTGGCAAAGACAAAGTCTATGTAATCCTCAACCAGGTGTCTGAAGAAAGGCAGGTCGGTCTGAATGACATTGTAACTGGCAAGGTCGATGCTTAGCTTCAGTCCCTCTTGTTTGGCAGCTTTGCATATCTTCTCTATTAGTTCATGGTTTTGTACCAGATAGCCCTCGATATGTAATAAGTGGTATCCCTGAAACATGTCAGGTGTAATCTCGTCGGCCTGCATCAGTGCAGCTGCTCCCAGATATGTTCCAAATGTACGCTCGCCATCGGCAGAGATAAAGGTATTGGCCACTCCTGTGGGTGTCTCGCATGTTGTGAGCTTTGCCTCTATGCCGGTTTGTTTGCAGTTGTTGGCATAGAAGGTTCCCATCTCGTCCTTTCCCACCTTGCCTATAAAGCCAGGCCTCATTCCCAAGTTGGCTAAGGCCAATATGGTATTACCTGCACTGCCTCCTGTTGCCTTTTGGGGGTTAAGAGGTTGTATTCTATGGCTTAGCACTCTCTGTTGCTGTTCGTTGATCAACTGCATGCCACCCTTGGGCAGTTGTAACTCACGGAGCAGCATATCATCATTCATCTGCACCAAAACGTCTACCAATGCGTTGCCAATACCAATTATTTTCTTCATTTGAATCATTTTTTTTGCAAAGATATTGCATAATTCCAAAAAATGCTATACTTTTGCACCGCATTTGCAACAAAAACTTTATTATTGCTTCAGTAGCTCAGTTGGTTAGAGCACATGACTGTTAATCATGGGGTCGTTGGTTCAAGCCCATCCTGAAGCGCAAAACAGAGGATGTTTGCAGATGCATTTTGCTTCAGTAGCTCAGTTGGTTAGAGCACATGACTGTTAATCATGGGGTCGTTGGTTCAAGCCCATCCTGAAGCGCAAGCCCGAGAAAAACTTCTCGGGCTTTTCTTTTTTCGTGGTTTTTGGTGTTAAATAATGGAATTGTCACGATAGAAGTCTTTGTGCCGCTAAACGTGACACTTTACGCCAATTTGTCAGAATAATTGATGTAGGCACGTAAGTTGTATTATGGTTAGTGAACGAAGGACAAAAAAGAAACGAACAAAGTTCAATGCTCAATGTTCAATGTTCAATGAATCAACATGTTTAACTAAAATATAACTAGGAGGTATTAATTATGTTACCAGTAATGTTTCAAAACAGTTGGATGCCGACATTGTTTGATGATTTCCTGAACACTGATTTCATGCCTCGTGCTAAGAGTACAGCACCTGCAGTCAATGTGAAGGAGAGTGAAAAAGCCTACACAATGGAACTTGCAGCTCCAGGTATTAAGAAAGAATACTGCCGCGTAGGTATCAACGACGAGGGCAACCTTACCATCGCCATAGAGAACAAGGTTGAACACAAACAAGAAGATAAGCATCATCATTATCTGCGTAGGGAGTTCAGTTACTCTAACTACGAACAAGTTTACACTCTGCCTGATGATGTAGAACGCGACAAGATTTCTGCCAAGGTAGAGGATGGTATTCTTACTGTCACTATGCCTAAGATGGTTAAGGAACATAAGAAATGCACTAAGGCGATAGAGGTTTGCTAAAGTCGAGAAATCTCAGTTTATAATAAAAGGCTGCACATTTTGTGCGGCCTTTTATTGTGTTATTTGCTCTTGGCATCTTTCTTCTCCGGGATAACAATACCTTCGCGTTTCAAGGCTTCACGTAGAAGCTCATCGAAGGATTGCGCTTTGTCGAAATCGTCAAGGATTTTTTGAACTCTCTTACGCTTGCGTGCTTGCCGTCTCTCCTTAAAGCCAAAGGGGTGCAGGATTCTATCCTGAAGGCTAGGGGCGATTTTATTTAACACTTCGCCTAAGTTGGGTGTATGGGGAGAAACACCCATCCTTGCCAAACTCTGACGTATAGCATCATTAAGTGCTGCAGTGGACTCAGGAGCTATAACCTCTACCTCTTTCAGCGTGTCTGTCTGCTCTCGGGTAGGGGGGATGGTGTCATTGGGCAAGGTCGTCAGCATGAATGCTGTAAAAAGGACGTTTATCATTCTTTTGTTTGTTAAATGTTCACAAAAATACAAATTAAATGTAAGAAACAAGTGACAAGTGTAAATAATTTCATTATTTTTGTGACTTGAAACACAAATTTAAGATAAGATTACACATGAAAAGGCTCGTACTTTGGCTCCTTGTAACGCTGTTTTTTGCTTCTGCAGAGGCGCAGCATTTCAAGGCACACCGAGGCGCTGTGCCCGGTAGTTACAACTTTTGGTTTCATGATCCAGAAGATGGTTCACACAAAGATCCTAAAGCACACTTCCCTTTGCTTATCTTCCTGCACGGAAGGAGCCTTAGTGGCAGCAACCTTGAGAAGGTAAAACGTTATGGCCCTATCAGTGCTGTTGCCAAGGGACTCAGTATAGACTGCTATATCATGGCTCCCCAGACAAACAATGGATGGAGTCCTGAAAAGGTGATGAAGATTGTGGATTGGGCCATCAAGAACTATGCTGTTGATACTACCCGAATATATGTGTATGGTATGAGTATGGGTGGTTACGGAACCATCGACCTCTGTGCTACTTACCCCGACCGTATAGCGGCTGGTATGGCTGCATGTGGTGGTGCTACTGTGAAGGATGTATCAGGCCTTTCTAAGGTTCCCATGTGGATTCTTCATGGAACAGCTGATCGTGCTGTCCCCTTCAGTGCCTCACAGAAGGTGGTGGATGCTATGGAGAAAAGCGGCAAGGACAGGCTCATCTTTACACCGCTGAAAGGTGTGGATCACGGAAGGCCTGCAAGGTTGTTCTATATGTCGCAGACGTACGACTGGCTTTTCAGCCATTCTACCAAAGACCCAGGACGTGAGGTTTGTCGTGATTTCAAGGTTACGCCAGAGATGCTGAGCAAAGCATACGAGGATTTGCGTGACATCCGAAACTCCAATGAAAAAGAGGAAGCATATATGGAGTAATCTCTTAGACCTTAGGTATTAGACTTTAGTTGAAAATTAAAAAATATAAATGAAAAAGACATTTTTATCTCTGATTGTTATGATGGCAGCAGCCTTTCAGTTGCAGGCCATAGACTACACTAAGTACGTAAACCCTTTTATAGGAACTCAGACTGATGAGACAGGCGCCCTTAGCGGAAGCACCTTCCCAGGTCCCACTATGCCGCAAGGTATGGTTCAGTTGGCTCCTGAGACAGAGCAGTATGTAACCTGGGACCCTTGCTGCGGTTATGATTTCAACAAGGATAGCATCTTTGGTTTTACTCATACTCACCTGAGTGGAACGGGTTGTACCGACCTGATAGACATCTCCCTGATGCCTTCAATCAAGAAGGTGACACCGGCAGAACTGAAGAAGGGTATCTTTGCCCAGACCTACAAGCACGCAGAGGAATCAGCAACGCCAGGCTTCTATATGGTGAAGCTGCAGAACGAGAATATCCTGGTCAACCTTTCTGCTACCGTTCATGCTGGTATTCATAAATACACTTTCCCCAAGGAAGCAGCGCAGCAGACGGTAATCCTTGACCTCGACCGTATGACTTGGCGAGGCGATGCTTACTATACAGGTCGCAGGGCTTACCAGATTATTCAGGCTCAGATGCGTGTGGTGGACGATCACACTATCGAAGGCTTCCGCGTGCTGACAGGTTGGGCCAAACTTCGTAAGGTCTATTTCCGTGCTGAGTTCAGTAAGCCTATCAAGAATCGTCTGATGATGGATGGCGGCCGCTCCGTTGGTGAAAGCGATGTGGTGAATGGTCGTACCCTACGTGCAGCCCTCGAGTTTGACAATAAGGATACGCAGGACCTGATGGTCAAGGTTTCTATCTCTGCCGTTGATAATGATGGTGCCCGTAAGAATATGAAGGCTGAGGCACAGAGCTGGGATTTCAACTACTACACCAAGGCTGCTCACGATGCTTGGGAGAAGGAACTGGCACGCATAGATGTAGAGGGTACAGATGCCCAGAAGACCATCTTCTATACGGGTCTGTATCATGTACTGATGCAGCCCAACACCATGAGTGACGTGGACGGTCGTTATATGGACACCAACTTCGAGATTAAGCAGATGCCTAAGGGCCAGGCTTACCATAGCACCTTCAGCCTGTGGGATACTTTCCGTGCTGCTCATCCCTTATATACATTGCTTTGTCCCGATGTTGCCGCTCAGTTCGTGCGCGATATGGTTCTGCACCACGAGACTTACGGCTATCTGCCCATTTGGGACTTGTGGGGACAGGACAACTACTGTATGATAGGTAACCACGCTATTCCCGTATTGGCTGATGCTATCTTGGCAGAGATTCCAGGTATAGATGTTGAGAAAGCTTACAAGGCAATGTTCGAGAGCAGCACCCGCACACATTACAACAGCCCCTTCGAGGCTTGGGAGAAGTACGGCTATATGCCTCAGGATGTACAGGGAACCAGCGTCAGCATCACCCTCGAGCAGGCATTCGATGACTGGTGCGTAGCAGCTGTAGCCAAGAAGTTGGGCAAGCAGGCTGATTATGAACGTTTCCTCAAGCGTAGCGAGTTCTATCGCAATTTGTGGGACAAGGAGACTGGTTTCTTCCGTCCTAAGGATAGCAAGGGCAACTTTATTGAGAAGTTTGACCCCCTGAGCTACGAGGAGCCTTGCTTCATTGAGGGTAATGCTTGGCAGTATATGTGGTTCGTTCCTCAGAATCCTAAGGGACTTATCGAACTCTTGGGTGGCGAGAAGGGTTTCATCAAGAAACTTGATGAGAACTTCACCCTGACAGCTACCAGTGGAGAGGTAAACGGCAATGCCAGCGGTTTCATCGGTCAGTATGCTCACGGCAACGAACCTAGCCATCATACCGTTTACCTGTATAACTTCGCAGGTCAGCCTTGGCGTACTCAGGAGTTGGTAAATCAGGTTCGCACCAATTTCTATAACGAGACACCTTGCGGCTATGCTGGAAATGACGACTGTGGCCAGATGTCTGCTTGGTACATCTTCTCAGCCCTTGGTTTCTATCCCTTCAATGCCGGTAGTGCTGAGTACACCATTGGTACACCTCTCTTCCAGAAGGCTACGTTGCATTTGGCTGGTGGTAAGGACTTCACTATCCTGGCTCCTCGCAAGAGTGACAAGGCTATTTACGTAAAGAGCGTGAAGTTGAACGGTCAGAAGATAACAGACTGGACGCTCACCCATAAGCAGCTGGTGGCTGGTGGAACCTTACAGTTCCAGATGAGCGAGAAGAAATAATAATTAAAGGATAAAAAAAGGGGGAAGATGAATCGGTTCTCGAATTCTCTTCCCCTTTTTTTTGTGTTCAATTACTTGAGTATCCCTTGTCCTTTCAGGAACTCACTAATACGCTCCTGCCAGGTGTAACTGCCTGTTCCTGGAGAGGCATTACGCTGGAAGCAATGAGGACGGAGGGCCAGCGTATGTAGCTCGCTCTGAATGCCCATGGCACGCATCTTCTCCCAAGTCTTAACGGAATTCATGCAAGCCCATACATCGGCGTCGCCATGAATAAACAGCATGGGGCAGGTCTTTAGGTCGAAGTTGAACTCAGGCACCAGGATGGCGCTGTCATCGTTGCCGCCTGTAGTGTTGTGCACATCGCCGCCATCTGTTAGGGCATAGGCAGGATAGATGCCGATTCCCCATTGTACGTTGCAGGGCTGCTTATCTACATTATCTATAGGCAGGTAAGACTGCTGCTGCGATGAGGTGACACCCATCAGCGTCAGGTGTCCGCCTGCTGAGCTTCCCATAATACCTATCTTATTGGGGTCTAATCCGTACTTTTCGGCCTGACTGCGAACCAGCTTAACGGTACGCTGTAGGTCTTGCCAAGCAGTAATGTGCTTGGGCATTCCCTTGGGTCGGGGTGTACGATACTTCATCGTTACAACCGTCATACCCAATTCATTCAGGTAACGACGTGTGGGAGCTACCTCGAAACCATCAGGGTTGTTTCCATCGTACCCTCCGCCAGAATAGATAATCTGAATGGCTTTTGTCTTCAGCTCCTTGGGGAAGTGCCACTCTATGTAAGGTTTGCACTGGTGGTCCTGTGCGAGAGGCATCTTGCCCTCAGGCCAGACATCCTGGGTAATCTTCTCCTTGCGTGCATCATCGCTGGGATAACGCTTCATCAGGTCTTCCTCTGGAGCCACTGGGCCAGGAATTCCCAACTGAGTCAGGAACTCTATGGCACGATCCAGTCCGAAGGCTCCATGACGTTTGTTGGGGTAGAGGTGCAACTCAGCAGGAATCTTACGCTTACGCAGCTCTCTGTAGATAAGTGTAGAGCCGTTGGGCGTATATTCGTCCATTCCGCCATGATGCAGACTCATGGGGCATGTTTTCTCGTCGAACTTAAAGCAAGTGCTCAACTTAATGTCTGGCCCATATCCTTGCTGTGTGGCAGGAGTTCCCAGTTCACCATCGGTAGTAACGTAGGCAGGTGCATCGGCAATAGCCCAGTTGATGTGGCAAGGAATGGTGTCCAACTTATCGACAGGCTCATAGGCGGGTGTTTGGGAGCTGGTGGCAAGCAGAACAGCCAGGTGAGAGCCAGCCGACATAGAGATGGTGCCTATATGCTCTGGGTCGAAGCCACGTTTCTTAGCCTGACTGCGCACCAGGCGAACGGCACGCTGTCCGTCTTCCCAAGCGGTCTGATAGATGGGCAGACCTTCTGGACGGGGTGTACGATACACGAAGTTTACACACTGGTAGCCCAGCGCTGTAAAACGCTCGCGCCATTGCTTGATGAGGCCTACATCGCAGCAATTATAATATCCGCCGCCTGAGATAAGTATCATACAGCAGCCGTTGGGATTGGCTGGCTTGTCGAACCACTCCAGATAGGCTGTCTTGAACTTCTCGGGTTTGAAGCCTTCAGTTCTTACCTCGTTTGTCATTGCCGCTATCTGATGCTCCTGTGCA
>JAEEGL010160017.1_pt1 | contig 19496 bp, 27 predicted proteins | sample 9134231 | NCBI WGS metagenome assembly JAEEGL01 (sample SAMN16246548, study PRJNA631951) | gut metagenome | biome: gut microbiome; feature: rumen; material: fiber-attached | host: Bos | place: Iran: Karaj | collected 2018-10
CTGATACACCTTGCGTCAATATAATGGTCTTTTGGAAGATTATGCTCTATGCGGGTGTTCTTGGTAATATACCCGTATGTAAGTGTGACTTCTACTCCGAGCGGTGTGTATAACGCCTTTAGTCTGTTGTAGAACGCCCATCGTATGATGCCCATGAATACGGCATCCTTAAATACCACACCACGCTTTATCTTCTCAGGGAGCTTTATATTCCCAAGATGGTACTGCTTATGACAATACTCACAAAGCGTTATCAGGTTGTTTGGAGCGTTCCCTCCAACCTTACGACTTTGTATGTGATGCACGTTAAGAACCTTGTCCTTAGATTTACCTTTACAGCACTGACAAGTGTGGCTGTCCCTAAAAAGTACATACTCACGAACATTCCAAAAGCCCATTTGTTCACCCTGTTGGTAATCAGTGCCCTCTGGACGTTTAAGACCTTCCATGTCAACTTTGAGTTTTTGGAGATCGAATGATGCAACCTCTACTTTAATACTGCTGACAGGGAGCATCTTCATGACCTTTGACACCATCGTAAGGTGCGTGTCCACCTTTGCCTGTGCTGAAGGAGCGAGCCAGCCTGTGTTCTTTGACCGTACACGGTTATCAAACCGCGACTGACGGTAACGTGTTTTTCTGTTGCGTCTGGACCTGCGCTGCTCACGTCTTGTAGATAAAAGCTCCACGATATCAGTCCGAGGAAGAGCTTCAGCTTCAAAGTAAGCCCTTGTTTTATCCGTAGCGGATAGTCCAATATGTTTACTCCCTGCATCAACTCCAAGGCTGATGTTTTGTATATATGCCGTACTTTCGTACAGCAGCTGTATTGTAAACGGACATCTGTTTATTACCTTTGCCTTGCCTATCTTTAGAAGAACACGCACTTTGGCATGGTTCTTCGTAGGCATTAAGGGCTGTCCGTTGTTATTTAGCACGTAGACCATTACGCGTTTCTCCTTTCCAAAGCTGTTAAGCTTAATTACTCACCTCTAAAGGTGGTTGCTTACCATCGCCAATGTTATCAGAAGGTTTTTATCAGCAACACCGTCCTTATACCCCGGGACTTTTAATCACTGACCGTAGAGCGGCAGACTTGGTACTACATCCGCCGGTACCTGTATATTCTTCTGTAACGTAGCGCTAACATCACATACCATATGGCTGTTTAGTTGCGCTGAGGCTACTCACCCGAGATTACATGTCACCATGCAACCCCACGGCTTATATAAGTTTGCCCGTGGGTATCAGTGAGTTGCATTAGCAGATTATTGCTCGAGCATGTCGGGATAAAAGATGACTGCCTTATTCTTTCCTGTATGCTTTGCTTTGTACAATGCCGTATCTGCCTTGCTTATGAGGGCTACGACCTTGTCTTCGTCATTAGCACTTTCCAGACCATTTGCGTCAGTCGCTACGAATTCTCCATATCTGCATTCTGCAATACCAAGGCTTACGGAGAACCTCTTAGGCTCCGGTTCTGTATCGTATGTATGCTCATGAGAATTAAAAGTAGTCCTTATACGTTCGGCGACTGCTCTGGCCTGTTCTGCCGTAGACTGGGGGCATACTACGCAGAACTCCTCTCCGCCGTACCTGAAGCATTTATCCGACTGGCGGATGCTCGCTTTGATGGAAGCTGCCAAATCCTGCAAGATGGCATCGCCCTCGGTGTGCCCATAGGTATCGTTAACCTTCTTGAAGTTGTCAATATCCATCATGATGATAGAGAATGTCATAGCGAATGAAGCCTGACGGATGATAAAGGCATCCATGGACTGACGGTTCGGCAAACCGGTCAGCTTATCAGTCTCGGCTTTGACGTTCTTTTCCTCGACGACACGCTTTGCAACCTTGATACGGTTACGGACTACCCATCCGATATAGAGTGTTGTTCCGACACTCGCACCAAGTATGACTATGGAAGCAGCAGTCTCGTCGACAGGAAGTTCTATCAGTACCCTGCCGTGAGACAGGTGACTGAATACCATTTGAACAGCCATCAGGGCGGTCTCACCTATCACAGCCGCATTCATGCGCTTATCCGAAGACAGTTTATATACCTTCGTTGTAAAGCCGAAGATACAGCATAAGGGCAATAACAACGCCTGCGGATATGAAAAGCACAGAGCGAAAAACACATTCAGCAGTATCGGGATCAAAACCGAACTATCGACATTACTTTTACCTGTCTTCTCCACGGGGGACCTCCTTTTCATCAGTAAAGCTGTTCTTGACGGCCCAGTCGTGCAGGAACTTGACACATCCCGCAGTGAGCTTTGTAGGCTTATATGTTGATTGTCCTATAAAGCCCGTATAGAGTGCCTTATCAGGGAATACAACCTGCCAGCGATGTCCGGCGATGGTGAACATCGCTCCCATGTCGAGATCGGGAGACTCGAACTCGAGCAACGGGCGGATGCCTAAAGACATGTTTGCATTGCACCGTGAGGAACAGTCGTACAGGCCGCCATTACTTGTTACAAATGCCGAGGCGTCCTTATCCTGACTTCCCTTGGGGTCTAGCCACCAAGGTTTACCTATTGCCAAGGCTACACTCGGGAGGTTTTTAGCCTCTTCCAAAGTCATAAGCCGTATATTCTTGACTGCTAACTTCATTTTCACCCTCCAAAACGGTTATCGCCATTGCCGAACGGGTCGGTAAGCTCCGAACCACGGCAGTTGTCCTTTACTTCGTGGCTAACATAATCGGCTTCAATCTCGAAGATGTCGCTGTAAATATCAGCGTTTTCATCATCGCATTCCGTCAGTGTCTGCGGGGCTGTTCCTTTCTCGATGACCTTGATTTCCCATATGGCTTTGCCATTTTTTCCGTACTTTGCTCTGATTTTTGTACCATCTGAAAACCTGACTGTCACGGTACTGTCAAAGCAGTCGATTTCGTCTGCCCCAAAAGGCGCACCGTTAATCTCAAGCAGGTCATCTGACCATCCATATACCATAATCATTTTGCCGCCTCACTTTCTGCTTTAAGAATAACCTCAAGCACTTCGTTAGCATAAGGTTCGTCCGTGTTGCAGATATAATACGAATTATTGGTTTTTTTGCCGTCTTTCTTCCTGCCATCCGCAATAGTGTTTAATACGGCATCAAGATACTTTATCTGATTATCTGTCAGATATTTAAGTATGTCCTCTCTTTTGATAACGATATGGGTATTTGCTTTCATTCTCCATCACCTTCTTTCAATTTGGACAACCTTTATGTCCGGTAACTCCCGCATTCCTTAAAGCATCATAGAAACGCTTTTCCATTTCTTCCTGTGTTAATTCTTCATCGAATGTTATATCCATATCGTGAATCCAAAAGGTTTTCTTTTTGGGGATTTCTTCGCTAAAATCTTCGTATTCAACTTCTTCCATTCACTCACCTTCTTTCACTGTTCTAAATCCTCAACCCATTCATCAGTAATAGGTGTAAACTTCTCACAACCCACACTGGCTCTGCGATATTCGTTCTTTGCTGCACAATAAAAACCATCTTCGCTATAATCCTTTGCATTAGCACAATGCTCACAACCATGCGCTTTCGGTTCAAAGTGACATTCCGCACAACTTATATCAAGCATACGATTTTTGCACTTATAGCAGTCTATCATTGTTCTTGTGGGTTCTTTCGTTGCAGGGATGATTGTTTTAACTTCGCTTAACACTTCACCTACTATGTGTGCTAAACATCGATTGTAGAATTTTTTATAGACCTCTCTTTTATCGACCAACTCTGAATGATGTTCGGGAAGTGGAGTGCCTTTGCCTATAGCATCTTCCACGCGGGAAAGATGATGTGTTTTACATAGCTTTTCACAAGCAATATATAATTCTTCGGGTATCTTAATCACCAATTCAATGTCCGCCATCTTTCTCTCCTTCCCTGTATGATTCAGGCTTAGGCATCCACGCTATAACCGTTCGGTCAACGCCCAAACCTTGCCATTCGCCTTCTTCGATGTCATACCGTGCTACACCGACTGCTTCGTAATTCTCATCGTATTCGTCTATTACGGATACAAGATATTCTCCGCTTTCTTTGGGTAAATCCTCGCTTACGTGTATCCACTCCTGCTTCGGAGTTGCGGGCGGTAAATTTGCAACAGGCACTTCAAGATTTTCGTATTTCCAGTCTGCATTGATTAAGTCCAACACCGCTTTTCTGCTCACGCAATCCTCGCAAGGCTCGGCTTTGAGTGCAGCGATTGCCATTTCGAAGGCTTCGCATTTTTCTTTTTCCGTGAATGTAATACGCCTTCCGCAATGCGGTTTTTCATTTTCAAGAATCTCAATCGCTTCTTCGTTTGTTATTTCCATCGTCATCTTCCTTCATTCTGTCGTCTGCCATAGTCTGCTATTAAAATGCTGTCCGCTATTCCGTCGTGTTCGGTTGTACACTTTGGAGTGCGGTACAGGTTCGCCTTCGGGTACAGGATGTGAACTGCGTCTATCGAAGCCGATTTCGGCAGGCCCGCGATCTTAAAAGTACGTTTCCATTTGCTCGGGTATACCGACATATACGCTATATCGAGTGCTTCGAGCACTCCGGTAAGATACCCGTAGTTCTTTCCGAGCACGAGGAGTGTCTTCGGATTGCTGCCCTTGCCGAATATCTGTGGTTCCTCTATTGTAAGTATCGTTTTCTTGAGGAGCTTCTTGATCTCGGGGCTTGTAAGTACTTCGATCACGTTGTAATCCTTGAACGGAAAACTCTTTGTTGTACCATCCGGATACAGGACAGTCAGACAACCGTCGTCACCGGGATCAATACCCATGAAATACTTGGTCATTTCTCGTCCTCATTGTTTACCACCATCGTCCGAATACTGCAATGAACTCTTCCCTTGTGCCGTAGTTCTGAAGCCAGTATTCCTCGCAGGCGGTTTTCAGCTTAAGGTCAAGTTCCTTATTAAAGTGAACACCGTAATCCGACATGTTGTGCCAGTCGTCGCGCAGGGGAACAAGAAATCCATATTTCTCGGAATTGGTCTTATTTGCTGCACCGAAGATATGGTGTATATGTATGTTCCTCACATCTCCCGTGATGTAGCATCTGGTCATATCTGCTGTGAGGATGCTCGTCATCAGCTTCAGTTTTTTAACCTTGACCTTCGGTTTATACTGTTTCTTCGCAGCTAAAGGTCTCATGGTCTTCTGTCCGCTCTTAAGTTTCTCTGCATAAGAGTCTCGAAGTGAGCGTTTTGCTCTTAATGGTGTCTTTGTCCTTAACATGCTCTCCTACCTGTACACGTCGTCAGCTACAGGCCATACCCTATAGACGGGATATCCGCCATAGGGATTAGGCTGTGCCGACCATATCTCCATCTGTCCGTTGTCTGCTCTTTTGACGATCCTCCACCGGTCAACGTCCTCGTAGGAATATCCTGCCTTCGGACCGGCTCCGTCGCGTTTTGTTTTGTATTTTGGAGCAATGGAGTGGTTTACGTCTGTTATGCTAAGCCCGAGTTCCTTGTTGACCGCAGCGTAGAAGCCGGTACTTCCGTCCTTATTACCAAACGTCCGCTCCCCACCTTTAAAACAATAGGTGGGGGCTTCGTTTGCCATGACAAGGTATACCTTGTACTTCTCTACCATACCGTCTACGGTCGCGCTTACGTTTACACCGACCTTGTTCCATGCCTGATAGGTAGCGTAGGCCTCGGGATTAACGACAAAGGCTATGTCGACCGCTCGGGCTATAGCACTTGCAGTCTGAATATCCTTTGAACGCCTTGCCGTGCGTACCCACTGAACTACATTCGGTGCAAGCGAAACCGAAAGAATGGCGATGATCAGGATCGTTATTATGAGTTCTATGAGTGAAAAGCCTTTATGCTTCATAGCGTCTCCTTTTTACCAAGCCTTGCCGTACAGCGAAGAGGCGGTAAGACGGTCTTTTACATCGTCATCATAGGGAACTGCTGTCTTCACCTCATACCAGTCCTTACCCTTCTTCGCAAGGATAAGGCCGAATTCGGGGGCTTCGCTTAAGCCGCTGTTGATATGCAGCGGAAGCATCCATGAGAGTTTTTCTGTTGATGTATAGTAGGGTTTTGCATATCCCGTATCTCTCTCGAGCATCTTGATACAGGTGGATACCGCGCTCCTGATCCTGTCTGCAAGCATTTCTTTACTGAAGTTCTCTCCAATGACCGATGCCATGCGGACCTTGTTCTCGTCGCAGATGTGTTTATAGGCTCCGGTAGGGATATCGATAGCTGATGAATCGATGTTACCTAACGTGTCCGATGACTCGAAGAACTTCAAGGGTTTGAGTTTGGTCTGGGACTGTTCTACGGTAAAACCGTTATTGAGCCAGTCGGAACGTCCTTTGACCTGTTTATAAGGTACGTAATGTCCGGCAGTCTCGTTCCACTGATACATTACGTAAACATCTTCTTTGTACACATCAATGAGACCGGTGTTGATGACGGCGTAACGCGCAGCATTCTCGACGAAGTATTTTGTGTCTCCCTTTTTTCTTATATCAACGAGTCTTGTGCCTGCGATCCTTATGAAGCGGGCAAGACCCGACTCAGAACACCAGTTATTGATAAGAAGGTTCTCATATATCTCGTGAGTAATGTTGTCTACGAATTTCCTTGAATGAAGTACGGGCTCCATAGAGATAGGCTTTTCCACAGGTGTCTCGGATTTCTTTGAGAGCTCATCTTCGAGCGCGTTGTATCTCTCGTAAAAGAGTTTTCCTTTAACAGTAACGTGCCTTTCAATGCCGCAGCTGATGTGTTCCAGATCACCCACGAGGTATCCGTCGTACATACATGACTCTTTGTCATATGCAGCAAGGTAATACAGATGTCTGCCTGCGAATGTTCTTTTCAGATCTACTATCGCCCACTTGCATGTTTCATTTTCAGATGTGTCTCTTATCTCCAAGTCGTCCGTAAGGAACGATATGGGGTTATGTTCTTCCGCGATCTGCTGTAATGTGGATTTTTGTTTTAATCTCTCTTTTAAAAAAGCATTGACTCTTGGCGTGTTGGAGCAGATGACTTCGTCGCTGAACCTTGTGATGTGGTTTTCATCGAGCATAACGTGTACCTCCTGTAAAAAAATGATTTGAAACGTGTTTTTTCTTAACTAATGCCCTTTGATTGGACATTTTTCACTGGGTTTAGTAAATATTCCCGCTCTCGGAAATCACCATGGGCTGTATTGTAAAGTGCGATGCCTTGTCCATAAAATTCCTCGGGTTTCTGTTCTTGCTCTTGGCATACTGTTCAGCCAAGCCTTCGTCCTCGAATACCTTCTCCACGAACGACTGCACGTCAGGTGGTCCGCCGGGGTTTTCGAGGGTGATATTACGCATGACGAGATAAATTGACCTGCTCATATTCTTCACCTCCCTAAAATGCGGTAGAAACGTGTTTGATATCGGGAATAAATGACAGATCTACGTTTGTAAAGATATAGACAGTCCCGTTGTTATCCGCCTTACACAGATATGCAGCGGCGAGTTCGGGACACCCGCCTATCACTACTGGGATCTTGTATACGGTGTTATCGCGAGGAGTCTCGGGCATCATGGAAAGAACCCGTTCGGTCTCCTTGCTGTTTGCTATGGTCGCTCCCGCCCAGTTGTCAATGGGAGCTATGGAAAAGATATGCGTAATTTCGAGCATGAAAATACCTCCTTAATGTTCAGCCACTAACGACCCGTAGTAATCGACGGTCTCTTTGTCTATCGCTCCTGCACCAGTACCAAACGTTACGCCAGACGCGATATCCGTTACCTTGATAAATGCGTCGTAGCAGTTATCATCATCGGGGCGGTCAAGAGGTTCTCCATCTTCCCACTCTGCCGTGAAGTCGTAATAGTCTCCACCGTCCTTCGCTGCGATGAATACGTATTCGTCCCATGCGGTATCAGCGAAACCCACGCAGTTAAGTTCTCTAGTAAGAGGATAGATGAGCTCGGGCCCTATCTTACAACCTTCAAACGAGACAACTGTTGGTTCGCCTCTCTCTTCTTCGCCAGACCCGATTGAGAAGGTATCTATTCTCTTATTTGTCTGCCCCATCTTGTTGAGTACGGCGATCACCTGATCCGCACTTACTCCGATGAGCTTAAAAGTGGAATATCTGTTGTCGTGTCCGTTATACTGTTTGAAGAAATCGTCTGATGTGATATTCATGTTCTCTGTCATTCGCCCTCCTTGAGCCCATAGTAAGGGGCTTCTATATGCGTATTAGGAGAAAAATCTGAAAAACATAACATCGCTGAGTTAAAAGTGACAAAAATTTTCCCAATGGATACAGGGGTCACGGACACAGTGACCCCCGTACCGCATCGGTTCAGCCTTCTTCCTCTTCAGCCGTCTTGAATTCTTCGGCGGCTTCCCTGCATCGCAGGATGTGCATCAGTTCGTCGCGCTTACCTTCGAGTGTCGCCTGTATCAGGATACTGATATTCTCGATCTTGTCTATCAGACGGGAGGTGTCCATTCCGATAGGGCATCGCAGGAAGGTGCGAAGCAGAAGACGTTCAAATACACAGAGGAAATCGATAAGTTTCTCATCTTTCTCCGAGACGCCCGATACGATATTGCCGTCTTCGTCGACAGCACGGTTCGATGCTTCGAGATGTCGCCACTCCATCTCTGCAAACGCGTCAACGGCGTATGCAAATTTCGCCATATACATTACGCGTTCTATCCACTCACCTATCTTGTCGTGGCCCGCCTTGGTAGCATTTTTGCCCGCTTCGAACATGTCGTTAAGCAGTGGTTCAAGCTCCTCGAAGGGGAATCCGGTCACAGGACGATGATCCTTGCAGTCGTCAAGCATCCTGCGGATCGCCAGATCGAACTCGGTGATCTTCTCAGACCACTTATTCGACTTTCTGATGCATTCGCCGTATTCATCGGCTTTGAGTACACCGTATGCGAGCATGTCGTAGGCTATCGCTCTTGTGATGCGGGGCGTATACTTACCCGGCTGCTCATCAAGCTGCTCTCCCATGTGGTCAGTGTAAGTTACGGGACGGGCATTATCAGCTGCGTCGAAAAACTCCTTCATACTTTCAAGCGCATGGTCGAGAGCTTTGTCTGCTGATGAATAATTGGTGTTGTTCTGTTTGGCCATATTGCCACCTTTCTCTTCGTCTTTCCGAAGTGTCGTTGATGTGTTCCATTCCTGCATAAGACTAGGTATCACGTTGGGAATTTTCCGATGTTTCCGGAAAACCTCTCCCTATTCTTATGGAAGATTTGGTGCTCCCCCTTCACTTTCCTACGGACAAATTTTCCAAAAGTGGGCGTAACTTTTTGAAAAACTTTCCCTCTACTATTACTTGGACAGGGTTTTCCGTTTTGAACGGAAAAATATTATATTTTCTGCACCGGAAATTTCCTTTCCCAATATATATGTACCCGAACAAGTCCGATTTTCCGGTTTTTTGACGAAAACTATGAAATTTTCTGACCGGCAATAAAAAAGGAATTTCGTTCTTATCTTCCTAAGCGGATTTTCAGAGCAAAATTCCGGTTGTATAAAAAAAGAGCAAATCTTTTTCGATCTGCTCTTTGCATTATTCTTGTCGTATCAACTTGTTCCGTGTTCGATGATGTATCGGGCGTTCTTTTTGAAAATAGCATCTGCTTTGCTCATGCTCTACGGCTCCTTTCTAAATTACCCTTGCTGTTTGTAGCGTTTATTTTGGCGATATCATCGAGTGTAATATGATAACCGCAGTCATGGGCGATCTTTTTCCACAGATCGGGAGCAAACATGTTGAACTCATTCAGGTACTGAATGCGCCTTACCCATGACGGATGATGGTGGTCGTCTTTTATAAGGCGTTTTGGGATGTTGACTGAAGCCGCCCGCTTTACAAGCAGGATAGCGTTTGCTACCCGTTCATGCTGACCTTCGGCTGCACTGAAATCTGCTCTTACTTCTGAGATCCAGTTGTAGAACTTCGCCTTGGAAGTCGGCATTAGGCGATAACGGCATCTGCCATCGTACTTAAGATGAGCGCACTCGTGCATCACTGTATAATACAGGTATGTATTGCCCTCTCTTAAAGTAGAGAATGCCAGACATTCATACATGAAGCTGGTTGAGAGCATCACCCGCTTGCCGTTGGCATAGGCCCCGTAGCCACGGAAGAAGCATATCTTTCGTCCGGCATGACTCTCGGCTTCCTTTAATATCGGGTTATCAGTGTAAAAATCTCTGACCATATCTTCTGAAAGGGACAGCTGTCTGGCTGCGGCCTTTATCATAGGTTCAAGATTGCGAATTGGGATAAAGCGCTTTACACTCTGCCATACAAGCCAACCGCTTAAGATCAGAAGAACAATAAGAGACAGGATAAACAGGATTATAAGCATTTCTTTCATGTGTTGCTCCTTTAGGCTTCGAGTTTATGGATACGGTCTTCTGAAAGGACGACTCCTAATGAGCTGCCGTTCTCCCATTTTACATGGACAGTTCCGATATCGTCAACATGGGATACTTCGCCTTTTAGACCTGTCGGCATTTTCGTGTATGGATCGTTCATTTCGTCCAGAACAACCTTTGTGCCGCTAGGATAGTCTTTTTTAATCTGCGCTACAAGACAGTCTCTTATCATGTATAGCACCTTCCCTTCGTTTTACAAAAAAATTGGCACCCCCGCCTGATGCCATATATGACGCCACTTCCTGTACCGAAAGCGAAACAACGAAAAACTTCCGGTATGGGCATCTCCACTCTCTTGAGATGTCAGATACGCTTGGAGGAGACAAACAGGATTAAATGAGTAAAACCTGTATTGTTTTTGGGAGAGCGTATCGCTCCGCTTGAGAAAAACATATCATATGACACTAGGGTAAACCTTCCTGCAAGAGAAAGGCTTAACTTAATACCACTTATCCGCAGGAGCCCCGTATGAGAGACTCCTGCGAAGTAAATCCTTTCTTTATGCGAAAGGCAGTTCCTCGTCAATTCCTGTGGGAATGTTCATGAAACCGGCATCCGATGATGCGTTGTTGCTCTTTGCGGGCTGTGCATTACCCTGCTCTGAAGAGCCGCCCTCAGTGTTGATGATCTCGATTGAGGGGTAGTTGACGATGACCTGAGCCTGAGCCGAGTTGTCCTTATTGGAAACGTAAGCGTCAACAGTAATCTTGCCTGTAACGTTCACGCGAACGCCCTTGCTGAGCTTGCCCTCGTAGTTCTTTACGGAATCACCGAACAGAACGAAACGAACCCACTCTCTCTTCCAGTCGTCTCCGACCTTAACACCGGTTCCTACGGATCCTCTTACTTCCATGTAGGTGTTGCCGCTCTTTGAGGACTTGGTCTCAGCAGAATTGATAACAACGTTTGTTAAAGTAGCATTAAACATAGGCTTAAATCTCCTTCTTTTGTGTGATGCGGATTTCCTCATCCGCTTTAATTATGTGTTCATATATGTATTAGTAGAAAAAACGAAAAAACATAACACCACAGAAAGAAAATTTAAGTCTTTTTTTAAAAAAGACTGCGATGATAAAACCGCAGTCTTAAGGCTCTTTACAAACAGATAGTGTGTCATTTAAAAGCACGACATAGGCATATCCATCAGAGGTGCGTACTCTGATCGAGGCGGCGTATGTAAAAGGAATATTTATTACGTCATCCGCAGGACGTGAGAACTCAAAACCCAGTCTGGACAGCAATACTGAACAGAGATTGAGGACTCCGGAAGGGCTGGCTTCGCCTAAAACGAGAGCCCTGTAAGGATTGTGGGTTGCTCTATAGCGGAGATAACGTCCGTCGTACATTTTTGTGGAATTATTGACTGTGACCTTCTTATTTACTTCATCAGTTATCACGCAAAGATCGTCATAAGTCGTCCCGTGAACTTTCTCGGAGAGCTCTTTCACGAATTTATCCATAAGCGCATCCTGCTCTGCTGTGATGTATCTTCTGCGGATAAACTCGTCTGCTCTTGCTGTGATGCCGCCGGTAAACATTACGACGGGCAAGAGTGCCAGTGCGAGCATGATGACCGCAACCGGCCTGCTTATCTTCCTCATTTTATTCACCTTCTTTCCTCATATACAAAAGAGAGTCCTGCTGACACTACGCCCGCAGGACCCCTACTCTTAAACTTCGATCAGTTTATCACACTCATACGCTACCATACGGACAAGGAAGCCGATGGCATTTGCAAACTCGGGCTTCTCGGGGATAGTGACGGTCTCACCGAATACCTCTCTGATCTCGTTGGCGAGAATAGAGGCAGTACCCCCGATGAAAGTCAGTTCGACAAAATCAAGAGACCACTTCTTTGAGTCGCACATTCTCTTGATCTCCTTAACGTGCTTTAAGAGGACTTCATCAATGATACGCTTACTCCTCTCCTCAATATCCTTGTTGGGCTTGTTGGGAACGAGGTAGCGCATCTCGGGGTCAGCCTTTAATACACGGCTGACAAGACGTTCATCACAGCGCATACCGAGCTGCGCGGACAGTTCTGCCGCGAGGTTGTTGATGAGGATCTGTCCTCCCAGTTCTGAAGTCATGGAGTATTCCATGTCGGGTTCAAAGTTCTGATAATAAGTATTATTGACGTTCAGCGAACCGATGTCAATGATAGCTGCGGTATCCTTGTTCCTTGCAGCGTTAAGATATAATCCGCCTGCTGACTCGGGATACACGAACTTGCTGACGATCTTGAACGTCTTTTTGATGACATCGCTCTTCTGATAGCGGTAGGATACCGTGATCTCGCCATCAGGAAGAATGAAGTTCTTATACTCAAGACGCTTCTCTACTACGCCGTAGTCATTCACGGGAATGCCGATAGCCACATGGAACTCGTCTACCTCTTTCTCGCTTGCAAGGAGTGCCAGCGCGAGCAGGGTACAGTTCTTATGTATAGGAGTCATCTTCGTGGTCTCAAGGTCTGCTGATGTAAGAGCTCCGTTTCCGATCTTATATACCTCGCCATCGATCTCGCATACATAAGTGCCGGACTCAATAGCATCGTCATCCATGTTGCCCTTGCTGATCTTTGTCCTGAACTGCATCTTCTGTGTGGCCGTAAAATCTTCGTTCGCCCATACGGTCTTTGTTGCGAATTTACCGCTGTCAACTGCTACATACTTCTGCATATAAACACCTTTCCCCTTTCAGTTAGGCCCTGAATTTCTTCAGGATCGCTTCTGCCATTGCAAGACCTTCATCCGATGCACCGACGGCAGCATCAAGAAGGGCTTTATACTTATCCTCGATAACCGGCTTATCCTCAAACGAACTCGGAATTCCGGCTTTCGCTATCTCGCCGAGACTCTTGATCGAATCGGTTACATCTGTGATGCTCGACGCAATAACCGCTTCAAGCCACGTTGTCGCATCATCTACGGACATACTCTTGGTAATAGTTTTTACCGCACGTCCGGTCTCACGCATCGCAGCAAGGATCTTTTCCTTGTCGGATACGGTGGGAGTTACAGGCTTAGTCACCTTCTTCTTATCTACAGGGGCTTTCTTGACCTTGGCGACGGGGACTTCAGCAGGTTCCGCTGCCGGTTCGGCATTCGCAGTTCCGATTTCGGGCTCGGCAGGTTTTTCTTCCTTTGCAGGCTTTGCTTTTTCGGGAGCCTCCTCGAACGCGAGGTTTTCCTTGCCGAAGAGGACATCTTCTCCACAGCAAAGCGCCATACACAAGGGTTCTCTCAGTACGGGATAGGGCTCTTTCTCACCTCTGCACCAAGCTGCAACCGTTGACTCCGATGCATGTACCTTCTCCCCTAACTCCTTTGGAGTAAGGTTCTGGATCTTCATAAGCCTCAAGAGATTTTCTGCGAATAATTTGTTATTTGCCATTTAGCTGTTTTCCTTTCTATAGTTGTTTGTTATCATAATGCCCTTGTTTTGGAGCTCTGCGATAAACGCATCGTTCTCCTCTTCCGTGCCGTGAAGCGCAACGTCTGCATCACGCTGAAGAATGTTTAGTGCTATCAGGCTGATTAGGGACTTACCGTTCCCGACATATTTTCCTGCAATGATATCCACGTCGAAGGGCTGTTTATCAGCCAAGAAAGAAAACATTGACAGGTCGTTCATTGATGAAAACCGGACGATAATGTGCGGGAATTGTGCCTTCAGACTCATCTTACTCACCTAATCCTTTCAAGATTGCCAAACTGTCCAAGGCTTCTCCCGTTTCTTTTACGGAAGCGGGCTTTGCCTGTGGAACGGGCTTCGCTTCCGGGGCGGGTTTGCTCTCGGCAGCAGGGAGGGGAGCCACAGGGGTAGGAACAACGGGCGTATGCTCGTCTTTGAGTGCTTCCGCCCTTAATAACAGATACTCTTCGACGGATATGCCGTAAGCCACCTTCCTCACGGCTTCATATTCCTTTGCCAGTTCCAGTACGCTCATGAATACCGCCCTTCCTGCATCTTAAGGATGCGATCCGTAATGCGCTCAAATGTGCTTCCTGTGAGAAGTATGAGCAATTCGTCTATCATCCGTTTTTCCTTATCGCTTGCCGAAACGTATCTTCGACGGACACCTTCATATACACCGCAGGATGACTCTCCGCTTGCCGTGAGCAGTTCTGTCATGACCTCGGCTGCGGTCCTGCTGTCTACATTTAACGTCCTGTCGTTTGCTGCTATAACGAACATTTAAGTCCTCCATATCTTAAGCCGAACGCCTGTAGCGTTGCTTTCGGTTTCCTTTGTTTTTCAGCAGAGCCTCGATCTTTGCCTGATACTCTCTGTCTTCGCTTATCCTTGACAGCGATATCAGAAGATACTGGCTCAGGTGATTGGGAATGCTCTTATGGATCGCGAGATCTATAAGGTATTTAGCTGTGCTGAAACTCTTTATATGACTATGACCGGATGCAAAACCTTTCTTTCGGTTGATTATTATGAAGCAGTTGCTTACCTTGATGATTATGTATTCGGCTTTGGAATACACCTGAGTTCCCAAGCAGAGGCACCTCCTTTTATGTTTTCATAACTGTTTTAGGAAGAAAAAAAGAAATACATAACAATGTTTTTAAGAATTTTGTTGCAAGCATAAGAAAAAAGCGTCTCCGCAGACGCTATACGGGGCGTATCGGATTCGAACCGACGTCAGCGGGGTCAAAGCCCGCTACACTAACCTGTTGTGCTAACGCCCAGTGCTTCCAGACAGAATCGAACTGTCGCCGCAGGTTTAGAAGACCCGTGTTCTTTCCATTAAACTATGGAAGCATAAGTGTTCCTACAGAGACTCGAACTCTGAATGCGTGGTTCGTAGCCACGAGGTTTTTCCATTAGCCTATAGGAACAAGAGTATTCCCGACCGGACTCTAACCGGCAATCTTCGGTTTAGGAAACCGCTGCGTTATACTGTTGCGCCACGGGAATATACAATTATAACTGTTTCCACTCACTACCAGAACAGCCGCTATCGGAATTGAACCGATATTTTAACCTTCAGAGGGTTCCGTTCTACCATTAAACTAAGCGGCAATAATCACAGAAATCTGCGATTTCAGAGACATCGGTGGGATTCGAACCCACATCCTGTCAGAGCAGGACTCACGGATTTGCAATCCGGGGCGTTAAACCGTTTCGCTACGATGCCATATTCGACCGCTCAGATTTGAGCAGCCACCGATGCGTACAGGATTCGAACCTGTATAGCCTTTTACAGCATACCTGACTTCCGATCAGGCGACGTACCAATTCGTCAAACGCACCATATAACGCTGTGAGAGGGATTCGAACCCTCATACCCTTTCGGTGATATCCGCTTTCGGGGCGGGTGCTGTACCAGTTGAGCCATCACAGCATAAGCAGATCCGGAACGATTCGAACGTTCATCGTACGGTTTTGGAGACCGACAGGCTAACCATTACCCCACAGACCTATATACGTTCCCGACGGGACTCGAACCTATATCCTGCAACTTAGGAGGTTGCCGCCTATCCTTTAGGCTACGGGAACATCACGCGGAGCACGGGACTCGAACCCGCAATACGGACATGCCGTATAACAGGGTAGCAACCTGCCGCCTTACCAATTAGACTAACTCCGCATAAGCACCCCCGGTGGGACTCGGACCCACATCTGTACGCCTTAGAAGGGCGCTGCCTATCCATTAGACTACGAGGGCATATTCCGACTCCTCAGATCTGAGGAGCCAAGCGACTCCGCTCGGACTCGAACCGAGACACCGCTCATCACGGCTACTAATAGTTTTCAAGACTATCACCTTACCAATTAGGCTTACGGAGCCAAAGAAAAAGAGAACTATCGGGATATCCCAACAGTCCTCTTTGGTTATTACCTAAAATTCCTGTATTTTTAGGAAGAAGCTGTTCTTCCCGAGGGATATCCGAAGGCATGCTTACAAGACCAGCGCTGTGAGCTCTGGCTTTGTCTGCTCGATGAACATACAAACGTAAATGTCTTCATAAATATCTCTCCTTACTCTGATGCCTTGAAATTGTAGATAGGCTTAATCACATCTACAACGTCTACGGTTTCCTTGATGTTCTCCATAATTTCTCCCATGGGCTTGTAGGCGAATGCTGACTCGTCCACGGTCGAAGTGTTAACACATGTGGTAAAGATGCCTTCCATTGACTTCTTGTAGTCTTCCATGGAGATTGACTCCTTCGCCTTTGCTCTCGACATTAACCTTCCTGCACCGTGAGGCGCGGAATAGTTCCAGTCGGGATTACCCTTGCCTACGCAGATCAGTGAGCCATCTCTCATGTTCATGGGAATGATCAGCTTTTCTCCTGCCTGCGCCGAGACAGAACCCTTACGGAGTATCATGTTCTCGATATCAATGTAGTTGTGGATGGTCTGGAAGGATTCTGCCACGTGTAGGTCCATCCTCTTTGTGATGACCTTTGCGATGGTCTCGCGGTTGATAAGGGCGTGTGTCTGCGCCAGTTTCATGTCATGAATATAATCCTTGAAATCCTGACCCTTAACGTAGGCCAGCTCAAAGGGCACATCGGGATGCTTTGCCTTGTATTCATTCTTGAGGGCTGTGATAGCCTTCGAGATTTCCTTCTGCCTGCCCTCTCTCGTCAGTTTCTCGACCAGCTCTTTTGTGAGGGTATGGATATCTCCACCCGCAGCTTCTTCAGTCAGTCTCTTATAAGCGAGGTTCTGATAGTAGTCACAGACCTCAATGCCGAGGTGACGTGAACCTGTGTGGATTACAAGCCACAGGGAGCCATCAGAGGCCTTATCTACCTCGATAAAGTGATTACCTCCACCGAGAGTACCCAGAGACTTCATAGCCCTGTCTACGTCGATGTCAGCGATAATATCGGCAACATCTGACGAAGCAATAGCCTCATCCCTGATATCGAAGCCCGAAGGTACGTACTGACGGATGGCCATATCAAGCATGTTGAGGTCAATGCTGGTCTCCTTGAGCTTCAGGGCGTACATACCGCATCCGATGTCGACACCAACCAAGTTCGGGCACACCTTATCGGTGAGCGTCATCGTGGTCCCGATGACACAGCCCTTACCGGCATGACAATTACCCGTTATGAAAGACAATCCATTCTGTCTGGCAATGAAATAACTGGATGTGCATTCCACACAATAGACTTTATCAAAATAAGGCTCCTCGTATTTTATTATTTTTGCGTTATGGAGTCCGCTTTTACTATAGGCTAAACGTACGGGGTCTATTCGAGTAAGATACTGCATTTCATGAGGCTTATTTGTAAAGTTATTGTTTAATGAATAATGAGTTTGAGCCCTACATAGTCCACCGTTAATACAAATGATCGCCTGTAATAAGTCAATATCATTCTTGCGCTTTGAATTCAAGCGATATCCTCGATTCTTGATATAAGCCATGTAATCGCCATCAACTTGTATACATTCGTTAATAAAAAGAGTTCTTTGCTTGTCGTTCAGCAATATAAAATCAAGAGGGTATTCCTTTTTATACTGTAACAAATCAAGCAAGCGTTTAGAACTGTCTGCCGTTAGCGTAATATTTGTGACTTCTCGTTTATCAATATATATGTTATAATCATAATTTCCGGCTTGTAACAATTCTATTATTCTTTGTATCTTTCTTTGCTTTTTTAATCCAAATCTTATCCTTATAGTGTCTTTATATCCCGTTTTATGGTTTAAATTGTTATGGATATCTCCATCCCCTACTATCCAACATATCAGTTGCACTTCTACGTCAGTATATTTATCAAGCTGTTGGCGCTCATCTATTCCAGAACCAGTATAGATATAATCAGACAGCACAGTTTGAGCCGGAATATCTTTGGCTAAATATGTGCCTCCCTTCATAAGAATTCTGTGGTTCTCTGTAGCACTAAACTGGAAATTGAGGCTTTTACAATGAAACCGATACATCTTTTCACCTTCTCGTAATGGTCTTGCGATAATATTTTTCGGCTCATCAAAAAACACTCGTTTTGTCACTGCATCATAGTTTGCTATACGCATATCGGGCGATAGTTTGTTTAAAGGGACAAAACCCCCTAAAGTTAATATCTCTGTGTAATTTGGTAAACAGTCCGGCATGATCCTGATCTGCGATCCGGACACAAATTCCTGATTGAGAAGGTTTGTAAGCTGCGAGATAGTCTCATTGTCGCAGTTGTCGGTGAAAACCTTACAGGAGTTGTACTTTCCGTTTATTTCGAACATGGTTTTTTCTTCCTTTCACACTATAATAAACATTCTATGTTTGTATTAGTAGATAATGCGAAAAAAGATGACAATCAGTTCGCTTTATTTACCGGATTTGTAGTGCTTGTGATAGGACTCGGACCTACACCTCTCGGCTTAAGGGGCCGCTACTCTACCATTGAGTTACACAAGCATAAGTGCGCCAGAGGTGAGTCGAACACCCGATATGCGGGTTAAAGGCCCGCTGCCATACCGCTTGGCTACTGGCGCAAAATAATCTGTTTTCGTGACTTCTGTTTTCGTTTCATATATACCTCCTTACTGCTCTGTTTTACAGATTTGTTTATTCCGAATTCGATCTTTCTTATGGTACATTGCATCTCGCTTCATTCGAAACAGTGGTCCTTTCTCACCGCCCCGATCAAGATACGTGTTGCGACATTTACGCTTTTTACTTTCGCTTGCCATAAATGTTCTCCTTTCGTATTTATAAGTACAGGCGGTGGAATTCGAATCCACACATAACGAAGGTTTGAGCTTCGCCTCTCTTCCAGTTGGAGCACGCCTGCGTACGAGAAGCAGGACTCGAACCTGCACGAGAGCGTTCAGCCCTTGTCTTCCAGTTGCATCATTCTCGCAAATACCCGCTGCGCGATTCGGACGCGCAAAACCTCGCTCCTGAGGCGAGTATGTATTCCGTTCCATCAAGCGGGCGTACGCTCGGTGGGACTTGAAGTCTAGAAAAATTTCAAAATCCCAGTAAGAAAGGAGGTTCTGGCACCGTCCTCCCGCAAGGGAACCCCCTAGGGAACCCCTACCGTCCTGTCACTTGAAATCGTTCATAAACAAAACGTCCTGCAATTA
>JAEEGL015679794.1_pt1 | contig 19495 bp, 36 predicted proteins | sample 9134231 | NCBI WGS metagenome assembly JAEEGL01 (sample SAMN16246548, study PRJNA631951) | gut metagenome | biome: gut microbiome; feature: rumen; material: fiber-attached | host: Bos | place: Iran: Karaj | collected 2018-10
CCTTTCCTACTCCCCCTAAATTGGAGAAGAGGGGAAACTATGGCTACTCTGAGGAACAAAGTCGTCAGCAATTTCGGGGAGACGATTCCCGCGACGTCCGATGACGAGAACTCCCGGAATCTCCGGAACTACGACCTCATCCGGATCTTCCTCCGGAATTGGAAACTGAGCGTCTCCGGACCTTCCAACATGGCGGAGGTTCCGTATGGAGACGAAGACCGCCTGATCTGCGTCGCCCCTCTGACGAAGCCTTTCTCCTGGTCGGTCTCCCCCAAATACACGACCTTCGGGAACGTCGTGAAGAACATGGGCATCAGCGATTCGACGGGGAAGAAGCTCCGCTCGATCGGGGACTACTCCGCGATGACCCGCCGGGAAACGTTCACCGGGAACATCGAAGGCGCGAGACTCTTCGAAGGCGTTTCCGAAATGGACTGGCAGTTCGACTTCCGGATGATCGAAGGCCTGGACCGCGAGGGGAGACTTCCTAAGGATCCGGAGGAGGAGAAAAAGAATCAGGGACTCAGCCTGCTTCCTTTCTTCGTCTTCAGCAGATACACGACTCCGAAGATGAACTCGAAGACGCTCGACTACATCATGGACATCTTCAACACGATGGACAAAGAGCACAACAAGATCGTCGGCATAATCAAGAACACCGCGAATCTTGCCCAGACGACGATCGAGTCGGTTCTGACGGGCCTCGATGATTTGACCAATGCGATCTGGACTGACAGACCCGCCGATGCGGTCTCTTCCGAATATCCTTCCGACGAGTTCGCTCTGCGGACGAGAAACACGATAGACATCGCCGTCTCGAACCTCGGCGTCATGAGGAACATGGTCATAACGAACTTCTCCGCGACTTTCTCCCGCGAAGTCCTGGAGAACGGACTGCCCGTCTACACCGACTACAATCTCAAGGTCGCCCCGATCGTCCAGCCCACGGAACAGGAAATCCAGAACCGGTATATGAACAACGTCTTCAACATGCTGGGACAGAATTACAGAGACCAGAGCTTCTACGACGGAATCCGCGCCCCCGCGGCTCCGGACGGAAAGAAGTAGGAAGCGGAGATCCCGGAGGGACAGATGGATTCCAACAGAGACAGCTTTCTTCTGCCGGACGAAGCGATAGGGGACGTCGATCTCCTCTCGAACTGCATCTTCCGCGACGAATGGGCGGACACGGGAATGAAGTTCGTCGTGAAAGCCTCCGACGTCGGCAGACCCGACCTCATGTCTTCGAGGATCCTCGGAACCCAGGATCTCTGGTGGATTCTCCTCAAATACAACGACATCGACGACCCGTGGAACGAACTCTGGCCGGGGCAGATCCTGCGGATACCCGACTCCGATTCGATCAAGTCCTATCTCGCCCAGCACAAGGTAAGGTGATTCCATGCCCCAGGTCCAGTTCCGCGAGGGGACGGCGTGGTCCTACGTCATCGAAATCTCCGGGATGACCGTTCCCGCGAAGAACGTCATCGGCCTGACCATACGCGAATCCATCTTCGACGTCCTCCCCCGGCTGGAGCTGACGATGAAGGACGCCGGAACTTTCACCTCCGAGATACCCGTCCGCTCCGGCGACTCCATCCGGATCAAGATCTTCAATTCCTCCTATCAGCCGAAGTCCAACGACTACGGATTCCTGGTCTCTTCGGTCAAGACGATCAGCGTGGACCCGAACTCCCCGAACGACCTCATAGCGGAGATCTCCGCCATCCTGGAGGTTCCGGAGATGTTTTCGGCGCTGAAATCCCGTTCGTTCGGGAAGAAGCGGTTCTCCGACGTCGCAAAGGAAGTAGCCGACGAGTGCGGCCTGGAACCGGAGATCAAGACGAAGTCCGCCGACTCTATGCGCTGGGGCTGCTTCAACGAAACCTACCTGGACTTCCTCCGCAGGTCGATTCTGCACTCCTACGTGTCGGAGGATGAACTCCCGGTGGTCTTCTCCGCGAAGAACGGGAAGATGGTCTATTGCGGCATCGGCCGGGAGAAGAAGAGCGATACCTCGGTCTCTCTGGTCTTCGACGCCCTGGGAACGATAACGCCCGCTCCGTTCGACATGGAATCGGCGCGCAACGGGAAGTCGGTCTCGAAGATCGTCGTTCCCTACTCCGCCTGGGCCATGACGGATCTGAAATCGTGGGCGGACGTCTTCGACGGAGGCTCCGGCCTTTCCGTGAACTGGTTCGACGGGGAGTTCCGATCGGAGAAATTCGGGGATGGGAGCATAACCAAATCTGACAATTTCGGGGTCAAGTCCGACAACGTCCACGAATACTACTACAAGGCGGCGGGGAACAATGCGACTCTGATCCGCTCGATGTTCTCGAAATGCGCGACTTTGACCACCGGAATCTATGGATTCCGCCCCGCGGACCGCGTCTACGTCTCGATTCCGGAGCGGTCCAACGCCGGGTCTTCCCAGGCGCTTTCGGGCGAATACATAGTCTTCCAGGTTCTCACCGTCATGAACAAGGACGCGACGAACGAAATCCTCTGTCTTTCCCCCGTCTGATTGCTATTCTTTTCGCATGCAGTATCTTAGAGCGATCGAGTGCCCGAAGTGCGGCGACGTCATCTATTCCAGATGCAGACATGACTTCCATACCTGCTCCTGCGGAGAATGTTCCGTGGACGGCGGATTCGACTACTTCAGGACTTCCAGCCCGATGGATGCGAAGGTCGTCCAGGTGAAGACCCGCGCCGACAGAGCGAAACTCTACGCCGACTGGAACTCTGGGAAGAACCGGTTCGGAGTGATCCATCCCCGGAAGAAGAGAGAGGAGACTTGACATGTCCACGGAAGCGGTTCTCAAAGTCGTGAAGAACGAACCCGACGGAAATGGAGGGATGACGCTCAAGTGCGTCTTCGACTCTTCCCTTTTCCGTCTGAAGGCCCTTATGAACGACGACGACGCGATGACGCGCTTCAGATACAGCGCCGCTCCGGAAGATCTGGAGAAGATCCTGAATGGAGAAGAAGACGGGATCTCCTCCTACGTCTCGTGGAAGGTCTTCAACACGAGAAGCTGGGAGATCGGGAACGTCTGCGAGTTCCTGACCAACAAGACCGAGCGGCTGCGCGAAAAGAAATACAGATACGAAAACATGAAGACCGGCCTGGATTACGCGAAGCTGTCTTTCGAAGAGAAGGAGAACGTGGAGACGGAGAATCCGAAGGAGGAACTCGCGGAGGCGGAGGCGGAGCTCTTCGCCGTCCAGTTCCTGATCGACCTGGCCGACGCGTTCTACGATTCCGATCCCGTCTACTTCTGCATGGCCTTGATGTAGCCGGGATTTTGGAAATTTTATCTTTAGCGGGGGTTTTTCAAAAAAATTCCCGCTTTTTTATTCCGCGCCGACGAAAAAAGAGTTATATTCTTTGGCGTAGGGCAACCACCTACGGAAGCAACCACGAATCATAGAGGCACGCCATGCATCAGCTCACCGAAGTCTCCATCAAGGAGCTCATCCACAATCTCGACTATCTCCCGGAGGACAGGAACCTCCTCCTCTTCGGGGATCACGGGATCGGGAAGAGCCAGATCGTCACCCAGTATTACGAAAAGAAGGGGTTCGCCGTCGTTCCCCTCTTCCTCGGCCAGATGTCCGACGCGGGCGACCTCACCGGCCTTCCCTACAAAAAGAAGGTGATCCTCGCGGACGGCACGGAGACCGAGCGGACGGACTTCCTCCCTCCGGCCTGGTGGGACGACACGAGGCCCTTCTGCCTGTTCCTGGACGAAATCAACAGGGCGAGGCCGGAGATCCTGAACGTCATCATGGACCTCGTCCTGAACAAAAAGCTCGGCGGGCGCGCTCTCCCGAAGGGTTCGGTCATCGTCGCGGCGGCAAACATCGGGGAACGCTATGCCATCAACGACCTGGACGCGGCGTTGTTCGACCGCTTCGTTCCTTTCGTCTTCCGCCCCACGGTGGACGAATGGCTCGGCTGGGCCGACGAGAACGACCTCGACTACCGCGTCCGGTCTTTCATCGCGAACAATCCCGACTACCTGGACGGGAGGATGGACGAAAAGGATCTCGAAAACCTGGATCCCCTCTCCGTCACCCCCTCTCGCCGCTCCTGGGTCGGCGTCGCCGCCGCTCTCACGAAGATCGGCCACAGCATCGGGCCGATGGACTGGAAGTTCATTTCCGGCTTCATCGGGGCGGCTGCGGTCTCCGAGTTCGCGACGTTCATCACGACGCGGCAGGTTCTCACCCCCGAAGACGTCCTTCTCGGCGACTTCAACGAAGACGTCAAGCGCCGGATCGAGGGCATGGAGACCGTCGAACTGGTCCGCCTGAACGACCAGCTGAAAGCCTGGCTTGAAAAGAACCACGGCGAAGCCGACCGCTCCGCCGCCGCCGAAAACCTGGAAAAGTATCTCGATTTCCTCCAGGAGAATAAGCGCAGTGAGGCCGTCGGCCATCTCATGGCGTTCTTCCAGCATACGACCTCCTACATCATGGGTTCCCGGAACATTCTCCGCTGGATCGACAGACACCTGAAGGACTACGCGGCTTCGCTGAAGTAGCGTTTACAAAAATTTCGACTCCGGCCATGCTTCCCTTTGCTATCTTGAGGGGGAGCATGGCTCATTTTTTCTAAGGAGAAAGCAAATGCAACTTGCCTATGATTCGGGGTTCCTTCAGGCCCTTTCCGATCTGTCCACCATCACCGAAGAGATCCTTCTTCAGAAGACTGAAAACGGGATCGAAGTGAAGGCGGGCGACAAAGGGAGGACGGTGCTCTACCACCTGACCGCTCCCGCGGAAAAGTTCCCCGCCGACAAAAACTGCGCTTTCCACGACTACGGTCGTTTCTTCGCGAAGTTCTGTCTGTTCGAAGATCCCCAGGTGGATCTGAACGACGACGCTTCGGTCATGACGATCACCTCCGGAAACCGCTCCGCGACCCACAACCTCGCGTCCCTTTCGGTGGTGAAGGCTCCGTTCACCCAGATCAGGATCCCCTCCACCGACGTCGAGTTCTCGCTCACCGCCGACCTGATCAAGAAGCTCCGCGAACTCGCCGGGGTGAACTACTTCGACGCGAACCGGGTCGTCTTCTCCTTCTCCGAAAACGAACTGGGGATCGTCCTTCGCTCCACCCGCCACGAAAACACCTATCGGGACAAATCCGCAGACTCGATCAAAGAGTTCAAGGCGGACCAGGACTTCAGCATCGAGTTCGACATCAAGGCGCTGCAGCTCCTCCCGCTGACCGATTACAAGGTCTTCGTCTCGAAGGACGGCATCATGAAGCTGGAGATGATCCGGAAGGACGACATCTCCGTCCTCATCTACGTCGCGAAGGTGATCGACTAGCATGGCTAATCCCCTCGCAGAAGAACTGAACCGGCTCGATCCGTTCCAGAGGCTCCGCGTCGTCGCGAAGGCGATCGGGGTGAAGATAAACGAACCGAACCGCGGATGTCCGGTCTGCGGCGGGAAGGGATACCTCTCCGTCGCCGAAGACGGAGAGGTCCAGCCCTGCATGTGCATATATCCCGGTTTCGCCGGAGTCCGGACGAACAGGGAGCAGCGCAGGAAGATGGCCAGGCAGAGGAGGAAGCGGAAGTGACGTATTCCTACGAGTGCCCCGCCTGCGGAGAGTTCGAGGTCGAGAAGCCGATCGCGGAATGTTCTCGCCCGGAGAAGTGTCCGAAGTGCGGAGCCGACGCGAACAGGGTCTGGGGCTGCAACATCGACCAGACGATGTATCAGCGAGACCCCACGAGAAAAAGCTACTGGAGAAACAGTCTGTCGGTCTCCGAACAGGCTAGGGTTTTGAACGGGGAGAGAGACCCCTACTAGAGATAGGATTTCCATGCACATACAATTCGACTCTCTCAAATGGAAGAACTTCCTGTCGTATGGAAACAAGTGGACTTCGGTGGACTTCGCCTCCGGGTTCCGCGCGATCCGCGGTTCCAACGGAGCCGGAAAGTCCACGGTGATCGACGCCTTGTTCTACGGGCTTTTCGGCAGGACGTATCGCGACGTCAAGATCGACGAACTCGTCAACAGGATCAACGGATCCGGGATGGCGGTCGAGGTCTCCTTCCATAGGAACGGAGACGAATACACGATCCTCCGCGGGAGATCCCCGAACGTCCTGACGGTGTCGAAGAACGGGCGCGAGGTCGAACTCCAGTCGTCGAAGACGATGGTCCAGAGCGAGATCGAGGACATCCTGGGGATCGGACAGGATCTTTTCCGCAGGGTCGTCATCTCCTCGATCGGCCTGACGAAGCCTTTCATGTCCATGACCGCACAGGAGCAGCGGGACTTCATCTCCGACGCGTTCGACCTGGGCGTCTTCACGAAGATGTCCGCCGACGTGAAGAAGAAGATCTCCGAACTCAAGGTGGAGCAGCGCGTCGCCAACGGAAACGAATCCGCCGCCAAAGGCGCATACGAATCCGCGAAGCGCATGCTCGCCGCCGTCATGGAGAAGAACGAAACGATCAAGACGAAGAAGGCTGACGAGCAGGCCGAACTCCAGAAGAAGATCGAGAAGGCCCAGGACGACATCCTCGACTTCGGAGCGGAGGTCGAGATCCTAAAGCGGAAGATGACGGAGCTCAAGGATTCCATGCCGGAATCCAACGACGAGGAGATCTCCAGATCGAAGGAGAAGATCGTCGAGCTGAAGCAGACCGCCCGCCGGGTTCTCGAAGAGATCGGGTTCTTCCAGAATCACGACGCCTGCCCGACCTGCGGCCAGTCGATAGACGCGGAGTTCAAGAAGACGAAGCTGGAATCGCTGAACTCGGAGAAGTCGGAGATCGGGACGAACGGAACCGCCGAGCAGAAGAGACTCGCGGAACTGCAGAAGGTCGCCGACGAAAGGAACTCGATCAAGGCCGAGACGGACGAAGTCAGGCAGAAGATCCGCGACTTCGACTACAAGCTCGAATCGGCCAGAGACAGAGCCGACACGTTCAAAGACCAGATGAAGAAGCTCTCCGAGAGCGAAGAGGTCGATCCGTCCGGCTGCGAGACCGAGTGCGCGAACGCGAAGAAGAGCTGGGAAGACGCTACGGAAAAGGTCGGGGAGGTCTCCGGAGTCCTCGACATCCAGAAGAAGCTGTCCTCCATCCTCTCCGACGACGGCGTCCGCAAATACTACGTCGAGAAATACGCCGGTGTCGTGAACTCCCTCGTGAACGGACACCTGACCGAGTTCGGCATGCCCCTGGAGTTCTCCTTCGACGGATCCATGGAGGCCGCTCTCTCCCTCAAGGGAGACCCCGTCAGCTACATGGGCTGCTCCGAGGGCGAGAAGAAGCGGATCGACGTCGCGATCCTCCTGGCTTTCATGGAGGTCACGAAGGTCCTCTCCAACTGGGACTGCAATCTGGTCTTCTTCGACGAGCTGTTCGACACCTCCGTCGACGAGGACAATCTGAACGCGATCATGAAGACCGTCCGCGGTCTCGTCGCGAAGAACGGCCAGTGCGCCTACGTGATCACCCACAGGAGTTCGCAGCTCGCGGACTTCGACGGATACCTCTCCGTCACGAAGACCTCTAGATTCTCTTCTCTGGAGGTCCAGTCGGATGCAGATTGAGAAAGAACGCCTTCTGGCCCTGATAAAGGACTACCAGAACCTGAACGACGACGTCGACGACCGCTGGCTCGACATGAACGTCTACAGGATGAAAGGCATGACCGACGAGGCATACCGGAACTTCCTCCAGAAGCGGAAGAAGTTCACCGACGAGAAGCGGATATGGTATGCGGAGAAGAAGAAGCGCCTGGCCGAGGAATCCGAAGAGGAGACGAAGTCCAGGAGGCAGAAGCTCTCCTTCGTCGAGAACGACCTGTTCGAGGCGTTCTACGAGATCCTCGATTCGGTATGCAAGGCGTTCGGATTGAGCCACATCAGACAGGACGAGTTCTACAACGACATCAAGCAGGAGACGATGCTGAAGATCCTGGTCATCGTCAATCGCTTCGACATCCGCCGGAAGAACCCGCTGGCCTACTTCATCCAGGTCTTGAAGAACATCGCCTATTCGGAGCGCCGCCGCGAGTTCAAGCACCGATACAAGTTCATGACCCATACTTTCCTGCAGCACCATGATTTCGCCGAAGACCCGGACTTCGTCAGGATGGGCGAAAAGAAGGACCGGGACGAGAAGCCGGGCGCGATGGAGGACTTCATACTATGAAATACGGACTGATCTCCGACCTGCATTTCGGCGTGAAGAAAGCCGACGACCTCTTCTTCGATTCCCAGGTCAGGTTCCTGCGCGACGTCTACGTCCCCCGCCTCGTGGAACTGGGGGTCGAAAGCCTGTTCGTCCTGGGAGACGTCTACGACGTGCGGAAGTCGATGTCCACGAAGATCCTTTCGCGGACGGCGGAGCTGATTCCTTCTCTCTTCGCCTGTTTCCGGACGCACTTCATCGTCGGGAACCACGACATGTTCTTCTCGACGACGACCTCCACGAACTCCGTCTCCTTCCTCAAATACCTCTCCCCGAACTTCTTCGTCCACGAGCGGATCGAGAACTGCGATCCGTTCGTCCTGGTTCCGTGGCTGGACGGGAAGAACATGGAGACCCTGCGGGACCTGGTCTTCAAGGAAGACGAGAACGGCAGGAAGAAACGCCGGTTCGCCCTCGGACACTTCGAGATTCCCGGCTTCGGGGTTCCGGAGTCGCAGCCCGACGAGACCGCCCACGTCACCCTCGACGAGCTCCTCGAAAGGTTCGAGCTGGTCTTCTCCGGACACATCCATTCCCCCGATTCCAGGAAGATCGCAGGGCGGGAGTTCCGCTATCTCGGCGCTCCCTATCAGATGACCAGGGGAGACAGGGATGGAGCGCGCGGCGCGTATATCTTCGACGACGAAACCGGCGAACTGGAGTTCGTCAGGAACGAAGTCTCCGCGAAGTTCGTCGAGGTGAAGTATCCCGAAATGCCGACTCCGGAGACGATCAAGGGGAACATCGTCGACGTCCAGATACTTTCCACCGAGATCGGAGACCCCGACGTCGACGTCTACATGGAGAAGATCTCCGCGATGGAACCCCTCTATCCTCCCGTCTTCAAGACGATCCGCCCGGAGGAATCGGTCAAACTCGAAATCGAGACCGACAACAGGACGATGAGGGACGTTCTGGACGAATACGTGGATCTCCGCGAGGACTTCACCGAAGAGGAGAAGCCGATCCTCAAAGCCGAACTGGTCGGCCTGCTGTCCGCCCATGAGGAGTAGCAAATGGTCATCTGTTCGTATGTCTCCCACAAGAACGCGGTAAGCAAGATCCGCGTGGAGAACCCCTACCAGACTCTGGAGGAGTTCGATCCCAGGGTCTTCTACTACGACATCCCCGGAGTTCCTCCGGCGGCGGGAACCCTCTCCTCGACCGACGTCTTCGTCTTCCGCGGCCCAGCGAAACCCGGAGTTCTGGAGTTCGTCCGCTGGGCCAGAGCCGCCTACCCGAAGCTGAAGTTCGTCCTGGACAACGACGACCTCCTCTGGAATGGGGAGATCCCCGAATGGAACGCCCATAGGAATATCCCGTTCGACCAGAAGACTACCGAAGCGTGGATGAGGTCTATGGACGTTCTCACCTTCTCCACGAACTACCTCCGGAAATACGTCGTCGAGAACTTCGGCGTGGACCACAGGAGGACTCTCGTCGTCCCGAACGCGGTGAAGAAGTCCGAATGGTTCCGCGAAAGCGCGGAGCGCCCGAAGGTCGACGGGAAGCCCAGAGTCCTCTACATGGGGTCTCCCGTCCACTACTCGAACGAAAAGAAAATGCTCGGCGACTGGACCGAGGGTTGGGTCGAATGGGTCTTCAAGGCCGTGGAATCCGACGAGATCGAGTTCGTCTGCATAGGCGGGGTTCCCTGGTTCTTCGAACCCCTCGTCGGGAAGATCCGCTCCTATGGCTGGATACCCTACTCCAGGCTGCCCGGAACGATCAGGGAGATTCATCCGCACGTCTGCATAAACCCCCTGAAAGAAAATAAGTTCAACACGGCGAAGTCCGACTTGAAGCTGGTGGAGTGCGCCGCCTCCGGGATGGTCTGCGTTGGAACCGATTTTCCGGGCTCTCCCTACGCGGAGTGCAAGGTGAAAGTCGGCGCGTCCGCCTCCGCGGAGGAAATCGGCGAGGCCGTTCTGGGAAGCCTCGAAACGAAGACTTTCCGGAAGATCGTCAAGAGTCAGTTCGACTGGATCGAGTCGGATGGCAGGTGGCTGGAATCGGAAAAGCACCTCGATCTCCTGCGGAAATCGGTTGGCCTCAAGACCTAAATTTGATGGAAACGGAGAGGTTTTGACCTATGCTGAGCGACCCCGGCTACATGACATTCCTGGAGTCTAGAGATTCGGATTCCGCGTTCTTCAAGGATTCCGAAATCAGGGCCATCAAGAAATACTGTCAGGAGAACGACGGCGTCGTCCGCTTTTCGTTCGTCGGGGACTGCAACACCGCCGAACTCCAGTTCGGCCCTTCGCTCTACGACAGGCTGATCCTCACGAGGACGTTCACCGGATACGTCCTTCGCCTCAAGAGCGAGGATTACGAGGTGCAGTCCAAAAAGATCGAATTTCAGTCCTTCAAGGAAATGATGGACTACGTCAAGTCGGAGACCTGAACCATGAAAGAGAAGATCGTCCTTTTCGCCAGCCCCAGGGAAGGGAAGCTCGTCAAGTCCCATCTCCGGGTCTATACCGAGCTGCAGAAGCGCGGCGTTCCGGTCTATTCGATCGACTGCCGAACGGCAAAAGTCCTGGACGAAGGGAAGATCGAGGGCGACATCGCCAAGATCGGTCGCCGCGTCCTGGAGTTCGACCCCTCCGTGACCGCCTGCGTCGTCTCGAACGGTATCGTCGGGAACAAGGCGTGCCGCGAGTTCGTCGAAGACCTTGAGGAGATGGGCGTCTACGTCCTCAATTCCCTCGACGGGATCGACATCGCGAGGAACAAGGCCACCTGGGACAGAGTCTGCCGGAAGAACGGGATCCCCTCGCCGAAGACCGTCCTCGTCAACACCCCGAAGGAACTCGACGAAGTCCTCGCCGAGTTCAAGTTCCCCGTCGTCTGCAAGACGTGCACGGGTTCTCTGGGAGTCGGCGTCTTCAAGCTGGACAAACCCGCCATGGTCCGCCCGGTCTTCCAGGCCATGTGGAAGGTCGCCCCGAACTTGAAGGAGGACGGAATCCTCATCCAGGACTTCCTCCAGAACCACGGGGACGTCCGGACCATCGTCGTCGGCGACGAGATCGTCGGCTCCATGAAGCGGATCGCGAAGGAAGGGGATTTCCGGAACAACTTCTCCCAGGGCGGGTCGGTCGAGAACTACAACCTGACAACCGAAGAGGAGGAGACCGTCAAGAAGGCCGCTAAGGCTTCGGGCTGCGAAATCTGCGGCGTCGACCACATCGTCGGCGAGGACGGAAACGTCTACGTCATCGAGGTCAATTCCTGCCCCGGAACCGACGGATTCCTCACCGTCCACAAGGACGTGATCGAGAAGATGGCCGACTACGTCCTGTCCAAGTGCGGAGACAGCACCAGAACGACCGTCATCGGCTCTCAGGAGACGATCGACCTCGAAGAGATCGGAAAGGTCACGGCCCTGATGGATCTCGGCGATGGAAGCAATTCCAAGCTCGATGCCCGCGAGATCACCGTGGACGACGGAACCGTCTCCTTCAAGACGAATGGGAAGCAGATCAAGATGCCCGTCCACGACATCGCGACCTACACCGTGAACGGAACCTACGTCAAGGTTCCCGTCGTGAAGCTCGACATGAAGCTGGGGAAAGCCGTCTTCCCCGGGGTCAAGTTCGAACTCGTGAACCGGGAAGGGAAGTCTTCGCAGGCGCTCCTCTCCAGGGATTTCCTCGCCGGACACAAATACCTGATCGACCCCAACAGGAAAAACACGATCATGACCGAATCCGTCATCCCCGATCTCGAAGACGATCGGGAGGCGACCTACATGTCCGAGCTCTCCGACGAAGCCCTGGTCTGCCTCTTCGCCCTCACCCGAAAGGGAAGAGCCGCCGACAAACCGCTGACCGACGAAGCTCTCCAGGAACTGGAGTTCCACGGATTCATCGACGAAAACGACAGACCTACCGACGCGGGCTGGGAATACCTGACCTCGGCGAAGTCGGTGGAAAGGCTGGACGCGCTGCGCGACGGAACGGAGTTCGGCGCATAGAAAAAGGCTCGAAATGGAGCCAGGAACGGGGGAGAAATCCCCCGTTTTCGTTTATTTTGAGGGGTTTCCGGAAAAATGCTGTCGGGAACGTTTTCTTTTCCCGTTTTCCCGCGGTTTTTGTTATATTCTCCATAGGGCAACCACCCGGCAACCACTTCACCGAGGCACTGCATGAAAGCCGAAGAACGAATCCGAGAGTTCATAGGGAATCTCTATCTCTCCGAACCTCTCTACCAGTCCGTCGCTCTGTCGCACAAATTCGTCGCCGACGAATCCGTGAAGACGGTCGCCATCGGGAATCGGAAAGTCCGCTACAATCCGAAGTTCATCGAGCCGCTCCGCGACGGCGACTTCAAGTTCGTCATCTTCACCGAGCTGGACCGGATTCTGCTCAAGCACCCTTACGAGCGCAGCCGGAAGAACAAGATGGCCCACTGGTATGCCTCCAGCATAGCGATCAACGAAGCGACGGACAGAGTCCTCCCGAAGGGTTCCCTCCGCGCCGAAGATCTCCGGAAGAAACTGGTCGAACTCGGCTACACCGAAGACCAGAAGAAGTTCATGGATCTCTACGAAAAATACGCCGCCATGCCGGAAGAGGAACTCAAGAGGAAGACCGGCATGACCCGCGAGAAGCTGGCCTCGATGCGTTCCGCCATGGCCATCCCGACCTCCAGCGACTTCGAGAAGCGGTCGCTCGAATACTACTACAACGTCCTGGACAAACACGTCGACGCCCAGGAAGCCCTGAAGATGATCGCCATCGCCGCCGCTGGGCAGAAGAACCCCGGTGACAACGACGGGGAAGGCGAAGGGAAAGGAAAGGGCGAAAATGGCGACGGGAAGAACGAAGAAGCCCCCGGAATGGATGACTACAACAATCCGGAAAACGCCGGAGACCTCGCAAAGGACTGGGCGGAGGACGTTCTCGCCGTCTCCGACATAAATTCCATCATCCGGGAAGCCGCCGTGACGAACAGATGGGGTTCCGTCAGGGGGAACTTCAAGGAAGCCCTGATCGCCTCGCTGAATCCGAAAGTGGACTTCAAGGCGATTCTCCGGTCCTTCCGCCAGACGATCACGTCCTCCGAATACTCGACGAACCGCATGCGCCCGAACCGCCGCTATGGCTTCGGCTTCCCCGGCCGCAAACACGAATACACGACGCGCCTGGCCATGTTCGTGGACACGTCCGGGTCGGTCAGCGTTCCGTCTCTCTGCAACGCCTGCGGCTGCGTCAACAAGATCTTCCAGCACGGGATCAAGGATCTCGACGTCTACTGGTTCGACGCCGACGTCGATAAGAAGCCGATCAGGATCAAGAGGGTCTCCTCGGAGTTCAAGGCGACCGGACGCGGCGGGACCAGCTTCCAGGCCGTCTTCGACTTCCTGAACAACCTGAAGACCCGATACGACGGGGTGATCGTCTTCACCGACGGCTACTGCCCGGCCCCGAAGCTCGGCAAGATCCAGCCGCGTGACGTCTGCTGGCTGATCGACACGGAGCGGCACTACGACGAGTGCAAAGAAGGTCTCGCCGGACTCGGTCGAGTCGCTTTCGTCAGGGGGGTGGACGATGAATGAAGCCGTCCGCAAATACCAGACCAGCGTGTCCATTTCCTACTTCGTCCAGCGGATCCTCGACTCGGTTCCCGGATCGAAGAAGACTTTCGATCGGGGAGACAATCCGGACGTATCCAGCATCGTCGTCATGGAACTCCCGAACGAAAACGTCGCGAGAATCTTCTGGGCTGGCGAATCCGCCGCGGATGATGTTCTGCTTGGTTTCGAACTCATGAAAAAGAGCGGATCTCCAGTCCTGCTGAAGCGGTTCGTCTACGCGGGCGAACTGGAGAACTTCACGGAGTCGGTCATAGACTACATGAACGGAAAACTCGACCTGTTCGCGCTCCACGAACGCGAATCCGAACGGAAGAAGACGGAGAACTGAAGATGATCGAACACGACGGATTTTTCGACAACTGGTATTCGTTCGGGAACCGGCTCTACAGGTTCCAGGGCGGGCGCTGGATCCCCACGACGGAGGAGGTCTTCGCGGTGGAGCTTTCGCGCTACAACAAGACCGTTATGCGGAAGCGGAGGATCGAGAAGGCGACCGTCTACGGTCTCGTCTTCGCCGTCGGATTCGTCCTCGGAACGCTGGCGTTCAGGGTTTTGAAGTCCCACTTCGGAGGCTGATCGTGAACGAAAAGAGCGTCAAGCAACTCACCGAAATCGCCGGGGTTCTCCTCGGCTACGCGGCGATGACTTTCAGCGTCGTCTTCCCCGCCGCTCTCGCGATCTGCTTCGCGATCTACATCGTCTTCTAGGAGGAGAGAACATGCACAACATCTACAGGAGACTCCCCGAAGAAGAGCAGAGACATCTGAAGAGAGTCCTGCTCCGGATCCAGAACCGACACTCCATCCTGGACATCGTCCTGATGGCCGCTTCGATGGGGAAACCCGAACCCAGGCCGGACAGGATCGAGTGCGAGAACTGGAGCGATACCGACATCGGTCGCCTGACGAGGATCATCGACGAGGCTTTCGACGAAGCCTTCGCGGAGGAATCCGTCCAGCAGAACTCGGAGGAAGAGGCATGAGCCGGATCGACATGAACAAATGTCTCCATTGTCCGGCGGTGTCCTTCTGCGACGGAGAACCGCTCACGCACCAGAACTGCCTGCGGGAAGACGACGCGAAGCCGAAGAAGACGAAGAGGAGAACCAACGATGACTAAAACGGAACTCAAGATCGAACTGGGGAAGATCTATTGCCTTCTGGCCATCATCCACGACCCCAATCCGGTCGTATCCGGCGCTGTTTCCGAGATGAAGGAGCACGTGAACAACATCTTCGCGAACTACGATTTCAAGGATGCGGAAGCATGAAGATGACCAATTTCGAAAGACTGCGCAAAAGACTGCTCGATGGCGAATCGGTAAGCCTGGCGGAAATTTTCGAAGGTCCGGTCACGATCTCCAACTTCGACGCCAACATGACCGCCGGTGATTTCGCCAATGCCCTGGCCGATTCTTTCATGGCCTGGGCGAAGAAGGAGACGCGGGAATGACGAAGAAAGAACTTCTCGGCTATCTACTGGAAGCATATCACAAGGTCTCCCGTGATAGCGGACGTCTCATATCCAAAAACGACTTCGCGCTGTCTCAGATCGCCGATTCTCTCCGATCCGCATCCGACCGGATTGGAGCCGTTATTCTAGAGATCGGCGGCGAAGAGAAACCGAAAGATGCCGAGGAGGCATGCGCTGTATGTCCGGAGCGACGGAAATCTTTGTAGTCTGGGCCGCGGCGGCGGAGACACTCTGTCTGGCTTTCATCCTGCATGGATTCAAGGAAAGGGAACGCGAGGAAATCGACTATGCAAACGAACAGCGAAGACGCGAAGAAAGAATGTCTGGATCAGCTTAAGAAGCTCCAGCTCGACGGACTCGCCCTCAGATCCGAGCTCTCCGACAGGAAGAATCTGGAGGCGATCCACGAGGCGTGGAAGTGGTGGAAGGACGGGAAGAGTCTCTATCACCCAAGCGTCTTCGGACGTCTGGACGCGATTCTCCTCGCCGCCGTGGATAAGGCGATGAACGACTATGAGGAGAGCCGGGCATACGAACATTCGATGAAGAGTTTCATCGAAAACGGAACCGACTACCCCTACTAGAGGAGACCGAACATGGCCGAAAAAGATGGATGGCTGATCGACAAAAACGGAAACTACTGGCTCACCGAAGCCGACAAAAGGGTCCCCGCGGAATGTCCGATCTGCGGCGCTCCCGTCGGGCTGAAGTTCTTCGGAGAACCCGTCTTCGTCTGCTCGACGCCGAGGAAGAACGGACACGGAGAGCATTACTTTGGAACGTTGAAGTTTGTCGAACCCGAAAAGAAGGAAGAGAAATGATGTCTCAGGAAGATCTCTACGAAGATACCATCCGCATGGCGGATTTCTGCGTCGCAGACGCCCTCGCGAAGTATCTTGACGGCGCTATCACCCAGGTCACGAAAGCGGCCATGAGCGTCGGCGCGTTCGGTCTGGACGCTAACCTGGCCGAATCGGAGAAGCACCCGTTCATGGTCGCTCTGGGCAAGATCTACGAGGCCCGGAACGGAGTCCGGGAATACGCGGAGAAGCTCGCTCCCGAAAAGGCGGAGGAGAAGAAGACATGCTGACGATAGACGAGTTCAACGACCGACCCGTCCGAATCGGCAGAAAGGACATGGTCAAGAAACTGATGCGCGCCGCCAACACCGCCGGAGAGATCGGAACCTCCCTCCAGGTCAGCTCCGACGGAGAGGACGGGACGAAGCTGAAGATCATCGCCGACGACCTCCTGCGGATCGCCATGGCCCTCTGCGACGAAATGAACGAAACCGTGGAATACCGAGCCAAAGGCGGCGGCGATCCCCATGACGACATGATCCCGAAGGAATACGCGCCGACCCCGAAAGACTTCCTGAACCCCCCGAAGACGATTCCCTGCGACGGAAGCCCGAACGACGTCGTTCCGGACGGGATGGGGGGATGGAAGCGGAGGGGAGACTTCGACGCGATCACCTATACCTATGGCACTGGAACGAAGGAGGCTAGGAAATGAACGAAAAGGAAGCCATGACGAAGATCATCCGGATCATCAGGGTCATCGCGGAAGCGAAAGCCCGATTCGAGTCCAAAGACGATCGGATCACCATGGACGACCTCCAGAAATACGCGGAGGGGTTCGGTCAATCCCTGGACGATCTCCAGGAAGTGATCTCCTGTGTTCTGGACCTCCCCTCCGAAGCGCCAGCGGAGGATAAGACGGAACAATTCGTCGGCAAAAAGATCCTCGAAGAACTGAAGAAGCTCCGGACGAAGGAAGTCATCGAAAGGCGGGTGATCTTCCACGAGAACTTCGAGGAGTTCTGCGTTTCCGGCTATGGCGACGACGCGCAGATCGCGCATCGGTTCAGCGGTATGCTCCGGTTCTGGGACGTTCGGTCGGTCGAAAACGACCCGCCCGAATACATGAAGCTGCCCGGCTGCGTCCGCGAGGAATACGAAACCCGCGTCGGCCATGCGAACTACGTGAAGATCGACAACATCATCAAGTCCGCGCGCCGCGCAGGGAGGATCTAGAGATGACGAAGAAGAAGACCGAAACCGACGCGAAGAAGGCCGCTCCCGTGAAGAAGACAGCGGCGAAAAAGACGGCGGCGAAGAAAGCACCGGCGAAGAAAGCACCGGCGAAGCGGAAGAAGAAGGAAAGCGACGACACGGAGTTCATCTGCAACAAGATGGAAGAAAGCCGCAAGAAGGGGAAGTCCTTCGGCGCTTCCTTCCTCGAAGCGATCTTCGGCTGGTGCGAAAAGGAAGAATCCAAGTATTTCTAGGAGTCCCGGATGAAGTCGAAGATGGACAGACATGAGTTCGAGAAAGCTCTCAATTCCCTGCGGAGCGTCGATCTGATCTCCGCGAGGAACAGCTTGTTCGAAGTCGTGGAGCAGCTCTTCCGTTCGGGTTCGCCCGCGGAGGAGTCCTTCTGGCACAGGGCGAAGTCTATCGAGGTCGTCCTGACCACGATGGATTCGTCGCTCAAGATGCTGGAGAACGACATGGAGGCCGCTTTCAAAGAGATGGGAGGCGGGGAATGAGCGAGAACGGAAGACACAACGTTCCCATTCTCCGGCTGGCGATCGAACGCCTCCAGAAACTTCGCGATCTGGAGTTCGAGTCCAACGGGAGAAGCCAGACGGTCTGCATTTTGAACGACTGCATCTGCAGACTGATCGAAAGCAAGCAGAGAGCGGAGGCGAAGACATGTTCGGAAACGTGATCCAGGCCAACGTCATGACGGGAAAATACCAGTGCGTCCTGTCGAAGGCGCAGATCACCGACGTTCTCTGTTGGGCGGTCGAACACCCCGAAGACGTCTACTGGTTCAGGGTGGAGGAGGCCATCGCGAAGAAGAAGAATCGGGATAAGTCGGAGGTCTCCATGATGGTTCCTACCCCGAAGCCGACCCCGAAGCCGGAGGAAAACTCCGGACGGAAGCTCGGCAAATACTGCGTTGCCGTCCAATGGTGCGACGGAACGTTCTACAAGGACCTGACGAGGACCGCCGACACGAAGGAAGAACTCCTCAAGATGAGGTCCAGGGACGAAAGGTTCGTGGAGTTCTTCTGCTGCGAAACCGACGATGAGACTATCGCCGCCCTGGGTCCGAACGGGAGACCCGCCGGGCAGTGAGGACAAAAGATTTTTCCGCGATGACTGCCGGGAAATGTTCTCGATCAGTCGCGGGCGGAAGAGAAGGAGATGGAAAGATGAATCGGGAGTTTATCGACAAATACGTCTTCAAGGATTCGAAGCCGAGGCTGACCGCGGTGAAGAAGGGGACTATTGACGAGGATCTCTTCGAGAGGATCTGGGATGCTTTCGACGAATTTAATCCCTCAAAGTATCCGTGGAACTACAACATCGCGTTCTTTTGCGCTCTACGCGGAATCCTGAAGGAGTATGCGGAGAGAAAGAAAGGGTCCAAATGAGCATATACGAAAAGATGAAGAAGCGGATAGTCATCATCTCCACGAAGAACGCTTGCTGTTCGCTATACAAAAACCAGAACGGCGAGTGTCTCCTCGATTGTCCTCTCTGCATACGGAGAGTCGACGCCATGCGTCCTTGTTCGGGGGACGTTCCCGTCGGGTGCGTCGCCGACAAATGGAGCGAAGAGCGCGCCTACGGACACATCATGGGAATCTCCTAAACCGGAGGAAGAAATGTTCGAAGTGAAAGGAAACTGCGGAACCGCCGTCGTGTATCAGGACAGGGACGGAGTCGAAGAGGAGTGCATCAAGCAGATCCAGGCCGTGATGGATTCCGAAGCGGTGGAGGGTTCCGAAGTCCGCATCATGCCCGACCTCCACGCCGGTGCCGGAATCTGCATCGGGTTCACCCAGAAGCTCGCCGGGCGCGTCGTTCCCAACTTCGTCGGCGTGGACATCGGCTGCGGCATGCTAGTAGCGAAGATCGAGCGGAACAAGGCGAAAGCCCTCTTCGGTCATGAACTCGGACTGGAGCGCCTGGATAAGATCTGGAGAAACGAAATCCCGATGGGCATGCTCCACAGGAAAAGCGCCCATTCCTTCGCCGACGAAGTCCATCTGGAGAACCTGATCACCCCCGTCAACAAGGACAAATCCATCCTCTCGATCGGAACCCTCGGCGGCGGGAACCACTTCGGCGAACTGGACGTCGACGGGAACGGGGACTACTGGTTC
>JAEEGL013398376.1_pt1 | contig 19493 bp, 11 predicted proteins | sample 9134231 | NCBI WGS metagenome assembly JAEEGL01 (sample SAMN16246548, study PRJNA631951) | gut metagenome | biome: gut microbiome; feature: rumen; material: fiber-attached | host: Bos | place: Iran: Karaj | collected 2018-10
ATTCATCTCTATCAGGTAGAGACCTACAAATATATCGCATCAGATGCAAAGTTCGATATAGAAATTTCGAAAAACGTACCTGTATTTACATGGAAAGCCGGACCATACTATCACAATACGAATGTAAGTAATATCTTAACTTCGACCAATACCGATTTTGCCGCTACCATCGGTGAGTCTTCCAAACCGTTGGTCGCAAAAGTGACAGGAAATACACTGAATGTCTTGTCCCAAGAGGGTACAGCTACCTTTACCGTTACACAAAATGAGAACTACAAATGGAAATTCCGTCAAGAGACATATAGTGTAACACCTAAGAACCCTAATAATCATGTTACGCTCACCTACGATCAGACGATGTACAATGATGGCGACATTACCAAGCAAAAAGAAAGTTCTACTTGGGATGGTGGTAACGGAGTGAGATTGGGAGATGGTGCTACTGGCATATTTGATGCGCCTGCTTATAACTGGGACGACAAGTATATAGTAATCTGTTTCTCGGGTATTCCTGATAAATTGTCATTCAGTTATAAAACAAATAGCGGTGTAGCATCAGATGCTGATTGGTCTGTGCAGGAAAGTACAAATGGCTCTTCATGGACTGATGTATGGGGTGAAGACGACAAAGCTTCTACTAGTTGGATATCAGTGAATAACCAACAATTGAAGACAACAACGCGCTACCTGAGATTCTGCTATTCGGGTAACTTTGCCGGATATTTCAAGGATATTAAAGTGACGGAGTTGAAGAAGTTTACGCCGAATTCGACAGAATTGGATTTCGGCAGTTTGGATATCAATACAACCGGCGCTGCCACATCGAAGACCTTTGAATTTAATTATGCAAATGTTGGACACGATGTGACTTTAAGTGTTGATGATGCTCATTTCTCTGTAGATCCGGCTACTATCACAAATATTGGTGGTGAGCAAACAGGCAAGGTAACCATCACGGTTAACTACAGCACGGCGGAGGAGCACACAGCAACTAACGCCAAATTGACCATCACCGATGAATTAAACAATAGTGCTACCGTCACGCTGAAAGGCAAAACACAAAAACTGACACCGACCGTGACATGGTCTTCTGACGCAAGTTACTTCAACGTAGAAGACGTGTTGAGCGCCACGAACGCAAATGGCTTAACGGTGACGTTATCGGTAGATCCGGCAGACGATTCTTATGTCGCTTGTAGCGGAAATACAGCAACAATGATTGATGCCAAGTCAGGAACAGTAATCATTACGGCTCACGTAACGGGTAATGACATCTATGCCGACGCAGACATCACGAAGGAGATTACCATTACCAACAAGACCAAGCAATATATCACCTGGGAGCAAGATTTCTCGCGTCTGAAGATCAATGACGCAACGAAATCCATCACGCTGAATGCTACTTCTTCCAGCGGTCTTCCTGTGACATATGAATTGCAAGGCGACAAGACAGGCGTGAGTCTGACACAAAACGGCAATACATGGACATTAACCTATTCCGCCACAGAATGTAAAAATACCACAATTGTGGCAAAGCAAGCCGGTAATGATGAGTATGCGCCAGCATCCAAAGTCACGCTCTCCGTGAAGGTCATCGACCCAACCAAAGAGTGTGACGGACTCGTTGCGCCTCTCTCTGATAAGGAGTTAAGAAATACATCATTTACTGTTAATGTTGATATTCCGCAAGAGGTGACGATTCAAGTAAAGCGCTCAAATACGGAATGGTATGCTACTTACACGCAGGGATTTGATGTAGAGTTCTATAGTGGTGTTAACGGAACTGGCAATAAGATTGGTGATACCCATTCACGTACTGCAAATCAGATTAATCCTACCAGCACGATTGAGGTGGGGAACCTGGATCGTAATATTAAGTCAATTAAATTGATCTCCCATTCATTGTTGTATAGTTATACGGTTACCAACTTAACCTATAAGCAGCATAGATATTGTGAACTTTCAACCAATGCCTTGAGTTTCGAGACATCACCGAATACAGTCACTTCGGCCAAGACGTTCGACGTGAACCATGCTAACTATCCGATTTCGTTGGAGTGCAACAACAGCAAATTCAGCTTCTCTCCGGAATACTTCGGTGACTGTTTAGTGCATGGAAAACAAAAGGTATCCGTTACGTATACTGCGGGTCCGGATGAGGGAACCGACAACGGTATTCTCTATATCAAGGACAATACCGGTAAGACATTAGGAACAGTGACTTTGTCGGTGTCTATCACGCAAGTGGATCAGAGCATTAAATCACACAATATCCAGCAAGCTTACAAGACGACGGACTTGGTAACGCTGACCGCAGAAACGAACTCCGGCTTGTCGGACTTTACTTTTACGGCAACGCCATCCGACATTGTTACAGTAAACGGCAATGAGTTGACGTTCTCTAAATCGGGAACAATATCTGTTACTGTTTCCGAACCGGGAAGCAACGTCTATAGACCGACTTCGACAACTGTTAATAATATCGTAGTAAGCAAAGATGAACCATATATAGCTACTGCTCCGACGGGTGCACCGCTTGTATATCAACAAACCTTGCAGCAGAGTGTATTGAATGGAGGTGCGGCGGAAGTTACTTTCCGCGGAATAGCCCATACTGCCGTTGAGGGTACGTTCGCGTGGACGAATCCTTTGCAGCAAATAGCAGAGAACACAGGTGTGCATAACTACTCTGTGACATTCACTCCGACCAACAGCGCAATGTACACGACCAAAACGTTTACTATTCCTATTAATATATCGCGAGCTGAGCAGTCGATATTGATGAATGATGGTGAAGTAAAGGTAGCGGTAGAGGGTCTGGATGCAGGTAGTGAAGATGCGTTCCTTGATCTGGATGACCTCATTAATTGGCAAACTTCTCACGTCGTAAATGACGTAGAGCGTACAGGTAGTGTAAGTTATGAAGTAATCAGCGCCAACAAGGAGGCAGCCACCATCGCCGTAGGAAATATATTCTCGGCTACGCAAACAGGCGAATATACGATTCGTGCGACGAAGGCTCAGACGGACTACTACAGCGAGGCTACGGCAGACTTCACGGTAACGGTAGGTAAGCGTGCCAACACGTTGGTCGTTTCCGGAACGGCGTTTGAGCGTTTTGTGGACGAAGAAGTAACGGCAGTCCGTTCGGTACAGAACAGTGACGCGCAAGTGCAGACGAGCAGTACGTCTCCGACGATAGCTTACTACGATGTAGATAACAACAAGATCGTTATTCCGAACAGCGAAAGCGAAGAACAGATGTTCGGAAATCAGAAGACAGTGACGATCAAAATTTGGCAAGATGCTACGGATCGTTTTGAGGCTTCGGGAGAGAAGACGATCACGCTGACGGTTAAGAAATATGTGACCACTATTACCGGGACGGATCAAGCAGTGAAGGTAAACGGCACGAAGACGGCTGATTATGCATTTGCCAATACGATAACATCGAAGCCGAGCAGTAACTTGACGGATGATTTCTACTATACGATCGATGAACCGAATTTCGAGAATGCGGCTCTCAATAACGGTGACGAATTGATTACGTTCAACTCGAACACGAATGTGATTAGCGGACTCAATGCCGGCACGACGAAGATCACGTTCTACCACAAGGAAACGCGTAAATATACGGGTACTTCGCTGATCTGCAATATTGCGGTAGAGAAGAAGGCGAATGAGATTTCTAACTCATGGAATGTATGGCAGAAGGATATGAATGAGAGCGCGTCGGCAAACGTATCGTTCAGTTCGACCCGTGGCGATTATGCGAATAGTCCGATTGCTATTGAACGCGTGTATGGTGAGGATGTAGCTGCTATGAGCGGTGATGCATCAGGCGCTACTATCACGACCAATACGACGCACGGCTATGCTATCTGGCACTTGTCTCAGGCAGAGAATTATGAGTATTATGCTGCTGAGGCAGACTTGATGGTGACGGTAGGTGTACCGGCTCCGCCAACATGCTATGTATATGAAGATAACAGTGAGCATGAGTTCATGACCCATATTACTGATGCAGAAGGTCATTTCGAAACACCGATTGCCATCAACTCGCCGATTGATAAGATTTGGTACTCTGCCAAGAAGAGTAGCGCCGGTTACAATTACTTTGCGGTACAGTATTCAACGGATAACGGAAAAACATGGAGTGCGGTTAGTTCTCCGGATTTGGGAGATGAATATGTAGATTACTCGGCAAGTTTCCCTGCAATGAGCGGCAATAAGAAGATCACTCATGTACGTTTCGGAGCCAAGACAGGTGCTACGTTGAGTAAGTGGTACAAGAATGTGAAGATTTCCCGTAAGTCGTATTTCAATATCCAGGATGCAGAGCACAAGAATATCTCCAGTTTGCCGACAATGATGTGTACGATTGATGAGAGTTCTACAGCTACCGCCAAGTTCTATCTTGATTACAGTACCTGTGCAGAGGAGATCACTTTGCAATCGAGTAATCCGGAGCATTTCACGGTTAGTCGTACGAAGATAGATATTACGGCAAACAGCGATAATGCCAATTCGGCAAAAGAAGAGATTACAGTAACGTACAATAGTGCGGAATTAGGTACGCACAATGCCGTGATTACTATTCGTACGGAATACCAGACGCGTGCTTTGTCGGTAAGCGGCGAGACAACCAAACGTACGCCGACCTTGACATGGCAAGAGGGTTACACGAACAACCCGCTGACCTTGCCGATTGGCTTGACCGTCAGCGCGATTAAACCTGCAGCAGTATCTACGAGTACGGCAGCTGTGATGTATGAATCAAACAACGCGAGTGTAATCGAAATCACGGACAACGGGTATGGCTTCCGTGTTATTGGTCTTGGTTCGGCTACGCTGACGGCTACGGTTCCGGAGAATGACAAGTGGAAATCAGTAAGCGACACGCGTGTAATCCATGCGACGGAAAAGACCGTACAAGAAATTGTCTGGGATCAGAGTTTCCCGCGCTTTATGAAGCCGAATGAAGATGTGATTGATTTGGACGCTAAGGTTTATTTGCGCCAATTGGCTGCGAATACATTGACCTATAGTGCAGCGCGTACGGCGAATATCATCTACTCTTGTCCGGTGAATGAGGTAATAGCTATTACCGGCAACAAGATGACTATCTTGAACTATGGTGAGGTGAAAGTAACGGCATCGGTAAACGGTAATGCAGAATACGAGGCTGCGGTTCCTGTGGTTATGCTGATTAATGTTCGTCAGCCGTCGGATGGCTGTGAGACGCCTCTGGTAATTAATCGTACGGATATCATCGATATGTTCGAAGTGAATGTGGACTTCTCGAATTATACCAACCTGACAACACAGGAGATGGTTTCTGATGAAATCGCCATTGACCCGGCAGACGGAAAACCGGACAAGCTGTCGTTCAGTTACGAAGGAGAGGAATTCGCGATTGCTACGTTGAAATTCTTTGGCGGCTTTATCAAGTTTGAGCAGTGCGTTAATAAACAATGGATAGCCGTAGAAGGTTCGCGTGTAGAGACGGTAAAGAATGAGTGGAAAACCCTGTCGAATTTGCAATTGGATGAGAATGCAACGGCATTGCGTATCATTCGTGAATCAGGCGCTACCGGACACCACAAGATTAAAGATCTTCAAGTGACGCGTAAGCAATATTTGCGTGCGACAGAGACAGAGATCAACTTGGGTGAGATTACATTCGGACAGACTACACCGGTAACGATCGGTTTCGATTACTCGGATATCAAGGGCGATTTGACAGCACGTACGATCAACGAGACCACCGATTTGACGATTGCAAACAACGGCGTTATTGATTTAGCGTGCGGTAGTTTCGGACATCATGATTTGCAAGTCACATTCACCCCGAGTCAAGCAGGTGATTGGACAGGCACGGTAGAGGTGTATGACAATATCGCCAATTTGAGTATCGCGGTTGTGCTCACCGCAACAGTTACGGCTAACGAGGAATATATCTTTAATAAAGAAGGCGAATGGAGCGTTGGCGAAAACTGGACTACCGGCGTAGTGCCGAGTGAGGCCGATGTTACAATCGCTCAGAATGTGATTGTTAGTTCGGACGCGAATGTGAAGAGTATAACGATTAATGAAGGTATTACAGTCGTTGTTGCAAGTGGTGTTACGCTGGAAGTTGGTGAAGGCAGTTCAAAGAACCGGACAACGTATGGTAACCTGTATGTCGAAGACGGCGGACAAGTCATTATACAAGATGGCGGTGTCATGAAGGTCAATAACTTCACCTTAGAGGCTTCGATAGGAGACAATGATACGCCCGCTTCGTCCGGCCAAGTAAGCGGAGACGGTGATTTGAATATTAACGGGGATGTTTATTTCAAAGTCTCGTTTGACCCGAGCGGTGCTATAACCTACGGTTGGTATGACTTCACGGTTCCGTTTGAGGTTGATGTGCTGAATGGCGTATTTGACAAAGACGGCAATAAGTTGACCAATAAAGTTGATTATGCAGTTATGGAGTTCAGCGAGGAAAGACGCGCGACGAATACCGGAAGACCTTGGATTTGGTTCAATGGTACCATGCAGCCCAGTAAGTTATATACGATTACGCTGGATGATGAAAAGAATTGGAATACGTTCCTCTTTAAGAAGAAAGCCAGCTCGGATGTTATCGGAAACAACTCTTTTGCTGCAAGTTATTCGAATAACGGCGAAACGACCGATAGAGGTTGGAACGGTCTGGGTAACGGAACACTGCATTATTGTCAGCTGAATAATCTGCCTGCGCAAACGAAAATTCAGGTAGAGGATCATACGAATGAATGCTATGTAGAAAAGGAAGCAGCGGATTATACCTACGCAGTAGGAACGGCGTTCTTTGTACAAGTGCCGGAAGAGCAGAATGTAGATCTTACCGCAGTGAGCGAGACACGTGATTTCCTGGCTCCGAGACGTTATGGAAAAACAACGGATGAGTTCCGCTTGGCATTGACGGCGGAGGATGCAGCACATGCAGCTGATCATCTCTGGGTTTCCGCGAGCGAAGAGGCTACCGGTGAATATGTCATAGGGCGTGACTTGCTCAAAATGGGCACGCCGACGAATGCGAAAGTAGCTCAGATGTGGAGTACCAATAATGGCTTGACACTTTGTGATATAGAGATGCCGTTTGTAAATGACCAAGCAAATTGCGCACTTGGATTGTATGCTCCGAAGGCAGGTTTGTATGAGCTGATGATAGAGCGTGCGCCGGAAGATGCAGATCTCTATCTGACATATAATGATCAAGTTATTTGGGATCTGACTGCAAGTCCGTATGTATTTGATCTTGAGAAGGGTACTACTGAAGGTTATGGTCTGCGTATAATGGCTCGTGCACCGCAAATCGCTACCGGTGTAGATGAGACGAACGCAGATAGTAAGTCTGTCCGCAAAGTGGTTATTAACGATAAGATATATATCATCACTTCGGAAGGAGAAATGTACGATATCGTCGGAAAGAGTGTGAAATATTAAGAAATATTTGCGTATATAAAAAAAAAGCAGTACCTTTGCACCCGATTTGAGCAAGATGAAGAAAATCTATCACATACCAACAATTGAGATTATTGTCTTAAGGGGAGAGAATCCCTTTATGGCTCTGGCTGAAAGCAAGTGGTATTGGCATGCTCCGAAGCCTCGTGAGGATGCGGTATTCTAATTAGCGAAGATGTTTCGCCCAGCGGCGAAGATAGATAAGCCACTCTGTTGCATTCGTAGCAACGGGGTGGTTTTCTTTTGTGGCGCCGACACAAGTAAGATAGAAATGAGGCGTTGTGCCTTTAAGGAGGCAGAGGTTGTTCTGCTTGTCGTGAACAAGGGCTCCGGCATACTCTTTGGGAATGAAGACACCAAGACCGACGGTCTCTTTGGCGTATTTGGCAGAGTCGTTCACGGGCCAGTCGGTACCCCACGAAGCGAGGAGAACGCCGTTAGGGAGGATGATTATACTAGTATCACTAGGCGTCCTAGGAGCACTAGATTTCGCTGGGATAAACTGCACACCGGTACAGAGGCCTTCTACCGCTTCGCTGAGGCTCACATCGCAGCGCATATCGCGATGACCGGCACGGAGCGTATAGCGGGCGGTCATATTAACTAGGGGACTAGGAACACTAGGCGCCATAGGATCACTAGGCATCTGCCAGCCGTGGACGGAGACTTCGATGGTAGCGGAGGTGCGGGACTGCGAGACGATGCGTTGGCTGCGCTCCGCAACGGGTTCGATATGAACCATTTTCTGACCGTTCCAGTATTTGACAGAACCGACGCCTACTGTGCCGCTAACGCGTAAAATATCATCGCCGTAGCCTGCAGCCAGAAGGCTGTCGTTAGGATACCAGTGGCTTTGTGCGAGCTCGAGTTGCGGCGTACGTTTGCAATAGGGATCAATGGTCTGTTTCTTGTCGAAATAGATACGATAGGCCATGTGCTCCGACTCTACGGCTACGCCATGATGATGCAGCTGATGGTAGGTGTCCACAGCGGGATCGGCTGTCCATTCCGTAATAGGGTAGCAATGCCGCGTCTTTCCTTCGGCGTGAATGACGGTGTAGCCCGCGCGGGTAGAATCCGCCGGCGTACCAATGCGCCAGAACGACGTAGCCACCCGCGGGGAACAGGACACTAGGAGACCTATAGCCGGAATCCCGATATATCGGAATCCCGATATACCGACCGATTTAGTTAATCTTAACATTCTCAACTGTCGGAGCGAGTTGGAAGGCTTCGCCTATAGCGGGCTTGATATCTACGTTGTCGATGATGAGGCCGTTTGTCTGACGGAAGAGTGCTCCTTCGGTGGAGCTGATGGCGATGTTACGAAGGATGACATTCCGAATCTTCATCTCCGGCAGACCATTGAAATAGATGGCGCGTTTGATATTCGAGCCTTTCACATTCTCAATGACGATGTTGCGGAAGGCCGGAGTCTCTTCGCTGACGGCCGGTGCCTCGGCATTCATGCGTGCGGCGAGTTCTTCTTCGGTCTCTTCGCCAGCGCCCTTACCACCGTAGAAGAGGTCAAAGAGCAGTCCTTCGTTCGGAATGTTGACCATGTTGACTCCGTTGATATAGATATTCTCTACCACACCACCGCGACCGCGCGTCGATTTGAAGCGCAGGCCGACGTCTGTACCGATGTAAAGATTGTTGCTTACTTGTACATTCTTGATGCCGCCGGACATCTCCGAACCGCAGACGAAGCCTCCGTGACCGTGATATACGACGCAGTCATCAACTACCACGTTCTCCGTCGGGATACCTCTGTCGCGACCGGGTTTGTCTTTGCCGGACTTCATACAGATTGCATCGTCACCCACATCGAAGGAGCAACGACTGATTACCACATTCTTACAACTCTCTACGTCCACTCCGTCGCCGTTCTGGCTGTACCAGGGATTGCGCACGTTGAGGTCACGCAGGATGAGGTTTTCGCAGCACATAGGATGGAGGTTCCACGCCGGCGAGTTCTCGAATGTGACACCCTCGAGAAGGATATTCTTGCATCCTACAAAATGGAGCAGAACCGGGCGCAGGAAGGATTTTACGACTTGCCAAAGGCTGTCATCGGTGATGACGGGTACGTTCTGGTCGAGGCAATAACTCTGCGCGAGCAGGGAGGCGCTATCCGGATACCAAATATCGTTGTCCACGATGCCGCCTTTCTCCTTGAGATGTTTCTTCCATTGTCCCGGCGCCATCTTCGATTTCTTGAGCGGTCTCCACCAGTCGCCGTTGCCGTTGAAGGTGCCATGACCGGTGATGGCGATATCCTCTGCGTCGAGCGCATTGAGCGGAGAGGTACAACGTTTGGTGGGAATGCCTTCGAACCACTCGTCGTAGATCTCGTAGAGATCGAGGTCGTGGGAGAAGATGATGACACTGTTGCGCTCGGTGAACAGACGCACATTGGACTTGAGCGTGATCGGTCCCGTGAGATAGATACCTTCCGGGATGATGACGGTTCCTCCGCCGGCTTCGGTACATTGGTCGATAGCCGTCTGAATGGCCTCGGTGGCCAACGCGACACCCGTCGGGTCGGCGCCGTAGTTCATGATGTTGAACGTGCGGTTCGGGAACGAAGGTACTTTCACTTTCGGCATATCAAAGCAAGCAGCCTTGGTCAAACGGTTGATCTCGCTTTGCTTCGTCGTTTGGAACTGCGGTGCTTTGGCGCACGCGCTCAAGAGTGCTGCTGCGAGCAGCAAGAGAGTCATTTTTCTCATATGAATAGATTTTTAGGGTATTTGATTTCTACTAAGGACAGGCCTTCTGCGGGCGCCGAATGACCGGCTTTACAACGATCTTTAGCGGCGATGATGTCAGCCAATTGGGCTTGGGTCATCTTTCCGCGACCAATCTCGAAGAGCGTGCCAACGACCGCGCGCACCATGTTCCGAAGGAAACGGTCTGCCGTGATGACGAAATACGCTTCGTACTCGTTCTCTACCACCCACCGCGCTTCGCGCACATCGCAAATCGTGGTTTTGACATCGGTGTGCACGCGGCAGAAGGACGCGAAGTCCTGTTTGCCTAAGAGAAGCTGCGCAGCTTCATTCATCGCCTCGAAGTCGAGTCCTTCTTTGACGCGCGTACGGGTTTGGCAGGCAAAAGGATCCTTGCGCATAGTGATGCGGTAGTGATACGTTCGCTCGAGGGCATCGAAACGTGCGTGTGCCTCATCGGTGACGCGTTGGAGGTCACGGATAGCGATGGAGTCGGGTAGTAAGTTGTTGAGTCGTGCGGCGAAGTTCGCCGGCACTGCTTTCTCTACATCGAAATGCGCTACCATCTTATCGGCGTGCACCCCTGCGTCGGTTCGACCCGCGAAGGTCAAAGCTACCGGCGTACGCAGGATCGTGGCGAAGGCTTGCTCCATCTCAGCCTGCACCGTGTTTCCATTCGGCTGCGTTTGCGAACCATGGAAATCCGTTCCGCGATATGTAAAGGTGATAAAGTAACGCACTGTGATGTTTAATGTTTAATGTTTAGTGAGATGTTTGATTTGCTCCGTTACCTCCGGAGAAAGCCCTGCTTTGTATGCAATCAAGGCTCCGCCGCCTAAGAGGACTATGCTGCGGAGGATGCTGTCGGCCCAGATATTGGTTAACGGCGCATACATGCGCCATACATAGTTGGCGGCGAAGATAGCCAGGAGCAACAACAGAATCCACCACCACCGTCTATCCACCACGTGTACACGACAAAGCGGCACGACGGTAGCGATGATGAGCAGGTAGTATAGTCCGTACGAGACGACATTGCTGATCGCGGCGCCGTCCATGCCCCACAAGGGTACTAAATAGTTATTCAGCACCAGCGCGCTGACGGTTAAGATCAGCGAGAGGAGCAGACTGAGTGCGTAGAAACGCGAGTAGTTAAGCGTCGTAAGACAAATAGAGAATGTAGCCAAAACCAATTGACTGACACCCAGGATGAGCACCACATATTTGGCGGGTGCATAGATCTCGCCGTTAGGCAGAATATGGAAGATCAAGTCGATATTGATCCAGATAATCAGTAAGATAAACCCTCCGATAAGCAGCAGGTTGCGCGTCACTTGTTGGATGAGTTTTGAGCCTTCTTCGCGGTTCTGCTCTTTGATGGCGCGCGCTAACTGCGGCGAGGCGATAGCGGTTACGGAGCGGTACGGCACACTTACCATGACGGCCATGTAGGTGGCGATAGCAAAGATACCTGTGCTGTCCAGACCCATCTTCGCTGTCACGAAGAAGGAAGAAAGGGTGGGGGCTAAGACCGTTGTCGCCGCCGAGACGATGAGGAATCCGGTGTAAACCAAGTAGCGCCGCACGAGCGGAATGTTCGCACGAAGGAAATTCCAGTCGGGACGCAGATTAATCTTTTGCAGTGAAAAGAAATAGCAGAGGTTGATCAGTGCCGCGAGGGCGTAGTTGACGCAGATACCTATTACTAATCCGTCCAGCGAGAGGAAGTCGAAGGCGTAGAGCAGATAGATCACCAGCAGGCCGACACGTACAAACAACTCGCGCACCGCACGCGGGACCACTATGTGCATAAGGACGTTACATGTCGTCTCGCAAATCGTTTGGTACAACATGAAGAAGGCCAACGGCAGTACAAAATAGTAGTACTCCACGAAGAGCGGGGACTTGTCGCCGAACCACGCACCCAGCGGCACACGACATGCCCAATAGATGAGGGCGAAGATCACAAAACCGATAAACGGTACGACCAACGCCCAGAAGAAAAATCCGTGGTCTTCTTCGCCTTCGTGGAGAAGATCGTTCCCCTTGTGGGATAAGAAATAGGGATAGAAACGAATGACACTGCTGCTCGTTCCTAACTGCGCGAGTCCCACGAAGAGTACGGCCGCATCGATAAGCACCCGTGCCAACCCGATTTCCTCGGTGGTGAGGAAACGGGTTAACACGAAGAACGTGGTGACAATGCCTACGGCAATGCCTAAATAGGTAACGATCGTACCACGTATGGATTGCTTAGCGATGACGCCCATTTTACTTGATCTCTAACAACTCAACCGTGAAGATGAGGGTAGCGTACGGAGGGATAGACGCACCTGCGCCGCGCTCTCCGTAACCCAAGTTATACGGGATGAACAGTTTGTATTTCGATCCAACCGGCATCAGTTGCAGACCTTCGGTCCACCCCTTGATGACGCCGTTGAGCGGGAACTCGATAGGTTCGCCACGCTGGTAACTGCTGTCGAAAACAGTTCCGTCGATGAGGGTACCTTCGTAGTGTACCTTGACGGTGGACTCAGCTGTCGGTTTCGGACCCTTGCCTTGTACAAGTACTTCGTACTGCAAGCCGCTCTCGGTGATGTTGACGCCGTCGCGGAGCGCGTTCTCTTGAAGGAATTTCTCGCCTTCTGCCTTGGCCTCACCGTATTTCAGACGCGATACAGCGGCTTCTACATACGCACTGGCAGACTGCATGTCCAATTGCTCGGTGTAGTTATACAGACCGTTGATGAAACCTTGTTTGATGAGGTCGTAATTGGTCTCCAGACCCTGGATGCCCAGCAGACCCACGGGCTCTTGCTCGCGGATAGCCTTGCCGACATTCTTACCCATCGCAACAACTTGCGGGTTGCGTACATCCTCTTTTAGACCGATGTTGAGGTTGTCGATGAATTCTTCGGTGTCTTTACCATCCTCGTCATCCGCCAAGAGGTACATCTTGATCTGCGAACCGTTGATCAAACCGAAGGCAAAGTTGAGCGAGTCGTTGTAGGACTTCAGTTCAACGGTCTTCACCTTGAACGGACATTTGCCGGTGATAGCTTTGTCAGCCGTGCCTTCTGCCGGTTTTTGATAAGCGGACATGAAGAAAGCTTGTGCCGCATCGGGATCCATCACGGTGGAGTCACCGTGAATACCGTTTACCAGACCCTGGAGAAGCAGCTTCTCATTCAGTGTCCATGCGGGGTTCTCTGCCAGACCGGCTTTTTCGAAAGCCTTGAGGGAAGATCCGAACTGACGACCGGCCTGCGCAATTTCGCTCAACTCTTCGTCTTTGTCCAGATACGCTTTCTCGAGGGCGTCGATAAACTCAGCAACGGCTTCATCACTGCTGTCGTTCGCCAGATAATACATCTTGATTTGCAAACCGTTCAACAGACCTACCGCATAGTTGATCGAGTCGGTCTCGTTGGTGAGGGTTGCGTCTTTTGCTTTGTAACTGTTGCCGCAGGAAATCATCGCCAGTACGGCAAGTAAAAAGATACTAATCTTTTTCATAAATTTAAACTTATTTAAATTTCTGGAGCTTCGGCTGCGTCGAGTTGCGTAAGCGAGCTTACACTCGACTTGCACGAACCTTCATTTTTGTTATTATTCAATTCCTAAAAGTTCTACGGTGAAGATCAGGGCTGCATAAGGAGGTATCGATGCACCTGCACCGCGCTCGCCGTAAGCCAATTGGTACGGGATAAAGAATTTGTACTTCGAGCCTACTGACATCAGTTGCAGACCTTCGGTCCAACCCTTGATGACGCCGTTAAGCGGGAAAGCGATCGACTCGCCGCGCTTGTAACTGCTGTCGAAAACGGTCCCGTCGATGAGGGTGCCTTCATAATGAACACGTACGGTGTCGGTAGCTTTCGGCTTTTGACCGAGCGTAGCTTCCAGAACCTCGTACTGCAAACCGCTCTCGGTGGTCTTGACGCCTTCGCGTTTTGCGTTTTCTGCGAGGAACTTCTCCCCTGCGGCCTTTGCCTCACCGGACACCTTCATCACATATTCGATGCCCGCTTTGAACTCATCATAATTGAGTTCTTTCTCTCCGTACTGCATCAAGTACTGCGCCACGGAGATACCTAATTGAAAAGATAAACTGTTTTGATCCATATTATTTTTGATTTAATATTGCTGCATAACGCGAGAGGTACTTACCGAGTATGTCAAACTCGAGGTTCACCACGGTACCTACCTCAATATATTTAAAATTGGTGTTCTCATGCGTATAAGGGATAATGCACACGGACACGTAACCTTTGTCTCCTTGCACGTCAGGTTCGCACACCGTCAGGCTCACACCGTTGATGCTGACCGAACCTTTGTCCACGCAGAAATAACCGCGTTCAATCATCTCGCGGGTGCTGTCGTACTCGAAACGGTAGTACCAACTTCCGTCGGTCTCTTTGGCCTCAATACAACGCGCCACCTGATCGACATGACCTTGCACGATATGTCCGTCCAGACGGTTGCCCATCAGCATCGAGCGCTCTACATTCACGAAGTCTCCGACTTGCAACAGGTCGAGGTTCGTCAGACGCAGTGTCTCCTGCATCGCCGTCACGGTATAGAGGTCGCCTTCGATCTTCACGACCGTCAGGCACACGCCGTTATGGGCGATCGACTGATCAATTGACAGCGGCTCCCCGAAGGGGTTGCGCAGCGTGAAATGTTTATTGGTTTGCTCGGTCTCAATCTTTACGACCTGAGCCATGGTTTCTACGATTCCTGAGAACATCTTGTATAGGAAAATCTTTACGGGTTAATACAAACAGATAAAGGCCGATCAGTACAGTACCGATAGCCATGAGGATCCATATGTTGTGGATATAATAGAGGCGTAGCGCATAGTAAACCGCAAGCAGCCCGAGCGTCAGCGCCGTGTATTGTCCGATACACTTGAGGTCGTACGGGATCGGCGCTTTCTTCTGACCGATGACATAAGAGAGTAGCATGATCACAAAGTAGCATACAAGACTGCTGCCGCAACTTGCCCAGTACCCGATACGCGGTACACCAACGATCTGTAGTACGAGGGTAATAATCAAACCGATGAGCGAGAAATACGCACCCCACTTGGTCTCATCCGTCAGTTTGTACCAGAAGCTGAGGTTGAAATAAATACCTTGGAACACATATGTCCACAGCACCACCGGTACAATCTTCAGTCCCTCCCAATAAGCGCTGGAGATGATATATCGGAAGATATCCAGATAGAAAATCACGCCCAGCAGAATGAGGTACGAGAAGATGATGTAGTACTTCATCGCATCCGCGTAGGCCTCTACGGAGTTCCGGTCTTTATGCTTGGAGAACACGAACGGCTCGTACGCATAACGGAAGGCCTGGGTGAACATCATCATCACCATCGCGACTTTGAAGCACGCACCGTAGATACCCAACTGTGCCTCGGCATCGTCGTACGGATAGAGGTATGGGAAGAGTATTCGGTCCAAGGTCTGATTCATGATGCCGGCTATGCCGAGAACCAAGAGCGGCAAGGAATACCGCAACATCTCCTTGAGTGCCACACCGTCAAAATGCCCGCCTTTCGGCATAGTGAAAGGCAATAAACATAGCGTCTGAATCGTGGTGGCCAACAGGTTGCTCAGGAACACATAGAACACATCGTTCTTGCCGAGGACAACCAAAAAGAGGATGTTAAAGCCGATGTTGAGCAGCACAAACAGCAACTTGAGTGCCGCAAAGAGAATAGGTCTCTTCTGGTTTCGCAGGTACGCAAACGGGATAGATGCAAAGGCATCGATGGCAACCGTCACGAACATCATCGCCACAAACTCCGCGTGATCGGCGTAGCCTAAGGCATTGGCCAGAGGATGTCGGAAGATGAGCACCAGCACGGAGAACAAAGCGCTCGTGCCGAAGAGTGTCCAGTAGGCCGTCTTATAGACGCTGGGCGCATCGTAGTCTTCCCGGTTGGCGAAACGGAAAAAACCAGTCTCCATACCGTAGGTGAGGAGTACCAGTAAAAGTGCCGTCCAGGCGTATAAGTTCGTGACGATACCGTAGTCACTCGTTCGCGCCAATACATAGGTGTACAGCGGAACCAACAGGTAGTTGAGGAACTTACCTATTATCGAACTTAATCCGTAGATGGCGGTGTCCTTCGCCAAGGATTTCATCTCACTCATAAAGCATCAATCTTCAAGTCCTGCTACACAAATGACTATTTCGCCTTTTGGCGGTGTTTGTTTGAAATGACTGATCAGTTCGGCGAGCGTGCCGCGCACCGTCTCTTCATGCACTTTACTGATCTCGCGCGTCACAGACGCTTTCCGCTCTTCGCCGCACACTGCCGCTAACTGCTCCAGAGTCTTGACCAAACGGAAGGGAGACTCATAGATGATAAAGGTCTCATCCAGAGCCGCCAAGTACTGCAGTCGCGTTTGCCGTCCTTTCTTCTGCGGCAAGAACCCTTCAAAATAGAAGTGGTTGTTCGGCAGCCCGCTATCCACCAAGGCGGGCACAAAAGCCGTCGCACCGGGCAGACACTGAATCTCGACATCCGCTTCGGAGGCGGCGCGCACCAGGAAGAACCCGGGGTCGCTGATAGCGGGAGTACCGGCATCGGAGATCAGCGCGATATTTGCGCCGGCTTTCAGGCGCTCGACGATATCCGCGCTCGTCTCGTGTTCGTTGAACTTATGATGCGACTTTAGCGGCGTGTGGATATCGAAATGCTGCAGGAGAATACCGCTGGTGCGGGTGTCTTCTGCCAAAATGAGGTCCACGTTCTTCAGCGTCTCGATAGCCCGAAACGTCATGTCCTGCAAGTTGCCTACCGGTGTCGGAACGATATAAAGCATTAGCCGAAACGTCTGTGAAGGGTAACGATAAACTGCTGATAGGTACTACTCTCGGTGTCCCATCCGAAGCGGTTGATGTACGCGACAGCCTCGCCGAACGAACCCAACTCATTGAGTTTGGTAAGCGTTTGCTGCATCAGTTCGGCGTTCTGACCGAACAACTCGCGTTGGTATAGGAAGCGGTCGCCCAACGAGATCGCCTGACGGATATCGCTTACGGCTTTTCCGTACACTGCCGCCTTCGGCGAAACAACTTCTTCTTTGACGGGTTCGGGCTCAGGCTGCGACTCCTCCTTTACGGGCTCCGGCTCAACTGCCGGCTTCTCCACAACTACTTCCTTGATCACCTCTACCGGTTTTTCTACTACCACTTCTTTGACAACCTCTTTCTCAATCACCTGCGGCTCGGGCGCAGGACGACTCTTGAGTTCGTCCAGTTCAGCCTCTAACGAAGCCATTTCGGCTTCCAAGGTAGCGATCCGCTCCTCGAGCGATTCAAAATATTTAATTACTTCTTCCATTATTTCTTATCTTACTTCGTGCGAACGATTACTTCGTTGCGTCTTCTAATTTACCCATCATCGCGAACATAAAGATAGCGGCAATGAGGCATACTCCGATGAATACACTCCATACGAGCCACAACGGCAGGTTGCCCCAGAGGAAACCACCGACAGATACAAGGAAGTTACCGAGTGCGGTAGCAACGAACCAGCCACCCATCATCATACCTTTGTACTGCGGGGGAGCTACTTTGCTGACGAACGAGATTCCCATCGGCGAGAGCAATAACTCACCAAAGGTGAGAACCAGATATGTTCCAATCAGCACATTCGCGTTGACCATCAGTGGACTCTCGCCTGCTTCCAAAGCAGCCTCTTGTGCGTTCGGCGTCAACAGACCTACCGAGCAGAAAGCCATTACCGCATATGCTGCGGCTGCGACCAACATACCATACGCAATCTTACGCGGAGCGCTCGGCTCTTTACCGCGTTTTGCCAGCGCACCGAAGATAGCCATGCTCACCGGAGTCAAAGCCACCACATAGAACGGGTTGAACTGTTGGAAAATAGGAGCGGAGATGTGCATCTCTGCCGGGTGATGTGCATATTGGATAGCCAAAATGCCGATAACAGCTGCGGTGACAACTCCCCAGATAGATTTTGATTTAGCAGAACCTTCGCCGAAGATACCGAACAAACCATACACGCCGATAGCTACCAGCACAAGGTTCCAGATATTAAAGGCCATGGTTTGCGTACCGGTTATGATAGGATTCACAAACTTATCGGCGAAATAGGTCAATGTCAAACCATTCTGGTGGAAAGCCATCCAGAAGAAGATAACCACAGCAAATACCAGACACAGCGCTACAATGCGTTTTTTCGTCTGCTCGGGACTCAACTCTTCTACTTTTTGACCGCTTGCAGCAGCTTGCTTGGCCGTGTTCTCCACATGCTTGAACCAAGGACGGCAAGCATAGTATATCGCGATACTCAGTACCAACGAAGCACAAGCCACAGCGAACGCAAAATGGTAACTGTCATTCACGCTTACACCCAGCGACTCATGTGCCCAAGCCATGATCTTCACAGCGGCTGTCGGAGCGAACATCGCACCTACATTAATCGCCATGTAGAACAGCGAGAAGGCTGCGTCACGACGCTCGGCATAAGCGGGATCGTCATACAAATTACCTACCATCACCTGCAGGTTGCCTTTGAACAAACCTGTACCGAACGAGATGAGAACCAAGGCTCCGATCATTCCGGTCATAGCAACAGCCGTACTACCGTACTCAATGCCACCCATAGGAATAGCCAGCAGCACGTAGCCCAGGAACATGATAATAATACCGATCGTCACGCACTTACCATAACCGATCTTGTCGGCGATGATACCACCGATCAACGGCAGAAAATACACGAACGCCAAGAATGTGGAATAGATAGCACCTGCTGCACCTGCTGACAGGCCAAAATTAGCGCGCAAGAACAGCGCAAACACGGCTAACATCGTGTAGTAGCCGAAACGCTCGCCGGTATTCGCCAGCGCGAGCGCAAATAATCCTTTTGGTTGATTCTTAAACATAATTTTTTTATTTACGATTTATAAATTTACGATTTAGCGATTTATTTACGATTGAATTAAATTGTACAATTGACCAAATCGTCAATCAATCGTACCTCGTCAATCGTTCAATCGTCAATTATTTCCGTCCATCCGTGTTTGTCTTCCGCGCGGCCGAACTGGATGTCTTTGAGCGCGTGATAGAGTCCTGTCAGTACGGGGCCGGGTTCGTCCGTCAAGTGGTACGTCCGGTTGTTCTCGGGGTCGATCACTTTGTCGATGGGCGAGATGACGCACGCTGTGCCGCACGCTGCCGCTTCACTCATCTCTGCCAATTCCTCCAGCCGTATATGCCGCC
>JAEEGL013862080.1_pt1 | contig 19493 bp, 21 predicted proteins | sample 9134231 | NCBI WGS metagenome assembly JAEEGL01 (sample SAMN16246548, study PRJNA631951) | gut metagenome | biome: gut microbiome; feature: rumen; material: fiber-attached | host: Bos | place: Iran: Karaj | collected 2018-10
GTGATGATGTCTGTCAATGAAGCATACTGTAAACCATCTCTTACTCCAGCACGATTCCATTCGTCTGTCAATTCCTTGCGCACCTCAATACTTTTCAACCGTTGGTTTATCCACTTGTCTGAGTAACCCAAACGTCGGTAATCTTCGTATGCCTGTTCAAAGTTCAGCTCAGGGTCTTGCATCTGGTCAATACGCTGTGATGCAACACTTGCCATCCATTGCTTGAATGGTTCAGCCTTGGGTGAAGGTATTGATTGGATGATACGGAAAAGTTGCTCAGTGTCAGCCACATCGGTCATACGCATCTTTCCGTCAGGAGCTTGCATCTTCAAAGCGTTACAATTTGTAACGGTTTCATTTCCCTCTTTTTTCAGGCGATTTTTCAACACACGCCAATATGTTTGTGGATTGGCACTATCTGTCAACACATGGCACACATCTACGATGGAAAAGAACCACTTTTCCTGTTCACTGTCCCAAACTGAGCGGACTTTTTTCTCTCCGAACAATTGTATTTGATGCTTCTGAGTCATACGAAAACTATATTTTCAGCAAATATAGGTGTTTCTTTGGAAACTTCCAAACTTTTCACAGCTTTTTATATTCCCCCACACTGTCAAGGTTTTCGTTAACATAATAATACTTTTATTCTTAATTCAGTGAAAGGTATATCATTGCATTATCACCAGCAATACGCCAGATTTGGCGGCTTACGCCAGCCAATGTCCATCAACGATGCACCACTCTCCATAAGAAATTGAAGCATCGGAAAACTGGCTCCCACAGACATTCTGAAGGGAAAAACTGCATCAACTGCCAGTCACGTCTGAAACGTCGGATGTTTCTCGCCCATTGAGAACCACCATGTTTCACACGAGTGTCAAATTGCCCGAAATTGCCACCCACCATGATTTCATTCAGCAAAAATTGCCCCAGTCGTTTGTTGGGAGGCACCAATAAGCAGGACATGGATAGCCCCAACCTTTCATGCAGTACGAACATAACAGCAGTCGCTACATCATATAATCCACATCTTTTCAATAGCATTATTTCACGCTCTCGGCCTTCTTCGGACAAGCCTCTTTCCAGCAAATAATAGTAATCCACGATTTGCCTCAACCCGATGCCTTCATGCATGATGTGGTTATAGATATGCACCATCTGAAAGATACGATTGAAGGAATCGGTCGGCACACATACCACTCCCGAAAGGTTGGGTAATTGCGCTTCATGCTGAAACTGAGCCTCGGCTTGTTCCATAAACCATTTCTGCAAACGGTGATTGTGAACCAGATTGTTCATAAAAGCAGGGCGATAATGCACTTCCGTGTCTATGCCGTGGATGTGCTTAAATTGAACATGATGATAGCATTTAGAAGTTTTCGACACAAAACGACAAACAAACCTGAGCACCTTTTTATCCCCTCCTTCCACCCAAATGTCAATGTCACCACTGGTTCTGACATTCGGATTCGGGTAATATAAAGCATTCCCCTGTCCTTTCAAGATGCAAGTTCTGAATCCATGACGGCGAAAGAAATCCGACAATCTGACAGCAGCCTTATTCGTTTTTTCGTTACTCTCTATGATTTGTTCGTAGGATGCATACCATTTCACAAATAGTTTCTTAGGCGGCATCATGCCCTTACCATATTGACGTTGCAGCTTCTGTAGCCCATAAAAGAAAATGCCCAGCAACGATTGCTGCTGAGCGATTTCATAAAATTCGTTCCACTCTTCGGACGATATGTTCACTGAACACTCCGCAGAGTTGTCAATTGAGTACCGAAGTAACTGAAAAAACTTGTCAGAAGTAGTTTTTTCCACATTTAGTCCCTTTCTTTCGTCATTCTTTGCTACCTTTGCCGTCAATGTTCAAAAAACTTATAGAACAAATACGCTTCTGGTGGTATGTTTTCAAAGAAAAGTACCACCTTTAGGCTTTCTTTTCTTTTTGAATGTTCTTAAGGAAAAGCGGGTTTCCAATCACGTATCTTCTCCACATCCTACGTGGCTCAATTAACAGACGGTACAACCATTCCAGAGAGTGTGACTGCCACCAGATAGGTGCCCTTCTTCTGGTGCCAGCATAGAAGTCAAACACAGCCCCGATAGTCCCCACATGACAATGGATATCTAGTTCATGCCAATGTGAATACGCCCACTTCTCCTGCTTGGGTGCAGTCATGCCTATCCACAGCAAGTCGGGATTAGCTTTATTGATGGCATCCACAATGGCATTGTTCTCTTCTTCCGTAAACTCAGGCTTATAGGGTGGGGAATACGTCACGATTTCCAGAAAAGGATAATCTCGCGACGCTCTCTCCCGAATCATTCCCAACACCTTTTCTGAACTGCCCATGAACATCACCTTCAACTTGTGCGTGTTCCTATCATCTTTAGCCAATGCTTCCCATTTCTTTTCCAGTTTCGTCATCTCAATGGTGAACAAGTCCCATCCCGCAATGCGCTCTTTCGGCTGTGATTCCGTATTCAAGAACCTGCATGCCTTCACGATGCTCACCCCGTCAGGAATGAGGTAATCGCCATTCTTCAACGCTTCGGCAAACAGTTCATCCCTCTGCGCCACATTGAAAGAATGCGCATTGATGGTGTTGATCAGCACCTTACCATCGGGAATCGCTTTCAAAGCCTCCTTCGACTCAACAATCTTCAGTTCACTTAATTTCAACATAAAAAATCGTATTACAAAATCTCACACAAAGGTTCTTGATGAAAAAACATGGAGATTTTTTGTATTTCACTCAATTTGCACTATCTTATCATCTGCAGTCCTTGTAGCATTCATAATCCAAGTCCCAGCACGAAGCATCTTAATTTCAAGATTCAACTTCGAGTTGTCACCCTTCTCTTTCAGTTCTTATCTTTCTTGTTCTGTCATAACTATTGTGATATAATATTTCAAAACTTCAACACGATTCCACCCCAACTCAGACCTACGCCAAAACCACAACACATCACATTCATACCTTCTTTAATAGTACCACTCTGAATACAGTCTTTTAGTCCTATCAGAATTGTCGAAGAGACTGTATTGCCTACGTTCTCCAAATTGATATAGAACTTATCCTTAGGTAGCGTACACACTTTCATGATAGTACTCAACATGAACTTATTAGCCTGATGGAATACATAATAGTCAATATCGTCTTTCTGCAGTCCACTCTTTTCAAACAATTGCTTCATCATCGCGGGAACAGCATCAAGTGTAAAGTTAAAAATAGCTCCTCCATTCATATAGAGATAATCATCCCGACGAATATGTCCTTCAGAATCTTCGTTTTGAATGCCCGTAGTCTGCTTTTGACGAGCTGCCCCTGTTCGAACTATCAGATGTTCTGCGCCAGAGCCGTCCGTTCCAAGGACAACCTCGCCTATCTCAGCAAATCCCTCAGCAGAAATCAAGCAAGCAGCAGCTCCATCCCCAAAGATAGAGCGATTGCTCTTATCATCCTGGTGAAGATACTTGTTATAAGTCTCTGACGTCAGCAACAACACATTCTTTGCTATTCCTGCTACTATAAGACCTTTGGCCATTGCCATACCATAGATACAACCAGAGCATCCCAAGTTATAGTCAAAAGCCCCCGCTGATGACGGAATACCTAAGCGGTTCTGCAAAATACAGGCTGTTGATGGCAAGAAATAGTCAGGACTCTGTGTACAGAGCATCACGAAGTCTATCTCTGTCGGTTGGATGCTGTACTCTTCAAATAGTCTCCTAGCTGCTTTCTCTGCCATATCCCCAGCTGTTTCGTTCTCAGCTGCCAGATGGCGGTTGTTCACACCCACTTTGGATGCTACTTTATCTACACTCCACTCAGGGAACTCCTTTATCAAATCTTCATTTGTAAGGACTTTCTCTGGCAGATAATATGATATGGCTTTGATATATGTTTTATTTGTCATAGTTCACTGGTTCCTCCTGTTATGTCAATACAGCTGTTAGTCATCCACGCTGAAGCGCGAGAAAGAAGATAAATTGCCAAATTGGCTATATCCTCTGGTTGTCCATACCGCTTCAACGGATACTTTAATTGTGCTTGTTCCAACTCTTCTTTTCCCACTCCCTCTTGCATAATCAAGTCTGTCCAAACCATAGCTGGACAGATGCAGTTCACACGAATGCCACGGGGCGCAAGTTCCAGAGCAAGACACTTAGCATATCCTATCACTGCCGCTTTGGATGCTGAATACGCAGCATTGCCAAAAGCAGGCATGTACGAAGCTGCAGAAGCCACGAATACGATGGAGGCCGCCTTGTTGATCTTCTTTGCGGTCATCAATTCAGTCTGTAAAGAAACCGCTGACATAAAATTGGCTTTCATCACATGCGCAACTTCAAGCTCTGTCAAAAGTTTAGTTGGCTGACGATGACCTATACCTGCACAATGTACAATACCGTCCAGTTTCGGGGTCAGCGCAGCAACTCGTTTCACATCGTCCGTTATAGTCAGGTTAGCAGCTATCATCTGATGACCTTCACCGTCCAAGTCTGCTATTGTGGCTTCCAGTCGCTGAACGTTACGGCCATTCGCAACAATTGTTGCTCCCATCCGGGAACATGAAATTGCAATAGATCGTCCTATGCCCGACGACGCTCCCGTTACCAATACGGTCTTCCCTTCAAGAGTGAATGGATTAAATCCGTTCATTGTTTCGCCATTATCAAGTTATACAATGCTTCAACGCTCTTGCAGGCTTTCAGATTATCTCCAGTCACAGTCTTTCCCATTTCTGTTTTCACAAAGGCAATGATGACCATGCCCATCAAACTGCTCCACTCATCCAACTCACGAAAATTGGTTTCAGCGATGATTTCAGAAGGATCCGTGTCCTCAAACTGCATAGCAAACTTCTCTACAAATTCATTTAATTCCATAATGATTCGAATTTAAATTTTAGTAAAACTTTTAATTTCAGATATTCTGTCAAGAAAATACTTCTTGTAATTCTTCTCGATGGTTTCCTGCGGTAGCCTTTCTTCTATAGGATAGAGTTTTGATTCATGTTCCTTGATTTGTTCTGGATTGAATTTGAAACCTACCACTTTGGCAGGATTCCCCATTACAACTGCGTATGGAGGTATCTTAGACCTGATTACGCTCCCAGAACCTAATACCGCTCCTCTTCCTATATGTGCTCCCATCAGCAGGGTGACATTTGAAGCGATCCAAACATCTTCTTCGACGATTATATCTTTTGCCTCAATGTAGTCGTTGTTGCTACCTTTTTCCATAAACCATTCACCGATGAAGGTAGGATGCGTGTTGGTGACTACCGTGAGATTCTCAGCTGCTCCAGAATTCTTCTTCATCACGAACTTGGCACCCTTGGCTATAATAAATGCCCCAGAAAGCAGATGCGTACCGTCATTCATGTATACATTCTCTATTCCTTTGATCCTTATTGGATAGCGGACACGTGCTGTCTTCGAGAAATAACCAAACTTCCTTTTCTTTACTTGTACATACCTGTAATAAAAAGCAGTGAACTTTGCTAGCAGATTGCTGTAGAGCAACCAATGCTTTATCTTTTCTTTTAACCCCATATAAGTTGTTTGTTTAATTAGCCTTGTATAATCTAAAACCTTTACCCAATGCCCAAGGTGTGAATTTGTTTACAATAATTGCAAATGGTATCAATACAACAGCAGTGGCCAACATTATAACGATACTGCAAAGTCCGTCAGTCAATCTATTATGATCCAGTAAGCCATATGCAAAAATCTTTTCTACAATAACATTTAATACAGAATATGCTTTATTATGAAAAGCAAAATAGAACAACGTATTTGCTCCAACAAATAATAAGAACTTACTGTTTCGTAAAGGATACCGCTTACATAATTCAATCAGAACAAAAAGTCCTAGCAAAGTAAGAGAAAGAGAATCGACCAAATACTTGCTACCACTAAAATTGCAAGAATGTCCCAAAAGTGTAATTACCAAGATGTACAATACCAATGAAAATATAACATGCCATAAGCGAACTTTCTCGGCTATGCATTTTTCAGATTCTTTATAGCATCTGCCTAACCCCATGTAGGCACATCCATATCCAAAAGCATTAATATACCATGGCAGAAATGGACCATTTAACACAAATTCATAAATCCAATTAGCAATAAATAAACATAAGCTTACCCAAAAGAGATGGGATCCCGACCATCTTTCTATCCAATAGAATATAAGACTATAGAAGTACAAAGCCGCAATAAACCATAATAGAGTATTTTCGCCATTTTGGAAAATCAGAGCTTTGAAACCAGCAGTCCATGAAAGAGGAGCAGATTTCATTGTTAGGATATGCTGCATAATAATCAATATTGAGCCCCAAAATAACAAAGGCCACAATAGAGTTCGTGTTCTTTGTTCGAAGACCTTACTGAAAGAAGAACCACTCTTATGGAGATACCCTGATACGAAAAAAAAAGTGGTTAAGAAAACTGGTGTAAAATACATCATAACAGTCTCATTGAAATATATCATATGCTGATATATGACCATCATAAACGCTAATCCTCTTGAAACATCCAGCCATTCAATTCTTTCTTTCAGAGAAGAACTCCCCCCCTCTAATACTTTTTTATTAATCTTCATTTCTTAATTTGTTGATGTGATTATTTAATTTGAAAATAGAGTCAAACCTATCAGAAATCTATGCGTATATTGAATAAGGTTCAGTGTCCTATGTTACAACTGCACCAACAGCAACGATTGTAACGTTGGCAATATTGACTCCACTCATGACGGTTGTACCAAAACCATTCCAAACATCATCACCTATGATGGTCATCTCGTCCTTACCTTTTCAATCGTAATCTTTATCTCTTATTGACAAAGCCTTACGGATCAGAACGCCAACTTGCTGATAGCAGCGGTCATACCTACCAACTATACCTACATGATTTGCAATGATGACACCATTGCCAATACAACAATTGGTTTCTATGATGCTATATTTACCAATATAAAAATCGTCACTTATGGTAATTTCATTGCGAGCCCATGGAAATACACCTCTTCCACAATGAAAGTGTTTCCCGATTGTGTACCTTCGCCATATAATATATGCTTCAAGAACAAATCTCGAGTGTCTTTTATAAATCTAATGAATATCATAATCCTTAACTAATGTATTTGCTATATATTCAAACGTATTATGCTCGCCAACCATATATAATTTCTTGCTTTCATCCAATGTAATAGCTACAGTTCCTAATAGATCTACATTCTCGACATAAGTGAATAGTTCGGCAAACAGAGGATCATTGTGCGTTGTTGGATAATCAAGCACTAATGTAGGCTTACCGAAATATAAGCCATATAGTAAAGCTGTACTATAATGTCCAACTATAAGATCTTTATCTGCAAATAATCTAAAGTTGTTAGGTGCTTTCACAACTTCAATATTTGTACCTCTAAACCTCTCTGTATATGCCTCCAAATCTCCTCTAGGGTGAAGGAGTATTGTAAACTTACCATATTTGGGCTCTAATCTACAAGCAACATCTAATAGCCACTGTTTCTCTTCTCCAAACGAAATATGAGCCAATCCATCAAATACGAGTGGTTGATGTACATACAACACTCCTCCTCCTTTTTTCACTTCAGCCATAGCCTTCTGAGACTCTTCTGTAAAAATCGGATATCCCATATAAGTTACGTTTTCTGATTCGTTCATTGAAAACAATTTAGAGTAGTTGTCAAAGCTTCTCTTGCTGAAGAGATAATAATGGTCGTATGGAACCAAATAAAAATTTCCCCTGCGGTAAACGTTATAAAAGAGTTTAGCTTCCTCAAAGATGTTTCCACTTTGGAACATCCAGCCCAAATGTGTAAATAGGAAACATGCTTGACGCTTAAACATTACAAAAAACTCTTTCTTAAGTTTGTTAGTCCTAAACCTCAAAGTGTCGCCAGAGAACAATCCATGCTCCACATATATTTTCTTTATACATAATTTCGTACATATACGATGATACGTCAATTCAAGAATTGAACGAAAACTAAGGAATATGAAAACATCCGGAGACAATGTACGAACTAATTTCTCTGCTTGAGAGTATGTATATCCGCTTACATCATACAGTTCTACGCCTTTTACTACAGTTGGAACTACTTTATGCAATTTGGCAACGTGCAAAACAGATACTTGATAATCTTTAAGATATGGAACCAGTTTTGCCACCCAATTAGTGAGTGCGCTTGGATGGTATAACAATAGTACTATGTTCATATTTTTGATTATTTATTTACAGTTTGCATCATATCACTAATGTCCGAAAAAGCTATTTCTTCATCCATAACTATCATATACAAAATACAAATGTTTTTTTATGATAAGACAATCCAGAATAGCCACGAACTCTTTCGTTATATGGAGTCAACAAACCAATCTTTTTCTAGACTCTAAAATTTTAGGTTGCTTTTAGTGTCAAATTCCTCATCGGATTATCTTTAACGTCAGTTCGGTATAAGAGCAAATTATTTTGTTGCAATTAGCCTACTTTTGTCAATGATTTCAATGTTCATCTCTGGTTTCTTTGGCAGCATGTTGTATGCGATGAATGCAGCGAGCATGTTGACGGCGAAGTTGTCCACGGAACGGTGCCTGGTGTGCTCGATGTGGCAGACGTTCTTGAGTTCGTCGTTGACAGTCTCAATGAGAGCCCGCTTCCTGAGCAGGATCTTGTCGTAGAGGTTCATCAGCGAGTTCTTCATGTTCTTCTTGATTCTGGTGACGAGATGAATGTCGTCAACGAAGAGCGTCTCGAAGAGGTCCTGGCTGATGTATCCCCTGTCAGCGAAGATTTTCCCGAAGAGCTTTTGTGTGAAGTCCCTGTTCTTCAGCGGTTCCCTGTCGTCCGTGTTCCCGGGCGTGAGCATCCACTGGATGATTTCGCCCCTCTCGTTGATGACCAGATGCAGCTTGAATCCGTAGAACCATCCCATCGTGCACTTGCCTTTCGCCGCCCACCCCTTCATGGTCTTGTGTGAGTGCATTCGCTTGATGTGGCAGCTCACCAGGGGAGTGGAGTCTATGATGGAGATGCCCGTGCACTTGCCCAGGGCGCACGTCTGCAGGAAGAGCAGCAGGTGGAGGGCCACCTTCGTCTGACGCTCCACGAAGCGGTTGTAGGAGAGCCGGACGGGGAACTCCTTGTCCATGTGCTGGCAGATGTAACCTAGGTAGAAGGCCTTCAGGTCACGGTGGTGGGAGGTGTGGAAGAGAACGAGGATGGTCATGATTTCAGCATCCGACATGCGGTTCTTGCGCTTGCGGTGCTTCTTTCCGGGAGTGTCAACGGGGTGTTTTTTCAGTTCTGGATCAAAAATTTTGCAGAATTCATCGAATATACAAAAAATTTCCACTAAATTTGCAGCGTTCATAGGAGTGATGATTTTATTTGTTGTATTTGTAATTATTTGGTTTTCACTTACAAAGATACAAATAATTTCTCACTCCTACAACTTTTGGGGGAACTTTCTTATACCGAACTCACGTATCTTTAACATCAGGATTTCAAAACAGGACTATAGATCTACCTTCTGTATCAAATGAAATTAATGAAGCATTACAAATAGGTTCAATCATTTTACAATCAGATATTATTGGTGTCCGCTAAAAAATCAAGCCCATTTAGAAATGTCTGTTTTGTCGGACAGCCGATGTGTTGGACATATAGATAGACTATTTTGGGGTTAAAAACTCAGTAAAAGGCTAAAAAAGCACAAATAATGCCAAGTTTCATTGCTTCAACGTCAAATACAGCACCCATTTTTTAGCGGACAGCCGATGAAAGAGTCAAAAGGGGGCTTGTCAAACGGCCAAATCCGTAAATATGGGGGTAAAAGTATGTTTAGCGGACAGTAATAATCAGATATATGCCTTTCAAAACAATCAATCTCACAAGACGACATTTGTGGAGATAACTTATTTGACACGAAAACCCGCCTTCTTGGATTCTTACTACCCCAAGACACATCTGTGCCTCCACGAGCATTTACCATGCCTATTAGGCAATTCTATTATTTTAGATTCGTTTGCTATCAAATCTGATGGGGTGTTTGTAGATAATATCCAGGAACACCGTCAATAGCATACTAAAGGACTACCAGAGAAGGGGTATAGAGTGCATCTACCGCAAGAAGCACGGCACCCCTCCTGTCAAAGGGTAGATAACGGGCGACGTGGGGGCCCACCTGATAGCACTCGCCTTTCATGCACTTCCTGAAGGTTACTGCAAATGGACGCCGAAATTATTATCAGAAAAAATGGTACAGATGAATTATATAGACAGCATAAGCCACACTACGGTCGGAAAGATCCTCAGGGAGAATGATCTGAAACCGCATTTGGTAGAGGAATGGTGCATCCCCAAAGAGCAAAGCGCTGATTTTGCAGCCTGTATGGAGGATGTGCTGGAAGTCTACAGCCGTCCGAATGACGAGCGGTATCCCATCGTCTGCATGGACGAAAAGCCTCTGCAACTGTTAGGTGAAGCCCGCAAAGAGCGTCGCAAGAGCAATGGTGCCATGATTCAGGACAGCGAGTACATCCGTAATGGCACATGCAGCATATTCCTGTTTACGGAGCCACTTGCAGCCTTCCGTCATGCCAAAGCCTTGGAGCACAGGACAAAGGTTGACTGGGCAAGACAAATGAAATGGCTCGCAGATGAGATATACCCTGATGCTGAGAGGATAATAATGATATGCGACAACCTGAACACGCACGACAAGAGTTCTTTCTACGAGGCATTCCCGCCGGCAGAAGCATTGAGGCTTGCCAAGCGGTTCGAGTTCCACTATACCCCCAAGCATGGCAGCTGGCTCGATATTGCAGAGATTGAGTTGTCCGCACTGTCAAAACAATGTCTCGGGAAAAGAAGGATTGACAATCTGGATGACCTGAATGCAGAACTGGAGAAATGGCATACCGATAGGCACAACAGGCAGAAGGGAGTGGACTGGCAGTTTACAAATGAAGAGGCAAGGGTCAAGCTAAAACATTTGTACCCTTTAGTCAACTTTTAGACTTTACAGACTACTAGTTCTATTTACAATAGTAATACATCCCTTAATCAATGATGAATGGGACTTCTGGTACTGTTTGGAGGCACTATGAAGTTTTAACAAGAAGGGAAAACCATCGTCTGTTCTATATGATACACGTACGAACTTCGCCTGTTCTGGAATTTTCTCATATATTATACCACTATCCAACGAATGTCTTGACGTTATGAATCGTTATTCAAAGTCGTAAAACACCACTTCAGCTCCAGAACTACACGAAAAATTGTATTCAAGATACATATAGTTATCGGTACAAATAAAATCTGATGATCGGTAGTGTAATGGATTCTTGTCATTAAACAAACCTGTTGTCCCCAAAACGAGTCCCTTACGCACCAATATTTTTTCATTATATGATTGGCACTTAACTTTGGCTTGTATGATTTGGCAACTACACACCAATAGTATGACTATGTATATTTTAAGTTTGTACAAAGATTTCATTGAAGAATCATTTCACAAAATTCTCTTACACACCCTTCGCCGCCTTTTTTGTTCATAACCTTGATGCCAGAAATAGCCTTGACACGAGCATCAGCATCTGCAGGACATGCAGCCATACCAACCGAAGAGAGCAGTTCTAAACAGTTGACGTCATCGCCAATATAGGCCACATCTTGGAGGGTGATGCCCATCTGATTACAGATTTCTTTTGCTACTGCTAGTTTACCTCCATTTTTCTTGCCTTGATAGAAGAAATCGAGTTTTAACTTATCGGCACGTCTTTGGTTGAGTTCTCGATTCTCGCTGGTGATTATACCTACCTTTATGCCATTCTCACGTAGCATCGTCATACCCATTCCATCTCGTGTATTAAATTTCTTCAGTTCATCACCATTCTCACTATAGTACATGCCACCATCGGTTAATGTACCATCAATATCTGAAAGGAGCAGTTTAACAGAGTGCTTCAATGCTTCAAAGAATTTATGTGACAGAACATGTTTTCGCATCAGGTTCTCAAGAATAATCCAATCGTCAGGTTCATCTATTTCAGTTGCTGTATATTCTGGCATCTCATAAATACCAATTTTACCACCAAGACGGTTGCCATTGCCAAGAATGTTCTTAACAGTATTGATATAGAACGCACCGTTTTCCATGAGCAACCCTTTGAAGTTCTGTCTACGAGGACGATTCATATAGTCATAGTTCATGCTAGTACCATTCTCATTCCAGAAGAAGCGGTAATTGCGGACACATGTGATGATACTGTCATACCCACCTCTTGCATACATCTGGAGAGCTTCTGAAAAGTGAATACTTTCAGTAAGAGGTGAGGTTGCCTGCACAAGCATAAATATGGTATTCTCTGCAATGTTAGCATTGTGGATATACTCAAGCATAACGCTCTCAGTAGAAGCGGTATCGCAAGCATTTTCTGCCGAACGTCTGTAGAGAATCGTCTTCTTGTAGTTCTGTTTTTCTACCGTTGTCCAGATGGCATCTGAATCAGTAGCCACAATAACTTTGTCCACCTCAAGACAGTTTTCGAGAGCCTCAATGTTCCAACAAACGAGCGGTTTACCACAGAATGGTTTGATATTCTTTAAAGGGATAGACTTGCTACCACCTCGAACTGGGATAAATGCAATAACTTTATGATTGTTTACCATTTCACTTGATTTTTCTTCAGTTTGTTACGCTGTACCTTCTCGATGTCGAGGATGTCCTCACGCTTATAGGTGAGTGCTTTGGCAACTGCACGGCAGTCACGAGCAAGCTTTCGCACGCCATCGGGTTCAAGAGAAGCAGCATGGTCGGTACCCTTCCAAGTACGGTCAAGCGTATAGTGACGTTCAATCCACTCTGCTCCAAGGGCAACAGCCGCTACATCAACCGCAATACCGAGGTGGTGACCAGAGAAGCCTATTGCCTTCACACGATGAGCATAAGCCTCACGCATACGGGTGAGCTCCAGCAGGCAGATATCCTCGAATGGAACCGGATAGCCAGAAGTACAATTGTAAAGAACAACATCCTGGGCACGACCATTCTGTTCAAAGAAACTTACAATCTCCTCTTCTTCCTCCTTTGTTGTCATACCAAATGAGAGGTGTATTTCACCCTCAAAGTTGTCACATAAGTATTGGAGCATTGACTTGTTCAGATTGCAAGCAGAAGGAACCTTGATGAGCTTTGGCTTGAGAGTGCAAATCTCCTTGGCAGAGGTAACGTCCCATACCGATGTTGAGTACTCAATACCATACTCCTCACACCATTCCTTAAGTTGGCGATGCTGGTCAACGGTAAACTCCAAGAACTCACGATGGGCTCCATAGGTAGCCCCGTATGAATTGACTGGATTTGGATGTGGAGCATTATACTCTTCAGGAGTAAGTAACTCTTTGACGCATCGTTTTTGGAACTTTACCACATCTGCCTTGCAGTAAGTGGCAGCTGTCATGATTAATTCTTTTGCGATCTGTATATCACCCTTGTGATTGCAACCGATCTCTGCAATGATTTTTGGTGCATTCATTGTGTAAATTGTTTATTATGTTGTAGATTAACTATATTTATTCTTCCAAAGCTGAACGAAGAGCTTCAATATATCCCTTGCCGAATGTAATATCGGGCTCCATATAATTGCCTTCTCCCCATTCGTTCCAAGACATAAGAAACAGTATTTTATGCTCGTCAGGTTTATCCTTTATATAGTCAAGGGCAAGCTCTACTTGTTCTTTGAAATAACAAGGATGGTTGTTGTACCAAACTATAGCATTTTTTCCACTTCGAGGTGAGCGATCCCAATTTGGTATAATGGTTGGATATACGTTATTCAGTTTATCTTCTTCATTAAAGAGGAGCTTTGTAACCTTCTTATAGTCATATTTAATAATACCTCCCCATTTGAGATATTTCTTTAAAACCTTTTTGAGGTAGAAGAAAAACACAGAATCATATCGAACATGAGCAAGATTCATACCTCTCGAATTTATACCATCAAAACCCACATTCAAAATCCTATCGTAGAGTTTCTTTGTAGTGTTGGCACCATCATACATTATCTTACCTGATTGAGTAGATTTCATTCCAAAGCTAGACTCTACACCTACAAAATGGAATCCTTCAAGTCCTTCGACCTTTGCCAAATAATTCCACAATGCGACAAATTTATCGCACTCAGGAATGTCTAAAGGCCGGAAAACAACAAAGAGTAGTTTTCCATCCACCTTGATATAACGTTTATCCTTGAATGCAGGAAGCATAGCATAGAAGTGTTCCTTATGTTCATCCAGTCCAGGATATGTCTGCTCCATAATCATGGAGTCTTTCTGAAATGTTTTGCCTGCTACCCAAGTCTTTGACGTCCAACTATGATTTGCCCATCCAAGACAGAATGGAAAATCTGGCTCTCCGCTCTTTAGAACCTCATTGAATGGCATTTCAAGAAGCTGTTTGCCGTTGCCAAACCAATAGTGCCAATAGCAGAATCCCTCAATCCCCGCATCGCAAGCTAATTCCGCCTGTTGTTTTCTAACTTCTGCTAAGCGGAGATCATAATAACCTAGGTCAGCAGGAACTCGTGGTTGCTCATGCCCCTTATATAATGGTTTTGCCTTACCAACATTTCGCCACTCTGTAAATCCTTTGCCCCAACACTTATCGTTCTCCGGAATTGGATGATATTGGGGTAAGTAATAAGCAATTACTCTTGCTTTCATATTTATACTATTTTTTTATTTTTTGAGCCTACATTAGTTAACACGATTAACACTCCTAAACATGTTAATATATTCAGTGTGAGGTCATATATCTTGAAGGGATAAATTGTGAATCCATTCACCATCACGTAACAGAACACACAGACCATATATAGAGTGCATATCCCAACTGTCCCTTTTCCCAAACTTTTCTTTATAACGAAATGAATAACACCAAAAAACAAGATAGAGTAGTATCCTAAGTCAGAGAAAATGTCGCCTATAAAAGTATAAAAGAAACGAGGATCAACACCTGTTTTTTGAAAATTCCAAAACTCACGTCTATCTAGAGCATTTGTAAATGTACTCTCTCCTAATATTGATTTAAAGAAAGAAAAGGAGTTATCTCCCATGGTATGCTGCTTAATATGCCACATCTCATCTAGGAATCTTACCTGACCTTCGCCAATATACAATGAAAACGACATAAAAGCGGTACTCTCGGTAGTATCGCTACTTAGTCTTGCAACAGTCAGAATCAAAAGCAAAACGCCAAAGCCTCCTCCCAATATCATAAAAAAGCGAAAAAGAATTTTCTTTGTAATTTTTTTTATCTTATCTTTAAATACAAGGAAAAGAAAAATCAGATATATAAATGCGAAAATGACTGCACCACGACCTGATTTTGCAATGCCATAAAGCAAAGGATCCAAAATTGGGAGTGCAATGAGTATTATATCCTTCTTTTTCATATTGCAGTAACCCAACAATATAAAAAACAAGAAATACGATAATTGCTGAAATCGACACACAATAGAGTTACATATTCGTCCAGGCCACGACAACCAATTGGTTAGTTGACGAATGTCCGTATCCCGATCCATCTTCTGATTATATAGCTCCAATAAGTCTTCTGAACTAGAGTCGCTAAAGAAAGATGTTATGACCTGAACTAAATTTTCGAAAAAAGGGAGAACCGAAATAACTCCTATGAAGACCATGAATTTAAAAATCGCGTTAACCTGTGATGTCGATATATTTACCTTTACATTATTAAGCCCCCTGACAGAGAATACACATAAAAAAAAGCAAACATCAAAGAATACCAATCCTGAAATAGTCATATTACTTGGCTCTAATATATAGTAAAAGAATAAAGAGAATACCGAAGATATGAGCCAAATTATTGTTATATAAGATGTTATTATATTACCTTCTTTCTTAAAAAAATGATAAAACAGAAAGGCAAAAAACAATATCTGAAATATGAAATAATACATACTTATTTACCTACGATAAATGGACAGTATTTGTTTACAAAATATGCTAAGATTAAAATTCCCCCTCCCTGTACACCACAGAAGATAATGGAATAGCCATAGTCCGTCAAACAAGGATGAAGTGTGTCGAAGTGGCATGCCTGCATTATCTGGTTAATCTTACCAGAACTGGCAAATAACAATAATGAGTTATAGCCTAAAGCAGTTATGTATCTACTATTTATATATTCAGACAACAATCGGATAACGATTATGCCCAAACAAGACATTAAGAGGAAATAGGGATAAAATGCATAATAGTTTGTAATAAAATGAAACTCAACATCATAACATTTTGGTACAACTAATGCCAACACAAAATAGCACGTAATTATCACAAGAGCCAAATACCACTTTAAGGTAAGATTTTTTAATATAGGCTCACGACCAGTTAAATAACCAAGTACATAAAATGCTAAGCCCATAATTGCTGTATCGTAATACCAGAATGCTGGGACATATTCTGACTGAGGATAGTTAACAATATTTCTGACAATGTACATTGTTGTAAAACAAATTGCAGAAACAAGCAGATAGTATCTTGGTTTTGTAACAAACTTATTTACTATCAGAAAGTATAATTGAACGACTGCAAGACAAGACACGAACCAAAGAGGTCTTCCTAAAAGCAAATCTTTAATATCTGTTATATATCCAGAAATATCACCATGCATTGCAAGTTTGAGGTTAGAGACACTTAGGGCAATCAAAATCGATGCTAGAATAAAATATGGCATCAACACTTTCCTAGACCAGCGTTTAAGACCTTCGATTAAAGGTCTATCCTTGTAACAATAGCCAGACAAGAAAAAAAAACTCGCAAGGAAGAAAGGTGTAAATAATTGCAAATACTCTGACGGACAACACCCACAATGAGCTAATAACACACAAAAAGAACAAATGCCACGCATGTTATCAATCCAAAAAATACGTTGTTTCATTTTATCTGATTTTTGCTACGGACATAGCTGAGTTGAATGTATTGACTGCTATTTCGTGTGCTTTGAGTTTTGCAGATTCAATCTGAATCTTGTCTTTAAGTGCGAGAACTTTGGCAACATCTTTGATATTGAATTTTGCGATATCTTCTTTTGTTGCAAATGGTATAGAATGGGCTGACAAACCCAATTGTTCAAGCAATCCATTCATTTTGTGCTCATAAGAAAGAGAGACGAAAGGAATCACATTATTAATGGCAAATACTACAGAATGATAACGCGCACCTATTACTGCCGTTGCCATAGAAATAATTTTTTGCTGAATGTCAGAACTTACAACATCTTCTACTACAATTATTCGATTTACATATTTACTATTAACCCTTAAATAACTAAAATACGAAAAATCTCGATTTAGCACATTATAAAGTTGAGGAAGCATCACAATATCATAATCTGTATTCTCACATATGTAGTTAATGATTAAATGATATTTTTCTTCCAAAATTCCTTTGTCTATTGTCCGAAAGTTTGGATGCCACTTCAACTCATTAGGCACAAAAACAACAAATTTACCGTCGGCTGGAAGTTTCAAACTCTTAGGTATATTGGCTACCGGATTGTCAAGAAATGCGGTGTCAATAGATACCATGTGCTTGATATGGTTTTCTGCTGCGATTGAGCAACTTTTCGAATCACGAATTGATAGGAAATCCACATTTTGAAGAAATTCTATACTCAACTCTGAGAAGAGTGCATCCTTATTAGTTTCATAGTTGAATGGACCTATTGAACGAGAATAATATATTACAGGTTTATGTAATGCTTTGCATCTGCGAACGATATACAAATGATTCCAGGTCTTAAAACCTCCAAGATTCATACCCCCTGGGGACACTAAAACCAAATCGGATTTTTTGATATAAGAATCGAGTTGCCGATTGAAGTGGAAAAAGGATCCGATAGATTCAAGTTTTTTACTGCACAAAAATTCTCTAATTTGGCGAAAACCTTTCTCATTAGGTAGATTCACATACTCAATATTCTCATTATCTACGCACATTTGCACTATAGTATTTGGATTGATAGAACGAAGCAAGCAGATAATCTTATACTCAGGGTAATCTTTTGATATTTTACGAAGCAAACTTTTATGAGCGGCTTCATCACCTCTGTTGTTAACGGGTTGATCTATAAGTAATATTGTTTTCATTTGTTAAATCTTTCAATAATTGACTTAAAGTGAACATGAATAGGCCAAAACAAAGGCATCAACATGATTCTTCTATATATACCATTTTGAAATAAGCGTATCAAAAACTCTGTCTTTTTACGATTCTTGAGATTGGTCTTCTTCCTTTCAATTGTATTATTTTGAGATTTAAACAGTTCTTTTTCTGAAAAATCTTTAATAACAACAAATTGATTATCTCTTGCTGCCTTTATGATTTTATCACCTAGTTCGGTCATCGAAGTCGCAATTGTTTGTCCAAGTTTCTCCTCCTTCATGTAGGTAGGAAGCCATGGGTCAGCCAATGCTATGTCGGAATGTGTATTTAGAGTGTTTTGACAATAATAACATTTTTTTCTTATGAAAAGTCGAGAATGAAATATCTGGCTCCAAATAGAAGGAGCATTAGGTATACTTATTATCTTCCCATCTACAGTATGAATCTGTATGCCGCTCGGCCAGCCATTTCCCCTATATTGAAGAAATGTCACATCTTCTTCAGTTATCTTCATTCTTTGCAACAAATAAGTTGTAGCTTCTTTTGTTTGCTGAGATGAGCAAGTTAACCCAAGAATTATACAAGTGTGTCCAGATCTTTCTATTATATTCCTAATAGATTTAGCTTGACAAGGCAAGCAAAAACAAGCAAAAGTTCCTTTTATTTTATCCGTGTTAGTCCTTATAAACTCAACAAGTTCGATTTCTTGGTATATCGACCCTGTTGATTTGTAATTATCATATGAGTATATTAATTGAGGCTCATAAGATAGCGTACTTGGATTATAAATAAAAGATATAGAAGTTTGAATTTGAGAAGCTTCAAACAGGTACTTGATAATGCTTGTACCAACTCCGCCAGATGTGGATTTAAACCTAATACTGTCGTCACTTGAATAGCCTATATATGTTTTCATTTATATAATATTTGTCTGAGTCCACTTTAGAAAGTGACATTTTTGAGATTCGGTTTGGCATATGCGGCCATTCTGGGTGATACATGACAAGCAGCTTTCACTGTGAAAATAATTGCAAAACTCATAACAAACCATCCAAATGCTTCCCTGAGAGGCCCGGAATGGGCAAATATCGTTCTTTGAAATGAAATGTATAATTTATGGTTCATCCGACAAATGCATAGGTCTTATCGTGTAGAGAAAGGATTTTGAGTTCAAAGAACTTCTCGTCTCTGTATCCATATGCTTGTCTCTTCATTGTTTTGATTTTGTTGTTTATCCCTTCCAGTTTCCCTGTAGAGA
>JAEEGL015000819.1_pt1 | contig 19493 bp, 14 predicted proteins | sample 9134231 | NCBI WGS metagenome assembly JAEEGL01 (sample SAMN16246548, study PRJNA631951) | gut metagenome | biome: gut microbiome; feature: rumen; material: fiber-attached | host: Bos | place: Iran: Karaj | collected 2018-10
TACTGGCATGATTGGGAGAGTCATCCAATCATCAATACATATCATATTGATCATTTCGGTGATTATGATGGAATATTAACCTGGCGTCTTTGCATGAACAGTGCCTATCTTGTGCCTCACCTTTATGCGATCCGGGAAAACTTCAACCCATATGCAATGTGGGAGTATGGTATTTCTTTGGACGACTACCCCTGTACCAGTAAGGTTTTAGAGTATTTCCAAAATGAGGTGCTTCCGGTCTACAATATAGTTGTGGATGAAGAAAATCCTGTAGTTGGCAAAGGTCAGTACAAAGCCTTTATTGTCAGTGAAGATGAATTGCGCGAATACATTCGTGCAAACAGAAAGAAGATTAAAGAGATTCTTGGCAATTTCAAAGAGTATGAGCCGACAAAACAGACTTGGACAAGTTAACGATATGATGCGTTTAGGGGAGGTTTTCAATGTTCCACGTGAAACGAATCAATACAATAGACGAACTGAAAGATTTGGTCTTTGAACAGGTTCGCAATCAGGAAAACGGAAGGTATCGCAGTTCGTACTTTTACCGCGGAATGCCTGACGCAACGTTTGATTTGTCCACCAGTTTGATGAGAAACTGCGGCGACAAAGCATCTGAACTGGAAACGCCGTTATTGGAAAACTTTATAAAATACGTGAGCATTGAAGATCCCACGATAGACGAATCCGTTTGGAAAGCCATGATCATCGGTCAGCATCATGGACTGCCGACCCGTCTGCTTGACTGGTCGCACTCTACATTGGTAGCGTTGCATTTTGCAAATACAGAAAGTGATTTGAGCTGTTTGGACAAACGGGATTGTGTTGTATGGAGGATCGACGCAAGGGAACTGAAAGAGAAGCTGCCTGCAAAATATAAAAATGCTTTGAATGAAAAGAAGACATTTATATTCTCGGTAAGCCTTTTGTCTGAAGTTACGAACAGCATACAGGAATATGACCGGGACATGGCGAATCAATCACTTGTGGTCGTTGAACCCCCATCCCTTGACCAAAGAATCGTAAATCAGTATTCCTTTTTTACCATTCTTCCCAAAGGCATTACTGACTTGGAAAAGTTTTTGGACGACAATACGGAGAACACCGTTAAATATATTATCCATCGAGATTTGCGCTGGGATCTCAGAGATATCCTGGATCAGTTAAATATTAACGACAGGATTATCTATCCCGGAATGGACGGCATTGCAAAATGGCTGGCCAGGCATTATTACGTGAGAAGGTAGCAACAATAAGAAGTTCAAATATTGGTAAGTTTAAGTTTTATATTTCGGAGACTACTGCCTGATGTGGTGCAAGAATTGTAATATAGAAACAAATGAAAAAGTTTGTCCAGTTTGTAATTCAGAAACTGTTGAAGACAAGCCTACAGAAATTTATTGGTGTGAGAACTGTAATATTCCGGTTATAACGGAAGTTAATCAGCCTGGTAAAGAAATATGTCCGTTATGCGGAAAGCATATGGTTTATTTGTGCTCTGACTTACGTCCGGTTTTTCCTGAGGAGAGATTGCTTTTAGAATTATTGCTGGATAAAGAGCCTGGTACATTCTCGCATAAGTCTGTCTGGGCTTCTAACAGTCGTTATTATGTAGATGGGAAAGTATTTTCGTTTTCAACAGGATTTTTTAGAAAAGCGGATGTTCACAAATTAATACAAAAAATTAAAGAATATAAGAATAAAATTGATTACGGTTTTTTTAATGAAATTATAAAGAAATACGTTGCAGCTAATAAACCGAGAATCAATTACCTGATTGATGAAGCACATAAGTTTATAAAAAATACTGCAGCTAAATTCCCGGAAGAAAACATTATTCTTTCGTTTTCAGGTGGAAAGGATTCTACGGTTGTAGCGGATCTTTCCGTAAAAGCGTTGAGTAATCCCAGCTTAGTTCATATTTTTGGTGATACAACACTTGAGTTTCCTTTCACGGTTGAATATGCAAAGCGATACAGGGAAGAACACCCGCAGGCAATTTTCCAAATTGCTAAAAACAAAGAACAGGTTTTCTACGATGTCTGTTCAGACATTGGGCCACCTGCGCGTATGATGCGTTGGTGTTGCTTTATGTTTAAAACGGGGCCTATTACTAGGGTTATAAACAATTTATACCGCAATCAAAAGGTATTAACTTTTTATGGAATCCGCAAAGGTGAATCTGTTGCACGAAGCAAGTACAAACAAATTGAAGACGATCCGAGTTCTATTAAAATTCAACAACAGACAGTGGCATCACCGATTTTCTTCTGGTCAGACTTTGATGTATGGTTATATATCTTATCAGAAAACATCGATTTTAATGAGGCGTATCGCTTAGGTTACGATCGTGTTGGGTGCTGGTGTTGCCCTAATAACAATGCGCGCTCTCAATTTCTTTCACAAATCTATATGCCGGAACAATCAAAGAAATGGCATGAGTTTTTAATTGATTTTGCGAAGAAAATTGGAAAGCCGGATCCGGAAAATTATGTTGATTCCGGAAAGTGGAAAGCCCGGCAAGGCGGTAATGGCTTAGTAGCAGCAAGTGATGTAAAAATCAAATTTACTAACTGTACAACTGAAGAACATGCAAAGATTTATAAGTTAGTTAAACCTTTTTCAGATGATCTGGTTGGAATGTTTGTTCCGTTTGGGAAAATAGCACCGGAGTTAGGACAAAAATTATTGAACGAAGTAATTATTCTGGATGTCCGTTCAAATGTTCCAATATTATCAATACAACCATTCAGGCAGGATGGTTATGAATACGCTGTTAAAGTACGTACAATGAACGTTGCTGACCATGACAGCTTGCAGCGCATGGTATCTTATCAGATACGAAAATTTAATGCTTGCCGCAAGTGCCTTAAATGTGAGTCGTTGTGTAAAGCAGGGGCAATTACTATTAACTCTTTGGGTTATTTTATTGATCCGAGAAAGTGCGTTCATTGTAAAATGTGTGTGACTGCCAAGTATTTGCATGGCGGTTGCCTTATGGACAAATTCCTGAGAACAAAATGATGGAGGGTATTAAATGACAATGAGGTTTCGTGCTCACGATACTTTCTATATCAGAAAAGGTTGGTTGAGCAAGGGAATGAAAAATATAGTACAAAAACCTAACGTTTTTGTTGATAAAAACGAAAATCCTATGGATGTTTTAGGTATTGGCGCGAATATGGTTAAAGCGCTACGTTATTGGCTTCCTGCTGTAGGTTTGACAGAAGAAGCAACTTCCGGTGTTCGGATGCAACAACTTACCGAATTTGGTAAGTTGGTTTACGAAAATGATAAATTTATTGAAGAAATTGGCACGTTATATTTGTTACATTACAACTTGGTAAAGAATCAAGCGAATGCAACCGCGTGGTATTGGTTTTTTAACATGTTTGAAGCAAAAGAGTTTACAAAAGAAGACTTTCTGCAACAATTGCAAAACTATATCAGTCTGGAAGATAAAGACGCTAACGTTGCTTTGCGTTCTTTAGAAGATGATTTTGCCTGTATCATTAACACATATGTGCCGAATGAAAAGTTGGAAGACGCTGACCCGGAAAACAATATAGACTGTCCATTTCGTGAACTTAATTTGATTAATGCCCTAAGCAAAAAAACGTTTAAGAAAACTATTCCGTTAGCACAAACTTTTAATCCCTGGGTGATTTTAGCCGTTATTATGAAACAGGCTAATGGCAGATCGGAAATTCGTTTGAATGATTTACTGACAGAATCATGCAGTATTGGAAAGGTGTTTAACCTGGATACGATAACAATGCTGGACATACTGCATAACATTGAAAAAATGGGAGAATTAAAGATTGTACGTACAGCTGGCTTAGATATTATTCATTTGCATAATCAATACACATTTGAAGAGTGTGTAAAGAGATATTATACCAGCATTAAATAGCATAGGAGCATAGTGATGGAAAGAATGCTTACGGTTGAACCGGGATTTCAATATTCCGTTAATATTGCTTACGATTTAAATCGTAATGAAAAGTTAAAAAACTTTGTGCCTACGCCTTCTTCTTTAAAACTTTTAGAAGAGATACTGTTGAGCACAGAAACGGATTCTACTGACAGAGCAAGAATCTTAATTGGCGCATATGGCAAGGGAAAATCACATATCGTGTTGACGATTTTATCTGTACTGTTGCGCAAAGATATTAGTTTATTTACTAAACTCAATAGAGTATTAGTTGATAATGAGAAGCTTTCTTTATGCGTCCAGAATTATTATGAAAGCGGGAAAAAACTGCTTCCTGTAGTAATCAGTGGAAGCAGCACCAGTATTTCACAGGCCTTTTTACTGGCTTTGGAAAGAACGTTAGCGGAACAAAATCTGACAGACATTATGCCGGAAACCAATTTTAAAGCGGCGGAAGGCGTGATTTCCAGATGGGAAAAAGAGTTTCCCGATACCTATGATAGATTTACAAAACTAATTAGCAAGCCTATCAAGATATTCAGAAAAGATTTGTTGGATTTTGACGCTGCAACTTACGAAGAGTTTGAACGTATTTATCCGTCTTTAACCGCCGGAAGTTCCTTTAATCCCTTCTTGGGATTTGATATTGTCGAGTTATATGAAAGCGTTGTAAAAAGCCTTAAAAGCAGAGGTTATAGTGGTATTTATGTTGTTTATGATGAATTCAGTAAATACCTTGAAACTAATATAACCAAAGCTACCGTCAGCGACACGAAAATGTTGCAAGATTTTGCGGAGAAGTGCAGCAGGAGCGGGAATGAGCAACTGCATCTTTTACTGATTTCGCACAAAGATATCGCTAATTATATTGATAAGCTGCCAAAACAAAAAGTGGACGGCTGGCGCGGTGTTTCTGAGCGGTTTAAACATATTTATCTGAATAACAATTTTGCGAGAACCTATGAGATTATCGGTAACGTTATCTTAAAAGAAAAAGATCAATGGGCTGCTTTTTATCAAAGCAATAAAGAGCAGTTTAATATGCTTTACGTTAAATACAAACAACACCCGATGTTTGCAGAGGATAAAGAAACTTTTGAAAAGACAATAGTTGAATGCTATCCTTTGCACCCGGCCACAATTTACATCCTGCCCCGTTTATCTGAATTGGTTGCTCAGAATGAACGTACTCTTTTTAGCTTTTTATCCGCTAATGAAGAAAATACGTTGAAAAGATTCTTAGAACAGGCAGATGAAGTTAAGTTTACGCTTGTGACACCGGACTTGCTTTTCGATTATTTTGAACAGCAAATACGGAAAGAAATTTATGCAGAGGATATACATAGCATTTATGTTCTAACGAAACGTGTGTTGGAGAAGTTAGAAGCAGGTACACTTGAGAGTAAAATTGTTAAAACCATTGCGCTTATTTATATTTTGGCACAGTTTGAAAAACTGGCGCCAACCCGCGAAGAGATTGTAAATATTTATTACAATACTTTTGCAGCAGAGGCAGTTAACGAAGCTATAGACAATTTGATCACCCAGGAGTACGTTGTTTATTTGAAACGCAGCAATAATTATTTATGTTTAAAGCAAACTTCTGGCGTTGATATTAAAAAAGAAATAGAAAATGCTGTAGCGCAACAGGCTGGTACTGTTTCTGTAAAGCAGGTATTGAATAGAATTAATTACAACAGATTCATGTATCCTTCTCGTTATAATGATGAACGGGAAATAACAAGGTACTTTTCTTTTAAATTTATTGACGAAGAAGAGATTACGGAAGATGTCAACTGGACGAAAAAGAATGAGACAGATGTTTCCGATGGCATTATTTATGGCGTTTTAATTCACGATGAAAACAATATTGAAGAACTAAAAAACACTTTGCTTTCTTCAAGCAAAAATAGTGGAAGAATGATATTTGTTCTACCCAAAAGCTGCGTGAATATTAATGACGCTGTACGAGAATATAATGCTGTAGAGAAGCTGAAGCAACAGGCTGGGGACGATAAAGTTCTGCAGGATGAATATGAAGTAATTTATGAAGACCTTCGTGATGTAATTGCTGATTTTATCAGTACTTATACACAACCCGAAAAATTACGTGCCACCTATATTCATAATGGAAATGAAATTCCTGTTGAGCGTAAAGCTTCTTTAAGTAATTTGATGTCTGATATTTGTGATACGTACTTCCCAAATACACCGACCATAAACAACGAAGCTATTAATAAGAATAACCCCTCCGGAATGGCTGTAAATAGCCGTAGCAAAATTGTTGCAGGTATTTTACGTAACGAGTTGGAAAAGAATCTTGGCCTTACTGGTAGTGGGCAAGATGTGTCTATCATGCGGGGCACATTGTTGCGACCCGGAATTTTGTGTCAGGACGGGGAAACTATAGAGATTAACTTGCAACCGTCAGATGACAAACTAAAAGCTATGTTAGGTTTGATTACAGATTTTGTGTTGCTGGCAAAGCAGAATGGACAGGTTAGCTTTGCAGATTTATATCTGCAATTGACACATCCGGATTTCGGTTACGGCTTACGAAAAGGTGTTATTCCAATTTATTTGGCTGTGGTATTACATGAATTTAAGCGCGAAATAGTAATTACTGATTCACATGGGCAGATAAACCTGAACGCAGATACGTTAGCACAGATTAATGCTAAACCAGAAGACTATTCTTTGGCATATTTAAATTGGACACCAGAGAAAGAAAAGTTCGTGCAAGATTTAACGAATCTGTTTTTTAAGCAGGTAAACGAAGCGGAAAGAGCGATTAATTCATATGATTATGTTGTACAGGCTATGAAACGTTGGTATTTAGATTTGCCTAAATATACAAAAGAAGCCCGTAAAACCGTTTCAGGGGACAAAATTGAAAAGAGTAATCTGCAATTTATCAAACTTTTGAAGCAGGATGAGAGTAGTCATGTTTTATTGTTTGAACAAATTCCGAAAGCATTAAATACAGATGGAACAATAAATGATGATTTAATACGGAAAGTTAAGAGTGTAAAAGAGTTCTACGATACACTCCTTAAAAAACTGAGTCGTGAATTAGTCAATAAAGTTAAAGTCGTTTTCTCTACAACAAAAAACAAAAAACAATTAACATCTTTATCCCTTTCTTCAGTTGTAAAAGATTGGTGTGAGTCATTAAATCAAAACGCTTTTGAACAATTATTTGGTAATGGAACAGAAAAATGCTTGTCATTGTTTAAGAATATTACACACAATGAAGAAGCTGAGGTTAAAAAGCTGGTAAGACTGGCAACAGATCTTAGATTAGAAGACTGGGATGATAATACAATACTGCTCTTTGAAAAACAATTGAAATTATACAAGAAAACTGCTGAAGAATTTGTAATGAAGTCAGGGTCTGACAACGAGAGTGAGACTGTTTCGACACAATACCAGATAACGTTTTTAGATAATGAAGGGCTTGCAGTGACGAAACGTTTTGAAAAAGTTGCCACCAGTCAAAGAGGAAAACTGTTATATAATAACATTACGGCAGATATAGAAGCCATGGGTGCAGCTATTTCTGAGCAGGAAAAGCGACAGATATTAATGGACATTTTGAAGAAAATGTGCTAGGGGGGAACCGTTTTGGCATATTTTGATAATGCAGCAACAACGTATCCAAAGCCTGATGTTGTTTACGAAGCCATGGATACGTTTTATCGGAACAATAGCGGAAGCTTCGGCCGCGGCAATTATAAATCTGCATTGCATGTTGGGGATGTAGTAGCTGATACACGAAAAAGACTCCAGGCATTATTTCATTGCCCGGCAAAGCAGGTTGTCTTTACACCTTCAGCGACGATTGCTCTGAATATAATAATACAAGGAATGATTGTTAAAGGGGCAAAGAATGTTTATATCAGTCCTTTCGAGCATAACGCAGTTACACGAACTTTACATCATTATGAACAGCAAGGTTGCATACAAGTGACGCAACTTGCCGTTACAGAAGGTATGGTATTTGATTTAGAAAGTATCAGGTATCAATTTGATGAGAACAGACCGGATTTTATCATTGTCACCCATGCTAGTAACGTATTCGGCTTAATTGCGCCTGTAAAGGAAATCTTTGAATTAGGGAAGAAGTATGGTGCCGTAACATTAGTTGATATGGCACAAACGGCAGGTTTGCTTGACAGCGACTTGAGTTTGGACGTATACGACTTTGCTGTGTTTGAAGGTCATAAAACGCTATATGGCCCGACGGGAATTGGTGGTTTTGTGATGAAACCCGATTTTGATTTACCGGCTACTGTTTTTGGCGGTACCGGTTTTGAATCGGCAAATCAAAATATGCCTGTCAGCTTGCCAGAACGTTTTGAAGTTGGTACGAGCAACATTGTTGGAATCGCCGGGCTTAATGCTGCATTACATTGGATTGAAAAAACTGGATTAGGAGTTATACAAAAAAGGGAAGAAGAGAATAGAAAAAGATTATTAGAATTACTTAAAGAATATGATTTCATAAAAACTGTTGGCGCATATGAAGGAAAGCAATACGTTGGAATTGTTTCTTGTTTGATTGAAGGTGTTAGTAGTGACAGCGCAGGAAGTATTTTCGATCGGTGCAACATAGCAGTACGAACTGGCCTTCATTGTGCGCCATTAGCACATAAATTTTTACATACATATCCGGCTGGAACAGTACGTTTTAGTGTGAATTACTTTACGTGCGATAAAGATTTTGAGGAACTGAAAAATGCGTTAAACTTTATTGAAGAAAATTTATGAGGAGGGTTAGACAGAATGAAAGATCGGCATGAGGCACTTTACAAAATTATAGAGAGAATAAAACAGGACGAGATACTTTTGCCTGATTTTCAGCGGAGTTTTGTTTGGACTGATCCGAATAGACAGTGCGCTTTAATAGCTTCTGTATTAGCTAAATTGCCTATTGGCGATATTCTGTTATTGACTACCAAAAATCCTAAAGAGTACGCATGTAAAATTTTAGGTTCTAAGAAAAAAATTCCAGAAGATCAATTAAAAGATGGTAAAGAGGTTAGTTTTTTATTAGACGGGCAACAGAGGGTTACTATTCTAACAGTAGTTTTTTCTGATACTATATTTAATTTTAATAAAAAAGTGTCTGACTTAGTTTCCGATAGCCTTAAACGACGGTTTTTTATAAAGTTTCCTCAATTTGGAAATTTTGATCTTAATGATCCTTTCGGGCTATGGGATTTAAAATTTACTATAGATGATCCTAAAAACCCTGAACCTTCTTTTGTGTCTTCAGATATGCTTCCAATAGTGGACTTTATTAATTTTACTGTTTCATCTGATGAAGATAGAAAAAATGCATACAATCCATATAACGATGATGTTATGAAACTAAATAGTTTAACGCCATATTATCAAAATCAGAGATTTGCCAATTGTTATGCTATCCCTCTTTTTTTATTGGATAATACATCAGAACATACCATGATTCTTGATAAAATGGTTAAGGCTATTGCTGATAGCGTATTAGATTGTAGGAAAAAGCTTATTAAAATATTGCTTGATCTTGAAGAGACTAATAACTTGATCAGTGATAATTCAACAGATACGTTTATGAAACGAGCAAAACAATTTTATGATTATGCATTTAATAGCGAAGGGAAATTTGATGTAGCCGCTTTTTTAAAACACGAAAAACTAGATAGCGTCTTTAACACAGTTTTATCTCGATATGATGAAAATGCCGATAGAAATGAAATATATAACGCTTACGTTAATGGGCTAGAGCTTAAGCAGTCTTATTGGATTAACGCTATGAAAAGTTATTTAACAGACTGTGTGGATGGGTTAAATTTAAGGCAACTTATTTTAGAAGAGACGGAAAGAAGAAGAGCTATTGATATTTTTGAAAATATGAATAAAGGCGGGGTTAAATTAGACATTTTTGATTTAATTATGGCAAGAGTTGCTATCGTTACTCCAATTGCGTTTAATGAACGGCTCAAAAAGTTTATAAAGACAGGCCAAGATTTGGTTGATAATGACAGAAATAGTAAAACATATTTTTCTTACCCACGAGTACTGATTCCTGATAAGATTAAAAACAGTTTTGATACTATTAAAGATAAATATAAAGCATCTAAGAGAATAAATTGTTTGGATACGCATGGAATTATTGTTTCAAAATATAAAGAAGCATTTTTGAATGTTTTGTCTTTAATTGTTTACAAGGATAAATATATTACCAATGATTTTTTGAACGGGGATGCAAACGCTGTTGGTTTCAAACTTGAAGTTATTAAAGAAGACAAGAAACTCAAGATGGAACCAATTGATATTTTTAATTGTTGTAAAACTGCGTGTATAGCAATGGATCGTGCTTTCTATTTTTTCCAGGTAAGATGCGGTATCAGAGAGGTTAATGAAATTAATTATACGCTTATGATACCTTTAGTTGCGTTCATTTTACATGAGGATAAAAATTATACCGGAACAAATTCAGAAAAAGTATTTAATCTTTTAGAGGCGTGGTATTGGGCAAGTATTTTTGCCGGATCTTATGATAGGAATCAGAATGTTGTTATGATGTCCGATTTAAATACAATGATAAAGAACATTAATGACATAGATAATCATAAAAGTGCAAACTTAGCTTGGTTACGAGATCGAATTGTAAAAATTTTAAATGCAACAGATTTTTCTGATAAGGAATTTATGGTCCTTGAAAAGGCAAATATAAGTGCAGTTCCAAAAGGTGTCATGAAAAATTTTGTATGCCAATACTATTTGTCAAATGGATACTATGATCTAATTAAACCAGATAATTCCACCACACCAGAGTTTTTAAATGTTTTTTGTTCAAGTTCGAAAGAATTGGAGATGCATCATGTAATTCCTCTAGGTACTGCAGCAGATATTAAAACTTCTGCTAGTCAGTTAAGGGCAGATCCCGCTAATTACCTAAACTCACCATTAAATATGCTATATATAAGTAAAAATGCTAATAGAATAATTTCTGATGAATCATTGGCAAATTATACAAAAAACTTGCCGGTAGAATCGGACTTAACGTTAGTAGGATTTACAAAAACAGATTTGGATTATCAAAACCCAAACGACATAAAATCTGGGCCACTTAAAAAGCGGCATGATTTATTACGCTCTGCTGTTACAGGAGAAGTGAACATGCTGATTTCTAATTTGTAAATTATTAAATAGCTATAAAATTAGACATAAAGGCTTTTGAATAAAGAAGATGTAAAGTGTACTCGCAATTGAGGTAATGAGGTAATATCGTTATAATATATTGTGCTAGAGTATTAATAACAGGAAGGAAATCAATGTCTTTTGTAGATTTAGCAATTAAAAATGAATATCGTAACCAGCTAATAGATGTTGTGAAAGAATTTTATACTCCAACGTTACAACAGGCTGTTTTGTATTGCCGTTCGGTAGGGTTCTTTTCTTCTTCTTCATTAGTGCGACTTTCATACGGTTTAAGTAGTTTATATAAAAATCATGGGAGTATGCTCTTAGTTGCCTCGCCTAAACTTTCAGAAGAGGATTTAGAGGCAATTAAAAAAGGATATGAAGAAAAAGGTAAAATAATTAAGAGGTCATTAACTAGAGAATTTTTAACACATGAAAATTATTTTGAAAAAGAAAGATTGAATCTTCTTGCTAATATGATAGCAGAGGGGTTTTTAGACATTAAGATTGCATTTGTAAAAAGTAATAATGAATATGGTATTTATCATGAAAAACTAGGACTTATGGAGGATACAGAGGGGAATAAGATTGCTTTTTCGGGTTCTTTGAATGAATCTTTAACAGCAATTGACGGGAATTATGAAACAATAGATGTCTTTTGTGATTGGAAAAACGCGATAGAAAAGGAAAAGGTGGATAGTAAAGAAAAAGCATTCCAATACATTTGGAAGAATGAAGACAAGGGATTAGAAGTATATAGCTTTCCTGAATTAAAAGAAGAAATTATAGAACGTTATAAATATCATGCACCAAATATAGATATTGATGAGGAAGAAATAAGGAATCATTTTAAATATAAAAAACCGTTAAACCCAACTGTAAATGAACCATCAAGTTTAGGTAGTTATGTTCTTAATGCTCCATTTATACCAGAAGATGTTAATTTTTATGATTACCAAAAAGAAGCTATTATGGAGTGGAAGAAGCAAAACTATCGTGGTATCTTTGATATGGCAACTGGAACTGGCAAAACATATACTGGTTTGGGGGCCATTACTACATTAAGTAAAAACGTAAACCACAAACTTGCTGTTTTTATAGCCTGTCCATACAAGCATTTAGTGGAACAGTGGGCAGAAGATATTAGGATGTTTGGAATGTTTCCTATCATTGGATATGGTAATTCAACTCAAAAAAACTGGAAAAGCCTGCTAGATGACGCCATCAGAGATCAAAAAATTAGTAAGGACAGGTCGTTTTTCTGTTTTGTAACGACAAATGCAACATTTTCAAGTAAATACGTTCAAGAGAAGATTAATAAAATCAGTAAAAAAATAGCAACGTTATTAGTTGTTGATGAGGCTCATAATTTTGGCGCTCCAAAGTTATCGAAATTACTTGATGATAGGTTTTTATATAGATTAGCATTATCAGCAACTTTAGATCGACATCGTGATGAAGAAGGCACTTCTCTGCTGTATAACTTTTTTGGAGAAAAGTGTATTGAATACCCTTTAAGTAGGGCCATAGAAGAAGATAAACTTACCCGCTATAAGTATTTTCCGGTGGTCAATTTTCTCGATGAAGACGAGTTATCTGTCTATGAAAAACTTTCGTACGATATTTCAAAATGTAAAATAAAAGACAAAAATGGAAAATGGAAATTAAATAAAAAAGGGGAAATGTTAGCACTTAAACGGTCTCGCATTATCGCTGGTGCAAAGAGTAAACTGGATACTTTAAGGGATACTATAAAACCATATATACATGATAACAGTATATTGGTATATTGCGGAGCGACGAATGTAATAAATGAGGATGCTGAAAGTTCTTTTACAGATGAAGATGATATTCGTCAAATTGAAGCTGTAACACGCATTCTAGGAAATGAGTTCGGGATGGCAGTTTCTAAGTTTACTTCTGATGAAGATATGGAAACGCGGGCACTGATAATAGAACAATTTCAAAAAACTAAACGGTTACAGGCTATTGTAGCGATTAAATGTTTAGACGAAGGCGTAAATATTCCTGGAATAAAAACTGCGTTCATATTAGCTAGCACTACCAACCCTAAAGAGTATATTCAAAGGCGAGGTAGAGTTTTACGTAAGGCAAAAGGAAAAGATTTTTCAGAAATCTATGATTTTGTTACATTGCCACGTTCTTTAGATACAGTATCTGGATTAACATGTGAACAAGCACAAAGGGATTTAAGTCTTGTTAAGAATGAATTAGCAAGATTAAAAGAATTTGGCAGGCTTTCAATGAACCCAATGGACGCCGAGTCTTTAATTTGGGAAATACAAGATGCGTATCAGATTACAGAAGATAATGATAATGAAGAGGAGGCTTTTTAATGGAAAAAGAAATTTCTGTAGACGAGAAAGTTGTTAAGCGATTAAAACGCTGGATTATAATAAAAGAAAATGAAAATCTTAAAACCCGTAAATTAAATGATGATAAAATGGTTAGTGAAATCAAAAGTAGGATCGAGGAGGAAGTCAATGCTACTGCAATCCATTAAACTTAAAAACTTTAGACAGTTTAAACGTGGTGAAATAGATTTTGCGAGCGGTGAGAATGGTAAAAATGTCACCATCATTTTAGGTGAGAATGGCACAGGGAAAACAACGTTTGCACAAGCATTCTTTTGGTGTTTATACGGTGAAACTAGTTTTGTAGATAAGGTAATAATCAATCGCTTAGTGGCTGATAAACTGCGTCCTGGGCAAAGTGATGAAGTTGAAGTAGAATTGAGACTAAAACATGGTGAAAGTTTTTATACTCTTACAAGGGAGCAGGTTTACACTAAAGATAGTCTTGGTAACCTAAAAGCTAGTAATACTGTATTTGATATAAAGCGACGTGATAAAACTGGTAATTCGACCACTATTAAACCAACGCTATGCGAGAGTGAAGTTAATGGTATTCTTCCTAAAGAGTTGTCACGCTACTTCTTCTTTGATGGTGAACGTATTGAAAGAATGAGTAAAGATATTTCGAACCATAAAAAGGCAGTAGATTTTGCAGAAGCTGTTAAAAGTCTTTTAGGGCTAAAAGGAGTGGAGAGTGCCATCAGGCATTTTAATCCAAACAGTAAATATTGTGTTATTGGTTCTTATGAAGATAGCTACGATTCTAGTAGTAATAAGAAGATCAAGGAGTATACAAAGACAATTAATGATTGTAAAGAGCAGCTAGCTAAGGTTAATGCTCGTATTGATGAGCTAGATGAACAGATAATTATAGCAGATGATAGAAAACGAGAAAAAAGTGAAGAAATTAAACAATATGAAGAAGGAGAAAAATTACAATCTAGTCGGGAGGATTTAACTAGAAAGATTAAAACAGCAAATATTGCTAAATCAAATTCTGTAAAGAATATTTGTTCCGATTTTTCTACAAATGCAAACGCGTTTTTTTCCTTATGGATGATACAACGTGCAATGAATGATTTGGAAGCTAAAGATTTTACAGGAAAAGATATTCCTCACATGCATGGTGATACGATAAATTACTTACTTGATCGCCATTTATGTATTTGTGGGACACAACTTAATGAGGGTTCGATGGCGTATGAAAAAGTCAAAAGCTTAATTGAGTTTTTACCACCAAAATCCTTAAAGTCTAATATAAGTGATTTTAAGAAAGTTGCAATACGAAGAGTTAATTCATCGCAGCAAATGGATGTTGTCAAGAGTATAGGCGATAGTTTAGGTATTATCCGAGTGCAAGAAGAAGACATTGGCAGTTATAATGAAGAGCTAAGTGCCATTGACAAAAAACTTGCTGGTAAAGATGTCAGAGAAAAAGTAAGAATAATTAACGCAGAAATACAGCGGTGTGAAAAAACAATTATTTCTTGTAATAAAGAACGGGATCAAAAAATAGAAGAACGTGGTTCTCTTCAGGGTCGTATGGAGAGGGCCGATTCTGCACGCGGTCAACTGGCATTGCGTGATGAAATGAACAAAAAAAATCAGATTTATAAAGTTTATGCGGAAGCAATTTATAATGATTTATTAAGTTTTTATAAAACTGGTGAAATAGAAGTTCGTACAAGATTAGAAGAAACTATAAATACTATTTTTAAAGATATTTATAAAGGTGGCCTTTCGTTATCAATAGATGATAAATACAGAATTTCAGTATATGTTAATGAGTTTGAAGGAGATGTTGAAGCTTCAACTGCGCAAAACATCTCTGTCATCTTTGCGTTTATTGCAGGAATCATTAAAATTGCGCGTGAAAATCGAGATGCAGATGATGGAAATGAACAATTGCTTTCTTCTGAACCATACCCGTTAGTAATGGACGCTCCTCTTTCTGCTTTTGATATGAGGCGCATTGAATCTGTATGTACCGCACTTCCTGAAATTGCTGAACAAGTTATTATTTTTATTAAAGATACAGATGGTAACCTGGCGGAAAAGCATATGGGGAAATGGATAGGCACTAAACATCATTTTATAAAATTGAACGAATTTGAAACAAAATTAATTTAAGGAGACGGAACGATGTTTGATAAATCTTATAGATTTCATGGAATACATGCGAAAAAGGTTAGGGAATTAACTAGTATTATTAATATGGAGACTAAAGCGCAATTATTTAGATTTGTTAAGGACGTGTATGTTGTTGCTCCATTAGTAGGTTTCTTATATAGCCGGCGTGCTGAATTGGATCATACAAAAAGCCCAGAGACGGGGGAAGAATATGATGTTAATGTAATGGCAGAGCAAGTTTTATCGGTTGGGGAAGACTTAACTTTTAATTTTTGCTTGATTATGCTTTTAGATAGAAATTATGAACCAGACGAAGATAAAAGAATTGATAAAGCTTTTAGGAGTATAGGAAAAAATCAGCTAGACGAGAAACGCTTTGATGAATATGTTCGTGGTGGAGTTGATGTTTTACATGAAAAAATAATTGAAGGTGCAAACACTGAAGATGAATATGTTAAGAAACTATATGACTTTACAGAAGACATTCAAGAGCGCTTTAACGATGAAGTAAATTTAGAGCAATTGTCGAAACTTTGCTTGCGTTAAGGGTTATAGTTTTAAAAATGGGAAATGATGCAAGAAACAAAGCTTTAGATATTTTAATAGAAGTTGCTAATGCACGCGGGTATCTAACTTTTGACGAGATAATTGATTGTGCCGAACGGCATTCTCTTTCTTTTGGTGACTTTGACTGGTTAGCGAAAACGGTTGCTCAAAGGAATATTATTATCTATGAGAAAGATCCAAAACAAAGCAGAGATTTAGATTCAAATAGGAAGGAGATTAATGAAACCAATTCAAATGAAAACGATGGCTACGATGATTACTCCAGGTTAGATTTCGATGAAATATATAATGAAGTAATTGCTATGAATAATAGGTTAATTCCTTTTATTTCAAAGATTAGAAATATAGTACCCCCACAACGTGGAGAAGTTAAACGGTTAATTAACCAAGTGAAAGAAGGAAACACATATGCTAGAACACGCATGATAGAGATGTATCTTCGATTGGCAGTACGTATAGCTTTACAACGTGCTAAGGCTTATGATATGGATATAGAAGACGCTATAGGTGATGCTTGTATTGGTCTAGTTAACGCAATTGATAAATACGACCCTGTTGTTAACGGTGCATTCATATCTTATGCTTCGTATCAGATATTCGGAGCATTACAGAGAAGGCAAAGTGTTAGCAATTCGCTAGTTTATTATCCGATGCATGTAAAAGAAAAAGTTTTTTCTATTTATCCTTTTTTAAAAGAAAAAGGATGCTTAGAATGTAGTAAATTTTTGAATTGCAGGAATGCATTTTATTATATTGAAGAGGAGTTCTTTTTATATAATTATCGTGAAATTAGGGATTTGTTTATTGGTTCTATACCAGCTTTATCATTAGATTCAATTATCAGAATTGCGTATCAGTACGATGATGAAGAATGCGATTATAACGACATAGAAGTCCGTAGGCTAGAAAATGAGTTGGTTCATTATGTTGGTAACATAGAACAAGAAGCAATTATTAGATTAGATAAAGCGATGTTCAGGAAAAAACTTTCTGAAGTAACTAAGGGATTAAGTTGGCGTGAAAAGGAAGTTTTAGAATTAAGATTTGGAATTAATGACGGTTATGAAAGAACATTAGAAGAAGTTGGTCAACATTTTGGTGTTACACGCGAGCGAATTAGACAAATTGAGGCGAAAGCATTGAGAAGATTAAGGACTAAAATTTACAAGAGCGATATTTCTTTATAAACGGTGTTTGAAATATTTGAAGAAAGAGCGGGTTAAGAACTATGAAAGACTCAAGAATAAGTAAAGCACTATGTGAGTTAACTAGTTTAAATAAGGATAGCCGCTATTTATCATATAATGATATCGACTGTTGTGCAGAAAAGCATGAGCTAGATATTGCTGAGTTTGACAAGCTATCAAAATTGCTAATATCTATGGGGTTTCAAATTGTCGACAAAGTCGAAAAGGGGACAGAATCTAAAAATATTCCTTTACCGAATATAAAGAGTTCGTGGGAAAAAAGCCAACCAAAAACCTATGAAATTGACATTGGTGCAAGAGTATCACACCGCAAATTCGGTAAAGGAACTATTGATAGCTTTAACAGGACGGGAAGTTTCAATGTTGTTTTCGAAAATAAGGTAACTAAGAAGTTTCAACCGGATTCGTTTGAAAAAGGCATTTTACACATTTTTTATTAAAAAAGGAAGGGTTAATTATGGCAAAAAATAATAATTTTACATTTGAAATTGTTAAGGAAATTGCAGCATTATCCACTAACGGTGCAGGCTGGTCTAAGGAGTTGAATTTTGTTTCATGGAACGGACGTGCTCCTGTATATGATTTACGTGCTTGGGATCCTGAACATAAAAAGATGGGCAAAGGAATTGCGTTGACAGAAAGTGAATTAAAAGAGCTTGCCGCTGTAATTGAAGACGAGTTTAAATGATTGGTTTAGTCGATTTTCTGACGAAGCAAGAGTATATTTAAGATCATGCTTGTAGTTGCTTTTAAAAATTTGTAATATGCCATTTTCTTGAATTAAAATTATATATTATATATCTGATGAAAAAGCACATCGCCAATAAAAGCGATGTGCTTTTATGTTTATCAATATTAAAAAAAGAAAATGATTTTATTAAAGGAGGAGTCATGCTAATTAATTATTATGACGCAGGGTTTAGTAATTTAAAAAACACTGTTATTGTTACCGACCCTTGTTATCCAGAAGGCATTTGGTGTTCTAAAGTGTTGAAGGATGTTCAAGAGGGCAGGTTTAAATGCCTGCTTCGTATTTCAGATGAAGACGATTGGGGCAGGCGGGTTTCTAATCTGATTGCAATTCATGAAGACTATTTGGACTGTATAGATTTCAAAGATGGATTTCAATACGATTCAAAGCTGATATGCCAGATCCCTTATTACAATGCTATAGGCGTAGACAGTGGACAGGCAGGCATTTTTAACTATGATTATTATAAAACACATCAGCCGGATAACGATTGGAATCTGGATATCAATGGAAATAAGAGCTGGTACCGAAGAATTTGCGATATTACCGGATTAGAATCATTGGGCGGTGTTATTGACAATGCCGGAGTTGTTTCTTGCTCCGGCTATGGCGATGGTTCTTATACCTGTTCTGCGTTTTATGATGTAAAGACAGAAAAAATCGTTGGTATTCTTATTGATTTTAGGTAATTGTAAAAACGACCAAAAAATAAACCTGGGGAAATCCAGGTTTATTTTTTCAGATATTATGAGAGCCATGTTCCTTGAAGCTGTAATACCGGCCATTGCCAATAATTATATGATCCATCAGCGGTATGCCTATTAAATCCCCGGCTTTGGATAAAGCGGAGGTAAGATTTTTGTCATCTGCACTGGGATACGGATCTCCGGAAGGATGGTTGTGCGCCACCAGGATTGCTGCGGCATGTGCCACAATAGCAGGTGCATAGACTTCTCTTGGATGAACTACTGCACTGGTAAGAGAACCTTCGGAAATCTGTTGAATTTTAATAATTCTGTTCTTGGTATTAAGCAGAATAACTAGAAAACGCTCATGGGTTTCATGACGTAAGCGCCCCATAAGAACCTGTGCAGCATCAGCAGGACTGGCAATGCGGTCAGATTCCGGAATATCCGTTAATACAAGCCTTTTTCCCAGTTCCATAGAAGCAAGAAGGGCAAGAGCCTGATCTTGCGTAATCGGATAACGGTATAACAGGTCATCGACATTCTGGCAATGTGCTAACTGACGGTAAGCTCCGTAATCAGCGTCAATCGTCTCAGCTACATGCAGGGGAGAAACGTTTCTTTTTCCTTTACGCAGAATCATGGAAATGA
>JAEEGL017212135.1_pt1 | contig 19493 bp, 17 predicted proteins | sample 9134231 | NCBI WGS metagenome assembly JAEEGL01 (sample SAMN16246548, study PRJNA631951) | gut metagenome | biome: gut microbiome; feature: rumen; material: fiber-attached | host: Bos | place: Iran: Karaj | collected 2018-10
CAAGCTTTCCGTGCTTTTTAAGATACTTCATTCCGATTACAGCCATATCCATTAAACAAACCGGCTTATCTGTGCGGCCTGCATAAAGCTCAGTACGCATATCGTTGTAGCTTTCAAGAGATTTTTTAAAGAGGTCTGAATAAGGACCGTCTTGAATCTTAATCTCTTTAAGTTCTGTCAAGAAGGTGGTATGACGGCAGTGTTCAGACCAGTATGTATCGAGTACGCGGATTTCAGTTTCTGTAGGATCGCGTTTTTCACCAATAAAATAATCCTGAAGGAATTTGATGTCGGCATGATCCATAGCAAGGCCCATCTTGTTGCGGTACTCTTCAAGAGCCTTGTCATCAAATTTAATAAAGCCCTCGACAACTGGAATGTCAGCAGGGTCTTCAAGCTGCATTTTCAGGGTTTCGGGCTTTGTTTCATCAGTAAGTCGTGAATCAACAGGGTTCACAAGATAGTTCTGAATTTTTTCAACATCAGATGCAGAAAGTTTTCCTTTTAAAAGGACAATTTTTGCACAGCGAACAACAGGAGGTTCAGAATTAGTTTTTACGCCTGTAAGACCTGCACGAAGCAAAGAAATACACTGTTCAGCGCTGTCGGCACGCTGGTCGTACTGGCCAGGAAGATATTCCCAGACAATTTCTGTTTCATCCGCAGCAACATCAAGAGTTTCTGTAAAGCACAAATCACTCTGAGGCTCGCTGAAAATGCGTGTTGCGGCAATTTTAGCAACTTCATCGCTCACATTTTCAACATCATAGCGGTTGAAATAACGAACTCCAGTAACACTGGAAATTCCCAAAAAACTGTTGATTTCTGACAAATAGCGGCGGGCTTCATTTTCAAAACCAGCTCTTCTTTCTACATATAAACGATACATGGGAGCATTATAGTGAAAATCGCAATCATGGGCAAACGGTTTCCATACACTTGGCGCTTTGCGACAAGTGATAGCCGGTACGTGGCACTCGGAAGTTGGAAGTGTAATTGCGACCGGCGCAGCAAACGTTTTCCTACCACTTGATGCGCCAGCAGCAAGTGATAGCTGGTTCGAGCCATTCGGAAGTTAGAAAAACAAATTGCGACCAGCGCAGCAAACATAAATGAAAGAAAAAAAATGGTTTCCGGTCGCGAAGCATTGTCCAAAACCGCGCGATAACGCGCTACACGCTGTTTGTGGTAAAGAAACTATTAAACTTGCCGCTTTCGCGGCAGCCACAAACAGAGTGTTTTTGAACAATGCTTCGCTCCCTTGCACCATTTTTTTTCCTTGCTCAATTTTATATTTCTTCCATATAGTAAATTGACTAAAAAATCGTTTTTCATTATCATTTGAAAACTTAATTTTAAAGAAAAATTTTTTGGAGATATAAAATGGGTACTCTTGGTGTTGTACTTTTGGTTGCATTTGTAATTGTTTGTTTTCTTTTGGTTCTCTTGGTTTCTATTCAGGATGACGGAGAAAACGGAATGGGCGGTCTTTTGGGTGGACGCGGAACAGCCGCTTTTGGAGCTCACTCAGCATCAATCCTTACAAAAACAACATTCGTATTTGTAGTTTTATTCTTTGGCCTTTCTTTGGGTCTTGCTTTGATCAACAAAAAGCCAGCAGTTGCTAAAGACCTTGTTGAACCAACAGCAGTAGAAGCTACTTCAGAAGAATCAACATCTGCTGAATGGTGGAAATCAGAAGCTGCTTCAGAAGAAACAACTTTGAGCGAAGCTGAGTAATCTGAACTAAAAAAGAATTCAACTTTTAATTTGAAAATTCAATTTTCGGGTTTATAATTAATGAGTAAACACTTACGTGTTTACTCATTTTTTTTTGAGGAAGTAGAATTTGCTTACAGATTACATTACCCCCTCTGATATAAAACTGAACCTTGAAAGCACGGAAAAAGAGGAAGCCTTTGCAGAACTTACAGAAGTTATTGTAAAACGCAATCCAGAACTTAACCGCAACGAATATCTTTCCGCACTAATTCAACGAGAGAACAAATGTTCTACAGCCGTTTTTCCGATGGTTGCAGTACCTCACACTGTATGTAAAAGCATAAAAGAAACACGGCTTGCCATTGGCATAAGCAAAACTGGCATTGAGTTTGAGCCGGTAGACACCTCAGATAAAGTAAATCCAGTTGTAAACATCATCTTTCAGCTTGCCTTTGAGCAGGAAAACACAGACAGTCATCTTACAATCTTAAGGGACATTCTATATCTGGTAAGCAAGCCTGATTTTTTTGAACAAATCTTAAAATTTAATACTCAACAGGAAGTTTATGATTTTCTGGTAAGTCTTGAATACTAGCGAGGTTTTTGTATGGCAGAAAATAATGACGAACTAAAAATGATTAATCATCTTCTGGATGTGGAAAAAGACGCAAATCTTTTAATTTCACAGGCAATGGAAGAAGCTAATAAAAAAATTGAAGCTGCCCGCGCAAAATACAACGAAGAGTATAAAACTCAGGTTGATAAAATCATCAACGAACTTAAGACTAAATACGAAAACTCTATTAACGAAGTTTCAAACAAACATCAAAAACAGATTGAAGATTATCAGTCTTATCTGGAATCAAAAAAACAGAATTATGATGCATTTTCTAAGGCTCTTGATAAGCTGATTTTGAAGGCATAAAAAGGTTATTTTATGGATAAGTCTGCGGCATATTCTTACATTTATGCAAAAGCCAGCGGTCTCCTGGGGAAATCCTTTGTAGCAGAAAGGGCGTCTTTATTATTTAACGTAAAGTCTCTTTCGGAACTATGGACTTTAATTTTTAATACTCAGCCTCCAATGCTTCCAGAAGTGCTGCTTGCAAGACAGATAGAAACAGATGCTTTTAAGAGACTTATAAGTCAGTACGTATATTTTCTAAATCAGTTTGAAAAGCCGTCTGAAATTTTAAAGCTGCCGCTGCGTATTTTTGATTCAGAAAACTTAAAAGCGGTAGGTGCAGCACTTTGCATGGGAGAGAAGGAATGTCCGCCTCTGGAAGACATTGGCGAATTCTCTCAATTTAATTTTAAGGCATGGCCTGATATTGCAAAAATTACAGAAGGCACTAGCTTTAGCTGGTACAACACAGTTCAGCAGATTAGCGAGCAGCAGAAAAACGAATATAAAATTGACATTCAGAGTGTAAAAAATTTCTGGAAAGCAATTCACACTTTGAACGGCGAAGATTTTGAAATTATAAAAAGACTTTTCTGTACGGAATATATTCTTAAAAATCTGGTATGGGCGCTTCGCCTGAAAATCAACTATCAGATGAGTAAAGAAAAAATCATAGAAAATCTGATTTACGTTACCGAAGGCCCTACAAAAGATGATCCTATTGCAGGTCCTGTCTTTGCAATTTTAGACAAAGACCTTGATGCATGGGAACAGTGGCAGGACTGGCGTTATGCTAATCTGTTAAATCCTCATACACCAGGAGAAATCTGGAGCGTAGATCCCAGATATATAGAAGAAAACGGAAGAATCAAGTTTACCAGAATGGCACTTCTTGCCTTCCACCAAAAGCCAATGTCGGTTTCATCATTAATCGGCTGGTTTAAAGTTAAATCATTTGAACTTAGTTGCATAAGAACAGCAGTAGAAAGCCTGCGTCTGGGAATCAGCAGACAGGATGCTATGAATACTGTTGGCATTATAGAGAGGTAGGTATGGCAAAAACAGCAGCTATGAGCCTTATTGAATTAATGGTTCTAAAACAGGATGTTTACACTGTTCTTGAATATATAGGAAAAAAAGGTTCCTTTCAGTTTCAGGGCAAAAAACTTTCGGCAGTAAAAACTGAAGAATCAGATAAAGCAGTCCTTGATTTTGATGTTCAATATTACAGTGAAATTAAAAAAGCCTGTGCCGTTTTAAATTTTACAGATTTTCCTACAGACCTTTCTGATTACAATGCCCCGGGAGAAAGCGACCGCGAAGAAGCAAATAAATTCATTCTTGCCTTTAATGATTTGCAAAAGCGTCTTACAGATGGGCAGGAGGCATTAGAAAAAGCAACAGAAGCCTACAAAGAGGCCATGGCATTTTCTAATCTGCGGGTTTCTTATTCAGAACTGGAACACCTTTCTTTTATCAGTTTGAAGTTAGGAAAAATTCCTGCAGAAAATTATGATGATTTAAGAGATTCTCTTTTGAATAATGCAGTCTTAGTTCCGCTTGGCGACGATAAATCACGAATTATGGTTGCATCTTCTAAAAAAGGCCGATTTGCTGCCGACTCAATCTTAAAAGAATATGGATTTGTTCCACTTGAAATCCCTACAGATTTTAAGGGCGTGCCAGAAGATATGCTTGCAGGTCTTCGCAAAACAAAAGAAGAAGCCGAAGAACAAATGAAGCAGCTGGAAAAACAAAAGCAGAATTTTATTGATACCCACAAAGTTATTATCAAACGACTTTTGGGAAACTTTGCAATTGGAAAACAGATTTCTGCAGTAGAAAGCACCTTGCAGTCAACAGAACTTGTTTACAGAATTACAGGCTGGGTTCCAGAAGCAGAATTTAAAGTTTACATGCACGATCTGGACGAACTTACAGAAAGCAGAATTGCAATCAGAAAATACAATCCGCTGGAAGTTCCTTCAGTCATCAGCGGAAAAGAGCAGGTTCCTGTAAAACTTGAACACGGACGTTTTGTAAAAAGCTTTGAACGCATGATTTTTAGTTATGGCTCTCCGCTTTACGGAACAATTGACCCTACACCATTTGTTGCAGTGTTCTTTACAATTTTGTTCGGAATTATGTTCGGTGACTGCGGACAGGGTTTAGTGTTCCTTATTGCAGGTATTTTGATGGCATTAAATGTTATAAAAGTTGGCGGCTGGAACAAGTTTGCCCCGATTTTTATGGCAATTGGTATTACAAGTACAATAATGGGCCTTCTTACAGGCGAGTTCTTTTCTGATGAGACGCTTTTAGAGCCGTTTGCAATGTGGGTAACAGGCCTTTTTGGCAAACCTCACGCACCAATCATAAAGATGATGCCTTCCAGCGACCCTTCAAGCATTGTTGCAATGTTCAGCGTATTTGGAGTAGCAGTTGCAATCGGTTTTGTAATCAACACAATCGGTCTGATTATTAATATTGTAAATAACATAATTCTTAAGCGCTATGACGAAGCTTTATTCGGCAAGAACGGACTTGCGGGTGCAACCTTCTTCTGGTACGTGGTAGTTATGATTGTAAGAATCGCTGCCTTCCACCACGCAATTGCGGCCTACGACTGGATTATCATAGGCATTACACTGTTCTTTGCAGCTTTTGCTTCACCATTTGAACGTGCAATGCGCCACGAAACTCCTCTTTTGGAAAACGGATTTGGAACATACATTATCAGCGGTGTTGTAGAATTAATAGAAGTAATTTCGGGCTATCTTTCAAATACCGTAAGCTTTGTTCGTGTTGGTGCTTTTGCACTTTCTCACGCTGTTCTGGACTTTTTGATTTTGACTTTGACAGAGCTTTGCGGCGGTGCAGGTGGACTTGCAATTTTAATTGCAGGAAACGCCATCATAATAGTTTTGGAAGGAATGATTGTTGCAATTCAGGTTATCCGATTGCAGTATTATGAATTCTTTTCAAAGTTCTTCCACGAAACTGGACGTGAATTCCAGCCGTTTATTTTTACTTGTGAATAAGATTTCCGCACAAATTACGGGAATGACAAAATATATTAGGAGCGTTGTATGAAAAAAAAGATTTTTGCATTTATGGCCGTTCTTGCCTGTGTAAGCGCAGCAATCTTTGCAGAAGAAGCAGGAGAACCTGCAGCTGAAGCAGCTGGATTTCTTGCAGGAGGAATTAAGTATATTGCAGCAGCAGTTGCAGTAGGACTTGCCTGCATTGCCGGCGGTATGGCAGTAGGAAAAATCGGTTCGGCAGCTATGGGCGCAATGAGCGAAAATCCTGAGCTTTCGGGAAAGGCACTTCCTTTTGTAGGTCTTGCAGAAGGTATTTGTCTTTGGGGAATGCTTGTTGCAGTTCTTATCCTGATTCTGTAGAAAGTTTCGTAAATGAAATTTTACATAATTGGCGAGCGCGAACTTGTTCTTGCCTTCAAACTGACTGGTGTTGATGGAACAATTGCTGAAAACCGTAACGAAGTTCTGGATGCCTTTAACCGCATTACAGGAAGAGGCGGCACAGCAGCTGTTCCAAGCGGAGAAATTCCAAAGGTTCTTATTTTAACAGAACTTGCCGCCAGTCAGATTGAAGAAGAAGAACTTGCCTGGCAAAAAACAGGAAAATTTCCTCTTATTGTTGAAATTCCGGGACTTAATGGTCACGTGAAAGGTAAAAAACTCCTTAGCGATGCAATCAAACAGGCTGTTGGAGTAGAAATTTAGGATTTTACGATGGAAGAATTAAGATCTACAGAGATTCTGGACAGAGAAATTCAGGCCGACGCACGTAAAAAGGCCGAAAACATCCTCAAAAAAGCAGAAAAGTCCTGCGAAGATATTTTAAACTCTGTTGAAAAAACTATACTGGAAGCTAAAAAAGCAAAGGAAGATTTTTACAATAAAAAGCTTGATTCCTTCACAAAAAATCAGGATTCTTCAATTCCGCTGGAAAAACAACGTATAGAAGTATCTTTTGTTCAGAAATCAATCATTCAAAATATAAATAAATATCTGGAAGCTCTGGGCGAAGAAAAACGCATGGAACTGATTATCAATCAGCTGGAAAACAAAAAATCAGCGTTCGACAATAAAAAAATGAACGCCTGGGTTTACGGCTTTAATCTTTCAAAAATGAAGAAAAAACTTACAGGTGCGCTTGGAAAAAATCTTATAAGCTGCGAAGCAACTGAATTCGGACGCATTTCTGTAGAAGATGAAAATATAGAAAAAAAAGAAGGCGTAATTCTTGAAAGCGACGATAAAAGCTGCCGCGTAAGACTTACTTTAAGTGAGATAATCGACGGCCTTTTTGAAAATCACCGCAAGGAACTTTGTGATGTGCTTTTTGGTGAAGGAGGTCTTGCATGATTGAAGGAAAAATTACCAGAGTTTCAGGACCTATTGTTTATGCAGAAGGCTTAGACGGCTGCGGTCTTTACGATGTAGTTGACGTTGGAGAAAAACGATTAATCGGCGAAATTATCCGCCAGAATAAAGGCAACGCGACCATTCAGGTTTACGAAGAAGATACTGGTCTGCACCTTGGAGAAAAGGTTGTCTGTACAGAGCGCCCTCTTTCTTTGCGACTGGGACCAGGACTTGTTGGAAACATTTACGATGGTATTCAGCGCCCTCTAAAAGATATGTACGATGCATCAGGTGCATTTTTGCTTCCTGGTGAACGAACAGAGCCGCTGGACATAAAACAAGTACGGCATTTTGACGCGACAGAAGGCGTAGAAAAAGGAACTGCCATAAAACCAGGATTTGTCCTGGGCACCGTAAAGGAAACTGACTCAATTACGCAAAAAATTATGGTTCCGGCAGACATTCGCGGACGAAGCCTTAAAACTTTTAAGGGCAGCGGCGACTACACCGTAGATGATGTAATTGCCACCACAGAGTTTGACGAAGAAATCCAGCTTGCTCATTACTGGGCAGTACGAAAACCTCGCCCGTACACACAAAAACTTGGTGTAAGCGAACCGCTGATTACAGGTCAGCGCGTAATTGATGTTTTCTTCCCGCTTAGTAAGGGAGGCACTGCAGCAATTCCTGGCGGCTTTGGTACAGGAAAAACCATGACTCAGCACGCCATTGCAAAATGGTGCGACGCAGACCTTATTGTTTACATTGGCTGCGGTGAGCGCGGTAACGAAATGACAGAAGTTCTTTCGGAATTCCCTGAACTTATTGACCCTCGCACTGGACGCTCAATTATGGAGCGCACAATTTTGATTGCAAATACTTCTAACATGCCTGTTGCAGCGCGCGAAGTTTCTCTTTATTCGGGAATTACCCTTGCAGAATACTTCCGCGACATGGGAATGCACGTTGCAATTATGGCAGACTCTACCAGCCGCTGGGCCGAAGCCTTACGCGAACTTTCGGGCCGTATGGAAGAAATGCCTGCAGAAGAAGGTTTCCCGGCTTACTTACCTACACGCCTTGCTTCATTCTACGAACGAGCTGGCCGAGTCATCAGTCTTGAAGGTCAGGAAGGAAGTGTTTCAATTATTGGAGCTGTTTCGCCACCAGGAGGAGACTTTTCTGAACCAGTTACACAGCACACAAAACGCTTTATCCGCTGTTTCTGGGCGCTCGACCGCGAACTTGCAAATGCCCGCCACTACCCTGCTATTGGCTGGATTGATTCTTATTCTGAATATGCAGACGAAGTAAAAGACTGGTGGGAAATCAATAATCCGCTTTGGGGCACTTTGCGACTGGAAGCAATCAATCTGCTAAAGACAGAAAACCGCCTGCAGCAAATTGTACGCCTTATTGGCCCTGACGCTCTTCCAGACAGCGAGCGTCTTATTCTGAAAGTTGCAGACATGATTAAAAATGGATTTTTGCAGCAGAATGCCTACGACGACATAGACAAATACTGTTCTACAGAAAAGCAGATTGCGATTCTGGAACTGATTATGGATTATTTTAAGCTGGCACTTAGCTGTGTAAAAGCAGGTGCACCGCTTATTAAGGTTTCTTCGCTTCCAGTTTGTGATGAAATTGTCCGAATCAAGATGGTTTATTCAAATGACGAAATGGATAAAATCGAAAAGGTTCGAGACAATCTTCATGCACAGATGGGCGAAGTTGAACGCACATATTCGGTAAGAACAGCCGCAGTGTAAGGTGGAATTATGAAGAGTATTGAATATAGAGGCGTAACTTCGGTAGACGGACCGATTATCGTTCTAAAACGCACAGAAAATGTTTTTTACAACGAAACAGTCTGCGTCCGAGACCGAAAAGGCGAAAAACGAATCGGAAAAATTGTAGATATAAATGATGAAGCCGTTGTTGTTCAGATTTTCGGAAGCACAACTGGACTTGATCTGGAAGAAACATCATTTGAATTTCTGGAAGAACCGCTTGAACTTCGCGTTGGAGACGGACTTTTAGGCCGAGTTTTTAACGGACTTGGAGAACCGATTGACGGATACCCTGCAATCATTTCTGACAAAAAGATGAATGTAAACGGCTACCCGATTAATCCTTATGCCAGAATCTATCCGCGAGACTTTATTCAGACTGGAATTTCTGCAATTGACGGAATGAACAGCCTTGTTCGAGGTCAAAAACTTCCAATTTTTAGTGGAAACGGACTTCCACACAACAAACTTGCGGCACAAATTATCCGACAGGCAAAGCTGCGAAACAGTGATGAAAAATTCGTAATGGTTTTTGCGGGCATGGGTATTAAATATGACGTTGCAAAATTCTTCGTAGACACTTTTGAAGAGTCCGGCGTTTTGAGTAACGTAGTAATGTTCCAGAGCCTTGCAGATGCGCCTTCTATCGAGCGAATTATTACTCCGCGCTGTGCGCTTACGGCCGCAGAATATCTTGCTTTTGAAAAAGGCATGCACGTACTTGTCGTTATGACAGATATGACAAACTACTGCGAGGCCCTGCGAGAAATTTCTACAACCCGCGGAGAAGTTCCAGGACGTAAAGGCTACCCGGGTTACCTTTATTCCGACCTTGCAGAACTTTACGAGCGCGCAGGAAAAATCAAAGGCAGCGAAGGTTCAATCACTCAGATTCCAATCCTTACAATGCCAAACGACGATATTTCGCACCCGATTCCAGACCTTACGGGCTACATCACAGAAGGCCAGATTGTACTTGACCGCGAAATGAGCCAGAAAGGACTCTACCCGCCTGTAAGCGGACTTCCAAGCCTTTCGCGCCTTATGAAAGACGGTATTGGCCCGGATATGACCCGCGAAGATCACGCAAATGTTTCGAGCCAGCTTTTTGCTTCGTATTCAAAAGTAAAATCAATCAGAAACCTTGCAGCAATTATTGGAGAAGAAGAGCTTAGCCCGCTGGATAAACAGTATCTTAAATTTGGCGATAAGCTGGAAAAGGAGTTTTTCGGGCAGGATGAATTTGAAGACCGTACAATCGAACAGACTCTGGATCTTGGCTGGAAACTTCTTTCAGAATTACCACGCGAAGAGCTTACAAGAATCAAACCTGAATTTATAGAAAAATATATGGGAGCCGAATGAAACTAAACATTGCACCAACAAAATCTAATTTACTCGCAATGAAAGAGCAGCTGGCAGTTTCTACCAACGGTTATGAACTTCTGGAAGAAAAAAGAGAAATCTTAGTGCGCGAACTTATGCACATGGTTGAGCAGGTAAAACTTCTGGAAAAAGACATAGAAAAAGTAACCGAAAAGGCCTACCCTGCCCTAAAACGCATGCTCATGCTGGACGGTTCCGATCAGGTAGAGCGAATTTCGCACGCAGTTCACTATGATTTTGAAATGACAGAAAAAAAAGTAAACGTTGGCGGTATGACCTTTTCTTCAATTGATGTTGCACTGCCGCAAAAGGAACTTTTTTATTCCTTTAACGGAACTTTTGCAAATACAGATGCCGTTATCAACGAATTTTTTGAACTGCTTTCACTTTTAACACAGATGGCTTCTATCAGAACAATTGTCTGGCGTCTTGCAGAAGAAGTCCGCAAAACCCAAAGACGTGTAAATGCACTTGATAAAATGATTATTCCACAGACTAAAGAAACAAAGGCTTATATAGAAAGTGTTTTGGAAGAGCGAGAGCGCGATAATACATTTGTGCTCAAAGCCCTTAAAAAACGAAAGTAGAAGGAAAAAATATGGCGAAAAGTTTTTTTAAGAAAATTGTAGTTGCTATTAATGGTAAGCAAAGTTCTATTCAGACTGCTATGTATGCAATTATGATGGCAAAATCTTACAACCTTGAACTGCGTTTTGTTTTTGTTATTGATACTGCCACCATAAAGTTTCTTTCTATTAATAAACTGATTATTTCTGATGATCTGGAAGAACGCCTGGAAGCAGACGGTAAGCGCTACCTTGAATATGTAGAAATGCTTTCTGTAAGTAAAGGTGTAAAGTGCGAAAAAGACTTACGCAAAGGCGGAGTTTTTTCTGAAGTCTTAAAGTCAGCACAGGACTTTGGTGCAGATTTAATTCTGCTTGGCGGAAACTTACGCGAAGTAAATAAAACAGGCATTAAACACAGTTCGCTTTCTACCGCAGAAACAGGAATTCTTTCTAATGCAACCTGCCCCGTAATGATTGTTCAAAAACCTAATATTGAAGCAGAGTTCAAAATCTTTTAGAATGACGGCGTGACAGACTATTATAAAACACTTGGTGTCCGCCAGAACGCTACACTTAGCGAAATCAAGCGAGCCTATCGCGAAAAAGCAAAACTTCTCCATCCAGACCTTACCGGTGATGTAAGCCGCCGTGATGAATTTGAAAAGGTTGTAACAGCATATCGCGTACTTTCAGATGCACGCCAGCGCACAATTTTTGACGAATCTTTTTTTATGCGCTTTGGCAGAAATTACCAGCACAGAGATACTTTTGATTATTATACCTGGCTTAGCGAACGACAGGACGAAGAAAGCCGTTCTAAACTGATTTTTTACACTCTTATGCACCAGAAAGAAGATGAAGCCGTTGCAGAGTTCAAACGCATGCAGATGAATCATGTGGATTTTTCTCTTAAAAAATGGTTCAGCCGCGAAGATTTTATGGACTATGGCTATATTCTTGCAGAAGAACTTGTAATCCGCGCAGAATATTACGATGCATTTTTGCTTTTGGAACAGATAATTAAAATGGAATACTCTTTTAATTATTTTAAGATTTTCTTTCCAGAAGTTATGGATTTTACTTATGCCATTCTTAAAAACAATATTGATGGCGTTATAAATGATGAGCTTGCGCTGGACGTTTATGAACGCGCCCTGGATTTAGGCTTTGGAAAAACAGCCGACCGTTTCTTTCTTCAGAAAATGGCAGAAGAATATCTGCGTATAGGTGATGAAGTAACGGCCGAAATCTGTTTTAATGCGAGCAAGGCGTAATCTAAACACCAACTTCCGAAGGCCACGAACCTTGCTTTAACTTGCGCAAGCGCAAGTTGTTGGATTTCCTCTATGCCATTTTTTTCAAAACACTCTGACCATTGTAGTCCAGATCGGTAAGAACTTCGGTGTGATCTTCAAAAACGGCAACAGTGTGCTCTTCGTGGCAGGAAACACTTCCGTCTGCTGTAAGAACAGTCCATCCGTCTTTTGCAGTTTCTACATCGGCAGTTCCCATATTAATCATAGGCTCAAGAGCAAGTACCATTCCAGGAACAATACGAGGGTTTGCACCGCGGCTTGGACAGTTTGGAACACTTGGATCTTCGTGAACATCAATTCCAACCCCGTGACCGCAGTAATCGTAAACTACACCGTAACCATGTGAACTTGCAATATTGAAAACAGCATTTGAAATATCGCTGATTCTGTTACCAACAACACAAGCTTTAATTGCAGCATCAAGACATTCAGCTGTTACTTTTTGAAGTTTACGAACTTCTGGATTTGCGTTTCCAATCACAAGAGAATGAGTTGTATCGCTTATAAAGCCGTTCAGATCAATTCCAACATCAAGGCTTACAAGATCACCGTCCTGAACAATGCGTTTTTTAGAAGGAATTCCATGAATAACTTCTTCATTAATACTAATGCACACAGCACCAGGAAAGTCTTCGCGGTACCATGCAGGTTTTCCGCCGTGGCCGATAATATAATTCTTAAAAAGATTATCGATATCTTTTGTGCTCATTCCGGCGTGAATTTTTGGAATCAGTTCGTTGAACATATCTGCTGTAAGGTGGCATGCCTTTCTGATTCCGTTAATCTGTTCTTCGTTCTTAATATAAATCATGATTTTTGCCTCGTTTGTTATCTTACCATAACACACAATTTTTTGTAACCAATTTCTAAAATTCATATTATATTTATAGTAAATAACTCAGCGAGGTAAAAAAATGAATAGATATGTAAAACGATTCGTATCAGCGGGAGCTATGGCGATTTTTGCAGCGTCACTTTTTGCGGCTCCTGCCAAAACTGCTGCACAGGCACAGGCCTTAAGTGTAGTAGAAGCCTTTCAGACAACCTTCCGTTCTATAAGCGACTCTCTTTTGCCGTCAGTTGTAGAAGTTGATGTAACAGAAAAAAAGACTTACATAGATCCTTTCCAGGGATTTACAAGTCCATTTGAATTCTTTTTTGGACGTCCTGAACCAGAAAGCGACAAAAAGGATAACAAAGACAATAAGGACAACAAAAAGCGTGAACGCGAATATGAACAGAAAGGCCTTGGCTCAGGTGTAATTGTTCGCCGCACAGGAAACACACTTTATGTTCTTACAAATAACCACGTTGCAGGTGCTGCTACAAAAATCAACATCAAATTGAACGACGGACGCTCTTTTGATGCAAAACTTGTTGGTGCTGATGAACGCATTGACGTAGCTCTTGTTTCTTTTGAATCAGATGATAAATCAATTCCAGTTGCAGCTCTTGGTGATTCAAACAACGTAATGCCTGGCGATATTTGTATGGCATTTGGTGCACCTCTTGGATACGCACAGTCTGTAACACAGGGTATTGTAAGTGCAACAGGCCGTTCAGAAGCACACATGTCCAGCATCAGCGACTATATTCAGACAGATGCAGCTATCAACCAGGGTAACTCTGGTGGTCCTCTTGTAAACATTTATGGAGAAGTAATCGGAATCAACACATGGATTGCTTCTCAGTCAGGCGGTTCACAGGGATTAGGCTTTGCAATTCCAATCAACAACATCAAAAATTCTATTGATGCCTTTATTAAGGACGGAAAAATTACTTACGGCTGGGTTGGTGTAAGTCTTCTTGAACTTACAGACGAATACAAAAAACAGCTTGGGGTAGAAGGCATTGAAGGTGCCTTTGCCGCAGAAGTTTATTCTAACGCTCCTGCATTCAAGGGTGGCCTTAAACCTGGTGACTACATTGTTGAATTGAACGGAAAACCTGTTAAGACTGTAAATCAGCTTGTACGTGAGGTAGGAAGCCTTCAGACAGGAAGTACAGCAACCTTTACTGTAATCCGCGGCGGAAAGCGTCTTCCTATGATTAATGTAAAGGTAGAAGAGCGTCTTAAGGATGTTTCTAACCTTAACAACAAGCTCTGGCCAGGATTTATTGCAGCTCCTCTTACAGACGACATTAAAGAAGACCTTAAGATTGATGATAAGAAGCTTAAGGGTGTTGTAGTAACTGCAGTCCAGGAAAAATCTCCGGCAGCAGCTCTCAGACTTCAGAATGGTGATGTTATTACTGCTGTAAACGGAAAAGCCGTAAAAGATGTTTCTGAGTTCTATGCAGAACTTGCAAATGCCCAGAAATCTGTAAACTTTGACGTTTACTCTAACGGCGGAACTATTACTACAGGTACTTATAAATTCTAAACGGAAATGCTCTCGCGGGGAACCTTAATTTGCTCCGCCGAGAAATGCAGGAACGCGGTAACGAAAAAGCTAATCTTATTCGTTACCGCGTTTTTTTTATGGGTAGCGTTCTGATAGCGTTTCTATGCTCCGCAAATCAAGCCCCCCCCGCTACGCATTTCCGCTTCGAACATAAAAAAAGCACCTCCGTAGTGGAAGTGCCTTTCATATCTACATAATTTCTAAACTAAAGTACACAGATAGGAACAAATGTTTCTGCCTTCAAAGAAGCTCCACCAATCAAACCACCGTCGATATCCGGCTGAGCAAGAAGCTCTGGAGCGTTAGAAGCTTTCATAGATCCACCGTACTGGATGATTACTTCGTCAGCAACCTTCTGGTTGTAAAGTTTTGCGATATAACCGCGGATGAACTTGTGGATAGCCTGAGCGTCAGCTGGAGTAGCAGTTTTACCTGTACCAATAGCCCAAACTGGTTCATAAGCGATTGTTACATTCTTCATCTGTTCTTCTGTAACACCTGCAAGACCTGCAGAAAGCTGGAATGCACAAACCTGTTCAGCTTCGCCAGCTTCGCGTTCGCTCAAAAGTTCACCAATACAAAGATCAACTTCAAGACCATCTTTCAAAGCCTTGCGAACCTTTTTGTTGATAAGTTCATCAGATTCACCGATTTCGTGGCGGCGTTCTGAGTGACCAAGAATTACACACTGGCATCCGATGTCTTTAAGCATAGTTGTAGAAACTTCACCTGTGTGAGCTCCGTTATCTGTTGCGGCACAGTCCTGTGCTGCCAAAATGATGTTGCTTCCCTTAACAACCTGAGCAACTGCATCAAGGTAAACAAAAGGAACACCAATCATAAATTTGTTAGTTTTTCCTTTAAGCTGCTCAACGAGGTCTTTTGCCAAAGCAACAGCTTCTGCTTTAGAAGTGTTCATCTTCCAGTTTCCAGCAATGTAATGTGTACGTGCCATATTTCTATAATCTCCTATCGCGCGGTCGTCCAGACGCCCCGCAAAAATTTTCTGCTTCAATAATAATACATCGCGGAATAAAAAGAAAGACCGCGGCAAAGGAGGGAAACCGCGGTCTTAAAAAGGAAAAATAAAAAAAGGTTTAGTAAATGAAAAATCAATTGTTGGTTTTCATATATATAACCAAGTCTGTAAGAAATAGTTACAGCGTGTTATAATATTTTTATGGCAAAAAAAGTAGCTTTTGCGCCGGAAAAATTAGGCGATTTTTTTAAGTCTGAGCTTGCAAAAAAAGACAGCGTATTTGTATTTCCGACTGATGTTGTAAAAAACTCATGGATTGACTGGTGTGTTACCCATCCAGAAGAAAGCGGAACTGATGCCCTTCCCCTTGAACGTTTTATGGCCTGGGATAAGTTTAAAGGCGAAGCTGTTCGCGCAAAGGAAGAAGGAAAAGCCAGCATTCCTTCAATTTTAAGAAAATTTTTTGTACGTTCACTGATAGCAGAAAACGCTGCCAGCCCGGACCAGGCGCCGATTTTCAAAAAAATCATAAATCCCGATTACCGACGGGAAGCAGGCTCCTTTACAGACTGGATTGCAAAAATGCTTCCGAGCCTGAAACTCTGGAAGGATAAAATCACAAAAGCAGAGGCAAGCGGCTACAAGCTGGATGAGGAAGACAAGGATTTCATGACGCTTTACGAACGTTATTCTGAATTTCTTGAAAACCACGACCTTTTTGAGCCAAGCTGGATTGAACCCGATTTTTCTTCCAACGGCAAAAACTACATAATCTTTTATCCTGAAATTCTTGAAGACTATGCCGATTACATCAATATTTTTGAAAAATGCCCCGAAATCACAATTATAAATCTGCCGGAGCTTGCACCTGAAGCTTTCTCAAACGAAGAAAATCAGATTTTATGCAATAAATATTCAGATTCCAGAAAGGAACTTCGCCGCACAATTCTTGAAATCAGAAAACTTGCAGAAGAAGTCAGCTGGAATGAAATCACATTGAACGTACCGGATTTAGAAACTTACCGGCCCTACCTGGAACGGGAACTTACAAAATACTGCGTGCCTTTTGTAATCCGCGCAGGCTATCCGCTTATCAAAAATACGGCCGGTCAGGTCTTTGCAGAAATCCAGAAGTGCTATGATTCAGACTTTTCTTACGATTCTGTCCGCGCCCTGATTCTGGACGAATATATTCCCTGGAAGGAAGATTTTTCTGAAGTACGCCAGAATCTTATCCGGGCCGGAAATGAACTCCGCTGTATCTGTGGTTTTGATGAAAAAACGGCAGAGGGAATAAAGCATTTTGACAGCTGGGAAAGCGCCCTCACCCTCACAAGTAACGAAAACGCCCGCGAGCTTGATTTTTACCGCAGTCTCAAGGCCGACATCAGCGCAATCTGCAAGGCAGGAAGCTTTTCTGCAGTACACGCAGCCTGGATTATCTTCCGCGATAAGTATCTGTCGCTGGGAGAGTTTTCTGAAAATGCAAACGCCATCATAGGCCGCTGCATCACAGAACTGAACAAGCTGATTGAAATTGAAGAGTCCTTCTGTACCGGAGAAAACGCTGCCCTAAAAATCACAAACCATTTTGATTTTTTTATCAGCGAACTTAACGGAAAAACATACACACCTCAGGATAAAAAAACAGGTCTGCAGGTTTATCCTTATAAACTGACAGCCGGCGCCGCCTTTAATCACCAGTTTATAATTGATTCAAACCAGAACAATCTTGAAATTCAGTATCACAGACTTGGCTTTTTAAATGCAGAAAAACGCCGGGCACTGGGACTTGAAGATGATGATAAAAAATTTAACGCTTCCCGCTCTTTTATCCGCCTTTACAATGCCTCAAATGATGACAAGACTATTTATTTTTCTTTTGCAGAAGAATCTTTTGCGGGCTATGCAATCTGTCACAATGCTTTGAAAGAAGTAAAAGCCGCAAACGAAGAGCTTGATGACAAAGATTTTATCCTTTCAGAAAAAGCTTACATGCTTGGAAGAAGTCAGGCCGGGGAAAATCCGCCTCTTAAACTTTCTGCTGCCCAGAAAAAGCAGATAAACTGGTGGCAGTTTTTTAATTCGCCGGAAGAAGATGCTCAGGATTATCAGCCAGGAGAAATCATCAAAGAAAAAATCCACGAAGTTCTGATTGAAAACCGCGAAAAACATTTTGCAGAAAAAGACGGAAAAATCGTTATCACCCAGTCTGATATGAAAGATTTTTTCCCCTGCCACCGCAAATGGCTTTTTTCAAAGGTAATCAAATTAAAGGAAGATTCGCTCGACACAGATTTAATTGGTCCTTTTGACATGGGAACCATCAATCATAAAATCCTTGAACTCTTTATGAAAGATTATCTGAAATCCCAGGAGCCGCTTCCGACAGCTACAGACGGCACTTTTGAAAACGAAGAGCAAATCAGAGCCCTCATAACAGAGTATTCTCAAAAGGCAATCAGCTGGTCTTCTGAAGCCTATTCAAAAAGCCCTCTCACTCAGAAAATGCTGACTTCCCAGCTGGAAGGAATTGCAAATCACATAATGGATTTTCTTCACGCATTTTTGCAGGCAAATCTGCCGCCGGCAAGCATAAATACGAAATCAAAAACTCAAGGGTATGGAGGCTGCCTTGTAAAAGGCGTAGAACTAAATCTTTCTGCTCAAAACCCGGATGCAGATTACAATTATTTTGGTACACTTGATTTACTTCTGACTTCCGCAACACAAAATACTGACGCTACCGGCTGGACCATAATCGATTATAAAAATACAGCTATTCCAAACGCCAAAAGCATTGTCCTTGATGATGATGGAAAACTGGGTAATTTTCAGATGCCTATGTACATCTCCCTTATTCAAAAAAATAAAAGCAGCAGCGAAATTGACCTTGCGCGTTTTTATTCCATTAAAGACGCATCTACTTCAGCCGCAATCGACCGCTTCACAAAAGAAAAGGAAGAAAAAGATTTTGAGCCGGTTATGGACGCCTTCAAAGATTATTCCAAAAATTTTGCAGAAGACGTCAACAAGGGGAAACTTAATCCTGATTCCAGCCAGGTTGATATTTACAAAGACTGTATAAGCTGCAGCTTCAAGTCCGTCTGCCGTTACAACTACGAAGTTTCAAAACGCAGCATGAAGAAATCTGCAGACAAGACAGAGGAGACAGAATAATGAGCGCAAATTACGATTACCTTGATTTACTTGAAAAGATAAATAAAAAACTCGACCCGAAACAGAGGGCCGTCTGCTGCCGTACAGATAATACGATTGTTGCAGCTGGTGCAGGTTCGGGAAAAACTCAGGTTCTGGCAACCCGCTTTGCCTGGCTTGTAATGAGCTGCAATATTCCGGCTTCAAAAATCCTGACCCTTACCTTTACAAAAAAAGCCTCAGGCGAAATGTACAGACGTATTTACGAAACTCTGTCATTTTTTGTAGCCCAGGAAGAAACTCCCGCAGAAGAAAAAAAACGGGCCGCCGCTGCCCTGGAAGATTTTTCCAACGTTCATATTCAGACTCTGGACTCTTACTGTAAGCGAATTGTTGAGCAGGCTGCCACCCGCTACGGAATTACTCCGGACTTTTCTGTAGGTTCTTCTGATTCGGAAAGCGACATTAAAAATCAGGCACTGCCCTTTGTTTTTACAAACCGCAATTCTTCAGCAGTTTCAGATTTTGCGACTATAGGAAATTTTCAAAACTTTGCAGACGGCATTCTTTCAAATACAATCATAAGATACTCTTCCCTTGCCGCTTCTCCGTCATATTTTTGTGATAAGCTTGAAACGCAGAAAAAAGAACTTGTCCGCGCCTGGAATTATCTGATTTTTGGAAATGCCGCCGGAAAATCCAGTCTTCAGGGAGACTGCTCTCCACTATTAAAAGAAGATTTATCAGAAAAACTGAAGGAGGCACCGCTGGCAAACTGCCTTCGAAATGCCTTTGACCTTTTTAGAAACGAATTCAACAACACAAAGGGAAAAACCGGCACTCCATATTATTCAAACTGCGAAAAA
>JAEEGL010168751.1_pt1 | contig 19492 bp, 17 predicted proteins | sample 9134231 | NCBI WGS metagenome assembly JAEEGL01 (sample SAMN16246548, study PRJNA631951) | gut metagenome | biome: gut microbiome; feature: rumen; material: fiber-attached | host: Bos | place: Iran: Karaj | collected 2018-10
CATGCCGATGATGAGGAACGTATCTACTGTCAGCGCGCAGATGGAACCTACTGAGAATGCTACGTTGCGGAAACGTACGAGGATATACACGAATATGAAGATGAGCGAGAGGAATGTTGCGAGGATTGCATCCTTCGTCATTTCGCTTGCTACGCTTGCACCCACCTTTTGTGCGCTAACGATGGAGCCGCCCTCGTGGACGTCACGGTTCTTAAACGTGTCGTAGTTGGCGGTGATGAGATTAGCGTCGTGGAGACCCTGCCAGATAGCCTGCTCAACCTGCATGTCGGCATCGTCGGCATCGCTGTCGATGAGGTAGTTTGTGGAGAGACGTACAGCCTTACCCTGCGTCGTGCTCACTTCGATACCCGTTACGGATGCGTTAGCGTCGGCAGCGTTGATGACCTTAGCCACAGCGGCCTGCACCTGCTCGGGAGTTGTATTGCGGTCAGCAAACTCTATTACGAAGTTGCGACCACCAGTGAAGTCGATACCCTTGGAGAGACCACGTACGCCAAGGCTTACGAGACCTGCTACTACGAGGACGCCGAAGATGACCATAGCCCTCTTAGCACCACCAAGGATGTTGAACTTAGCGTTCTGCATAATGCCGCGTGAGAGCTTCGTATCGAACGTGAGCTTTGTCCACATGTCCTTGTTTACGAAGTGCTCGAAGATGATGCGGCTAATCCATACAGCTGTGAAGAAGCTGGCAACGATACCAATGCCGAGCGTGAGTGCGAAACCACGAATAGGACCTGTACCTACGTTGTAGAGGATGAGGGCCGTAATCAGCGAAGTAACGTTGGAGTCGAAGATAGCGGAGAATGCATTACCATAACCAGATGCTATTGCCTGCTTTAGACCCTTGCCTGCGCGAAGCTCTTCCTTCGTGCGCTCGTAGATGAGCACATTGGCGTCCACTGCCATACCAAGCGTCAGCACCATACCTGCGATGCCGCTCATGGTAAGAGCTGCCTGGAAGGATGTCAGCACACCAAGTGTGAAGAAGAAGTTCAGAATAAGGGCGAGGTTTGCAACCATACCAGGAATGATGCCATAGTAGCAGCACATGAATATCATCAGGAGTATGAATGCGATGATTGCGCTCTCGATACCAGCCTGAATAGAAGCTGCACCAAGGCTCGGACCTACCGTTTCCTCAGAGATGATGTTCGTGGGAGCAGGCATCTTACCGCTCTTCAGCACGTTTGCAAGGTCGCGCGTGTCGTCGATGGTGAAGTGGCCGCTGATTTCAGAGTGTCCACCATTGATTTCGGAGTTTACACGCGGAGCGCTGTAAACGGCATCGTCAAGTACGATAGCCACACCACGTCCGATGTTCTTCTTCGTCAGGTTTGCCCACTCGCGAGCACCGTCGTTCGTCATCGCCATCGTTACGATTGGCTGGTGCATCTGGTTGAAGTCGTCCTTAGCATCGTCGATGACGGCACCCTGCATTGAGGGCTGACCGTTCATAGCCTTGAGGCTGTAGAGGGCGTATGCGTGTCCTGCTTCAGGCTTCACGCTCCACTTCAGACGCAGGTCGCGTGGGAGCTTCATCTTTGCAGCATCGCTATTGACGATGGCGTTGATGTCGGCCGTGTCCTTAGGAAGTGCATAACCTACAACCCATCCCTGAGCGTCGGCCAATTGGATGAGGTCGCGGAAGCGCTTGCCTGTGGGAGCAGCTGCCTTCTTCGTGCTGTCGGCAGTTGTGCTGTCGGCCTGTGCCACAGCCTTGCCACCTTCGAGCTGAATCTGGTCAAGGCTATTGATAGCACCCTGGATTTCGCCAAGGTTGTATGTCTCCCAGAATTCGAGGTTTGCGCTACCCTGGAGTAGCTTACGAATACGCTCAGGCTCCTTGATACCAGGCATTTCCACCATGATCTGACCAATCTGTCCACGACCACGCAGAATCTGGATGTTAGGCTGAGCCACACCAAACTGGTCGACACGGTTGCGTACTACCTGATATGCATTGCTTACGGCAGCATCAACTTCTACGTCGAGGGCGCTCTTTACCTGTGCGTCTGTAGATGTAAATGAGATATTGGCACCCTTCAGTCCTGTAGCGAATACGGCTCCAAGCTTGTCGGCACCGTTAGCTTCAGCGTAGTGTGCAACGAAACGCTCCACGAAGTCGCCATCGCCTTTCTTATAGTCCTGGCGTGCGGCATCAACAGCCTTCTGGAATGCTTCAGTCTTTGAATTTTCGCCTGCGAGGTTCTTAACAACTTCAGGAACGGACACCTCAAGTATCACGTCCATACCACCCTTCAGGTCGAGACCAAGGCCAATCTGCAGTGCCTGACACTCCTTCAGCGTCTTTCCCATGTAAACGCGCTCGTTTGCCATAGAGTCGAGGTATGCTTTACCTTCTTCCTCGCCCATAGCAGCGGCTTTCTTCTCGTAGTGACTCGTTACGAATGAGAACGAGAAGTAGAAAAGACATATCAAGGTCAGCAGTACTGCGATTACCTTAATGAATCCTTTGTTTTGCATTTGTTTTTGAGTTTATTATTACGTATTTTTGTTCAAACGTGTGCGTAAAAGCGCGCAAATATAGCGCAAGGCGAGGGAAGTACCAAATTTATTTGTGACTTCCGAACCGCAGCATATATTCGCAATGCCTGAAAAAGGCTTGCAAATATAGCGCAAGCATAGGGAAAATGCAAGTATCGATGCGGTTTTTCCGCTTTTTAACCCCTTACTTGACCTCGCTGCCTGGTTTTACAGTACGCAGAGTTGTCACTACTGAGAGGCTGCCGTCGGCATCCTCAGCGGAGAGTATCATACCCTGACTTTCAATGCCTCGCAACTTGCGTGCTGGCAGGTTTGCAAGGAAGCATACCTGCTTGCCTACGAGTTCCTCAGGCTTATAGTATTTTGCTATTCCGCTTACGATGGTGCGCTTCTCAAGTCCGTCGTCGATGAGGAAGCGTAGCAACTTGTCGGCCTTGGGCACCTTTTCGCATTCGAGCACTGTTCCCACGCGTATATCGAGTTTTTCCCATTCCTCAAAGGCTATGTCCTGCTTGACGGGATTGGCCTTGTGGGCAGCGAGTTCGTTTTCCTTCTTTATGCGCTCGAGGCGGTCGAGCTGTGCCTGTATTGCCTCGTCCTCTATCTTCTCAAACAGTAGGTCGGGCTCCTGCATAGCATGTCCTGCAGGTAGGATGTCTGTGCTTCCCAACTGCTCCCAGCGGAAGTCGTCGAGGCACAGCATCTTGCGCAGTTTGTTGGAGCTGAAAGGCATGAAGGGGTCGAAGGCGATAGAGAGGTTTCCTACGAGTTGCAGTGATACGTTCAGTATCGTTGCTATGCGTCGTGCTGCCTCGCTTTGTGCTATTAGCTGAGCGTTCTGATCCTGCTGCTTCTTTAGTGCTGCTGCTGTTAGCGTTCCGTCTTCGCGGCGCTCAACTGCTGGTTGCACCAAAGCGGCGTCCACCTGCTTCCAAAGTTTCCAAGGTTCACACTCAGTGATGTACTTGTTGCCTATTCTTGCAAGGTTCATGGCTTCCTTCAGCGCATCGCGGAACTTGAACTGTTCGAGGTGTTGCTCTACGCGCACCTTTACGTCAGCGAAATCTGCTATTGCAGCCTTGTCAGTATCTGTCAGTTCTCCGCACTCAGGCACTACGCCTCCGAAGTATTTTTTCGTGAGTTGCATGGCTCTGTTGACGAAGTTTCCATATATGGCAACAAGTTCAGAGTTGTTGCGTTCCTGGAAGTCGCTCCACATGAAGTTGTTGTCCTTCGTCTCTGGAGCGTTGGCAGTGAGCACGTATCTCATTACGTCCTGCTTTCCAGGGAAATCCACAAGGTACTCGTGAAGCCATACTGCCCAGTTGCGACTTGTGGAAATCTTGTCGTTCTCAAGGTTCAGGAATTCGTTGGATGGCACGTTATCAGGCATAATATATCCACCGTGCGCATGCATCATCGTTGGGAATATGATGCAGTGGAACACGATGTTGTCCTTGCCAATGAAGTGTACGAGACGTGTGTCGTCATCCTGCCACCACTTTTGCCACGTTCCCCAACGCTCTGGGTCGCGCTCGCAGAGTTCCTTTGTGTTCGATATGTATCCTATAGGCGCATCGAACCATACGTATAGGACTTTCCCCTCTGCACCTTCCACAGGTACGGGTATTCCCCAATCCAGGTCGCGCGTCATAGCACGCGGCTGCAGGTCCATCTCCAACCACGACTTGCACTGTCCATATACGTTTGAACGCCACTCCTTGTGGCCTTCCAGTATCCACTTCTTTAGCCATTCCTGGTATTCATTAAGTGGCAGATACCAGTTTTTTGTCTCGCGCAATACGGGTGTAGATCCGCTTATGGTGCTTTTTGGGTTTATAAGCTCTGTTGGCGAAAGATCGCGTCCACACTTTTCGCATTGGTCGCCGTATGCTCCCTGATTGTGGCAGTGTGGACATTCACCTGTCACGTACCTGTCGGCAAGGAACTGGTGTGCCTCCTCGTCGTAGAGTTGTGTGCTTGTCTCCTCCGTGAGCTTTCCATCATCGTAGAGCTTCTTGAAGAAGTCTGCTGCGAATTTATGATGAGTTTTGCTCGTCGTGCGGCTATATACGTCGAAGCTAATGCCAAAATCCTCGAAGGAGCTACTTATCATCTCGTGATAGCGGTCAACAACCTGCTGGGGTGTTATGCCCTCCTTGCGAGCACGTATCGTTATGGGCACACCATGCTCGTCGGAACCACATACGAACATAACCTCCTGCCCCTTTAGGCGCAAATAGCGCGTGTATATGTCAGCGGGCACATACACTCCTGCGAGGTGTCCGATATGCACACCGCCGTTAGCATACGGCAGTGCTGCCGTCACGGTAGTACGCTTATAGTTTTTCTTTTCCATAAAAATACTTTTCTTTATTTCTTTACATAATTCGGGCGCGAAGATACTATTTTTTGCGCGTAAAACGCCTTGCTAATATAAAAAACAGGCATTTCCCCGTAAAGAAATGCCGTTTTCACTGACTATTTAGGTATTTTCTATTTTACCATTTGTACTTTTTATCCTATTACTATTCAAAACATACGTTCTCAGGCTTCCACTTGTTCTTAGGTTCTGGACTTTCAGCGGGATACCCTATGGCTATCACGTTCAGCGGTATGAGGTTCTCAGATAGATTAAGCAATTTGCTCACGTTTTCTACTCGCCTGCTGATAGGATAAACACCTTGCCACACGGCTCCAAGTCCCAGCGCATGGGCAGCAAGCAGGATGTTCTCCGTGGCTGCTGAGCAGTCCTGCACCCAGTATTCGCGCGCATCTCCCTCTAAAGCCTTCGTCATGTCGCCACATACTACTATCGCCAGCGGAGCCTCCTTCGAGCGTCCACCTAATGCTTCGAGCGTCTCAGGATTCTGAACTACTACGAAATACCACGGCTGCTTGTTTACGGCTGTAGGTGCCGCCATACCTGCACGAAGAAGTATTTCGATGGTGTCGCTACCTACCGCACGCTCCTGATACTGACGTATGCTCGTGCGCGACATTATCGCGTCTATCACGGGATTTACTTTCTTACTGCACTTTCCGCAGTTATGCTCCTGAGCCTCAACACCCATTGCCGAGCAGAGAAGCATCATTACAATTACTACTTTTTTCATTTTTTTCTTTTAATATTAATGGTCAATGATTAATGGTCAATGGTCAATGAAAAATAAAAAAAATGGGATGCCACTGCATCCCGACCTTGTTAACCTTAAATCTAATACTATGAAAAACACGTTGCAAAAGTAATCATATTTTTTCAATATAAAAACAAAATGCTAACTTTTTTCCTTATTTTTTAGAAAAATGTTATTTCTTTACCTATTTTGATATCTCTATTTTACATTTTTAGTGGTTTATGAGATTATTTCGTGCTATTTCCCATATAACAATGCCAGCAGAAACAGAAACGTTGAGCGAATGTTTTGTTCCAAACTGTGGAATTTCAATAGCACCATCACATTTTTTCAACACTTCGTCATCTACTCCGCGCACTTCGTTACCAAATACAACGGCTATTCTCTCGCCGTTTTGCATCTTGAAGTCTTGAAGCATTATACTGCTGTCAGTTTGCTCTGCGGCGTACACGCTGTATCCCTTTTCTTTCAGTTCGCTTACAGCATCGACGGCAGACTTAACGTATCGCCAACTTACGCTGTCTTCGGCTCCCAGGGCTGTCTTATGTATTTCTGCCGATGGTGGACATCCTGTAATGCCACACATTATCACTTCCTCAATCAGGAAGGCATCGGCAGTTCTCAGCACACTTCCAACATTATGCAGGCTTCGAACATTGTCGAGCACTATCGTAAGCGGACATTTTTTGGCGCAGCGAAACTGCTCAACTTCCAGCCGCTTCATTTCTTCTGCTAATAACTTTTTCATTGCATTTCTATTGTTGATAAGTCTGTGGAAAACTCTATAGTTTTATCCACTTTTCAAATTCTAAAACTCTCATTTATTTCATTTTTTTTATTTCAACTCTGAATGCATATTTTTCATCATTTTAGTACAAGTTTTGAGTATATTATGAATTTATACTATTCTCTTTATCAGCACTATACAAAGTTATCCACATTTTCCACACCATATCATCAGCATTATACTATCTTTCTTTTATTTTATATCTCTAAAAATAAAAAATTACAATATATTATTTGTGTTGTCGCCATTACGTGGAAAAAACTTATTCACCTGTTCGCGCAAGTATTTTCTGTCTATATTGGTGTATATTTCCGTCGTAGCAATACTCTCGTGCCCGAGCATCGCCTGTATCACTCTGAGGTTAGCGCCACCTTCGAGCAGATGTGTGGCGAAACTGTGTCGCAGCGTGTGTGGCGAAAGCACTTTTGTTATTCCTGCCTTCTCGGCATGTTCGCGCAGGTTGTGGAATACTGTTATACGCGAAAGGTGCTGGCGTCGATGTGGCGAGAGAAATACGTAGTCCTCTTCGCCTGCCTTTGGTATTATTTCATTTCTGAAAAGAAACCACTTCTTTAGTTCGCTCTTTGCCTTTTCAGATATAGGCACCAGTCGCTGCTTGCTGCCCTTGCCATGACTAACGCGTAGGAAGCTCTCGTCGAGGAAGAGGTCCGATATACCGAGTGAGCATAGTTCACTGACGCGAAGTCCACAACTGTAGAGCACTTCCACGATTGCACGGTCGCGCTGCCCTTCTGCCGTACTGACGTCGATGGCACCCTCTATGGCGTCTATCTCCTCAGTGGTCAGTACTGTTGGAAGATGCTTGCCTATCTTTGGAGCCTCGAGTAATTCAGTGGGATTCTGCTCAATGAATCCCTCGAGAAGCATGAAGTTGTAAAAAGAGCGTATTCCGCTCACTGTGCGCGCTATGCTGCGTGGTGCTATGCCTAACTCGTGGAGCGAATAAATGAATTTCTGCAACACTTCGAGGTTAGCATCCTGAGGTTCCGTCTTTTCATCATCGAGGAAGGCGAGCAACTTCTCCACATCGCCGACGTAGGCCTCGCGGGTGTTTTCCGACAATCCCCTTTCAAGACTTATATATGCCTTGTATTTTCTAAGTAATCCTTCTGCCGACATATACTTTCGCTACTGTTTTTTCTTCCAAAAGATGAAATATACTTAAATTTGCACCGCGAAAGTAGTAAAATAAAATGAAAATACTCGTATTAAATGGTCCTAATCTGAACCGCACAGGGCGTCGCGAGCCTAACATCTATGGAAGCCAGACGATGGAAGAAATGCTCGCTTACCTGCGAAAATGCTTTGCTGAGGACGAAATCCTGTACTTCCAAAGCAACTGTGAAGGCAGTATAATCGACAGGCTTCAAGCGGCCGACGACGAGGGAGTGGATGGCATAGTGCTCAATGCTGGCGCCTATACCCACACGAGCGTTGCGCTGCACGACTGCATACGTAGCATCAGCGTGCCAGTGGTGGAAGTGCACATATCTAATATATACGCGCGCGAAGATTTTCGCCACCATTCGCTCATCAGCGCAGCGTGCAAGGGTGTGGTATGTGGATTTGGAATGAAATCCTATGAACTCGCTGTCAGAGCATTACGCTGAGGAGCATAGCACCCCTGAGGACGACTACCTGTATCGCCTCTATCGTGCTACGAACAACACGCTGCTGTATCCGCGCATGGCGTCAGGACACATGCAGGGACTCATGTTACGCATGATATGCCGTATGCTCAAGCCGCGACGCGTGCTTGAGATAGGCACGTACTCAGGATATTCTGCTCTTTCAATGGCCTCAGGCATGGATGAAGGCACCCGCATAGTAAGTTACGAGGTAAACGACGAGCAGGAGGTATTCACGCGCCCATGGCTGGATGGTAGCCCCTACCCTGCCGACGTAGAGATGCGCATAGGCGATGCTCGCGAACTGCTGAATGAGGAGGGCGAAGAGTTCGACCTCGTGTTCATCGACGGCAATAAGCGCGACTACATAGAATACTACGAACTCGCCATGCGCCTGCTTCGTAAGGGAGGCTTCATACTTGCCGACAACACTCTGTGGGATGGTCATGTGGCAGATCCAAACTACAAGGGCGACGCACAAACAAAAGGGATAAGAGATTTCAACGAGTACGTACAAAGTGACGAGAGGGTGGAAAACATCATCCTTGCCCTGCGCGACGGACTTAGTATAATATATAAAAAGTAATAGTTAATGGAAACAACAAGACAACAGAAGATAAGCCGACTCATTCAGAAGGAGATGGGCGACATATTCCAGCGCCAGACGCAGCAGTTGCGAGGTGTATTGGTGAGTGTGAGCCGTGTGAGGATTTCTCCTGACCTTAGCCAGTGCCGCCTATACCTGAGCATATTTCCTTCTGAGCGTGGTGAGGAGATTATTGAGGCCATACGTGGCAACGTGAAGGCGTTGAGGTATGAGCTCGGCAGTCGTACGCGCCACCAACTGCGCATAGTGCCTGAACTTACTTTCTTCATAGACGATTCGCTCGACTACATCGACAGAATTGACGAACTCTTGAAGAAGTAGCAGGGCAAATAGTAAATCTTCCAATAATCAGATAACAAGGATTTTTAAATAGTAAAATAGTAAATAGTAAAATCGTCAGATAACATTGTTTTTCCCTTTCTACATATCCCGCCGCTATCTTTTTTCAAAGAAGAAGCATAACGTCATAAACATCATCTCAGGCATAAGCATTGGTGGTGTAGCACTTGCTACGGCCGCTCTTGTTTGCGTGCTCTCTGGTTTCAATGGTTTCAAGGACCTGCTCGAAACACTCTTCACGCATTTCGACCCCCAACTGGAGATACTGCCTGCGAAGGGAAAGTATGTAGATACATCTGATGAGAAACTAATGAGAGTGAGCAAGTTGGAAGATGTGGAAGCTGCATCCTTCTGCGTCGAGGACCACGCGCTCATACTCTTCAGTGGACGTCCTACCGTAATACGTCTGAAGGGCGTCGACGACAACTATGCTGCAAGCACGGGAATTAAGGATATACTCTACGGAGAAGGTGAATATCGCCTGCATGCCGCAAATATCGACTACGGCATACCTGGATACGGACTTTCGCAGATGATGGGCGGCCCTGACTTCGGAATGATACAGATTTGCGTTCCCAAACATGGCGAACAGATAAACCTCGCCAACCCCATTGAAAACATAAACGTAGGGGAGATAAACTCGAGTGGCTTATGCTTCAATGTCCACCAGCAGCGATACGACAACAATATGATGATTACCTCCTTGCGGCTGGCGCAGAACCTCTTCGAACTTGAAGGAAGCGCAACGCAACTGGAACTGAAACTGCGCCCTGGAGCCGACGAGGATGCTACGAGGAAGAAGATAGAATCCATACTCGGCAGCGACTTCCGCATACAAAACCGCTACGAGCAGCAGGAGGACACCTTCAACGTCATGGAGATAGAAAAACTCTTCAGTTATTTCTTCCTCGCCTTCATTGTCATGGTGGCATGCTTCAATATCATAGGGTGTATATCCATGCTCATCATCGAGAAGAAAGACGATGTAGAAACACTGCGCAGTATGGGTGCCAACAATTCCGACATCGTAAGCATTTTCCTCATGGAGGGCAGACTCATTACGTTCATAGGAGCCATCATAGGACTGCTCATAGGTATAGGACTGTGTCTGCTGCAACAGAACTACGGACTCTTGCGACTTGGAACAGAGGGTAGTTTCATCATCGACTACTACCCTGTAAGCATCCACGTTGCCGACATAATCATAATCTTCTTCACTGTGCTTGTAGCAGGTTTCATATCTGTAGAATACCCTGTACGCGCCCTTTGTCGTAAGAAGTTGCTGAAATAAGCGCGTATCCATAACCTGAATAATCCTAACTAACCATTAAACTAAAACTATTATGAAAAAGTCAATGATTTGCATTGCCATCATGGCAGCAGGGCTGTTTGTGGCATCGTGTGGCGCTAAGAATGCAAACAGCGCTGAAAGTGCGGATTCGACGGCTGTAGCCGCCAGCACCAACGAGGCTCAGGCAAGCAATGCTGAGGCGAACACTATAGAAAATGACTATGTAAAAGTGGCCGTTCCTGAAGGTTGGGAGTGCGCAGAGGCTGTCACCACTGAGCGCGTGCTTAACATCAAACTAAAACCTGGCACAGATCTTGGCGAATGGCAGTCGGTACGCATCTTCACAAACAACACTGCCGACGCGCCAAACGACTGGCAGGACATGGCAAAATCGTGCGTAGAGGGCGAGGCTAACCGTTCGCTGGGCAACGACGTAACATTTGGCAGCGTGACGTACAAGCAGGTAAAATTCCAAAACAGCGCGGACACGTACTGCATATTGTTTGGCAAGATGCCAAAGGGTGTGCTCGAAATAACGCTTACGGAGAAACTCACGCTCGACAATCCCAGCGTGAAGGCCATACTGGAAAGCATAAGTTTCAAATAAGGCAAAAAGCCCTAAGAACGAGAAAACCATCACACTGTGCCTGCATGCCTATATATGTGGTGTGCAGGCACAGACATCCCTACAAGCGAAAAAATCTTCATTGAAAAAAACACAAGTATTCAAGTATGAAAAAGAATGTTATATTCCTGTCTATCTTTACCCTGCTGACGCTTTCCGCATACGGCAGCAGCGACGGCATCAGTAAAGACCCAAAGGCCATAGAAAAAGGATGGCGCAAGAAAACCATCAAGGTGGAAAATGGTGGCGAAAACCCCACTGTCACCCAGTTGCTCAGGGCTTTTCATGCCGTATGGCCAACGACTGCCGCAGGGCATATTCTGGAAATGGTAGGCGACAGAGATTTTTTCGTAGATGGGTGGTATGATGGTAGCAGTCCCGTCTTCGTCGATCCTCAAGACTATTGTACTGCCTGGTACAATCACGGCGATACGAGCGACCAAAACCTCGAGGCGCGAACCTATGAGCGCGAAAACGGACACATGCTGTTTGCCGTACGCATAGAGCAGAATAATCCTGAATACAGGCTGTTTTGCTGTTTCTACGACTACAATCCCGAGAAGGAAACGCTGGCGCCTGAGGACGAGCCATACAAAAACATGCAGCGCAAATCGCCAAACTCTGCACTCAACTACTACCTGGGAGAGAGATACGACCAGACCATCATAGTCGAGGAAATCCCCAAGGACGATTCTGCGTGGTTCCATCACTACGCTTGGGACGGCATGAAGCACACATACCACCATACAGGTCGCGAAAGTTATGAGAGTGAGGGCGACGCAGAGGCTATCGACGACCAAGAGATAGAAGTAGCACCTGAGGAAATGTGGAACGAGGATGCCGTAGCCGCACGCGTACGTGAATACTTCGATGCTGTGAACAAGACATTCGCAGAAGGTTCGGAGATGGTACCCTACGACCTCGACGAGAATTACTACACAACCTATTGGAATGAAATTCTCATGGCTGTACTGGTGAAGGAAGGCAATCAGAACGATGTTGAGGACATGTTCTTCATCGACGACAACCATTGGACCGCGGGCATGGAAACGCCGCTCATCGTCCGTGACGTAAAGGTGGAACTCACTACTGGCAGCATGGCGGAGGCACTTGTTACCCTCGAGGAGAAGAACAGCGGCGACAGGCGACAGTTCACACTCTTAATGGAATACGACCGCCAGATGTGGCGCATACAAAACTGGCTCGAAAAGGGCAGAGACCACTCTGAAAGCATCCTGGTGCAGATGGAGGAGTACATCAGGGATTAACTCTCATTCCCCAAAAGTCCCCATACCTCAGTAGAACTGGAGTGAAAGCCTCCCCCAAAAAAGGGAGCGGGGGAGGCATGAGGGGAACTTTTCTAACCCTCTTCCTCCGCAGGTTCGTCGTGGAGGAAGGTGACGTTAGGGTTCTCGCGCGAGGTGTCGTACTTAAACTCGCTGGAGGGGAGGAAGCGTACGGACACCTTCTTGATGTTGTCAGCGACGAACTTGTCCTTCGTCTCTGCGCCTCGCGTCTTGATGGTGAAGCGGAAGGTGCCTATTTCGCCAAGCGTTACGCTCTGTCCGTTGCGGATGCAGTTGACGAGTTCCTGCTTGATGCTGGCGAGTACGGCGAGCACGTCGGCACGGGTTACCGTGTTCGTCTGCACGATGTTCTCGATGAACTGGCTTGCGCTCATCTGCGTGGAGCGCTGTACGCCGTAGTACTTCACGGAGCGGTCCTTAGGGGACTTGCGGGGGATTACCTTGTAACGTATTGCCATGGTTTTAGAGGTTTTTGTGTGGAGCCCCATCCCCCCCATTGGGTTGCTGGGATTGGGCGTTCTGGTTAGTTGATTAGGGTGATTGGGTTGGTTGTGAGCCAGTCTCTCGGACTTAGTCACGTTTGCGCGCTAAACATGATTTTCGTCAGAGCGGGGCATAAAAAGAGCCCCCTCGCGCGGTGCGGAGGAGGCTGTCCTTTTTTCACGGTGCAAAGATACAACTTTCCCATTGCGGTTTTCGAATCAGAGAGCGACTTTTTTCACTGCGTTAAGTTTTTTTAAAGTATCGGAGGCGCAAGTTAGTCATTTAGTCATTTAGTCATTAGTCAAAATCGATTTCTGCATTGTCAAAATCCGCCACTATATATATAATAATATATTATTATATATATAGTGAGTCTATGACAGAATCCGAAAATGAAAATGACTAAATGACTAATGACTAATGACTATCTTGACCGAAAATACTATCTTGACCATAATGACTAAGATGAAGAATTAAATCACTGACTATGAATAAAATAAATGATTTTGACTAATGACTAAAATGACTATTTTGACCGAAAATGACCGAAAATGACCGAAAATGACCGATTTTGACTAACTAATAAATGACTAAGATTTCCCTATCTTTTTTCTTATATGCTGCAAAATAGAGTGCGTTTTGTGTGAAATTTATACACCTAAAACCCCAAAAAATCGGGAAAAATCGAAACTTTATGCCTTTTTTTGTGAAATATCGCGCTTCGTATGTGAAAAAAATGGTTTTGTTCATGTGTGTGTTAGTTGTGAGACGAGCGAGATAAAACAAGGCGGACAGTGCGAAAAATAAGGGCACCTACACGTATAGGAGCCCTTATTTAGTTAGATGAAGAATGTGAGGTATTAGAGGTCGGGAATACCGTTTTCCTTTACAAATTCCTCTAACCAGCTGTCGTCTTCGTTGAGTTTCTTGGCAATGGGATTCGCCTCCATGATTTTCTCCATCTTGTTGGTGAGCTCCTCAAATTGCTCAAATTCACCAGATTCGCTGATTTCTTGCAGCTCTGCTATTGCAGCTTCGGTGTCGGTTTCCATCTTCTTCACCAGTTCTTCCATCTTCACCATGATGGGCTTCATGGAGAGCAGCGCAAGTTTCATATTCTCCTTCCACTGTTCTTCGTTCCAGTTAGCACCTTCCTTCTCCATCTTCTCTACGATGGTGGCAAGGCTGGGAACCGCTGTGGCTTGTGCTACTCCTTGCTTCGTAGTGTCAGCTTTCACAGGCGTTTGTGCGCTTGCGCTTGCGAAGCCTATGAGGCACAGCGCAAGGATAAGCGTGATACGTTTCATAATGCGTTTTTTTCTAAGGATTACTTTTGCTCGCTTATGATTTCAAAAAGAGGGTGTGTCGAAAAACAGGCACATCCTCTTTTGAATCATCTAAGAATGGTGAAGTTTAGAGGTCGGGAATTCCGTTCTCCTTAGCAAATTCTTCTTGCCAAGCCTTGTCTTCGTCAACCTTCTTGGCAACGGGATTTGCATCTATGATTTTATTCATCTTTTCGATGAGTGCCTCAAAATCTTTCACTTCGTCAGAAGCGCTTAGTTTTTCCAACTCGGCAGCTGCACCTGCAGGGTCTGTTTCCATTTTCTTCATCAAGTCATCCATCTTCACCATAGTAGGTTTAGCGGCGAGCATAGCGAGCTTGATTTGTTCCTTCCACTGTTCTTCATTCCAGTTAGCACCTTCCTTCTCCATCTTCTCTACGATGGCAGCGAAGCTTGGAGCCTCTTCTGCAGCGGGAGCGGGTTGTGCAACTTCCTGCTTCGTTGAGTCTGCTGCTGCGTTGGCAGCTTCCTGCTTCTGGTTGCAGGAAACCATGCTGGCACTTGTCAGAAGTGCGAACATGCAAAATAGTACTTTTTTCATGTTAATTTGTTTAGGGTTAAAAAAATGTTTTCTATTGGTTTGCGATTCTTTTCTTTTGCTTCGTCGTCAGGGTATCCGAGCGGTATCAGTACGGCTGGTTCCTCGTTGTCTGGAAGGCTGAAAAGCGCCTTGCAGAGTGTGGTGTCGAAGTTGCATACCCAGCACGTTGAGAGCCCCTGTTCTGCTGCTGCGAGGCATAGGTGCTCTGTGGCAATGGCGATGTCGATGTTGCCGTGTTGCTTTCCGTCGGTGCGTACCCATTCCTCGTCATGCAGTATGGAGGCTATCACTACGAGCGGCGCCGTCGTGAACCATTCGCGATTGTAGCAGCGGCATGCTTTCTCCCTGTCGTCTGCGCTGCTGAGTATGCGGAAGCGCCAAGGCTGCTTGTTGCACGCTGATGGTGCCATGCGCACGCACTCCATGATGTAGTCGAGTTTTTCTGGCTCGATGCTCGTGGGCTTGTAGCTTCTGCAGCTGTACCGCTTTTTTGTCAGTTCCAGAAAGTTCATGCTCGATGAATTTACTTCACTACTTTCTTGCCGCCCACGATGTAGATGCCCTTGGGGAGGTTGTCGCCTTCCACACGTCGTCCGCTGAGGTCGTAGGTTGATGCGTGGCGAGCGTCGAGCGATGCGCTGCTGACGCCGTCAGTATTGAAGTACCAGTAGCCGATGTTCGAGCGATGCTCTTCGCCACCGCCGCGATATATTGACTGTATGCCGAGGCGGTCGAAACCCGACTGGTAGATGTAGATGCCGTATGCCTTCTCGACTATGGTGCCCTTGCCGTCGTTGAAGAGGTATGGCACTTCGTCCATATCCTCTGTCAGGTTGGGGTATTCGTCGCGATAGAGCGTGTATGGCTCGTCGTCGTCAACAAAGAGTTGGTATGACAGCTTCGAGGGGTCCATGAAGTTGCCGTTCGTGTCCTGCAGGGGCACTTCGAACATGGCTATGCTGAACACGTTCTGACCATAGGTTTGGTAGTAGATAACCTTTGGGTCGCGTGGTGTGCCGGCATGCTCCTCGTATGGTCGCAGGCGCGGCTGGTGGAGTATTTCGCCTCGTCCGTCGTTAGCGTTCAGCGATGTCGTCATGAAGAGCGTCTGGTTTGTACTGAAGGTCTTTGTCGCCTCGTCGTAGTCGAAGATAAGGTCGCCAGCTGGCCATTCGTAGTTCCAGGTGTAGCCGCCCGCACCATCTTCTACGCGCTCGCCGTTGAGGCCGCTAAAGTAGTACATGAAGGCTCCGCCGATGCCTGCGCACTGTGCGGGGAAGATAACCTTATCGTCCTCGATGGTGCCCTTCATCCATGCGTTGGGGAGTTTAGATTCTGTTGCGTGCTGGACATAGACGTCGGAACCATAGAAGCCAAGGCGCAGGAGGTGGCCATAGTTCTGGTTCTCCATCGAGTACATTTCTGTCTTGAGGCCTGCAGGAGGCGTGACGGGCAGTTCTGCCACGTAGTTGAGTACGGTCTCGTAGTCGAGGTAGTAGCTCCATTCGCCTTCGTAGGCATCAGTATATACGAGCCCAAGTCCGTCATATACGGTTTCTTCCTTGTTGCCGCTGGTGCCGTTAAGGGTAATTTTATCGCCGTCGATGGTATATGTCATGTTGCCTGTTGTTTCAACGGAGTATTCGTTGATGGCTCCTTTCACCTTTACGCGTGCCAGGCGCATGCCGTAGCCCCACTCGTCGTTCCAATACACCATCTGTCCGAGCGGCAGTGTTATGGTGTTGCCGCTTACGCTACCTTCCACCCATGTGTATGTGCTGGCATGCGAGCAGATGTTCTTGAACCACACCTTTTTGCCGTCCTCGCTGAAGACGAGTTCCTCGACGATGCCGTCCTGCGCTTCGTCCCTGAAGTATATGGAGGCGTATGTTGCCATGCCCTCGCGCACATAGATGCGATAGTCGCCTTCGGGTTGTTCAGTAATGATGCCATGACTGTCGGCAACGACCTTGGGGACAGGTGCAAACTTCTTGCTTTCCAGTGGGCGGTTGACGTCTTGTGCAAACGCTGTTGCTACGCAAAAGACTGTGAGAAAAGATAATAGTAACTTCTTCATTTTTTATTTAGTGTTGTTTTGTTTTCGGGATTAGCGTTTTCACTTTACTACTTTCTTGCCATCGACGATGTAGATGCCCTTTGGCAGGCTGTTGCCTTCCACGCGTCGTCCGCTGAGGTCGTAGGTTGATGCGTGGCGAGCGTCGAGCGATGCGCTGCTGATGCCTGATGGGTCGCTTATGCGCACTTTCTCGGCATTTATCACTTCGCCCGTAAGCGTGTTGATGAGCACGGCGACGGGGCGCAGCTTCGTCTTGTCCTGCACCAGGGTGTTTTCAGAGATGTCGAAGGTGTAGGTGTGGCTGTAGGGTACGTTGCCGCTTACGCTTGCTGGCAGCGTGCCGCTCATGGCAAGGCCACGGCTGCTGGCGAGCTGTATGGCAACGTCGTTGAACTCGATGTTGACGATAAGGCCTGAAAGCTTCGTATATGGGCCAAGGTATTTGTCGCTTGCCGCTGATTCGTTGCCTGCATAGCCGTTCACTTGGAACCAGTCTTTCTTATTGCCCTTCAATCCGTCGGCTGTGAGGATGTACGTCAGCTGGTAGGGGTTGTTGCTGAAGTCGCGGACGAAGGTTGTGGTGCTGGTAACGTCGAGCTTCGTCTTTGCCTCGTCTGCCCAATGGGCTTCCATCGTGAGCGATGCGGGGGCGATGATGGCGCCGCGCTTCTTCCAGTCGTCCTGTATGCCAAGGCTTGCCCCGCTGCTGCCTCCAAAGGGGCTCACGTTCTGCACGCGGTCGAGGTAGGCGTTGGGGAAGGAGCTCACGTCGTTGGGGTATTGCTCAGTGATGGTCATGGGGTCGCCATTATGGAATGCTATGCCAACGAAATCGTCGCCGTAGAGCTCGTTCATGGCTTCCATTGCGGCAATGCCTGACACGCACCACTGGCACCATGTGCCTGTGTATTCTTCCATCAGGGGCTTGTGTTTGGGAAACTCTGCGAGGTATGCCATCGAGAAGGAGATGGTGGCATTGTCGTCCATATTCTCCTGACCATTCAGCTTTGTGAGGTGGATGTCAACGGGATAGATGCCACCCTCCGTCTGTGCAGGTATCTCGACTTTCACCGTAGAGCGGCGGCCGAAGTATGTGCCCTTCAGCGACACGTTGACGTGGCGACTGATGACCTCGCCGCCAATGTGCAGGTCGTAGTCGATGTTGGTGATGTCCTTCGTGCCGTGGTTGATGATGGGAAGGGTGAGAGTTACCTTCTTGCCTGTGGCGACGTAGGTGCCCATTTCATCAGGTGGCAGCATCGCGGCGGCATATTCCTTCACTTTCTCACCGCTCAGGCGCACTACCATAGCAGGTACGCCATTGTATGTGAACTGCGTCGTTGTCCAGTTGCTCCATTTGCGCACTGTGCGCGCTGTGTGGATGTAGAAGTTATCCTGCTCGCTGCTCTTGATATAGACGAGGGGTTTCTTTGCAGGGTCGTCGTCGTTGTCAGTATCAACGGAGGGGATGTTCAGCGAATAGCCAACATATACGCCTTCTTCAGTGATAACGTATGGCTCATCGAAGGTGACGTTTGCCCACGTTCCGCTTGGTGTGAAATCTACAGAGGCTATGTCTGGAGTGTTTTTTCCGCTCGTCAGTGTCAGCGACTTTGTAAGCCATGCCTTATAGTCAGTAGCATTGGCGGCTTTCACGATGGGGACGCGCAGGCCTACCACTGACATGCCTACAAGCGACGGGTCGTCAAGATGTATTGCAAGGTCGTAGGTTTCTGCTTTCTGAGTGCCACAATACTCAAGCGTTTCCGCACCTGTATATACTCCGAAGTACAGCTCGTTCTGTGCCTGTGCAAAGCAGACGAAAAGCAGTGAAAAGATGAAAAGTAATGTTTTCTTCATACTTTATAATATAATATTGTGAGATATTTCCGCCGCAAATGTAGGCAAAATGTACGATATTAAAAGAGCGAAAAGGGAAAAAAACATTTTTTCTTCGCACAAGCCTGTCGAAATATGCCAAAAGCGGACACATTTGGAAACAAATTTTAATGCCGTATGTGAGCGCGGCGAGTGCATGATTCTGCAGCTCATACATAAGTATTTGAGAATCATTAAAATCTCAAAAATGTAAACTTATAGGCAAAGAAACTCGAAAATAGTTGATAGTTTTGGGAAACTTTCGGCTTTCAAAATTAAAAAAAGTTTTCCAAAAATTATATCTTTAATCGTTTTGCATTCTCAAATCCATGCTGTATCTTTGTGACGCTTTTGCGACCAAATCTAAACGTAAATAACTGATTTACAATATAATCACTAATAGATAAAATGTGTACAGATAACTTCACAATTACGAAGCGAGACGGAAAAAAGGAGAAATTCTCGCTCGACAAAATTAAAAGCGCTATACTAAAAGCGTTTTCTGCAGTTGGTCAACCCATCGACAATGAAGGACTGCAAAAAGTGATGGAACACCTGCGTTTCTGCAACGGCATGAGCGTGGAAGACATCCAGAACCAAGTGGAGGTGGCACTGATGGCTGAGCGCCACTTTAAGGTAGCAAAAACTTTCATGCTCTATCGTAAGCAGCACGAGGATGATCGTGAGACGGCAGAGAAGCTTTCCTTCCTCTTCCGCTACGTGGATGCTGAGAATCCTGCCACGGGCTCAAAGTTCGACGCCAACGCAAATGTTGAGAACAAGAACATTGCTACGCTCATCGGCGAACTGCCAAAGCAGGGCTTCATACGCCTGAACCGCCGACTCATCACGGACCGCCTGAAGCAGATGTATAGCAAGGAGCTGTCCGACCGTTA
>JAEEGL013410334.1_pt1 | contig 19492 bp, 13 predicted proteins | sample 9134231 | NCBI WGS metagenome assembly JAEEGL01 (sample SAMN16246548, study PRJNA631951) | gut metagenome | biome: gut microbiome; feature: rumen; material: fiber-attached | host: Bos | place: Iran: Karaj | collected 2018-10
CAAAAAGAATATTCAGTCGTCCGATTTCGACTTTCCGGGACACACGGAATACCTCTCCAGCAAATTCAACGGCAAGTCGCTCATGATGATGGTCTGCGACCGTATCCGCATAGGTATCGTTACCAACCATTTGGCGCTGAAGGATGTTCCGGCGGCCATCACCAAGGAACTCCTTCTGGAGAAAATCGACATCATGCATCGCTCGCTCAAGCGCGACTTCGGCATCCCCATGCCCAAGATAGCGGTCCTCGCCATCGACCCCCATGCGGGCGACAACGGTGTGATAGGCAGTCAGGACCTCGAAGTGGTCAAACCGGCCATCGACGAAGCCTACAATGCGGGTACCCTTGTCTATGGACCCTATCCTTCCGACGGCTTCTTCGGCTCCAGTGAGTTCAACAAATTCGACGGCGTGTTGGCTCTCTACCACGACCAGGGACTCATCCCCTTCAAACTGATGTCTTTTACCGAAGGTGTTAACTACACCGCCGGACTGGATGTCATCCGCACCTCTCCGGCCCACGGAACCGCCTACGACATCGCCGGAAAGGGCAAAGCCAGCGAGCACTCTTTCCGTCGCGCCGTCTATCTGGCTTGCGACATCCTCCGTCACCGCCACGAATTCGACCAGCTCACCGCAAATCCGCTTTAATTGATGAAGAAACTGATGCTCATCGACGGTATGGCCATGGTCTACCGTGCCTATTATGCCCTCAACCACAATCCGCGCATGAACAGCAGGGGAATGAACACCTCGGCTGTTCTGGGTTTCACCACCACGCTCTACGACCTGCTGCGCCATCAGAAACCCACCCATTGCGCTGTCTGTTTCGACCGCTCGGAACCTACCTTCCGCCACGAACGCTACGAGGCTTATAAAGCCAACCGGGAGGCTATGCCCGAAGCCATCGCATCAGCCCTACCTTACATCCATCGGGTCATCGACGGTTTCTCTATTCCGGTTGTCTCCTATGCGGGCTACGAGGCCGACGACCTCATCGGCACCCTTGCCCGTCAGGCGGAAGCGGCGGGCTTCGACCAGGTGCTCATGATTACCCCCGACAAGGACTTCGCCCAACTGGTCACCGACCACGTCCACCTCTACCGCTTCGGTCGCATGGGCAAACCCGACACCATCTACACGCCCGCCGAAGTCTGCACGGCTTTCAACGTCGAACGTCCGGCCCAGGTGGCGGATATCCTCGGACTCTGGGGCGACGCCATCGACAATATCCCGGGCATCCCGGGGGTGGGGGAGAAAAAAGCCAAACAGCTCGTCCAGCAGTTCGGCAGTGTCGAAAACATGCTCCTCCATACCGACGAAATCCGCAACGAAAAACTCCGCACGCTGGTCTCCCAGTATGCCGAACAGGCACAACTCTCCAAGGAACTGGCCACCATCTGCGTCGAAGCGCCGGTGCAGTTCGACGAAACCGCCCTGGCCGTCAGTCAGCCTGACTACGAGCGGCTGTCGGCCATCTTCACCGAACTCGAATTCCGTGCTTTCGCCAAACGCATCTACACCGACCTCACCGTCAGCGACCCGGAACTGGCTATGAAACTCAACCTGCGGGCCAAACCTTCCAAGTCGCCTTCGCCGGCGGGCACGGGTTCCACACCGCCGCAAAACAAGGCTCCCAAGAAAACCGACCCCTCGCAAGTCTCCCTCTTCGATATGCCTCCCCAAGCGGCACCGACAGCCCCCGACACCCCCGTCGTTTCGGGCACAACCGCCGCCACCTCCCATCAGCTGGCCACGCTCCAGTCGCTCTCCGACTTGCAGGATCGCGACTTCGCCCTCTTTCTCGACACCGACCCCAAAACCCGACATGTCAAGGGTGTCGCCTTTGCTACGGCACCCGACGCCTCGTTCTATCTTCCTTTTGAGGGCAACGAATACTTCTCTTTTCTTCAGTCGGCGCTCTCCAATCCTGATACGCGGAAGGTCTGTTACGATCTCAAACAGCTGAAACATATATTCATCGAACATGACATCCATTTCCAGGGGGAAGTGTTCGATGTCCTGTTGGCGCACTATCTGCTCGACCCGGAAGCACGACACTATCTGGATTTCATCAGCTCCTCCTTCCTCCATGAGACACTCGACGAGAACCATCCGGACTATCCTTATTTCGCCGCCGAGCACCTATTCCGCCTCTACGAACCCATGAGCCGCCAGCTGCTCGACAATGACATGGTGGCACTCTACAACGACATCGAAATCCCGCTTGTCGATGTGCTTGTCGATATGGAACGCGAAGGGGTTCGTATCGATGTCGATGCGCTCCGCCAGTACTCGGCCGACCTCACCGCCCAACGCGACGCCATCGAGCAGCAAATCTACCACCTCGCCGGCGGACAGTTCAACATCGGTTCCCCCAAGCAGCTGGGCGAGATACTCTACGTACAGCTCAAAGTGACCGACAAACCGCCCCTCACAGCCACCAAGCAATTCAGCACCGCCGAGGAGACCCTCCAGAAACTCAGCGACCGCCACCCGGTCATCCCGCTGATTCTCGAATACCGGTCTCTCAGCAAACTCATCTCCACTTATCTCGACACCTTCCCCAAACTCATCAACCCCGCCACGGGGCGTCTCCACACGGTCTACAACCAGTCGGTCACTGCCACGGGACGTCTCAGCTCCTCCAACCCCAACCTGCAGAACATACCTATCCGCACCGAACGCGGTCGCGAAATACGCCGCGCTTTCGTTCCGCGCAACTACGACTACAGCATCCTCGCCGCCGACTACTCGCAAATTGAATTGCGTATCATCGCCTCCCTCGCCCGCGACGAACACATGATCGATGCCTTCTCCAACCACTACGACATCCATGCCGCCACAGCTGCCAAAATCTACCACCTCGACATCGCCGATGTCTCCAAGGAACAGCGCCGCAACGCCAAGTCGGTCAACTTCGGCATCATTTATGGAATCAGCGCTTTCGGACTCTCCCAGCAACTCGGCATTCCCCGCAAGGAGGCGGCCTCACTCATCGACGAGTATTTCCAGCAGTATCCGGCCATCAAACGCTATATCGACGAAAATGTCGAATTCGCCCGCACCCATGGCTATGCGCAGACCCTGCTCGGACGCCGGCGCTATCTCTACGACATCAACAGCCGCAACGCAGCACAGCGCCAGTTTGCCGAACGCAATGCCGTCAATATGCCCATTCAGGGCACCTCGGCCGACATGATCAAGATAGCCATGATACGCATCTGGAAACGCTTCCAGCAATTGCAACTCAAATCAAGAATGATACTCCAGGTCCACGACGAATTGGTTTTCGACGTCTACAACCCCGAAATTGACCAAGTGCGTGAAATCGTCAGCAATGAAATGATCAATGCGCTCCCCCTCAGCATCCCCGTCGAAGTCAGCGTCGACGTCGGACAAAACTGGCTCGAAGCGCACTAAAGGTTTTTGTCTTCGTTAAAGTAATAATGAGCGGGAACGCATGCGCGTTTTCGCTAATTATTATAATGTATCTCCTCCAGGTTCTCCTGCACCATATCCTTCAGCCAGTTGTACACCTTCACGTCGTTCATGTCCATACCGTCCAGCGCCTCTTTTATCTCGTTTGTGTCAAAGACAAATTCGCCCTCGTCGGTGATATGTCGGTAAACGATATGGATATCCTGATGGGCGGCACACAGCATTACGATGGTCCCCGACAGATCGCCCATCGGCGGACGGTCCCAGTGGTCGTGTAGAAACCAGAAGTGCAGTTTGGTACCTTTCCCCACTTCGCTCTCCAGCGTCATTCCGCCGCCGCAGTTCTCGGTGTTCATCTTGATGAGCGGCAATCCCAGTCCCACCTTTCGCGTCGTTCGCGAGGTGGTGTAGGGATCCGTCACTTTGGCCAGAAATTCCGGCGACATCCCTTTGCCATTGTCTTCGATGGTAAAGTCGTACAGGTTTTCTTTCAGACTGTCTTTGATGGTCAGCGTCACCTCCGTCGAGTTGGCGGCCGTCGAGTTCTCCATCAAGTCATAAACATGCATTGCCAGTTCTTTCATGTTGAGGATAGGAAGTTAGTTTAACCATACTTTTCAAATTCGCATATCTCCAAGTCCTTCGGTTTGCCGTCGAGCACCAGTCGCACCAGTGTACCCTTTTGATGTATACCCTGTTGTCCGGCGGCTCCCGGATTGATATGCAGCAAACCGTAGCTCTCATCATACATCACCCGCAGTATGTGTGAATGTCCCGCAACGAAGATGTCGGGCTTCTCGCTCTCCAGCAGCGGCAATATCCGTCGTTCGTAATGGCCGGGCCATCCACCGATATGCGTCATCAGAATCTTCAGCCCCTCGCGCTGGAACAGCCGCGTCTCGGGCAGCACGTTGCGCATGTCCCAATTGTCCGTGTTGCCGTAGACGGCCACTATCGGTTTGAAGGCGCGCAACTCTCCGAACACCCCGATGCCTATGTCGCCCGCATGCCACAACTCGTCACATTCTTCAAAGAAACGATACATCTGACGGGGTATTTTTCCGTGCGTATCTGATAGGATTCCAATGCGTTTCATATTTTCTTCGGTGTGTGTAAAGGTTATTTCGTACTTTTGCAAAACTTTTGCAAAGATACGAAAAAAAAATAGACCCTCGAATTATTACGCATGAAAAAACACCTTCCACAGGCGCTACTGGTTCTCTCTTCGGCCTTCTGGGGCGCCTCGTTCATCTTCACCAAGCGCCTGTTCCTTACCGATGAGGCTATTACGCCTTTCATCATCATCACCTTCCGCATGCTCATCGCTTCGCTCTTCACCCTCCCGCTTCTCGCCGTCACCCATCGTCTGGAACCCATCCGCAAAGGCCATCTCCGCTTTTTCCTCCTTCTCGCCTTCACCGAACCTTTTCTCTACAGCATCTGCGAAACCACCGGCATCAAATGGGTCTCCGGCAGTCTCGCCTCCATCATCATTGCCACCATTCCGCTGTTCATTCCTTTCGGTATGGCGCTGGTCTACAAGGAGCGACTCCGCCTCAACGCCATCCTCGGCGTCCTGCTCTCCTTGTGTGGTATTGCACTGATGTCGCTCAACGACGACTTCTCTTTCTCTGCCAGCCCGCTGGGACTGTCACTCCTGGCCTGCGCCGTGGTGGTCGCGGTGGTCTACACCCTTATCCTCGTCAAAATTCTCGACCACTACCACCCCGTCACCATCACCAGCTACCAGAACCTCATCGCCCTCTTCTATTTTCTTCCCATCATGCTCATCCGCGACCATGGGCAGCTGCCCTTGCTCTCCTATTCGCCCAATATGTGGCTTTGTCTCGCTTTTCTCGGCATCTTCTGTTCCACCGTCGCCTATATGTGCTTCAACTACGGCATGCGCAGCCTAGGAGCCACCGCGGGATCGGTCTACAACAACATCATTCCCGTCTTCTCGCTCCTCCTCGCACTCCTTATGCGCCAGGAAACCCTCAGCCTGCTGAAAGTCGTCGGAATGGCCGTCGTCCTCGTCGGACTCACCCTCGCCCAACGGAAAAAGAAGATTCAAGAAAACGACCCTCAAAATAATAACGGAAACACCAACCACCCCCTATAACTTTTAAACATTATCCCCCGCAACAATATTTTCCCCATTCCATCGTTATTATTACCCAAACAAACGAACCGAATCTATGAAATTGTTGAAAACCAATATACTCCTTCTTGCCCTCGCCGTTGCGTCTTTCGCTTCCTGCGACCGCTTCGAGGGCGACCAGACCGTCCCGGCCTATCTGCAGATCGACGCCATAACCCTCGTCGACAACCCCTCGGACTCCTGGAGTTCCGAGTCGGGTTTCTTCACCTACGACATCGATGCCGTCAACCTCATCCTCTGGCAGGAGGGCGACGATTCGGAAACCGACCTGGGCACCTACAACCTTCCCTGCAAGGTTCCCATCCTCCGCAGCGGCAATATCGACCGGCTCCGCGTTGTCCCTGTCGTCAAGCAGAACGGTATCGCCGGTACCCGCATCGCCTATCCTTTCTATGAGACTCTCAACCTCACCGACATAACGCTCACCGCCGACTCGGTCACCTGCCTCGACACGCTCCAGACGCACTACGTCTCGCGCTCCATCATGAAGGTCCTCTGGCAGGAATTCTTCGAACCGGGTCCCAACAGCGTCAAACTCGACACCGTCGTTGCCCGTCTGGTCTACAAACCCGACACTGTTCTTTCCGGCTACGGATGTGGTGTCGTCCGTATCCCCGACAGCCTCAAGGTGGTCAATTTCTGGACCGACTCCACCTGCCATGTCGGCGACCCCGGCGCCATCCTCTATCTCGAGATGGAGTACTGGAGCGACTGCGATTTCAGCGTAGGACTCAACAACCCGGCCTACCAGGGCGGCAGCAACCTTATCCAGTCGGCTATGACCATCTACGGCAAACCTGAAAAAGGCTGGCAGAAAATCTACATCAATCTTGGAAAACTCTGGGCGCAGACCTACCGCCACTACCCCGATATCCGTCTCTTCTTCTCGGTTTTCAATCCCGACAAAAAAGGCGGAAACCTCTACCTCGACAACATGAAACTCATCACCATGTAACCTCCCCCTCGCTCCCTTGAACACAAAACGACAAGTTATAAAATATATATTGTGGGACGTCTTTGCCGCTATCGTGGCATGGGCGGCTTTCTTCCTGTTCCGCAAAATCGCCATCGACAATGACCGATTCCAGGATGTCAACCTCGTCTTCAAGGACTACAATTTCTGGCGCGGCATCGTCTTTCTCCCCGTCGCCTGGCTTATTCTCTACACCATCCAGGGGACCTACAAGAATGTCTACCGCAAATCCCGCCTCAAGGAACTCGAGATGACCCTTATGGCCTCGCTTCTCGGTGTCATCGTCATCTTCTTCGCGCTCCTGCTTGACGACCACATCTCCTCCTACCGCTATTACTATATCAGCTTCCTCATTCTCTTCCTCCTCCATTTCTCGCTCACCTACCTCGGTCGCCTCATCCTCACCTCCCACCCCGCCCGGCAGGTTCATTCCCGCCGCATAGGCTTCCCCACGCTCCTTATCGGTAGCGGCAGCAAAGCTTTCAACACCTGGCTCGACCTCGAAAACCAGGCCGTCTACTCGGGCAACCTCTTCAAAGGCTTCGTCCCCGTCAACGGTCATGTCGACCCCAACCTCCAGAAGGTCATGCCCCGCCTGGGCTCCCTCTCCGACATCAACAGCCTTATCGAACAGTACCGCATCGAGGAGGTCATCGTGGCTGTCGAAGACTGTCAGAACGACAAGATATCACAGATTATCCGGCTCCTCGACCGTCGCGACGACGTCATCATCAAAATCACCCCCGACCTCCGCGACATCATCTACGGCTCTGTCAAAATCAACTCCATCTTCCACTCGCCGCTCATCACCATCAACGCGCGCCCCATGGAGGAATGGCAGTATTCTGTCAAGCGGCTCATGGATATCCTCCTCTCGCTTCTTGCACTCCTGCTCCTATCGCCGGTATTCCTTATCACCGCTCTCATCGTTAAAATCACCTCCCCGGGCCCCGTCTTTTACGCCCAGGAGCGCATCGGCTACCGCGGCAAACCCTTCCAGATGCACAAGTTCCGCTCCATGTATGTCGATGCCGAATCTGCTGGTCCCGCCCTCTCCAAGGACGACGACCCGCGCATCACCCCCTTTGGACGCATCATGCGCAAATATCGCCTCGACGAAATCCCGCAGTTCTACAACGTCCTCAAAGGCACCATGTCCATCGTCGGACCCCGTCCCGAACGCCAGTTCTTCATCGACCAGATTGTCGAGCGCGCGCCCGAATACGTACTGCTACAGAAAGTCAAACCCGGCATCACCTCATGGGGACAGGTCAAATACGGCTACGCCGAGAATGTCGACGAGATGGTCGAACGCCTCCGCTACGACCTCCTTTATCTCGAAAACATGTCCCTCGCCACCGACATCAAAATCCTCCTCTACACCGTCATCATCATCTTCCAAGGCCGCGGAAAATAAGCAGTGAATTCCCCCCTTGGAAACAACCGTCATGCAAAAAAAACCTTGGCTGGTAGGCCAAGGTTAGTGCTAGCGTTAGGGTCAACGTCAAGGTTGACGTTAAGGTTTTATTCTATTTCCCAAACAAACTCATCACTTTAGGATACACCCAGTCCCATTTCCAGTACACAGCTGCCGCCGCTGCCAGCAGCAGTACGATAATGAGAATCCAGATCCACCCATGACGTTTGCGCGGAGCCGATGTCTCCACCTCCTGGCGTTCCTCGAGCGCTTCGTTTACGTCGTTGTTTACGGTTTCGTTGCCTTGTGCCGCTTCGATGGCAGCCATAGCTTCCGCCCGTTCCGGGACGGTCTCCACCGTTTCCTCCACGGCAGCTGCCGTCTCCTCTACTGCTGTTGCCACAGACTCGACAACCGGTTCCACAACTTCGGCAACCGGTTCCACAACGGGAGCGATAATCTCCGGTTCCGGATGGTAGTTGCCCGACAGGACATCCTCCATCCGTTTGTGTGAAGTCGCATTGGAGATGGATTTTGTTACGTAGTTCTCTGCCGACAAGCTGGTCTCGCTGCCGCAGTAGGGGCATTTCGCCTCATTGTCATAAAACGGTCGCCCACATTTTTTGCATTTAATCAGTTTCATAATGGATTATAAAGGTTTAAAGGTTTTTAAAGTTTAAATGGTTTTGTTGGCCGGTACGCCCACGTCCCCGTGGGCACTCACCTATTCGCGTCATTCGTCGTTAAAAGCAGCCAGCGTAGCCATAGCACGAGTAATTCGCCGTTTTAAAAAGCCATTCGCGTACCCGTTGCCGTCTTTAGAGTCTCCCAAACCAGTCAATAAAATTCCTGTGCCACAGCAAGCTGTTCTGCGGTTTCAGCACCCAGTGTGTCTCGTCCGGGAAGTACAGGTAGCGAGCCTCCAGGCCGCGCAGTTTCGCCGCGTTGTAGGCAGCCATGCCCTGCGAAGCCACGATGCGGAAGTCAAATTCGCTGTGCACCACGCAGAGCGGCGTGTTCCACTGGTCGACAAACAGGTGCGGCGAGTTTGCGAAACTCTTCAGCGTCTTCGGGTTCTTCTCCCAGTAGGTGCCGCCGAGGTCCCAGTTCGTAAACCAGTACTCTTCGGTCTCCAGACACTGTTGGTCGAAGTTGAACATACCGTTGTGAGCCAGGAAAGCCTTGAAGCGGCGTCCGTCGGCGTAGCCCTTCACGTCGTGGTTGTGGCCCGCCAGCCAGTAGATGCTGTATCCGCCAAAGCTGGCGCCGCAGGCGCCGATGCGCTCCTTGTCAATCTGTTTCATATTGTCGGCAAACCAGTCCGTCGCCGTCATGTAGTCCTGCATGCACAGTCCGCCATAGTCGCCGCTGATCTCCTCGCACCATGCCGTGCCGAATCCCGGACAGCCTCTGCGGTTGGGGGCGATTACAAAGAATCCTGCGCCGCTCATCACCTGGAAGTTCCAGCGGGTGCTCCAGAACTGGCTCACCATGCTTTGCGGACCGCCTTCGCAGAACAGCAGGGCGGGGTAGACCTTCGTGCTGTCGTAGTTGTAGGGGTATATCAGCCAAGTCAGCATCGTGTCGCCGTCCACCGTCTTGATCCAGTGCTCTTCCACCTTGCCCATCTTCACCTGGTCCAGAATGTCGTTGTTGAAGGTTGTCAGCTGCTGGCCCTCCTTCATGTGGTCCGTCAGGTTGTAGGTGTATATCGTCGCCGGGTACGAGATCGAAACCTGTGTGGCGTAGATTTTGTCGCCCTTCAGCTCGAAGCCGTTGATATCGTGGTAGCCGTGGCTGATTTGGCGTATGCTCTTGTCCGCCACGTTGAAGGCGAAGATTTCGTTCATGCCGCGGTACATCACCACCGCCAGCATCTCTTTGCCGTCGTCCGTCCAGCTGATGCCGCTCACACCGTAGTCGAAATCAGCCGTGTAGTCGGTCTTCTCGCCGCTCTTCACGTCGTACACCATCAGGCGCAGCTTGTCGCTCTCGTAGCCGTCGTGTTCCATGCTCTCCCAGGCAATCTTGCTGCCGTCGGGGCTGAACACCGGGTTCTGGTCGTAGCCCATGATGCCTTCCGACAGGTTCTTTGTCGTCCCGTCGGCAATGGTGAACAGGTAGATGTCGCTGTTGGTCGACAGCGAGTAGTCCTTGCCCGTCTTTTTGCGGCAGGTGTAGACAATCTGCTTGCCGTCGGGCGAAAAGTTGAACTGCTCCACGCCGCCCCACGGACGCATCGGGCATTCGAACGTGCTGTCCACTACGGCCTTGGCATGTTCGATATCCACCGTGCCGTCCAGTGTCGTGACGAAGATCTGCGGATATTCATCCACCCAGTTGTCCCAGTGGCGGTACATCAGGTCTTCGTTGATGCGGCCTGTCGTCTTGTCCAGACCGGCATACAGAGGCTCCACGTCGGCGGCGCGTTTCACCGGCAGGTCGGTGATGTAGACCACCTGCTTGCCGTCGGCTGAAATCTTGAAGCCCTCGATGCCGTTCTCGAAGGTGCCCAGCAACTTCTCTTTTTGGCTTTTCACGTCGATGCTGCGCATCTCGTTGCCCCTGCAGAACAGCAGTGTTGCGTCGTCCAGCCATACCGGGTTGAACTCGCCCTGTGCCGTTGTTGTCAGCCGCACAGCGTCGCCACCCGCGGTAGGCATCACATACAGCTCCGCGTTGCCCTTGTTCTCTTCCATGTCGTAGTAGGTGAGGGTATAGGCCAGCTGTTTGCCGTCGGGCGAAACGGCGCTCTCGCCCATTTTGCCCAGCGCCCACATCACTTCGGGTGTGAACTGTCCGTTTTTCACCTCGATTTGAGGCTTTTCAATGATTTTTCCGTCGCCTTCCGACGACCCCTTCGAACAAGCGCACACCAGCGCCAGCGAAGCCATTGCAATGCATATTTTCTTCATGTTATTGGGTATTTATTGAATCCAAAAATAAAATGCAAAAATACAAAAAAAATTCAAAACACCCCTCCCCATTGCCCAAAAAGTTTTCGCCGCTCCGCCCCATCCCCGTAAACAATAAAATTTTCCACCGTTTAATCAGCCTGCGTAGCCCCTTCGCATAATTCGCGTCATTCGCCGTTCAATCAGCCTGCGTAGCCCTTTCTGAGTGAAAGATACCCCCTTCGTCGTTATTATATAAAAAATTTTTATTAATTTTGCAGTTTCCCGCCCTCTGTCAAAAAAACAGAGACTTCTTCGCTGTAAATTGGAAAATAATAAATTAAATAAATAATATCGAAATTGCAATCATGAAAAAAACATTCCTATTGCTTATGACAGCAACCATGATGACCACGGCCCTCAACGCCCAGCGCGTCACTTCGGGCATCAAGACCGACAACCTCGACAAGTCGGCCAAACCCACCGAAGACTTCTACCAGTACGCCTGCGGCGGTTGGATGAAGGCCAACCCCCTCGACGCCGAGCACAGCCGCTACGGCTCTTTCGACAAACTCGCCGACGACAACCAGAAACACCTCAAGGAAATCATCCTTGAGACCGCCAAAGCCAAAAACGAAAAAGGCAGCGTGGCCGACAAGATCGCTACCCTCTACAATATCGGTATGGACTCTGTCCGCCTGCAGCAGCAGGGTGCCAAACCCATCGTGCCCTACCTCACACAGATCGCTTCGCTGCGCAGCCGTGACGATGTCCGCGATTACCTCGCCCAGCTCCACAAAATCGGCATCGACCCCTTCTTCGGACTCTTCGGCGAGGCGGACTACGACAATGCCAAGATGACCATCGCCTGGCTCTACCAGACCGGCATCGGCATGGGCGACCGCGACTACTACCTCAAGGATGACGACCACAACCGCCAGATTCGCGAAGCCTACCTCAAACTTATGACCAAGGAGTTCGCCCTCTCGGGCTACGACAAGATGTCGGGCATCGCCGCCAACGAACTGGCCCAGATGGTCCTCGCCCTCGAGACGCGTATCGCCAAGGCGCAGTACGACAACCTCACCAACCGCGACCCCTTCAAGACCTTCAACAAGATGACCGTCGCGGAGGCCGACGCCAAGGCTCCCGCCATCCGCCTGCCGCGCTACCTGGCCCAGATGGGTCTTCCTTCGCTCTCGGCACTCAACATGGCCCAGCCGGAATACTTCGAGGAGGTCTCCACCATCCTCGCCTCGGAATACCTTGCTTCCCTCAAGGCCTACTATGCATGGAACGTCATCAACACCGCCGCCGCCTACCTTAGCGACGATTTCGTGATGGCCAATTTCGACTTCTTCGGACGCACCATGAGTGGTGCCGAACAGATCCGTCCGCGCTGGAAACGCTGTGTCTCCACCGTCAACGGCGCCCTCGGCGAGGCCCTTGGACAACTCTATGTCAAGAAGTACTTCCCCCCGGAGGCCAAGAAACGCATGGTCACCCTCGTCGAAAACCTGCAGGTCGCCTTTGCCCAGCGCATCCGCGAGGCTGACTGGATGGACAACACCACCAAGACGCGTGCCCTCGAGAAACTCGACGCCATCCTGGTCAAAATTGGCTACCCCGACAAGTGGCGCGACTACAGCGGCCTCGAAATCAAGGACGACAGCTACTTCGCCAACATCATCCGCAGCAACATCTTCGATGTGAATTACATGCTCTCCAAAATCGACAAACCCGTCGACCGCTACGAGTGGCAGATGACCCCCCAGACGGTCAACGCCTACTACAACCCCACCACCAACGAAATTTGCTTCCCCGCCGCCATCCTCCAGCCGCCTTTCTTCGACATGAAAGCTGACGACGCTGCCAACTACGGCGCCATCGGCGTGGTCATCGGCCACGAGATCACCCACGGCTTCGACGACCAGGGACGCAACTACGACAAGGACGGCAACCTCTCCGACTGGTGGACGCCGGGCGACGCCGACAACTTCAAGAAACAGTCGCGCGTGCTGGTCGACGCTTTCAATGCGGTGAAGGTGCTCGACGACCCCGAGACCTACGCCAACGGCGAACTCACCCTCGGTGAGAACATCGCCGACAACGGCGGTCTCCACATCAGCTACCTCGCCATGCAGAATGCCATCGCCAAGAAGCAGGTGAAAAACAAAGCCATGGACGGCTTCACGCCCGCCCAGCGCTTCTTCCTGGCCTATGCCGCCGTGTGGGCCAGCAACATCCGCCCGCAGGCCATCCTCCAGCTCACCACTATGGATGTCCACGCTCTGGCCCGCAACCGCGTCAATGTCACCCTGCCACATATCGCCGAGTTCCACGAGGCCTTCGGCATCAAGGCGGGCAACAAGATGTGGCTTGCTCCCGAAAAACGCGCCAAACTCTGGTAAGTAGCGAACAAGAACCCCATGAACCCTATCATCACCACAACCGAATCGGTCCAGGGGGCCGCGGTGACCCGCTATATCGATGTCATCCGCACCACCCGCGTGGTCAATACCGACCTCTCGCTGTCGGATATCTTCTCGGGCGCCAGCCAGAAATTCCGCTCGCAGCTCGACGAGATCTACGACAAGGCGCTGCTGGACCTGCGTCTCAAAGCCATCGCGCTGGGGGCCGATGCCATCATCGGCCTCCATACCGACTTTGAGGAGATTTTCGGCAAGGGGCGCACCAAGTTTGTCGTCTCCCTTGTCGGCACGGCGGTCCAACTCGACCATCCGGCACCGTTGTCGGACTCGGGCGACGGCAACACCGTCTCGGTACGCACGCTCCGCCGCCAGCAGCTCCTCATCCGCTTCCGCCGGCAGCTGGAACAGCCGGACTACACCCCCAACGAGGCGGAGTGGAACGACATCCTCAACTATTCGCTCTTTGAACTGGCGCCGCTCATCTACCACCGCTACCTCCATGCCTTTGAGCCGGTCAGCAACCTTCCGCTGCCCGAAAAGAACCTCCTCATCGACAACTTCATCCCCTTCCTCAAAAGCATGCCCTACGAGGAGGCCGCCGAGGTGGTCTATGCCGACCTCGACACCGACCCCTACTGCGCCAGCGACCTCATTGCCAAATGCCACCTCTTCCATCCGCGAAGGATATGCGAAATCCTCCAGCCGGCCAACAAGCACACGGTCATCTCGCTGCTCGACGCCGACAAGGAGAACTACACCGTTCAGGACCTCGACGACATGCGCCGCATCGTCCACTTCCTCGACAACCTACCCGACACGGGACACTACGAGGAGGGGAGGGGAAATCTCTTCAGCAAGACGGGCACCATCCTCGTCTGCGAACGCGGCCACTCCTCGCCGGTCGAACTCGGAGGACACTGCACCGAGAAATTCGACTACGGTCTCGGCATCTGCAATCTCAACGTCAAAGGCATCACCGAAGCCGAAATCGAAAAAATCAACCAGTTCAAACAAAAAATCGACATCCTCACCTCCCTCCTCACCCCCTAAAACATCTAACATCTAACATCATACATCACACATCTTACATCGTTTATGAAACGTTTTGCAACCTTTATCCTGACGTTCCTCACCCTCTGCAATTTCGCCCTGGCGCAGAAGAATATCACCATCCGCGGCACAGCCGAAAACGGCGTGGGACGCAAAGTGGAACTGCTGAAGCTGTCGGACCTTATCTCCAAAAACGAGATACTGCTCGACACCTTCCGCATTGGCGACGACAAGAAGTTCGACCTCCGTTGCTGGTCCAACTACCCGGTCATGGTTACCCTCCAGATCGAGAACTATTCGCAGTCGTTCTATGTCGAACCCGGCCGCGACTACCAGGTGGTCATCCCCTCGTTCGACTGGACGCTCGACGAGAAGCGCAACGTCTTCCTCGACCCTGAACCGCTGCCGCTCCTTTTCCAGAACATCCCACCCGACGACATCAACCTACAGATCGACAGCATCGACCGTGTCATCGCCCGTTTCATCAGCGACAACTATTTCTATTTTGACCAGAAGTTCCACCCCTCGGCTTACTATTTCGACAGCCTGGTGATGACGGTCAACCGGCTCTGCCGCGACACCTCCAGCGACTTCGTCAACCGCTACCGCGTTTATCGCCTCGCCGAACTGAAGTATTCCATGCGGTTCGATTCGCGTCGCAACCTCATCAACCAGTTCATCAAGAACAGCCCGATCCTCTACTACGATGAGAATTATATGTCGCTCTTTACCACCCTCTACGCCAACTCCATCTCCAAGGGCACCGCCGACATTCCTGTCTACCGCCTGGCGCACTGGGTCTACAATCTCGACCTCGACACCTACCTCGACTCCATCGGTACCGACCCGCTGCTGCGCCACGAGCAGATACGCGAACTGGCCGCGCTTCAGGCGCTCTATGAGTCCTACTACAATTTCCGCTACTACGATGCCGACATGGTCGTCAAGATGATTCAGAAGCTGGCGGCGCGCACCAAGTTCCCCGACCACAAGGTCATCGCCGGCCATATCCTCAACGCCATCAGCCACCGCGACGAGGAGACTCAGCCGGAGGAACCCATTTTTGTGCTCCCCGATGTCGACAAGAACCCCGTCTCGCTCAACAGCCTCAAAGGCAAGTGGGTCTATATCTCCTTTGTCCGTGTCGGCGATGCGGCCTCCCTTTCCGAAATCGAGACCATCGCCCATTTCCACGACTCCATTGTCGCCTACTATCCCGATGTCCAGTTTGTCACCATCGACTGCGACCGTGAGTTCCAGAAGATGTACCATTTCCTGAAAAACTCCAAGCATGGCGACCGCTACAACTGGACCTGGCTCCATTTCGACGGCAACTACGACCTCCTCCGCTACTTCCAAATCTACAGCTATCCCTGGTTTGTGCTCCTCGACCCCGAGGGACGCATCGTCTACGATGTCACCCCCGCCCCCAGCACAGGCTTCTTCTTCAACGCCCCCTGGCGCACCCTTCCCCAACCCGAATACACCCCCCACAACAAATTCAGCCGCTAAATTATGATTTCATCCTTACAACAAATCATTTCCCAGTCCCTCAAAAGCCTTTACAATATCGACGCCGTTCCCGACAGCATCGTCCTCCAGAAAACCAAGAAAGAGTTCTCCGGCGACTATACCCTTGTCGTCTTCCCCTACGTCAAGCAAGCCCGCAAGTCGCCTGAGATGGTCGCCAACGAACTCGGTGCCGCCGTCAAAGCGGCCCTCCCCGACAAAGTCAGCGACTTCAACGTCATCAAAGGCTTTCTTAACTTCACCATCTGCGACAGCTATTGGACTGCCTTTGCCAACAGCCTCGCCGACAATCCGCGCTACGGACTGAAGCCCGTCGACCCCGACGAGGCCCCCGTTGTTATCGAGTATTCCTCCCCCAACACCAACAAGCCGCTCCACCTCGGCCACATCCGCAACAACCTGTTGGGATGGTCCGTCTCGCAGCTGCTCGCCGCCAACGGACGCAACGTCAAGAAGGTCAACCTCGTCAACGACCGCGGCATCCATATCTGCAAGTCCATGCTTGCCTGGCTTCGTTACGGCAACGGCGAGACCCCCGAGTCCTCCGGACTCAAAGGCGACCACCTCGTAGGCAAATACTATGTCGAGTTCGACAAACACTACAAAGCCGAGATCCAGCAGCTCGTCGCCGACGGAATGGACGAGGAGCAGGCCAAGAAAGAGGCGCCCCTTATGCGTGAGGCGCAGCAGATGCTCAAATGCTGGGAAGACGGCGACAAGGAGGTTCGCGACCTCTGGGAGAAGATGAACGGATGGGTCTATGCCGGTTTCGACGAGACCTATCGCAAGATGGGCGTCTCCTTCGACAAGATCTACTATGAGTCGAACACCTACCTTCTGGGCAAGGAACTTGTCCAGCGAGGACTCGATTTGGGCGTGCTCTTCCGCAAGGAAGACGGCTCCGTCTGGTGCGACCTCACTGATGCCGGACTCGACCAGAAGCTCCTGCTCCGCAAGGACGGCACCTCCGTCTACATGACCCAGGACCTCGGCACCGCCCTGCTCCGCCAGAAAGATTTCGGCGCCGACCAGCTCATCTATGTTGTCGGCAATGAGCAGGACTACCATTTCCAGGTGCTCAAGATCGTCCTCAGCCGCCTCGGTTTCGACTGGGCGGAGAAGGTCTACCACCTCTCTTACGGCATGGTCGAACTCCCCAATGGTAAGATGAAATCACGCGAAGGCACCGTTGTCGACGCCGATGACCTCATTGAGGAGATGGAGAAGACCGCCGAGGAGATGTGCCGCGACCGTGGCAAGAACGACGACATGACCCCCGAGCAGCTTGCCGAGCTCTACCACATGCTTGCCCTCGGTGCGCTCAAATATTTCATCCTCAAGGTCGACCCCACCAAGACCATGCTCTTCAATCCTGCCGAAAGCATCGATTTCAACGGCAACACAGGACCTTTCATCCAGTACACTCATGCGCGCATCCGTTCCATTGTCCGCAAGGCCGTTACCGAGAAAGGTATCGACCTCCATGCCGCCATTGGCGAGGTGACCCTCAACGACAAGGAGCGCGAAGTCATCAAGCTGCTGCACGACATGCCCACCGTTGTGGCGCAGGCCGCTGCCGCCTACAGCCCCGCGATGATAGCCAACTACACCTACGACCTGGCCAAAGCCTTCAACAGCTTCTATCAGGACACCCCCATCCTTCGCGAGACCGACCCCGACCGCATGCTTTTCCTCGTCCGCCTCTGCGACGCTGTCTCCCACGGCCTCAAAAACATGATGTCCATCCTCGGCATCTCCGTCCCCGACCGAATGTAGTATCCTATGTTTTTCACAGAAACCATTAGCCTTTCAACCCTTATCTGCGACGAAGACGACCGCCTTACCCTTTGGGGCCTCGCCCGTCTCTTCCAAGACGCCGCCGAAGACCACTCCAAAACCTACGGTGTCGGCTATCACGGCCTCATTGTCCAGCATCGCGCCTGGATACTTACCCGCGTCTATTACAGCATTACGCGTCTCCCTGTGGCAGGCGAGACATTGACCATCCGTACCTGGCCCAAGCCCGACAACGGCCTGATAGCTCCGCGCGACAGCCAGTTAATCGATGCCGACGGCAAGGTCTGTGCCGCCTGTGCCTCCAACTGGGTCATCCTCAACATGGATACCCGTCGAGTCAGCCGTCTGGGCGATATCATCTCCCCCTTCGAGAAAGAGACCGAGAACGCCACCACCGTCGTCAAGTTCGACAAGATGCAGATTGGTGAAAATTTGCCGTTAATCAAGCACATCGACGTACCCTATTCCGCCATCGACCACACCCGGCATGTGAACAATGCCGAGTACATGAAGTGGATATGCGATGCCGTTCCCCAGATTTGCAAACCCCGTACCGATGCTTCGCGCCGTGAAATCGCCGTTTTCGACATCAACTACGTCAAGGAGACCAAGCACAATGACCCCGATGTCAATCTTTACGGCAAATCCCTCAACGACAACACCCTCCAATTCCGCCTCACCAACACCCACGGCCTCTCCATCCAAGCCCAACTCACCTTAAAATAAACAAATAAAGCATCGCCCCAAAGGTATTGCGTAGCTCCTTCGCGTAATTCGCAAAATCGTCGTCATTTTTTTATTATTTTTTAATAAAAGTATACTTTTCTCCTACAAAAGTATACCCCATTTTCTATTATCCCTTTATATCTGTATTTTAAATTAAAGCATTAAAAAACAGTATTATAAATTATAGTCTGGTTACTGTCTATAATTTAATTATTTATAAATTTTGTCATTATAAATATAATTCGTACTTTTGCATATCAAAAGAAAAGAGGCAGCCGCCCTCAGTTAAAGTATCGGATTTCCAGCGAGAAATAGAAGTTTTTTTTATTAATCTCGCCCTTAATCCAATGTAACTGAGGATGCTATTGCATTGTAACAACTCCCCGCCCCCAAGCAAAAAACATTCTGCCCTTTAGGGCCTTGTGGTAGGCCTGCGTGGTATGCCTGCCGAGCTTGTTGAGGCAACACCTTAGAATAAAAACCAATACAGCGAGTCAGCACATTGGCATTCAAATAAGATGTAGCGAAGAACGTTGAAATAAGAGAAAGATTCGAGTAATTCGTGTTCAACTTGAAACCAGAAACTTGAAACTTGAAACCAGAAACCTGAAACTTGAAACCAGCCCTTCGGGTCACCTGAAACCTGAAACTTGAAACCTGAAACCTGAAACAATTAAGCAGTAAGCAAATAAAACTTTTAACTTTTATCTTTTCACTTTTAACTTTTATCTTTTAACTTTTCACTTTTAACTTTTAACTTTTAACTCGGATGGGACAGAGTGTTATAGGGGATAAGAGTTTGGCATTTGCAAAACGCATCTCGCGATGTTATGTCTTTTTGAAAGAGAAAAAGAGTGAAACTGTTATGTCAAAGCAGCTCCTGCGTTCTGGTACAAGTATTGGCGCAAACGTTCGTGAGGGACAGTATGCTCAGAGCAAGAAAGATTTCATCAGTAAAATGAATATCGCGCTGAAAGAAGCAGGAGAGACTGACTACTGGCTTGAAGTGATACACTCCTCAACCTATCTCAGCGATGAAGAATTTGCCTCACTTGATGCAGATAACAAAG
>JAEEGL010219777.1_pt1 | contig 19491 bp, 12 predicted proteins | sample 9134231 | NCBI WGS metagenome assembly JAEEGL01 (sample SAMN16246548, study PRJNA631951) | gut metagenome | biome: gut microbiome; feature: rumen; material: fiber-attached | host: Bos | place: Iran: Karaj | collected 2018-10
AATCTGCTATACTGTTGTACATGGGCAGTGTCCTCCTTTATGCTTGACTGTTTTGTGGAAAATCCAATCATAACATAAATAGGGTCTGCCCATTCTTTTATTTTTCCGAAAGTATATTTACGCTAATTAAGCGGATATGGTCATTCCCATGCTGTGAAGCTGAAACTCAGATGATCATCATTGCATCTCCGAAAGAAAAGAATCTGTATCTTTGATCCACTGCCTCTTTATAAGCTTTCATTACATTTTCATATCCGCCGAGCGCAGAAACAAGCATGATGAGAGTTGATTCAGGCAGATGAAAATTAGTAATGAGAGCATCCACGGCTTTGAATTTATAACCCGGATAAATAAAAATATCGGTTTCTCCGCTTCCGGGCCTTATGACTCCGTTTTCATCTGAAGAAGCTTCCAGTGTCCTGCAGGTTGTGGTTCCCACACAGATGACTCTCCCACTGCCTTTGTCATGGGCACTGTTGATCTTTGCCGCTGTGTCTTCCGATATGCTGTACCATTCAGTATGCATATGATGTTCAAGGATATTGTCTTCCTTTACAGGACGAAACGTGCCGAGACCGACATGGAGCGTGACATATGCCAGACCGGCGCATTTATTCTCAAGCGTGGAAAGAAGCTCTTTTGTAAAATGCAGTCCCGCAGTAGGGGCGGCTGCAGAGCCCTCAAATTTTGCATAAACAGTCTGATATCTGTCTCTGTCTTTAAGTTTATGTTTAATATAGGGCGGCAGGGGCATTTCTCCAAGGGAATCAAGCACTTCTTCCCATATTCCGTCATATTCAAACCGGACAAGCCGGTTTCCCTCGTCAACGACATCGGTTATTTCTGCTTTCAGCCTGCCGTCGCCGAAAGAAACCCTTGCGCCCGGACGTAGTTTTTTTCCGGGACGGACAAGGCATTCCCATTCATCGTTTCCTTTGTTTCTGAGTAAAAGAAGCTCTGCGGCAGCTCCTGTATCTTCTTTATTGCCTGTAAGCCTTGCCGGTATCACTTTTGTATCATTCAGCACGAGAAGATCATCAGGTGTGATATAGGAGGCTATATTATGAAATACATCATGATTTATTTTCCCTGTATTCCGGTCAAGTACGAGAAGCCTTGAATCATCCCTTTTATCCAACGGATCCTGAGCTATAAGCTCCTCAGGAAGATGATAATAATAATCAGACTTTAGCAGTTTATCCGTCATGATCTCAGTTCTATCCCAAGCGTCTCCAGTCCGTTAAGTATCTTTTTCATCACGGAATTGATATCGTCATCTGACAGTGTCTTATCCTTATCACGGAATACCACAGTATATGTCATGCTTTTAAAGCCCTTTCCTATCTGGAGTCCTTCATAAATATCAAAAAGCTTAAAGGATTCCAGTATCTTTCCGGCGCGTTGAACGATAATATCGTCAATATCCTGTGCCGTGATACTGTCAGGCACTATCATTGAGATGTCTCTTGATACGGAAGGGAATTTGGCAAGACCCATATATCTGGGTTCGAAGGATGCCCTGGATGTGATCTCAGGCATGTCAAGAACAGCTGTATAAACCTCAGCCTTAGCCATATCATATGCTTTGGCTGTGAGGGGATGTACCTGTCCGATATAACCTATGAGAGTTCCGTCATATATGATATCAGCCTGACGTCCGGGATGCAGATACGGACGGTCGGAACTATCATATTTTATCCTTTCTTTCATGCCTGCTTTGTTTATGAATTCTTCGACAACCCCTTTGAGCTCGAAGAAATCAATATCTCCGTAAGCTCCCAATACAAATTCCATCCTCTCATCAGGATAATCCGTTATTGGAAGATCGGTTTTCGGAATATATATGTTTGCCAGCTCGAAAAGACGTACGTTTTCATTCCTGCGGTTAAAATTGACAGAAAGGGAGTTTAATATGCCGTTCAGCGGTATTGTACGCATTATAGAGAAATCAACACCTAAAGGATTTGATATCTTTATGGCTTTTCTCTCCTTTGCGTCTTCTGAAAGCCGGAGTTTGTCAAAAACATCGGGGCTTTCAAAGGAATAGCAATAGGCCTGGGAAAAACCGAAAGCGCATGCCGTATCTCTTGCAAGTCTTTCCACCCTTAGTTTGAGGGGCAGTCCTCCGATCTGTCCCGAATCCTTCGGAAGCGTCACCGGTATCTTGTCGTATCCGTAAAGTCGCGCTATTTCTTCAGATGAGTCTGCAAAGCTTATAAGATCCTGTCTGAAAGTCGGTACTTCCAGCTCATTCTTTTTGGCATCATATCCGATTTCGAGCCGTTTGAAATATGAAAGCATCGTCTCCTTTGATATTTCTGTGCCGAGGTATTCATTTATCCTCTCAGGCTCAAAGGCAATGTGTTTCTTCACCGGGAGGTCACCGTGGACATCCACTCTTCCGCCGACTACCTCTCCGCAGCCAAGCTCTTCTACCAGTGAGCATGCTCTTTCCATGGCATCGTAGGCATTATTCGGATCAAGTCCCTTTTCAAATATCCCGGAAGAATCCGTCCTCAGTCCGATACGTCTTGAAGATTTTCTTATATTTGAACCGTTAAAGGTTGCCGCTTCAAATAGGACTTCTTTCACTGAGGAGGTGATCATTGAATTCTCTCCGCCCATTATTCCTCCCAAGGCCACGGCTTTTTCACCGTCACATATGGTCAGCACTTCGCTGTCAAGCTTTCGTTCTTCACCATCCAGTGTGGTGAACGTATCACCGTCCTTTGCTCTTTTTACGATTATCTTATTCCCTGCGATTGTGGAAAGATCAAAGGCATGCATAGGCTGTCCGTATTCGAGCATCACAAAATTGGTGATATCCACTATATTGCTTATAGGCCTTATTCCGGCTGCGCGAAGCCGGCACTTCATCCATTCAGGAGATTCTCCCGGTTTTACATTTTTTACTACTCTTGCTATATAGCGTGTGCAAAGATCCTTATCTTTTATATCGACAGAAATATGATCGGATGCCTGTTCACTGTTTCCGGTTTCCTTGATATCAGGATATTTGAAAGGCAGATCAAAGGTAGCTGCCGCCTCCCTTGCAATACCCATTATCGAATAACAGTCAACACGGTTTGATGTAATCTCATAATCAAACACTGTATCCTTAAGTCCCAAAGCCTCTATTGCATCATCTCCCGGTTTTACGCCCGAAGCTTCATTAAACAGATAGATACCGTCTTCAGGCGCATCTGAGAAGACATCCCTTGATGAGCCCAGTTCTTCAATGGAACACATCATTCCCATTGATTCTATGCCTCTGAGTTTTCCTGCCTTTATCTTTATCCCGTCTTCGGGAAGAGGGCTTCCGTCATGTCCTCCTGCTACTTTTCCTCCGTCAAGGACAACCGGAACCAGATCGCCCTCGCTCACATTCGGAGCCCCGGTAACTATCTGCACGGTATCACTGCCGATATCAACCTGACATACAATAAGCTTATCTGCATCAGGGTGTTTCTCAATCTTATTTATTCTTCCGACTACGATCTTTTCCAGATTCTTATCAAGCTTTTCATAGCCTTCGCATTTCGTTCCGGACATAGTCATGGCATCTACAAATTCCTGATCCGTACAATTTAAATCCGGAACAAAATCTTTTATCCAGCTCAATGGTGTTTTCATAATCTATCTCCTTGTATATAAATATCAGAACTGCTCCAGAAAACGCTGATCATTTTCGTATAATAATCTCATGTCATCTATTTCATATTTGAGTAATGCTATGCGTTCCAGTCCTATGCCGAATGCAAAACCCTTATATTTCAGAGGATCGATCCTGCACATCTCAAGTACGTGAGGATGTACCATGCCGCAGCCGAGGATTTCTATCCATCCTTCACCTTTGCAGAAGCGGCAGCCCTTTCCTCCGCATTTAAAACAGGATACATCCATCTCTGCAGAAGGTTCAGTAAACGGGAAATGGTGAGGCCTGAACTTCACTTTAGTATCTTCCCCGAAAAGCTTCTTCGCAAATGTCTCAAGTGTTCCCTTAAGGTCTGAAAATGTCACTTCTTTATCAATAAGAAGCCCCTCAACCTGATGAAAAGAAGGAGAATGAGTGGCGTCAACTTCATCAGATCTGAAGACTCTTCCCGGTGATATCATTTTTATCGGAAGTCTGCCCTTTTCCATCTCATGTATCTGTGTACCGGAGGTCTGAGTCCTTAGGAGCATATCGCCGTTTATATAAAAAGTATCCTGTTCGTCTTTTGCAGGGTGATCGGCCGGGATATTCAAGGCTTCAAAGTTATAATAATCCTTCTCGACTTCAGGCCCCTCAACCACTTCATACCCCATGCCGATAAAAATACTCTCAAGTTCATCAAGAGCTATGGCATTCGGATGTATATGTCCCAGTTTCCTCTTTTTGGCAGGAAGGGTAACATCTATGGTCTCATTTTCAAGCTTTGCTTCCAGAGCAGTTGCTTCAAGGTTTATTTTGGCCTGGTTTATAGCATCTTCTATAATATCCCTTGTCTGGTTTACAAGGGCTCCGACCTTGGGACGGTCTTCCTTTGAGACATCTTTCATGCCTTTTAAGACCTCTGTCAGCTCACCTTTTTTCCCGGTAAAAGCTACTCTTACGTCATTCAAAGCGTCAAGAGCTTTTGCACCGCGTATGGCTTCCAAAGCCCTGGCTTTAATCTCATCAAGTTCTTCAGCCGTTATAGCCATTTATCAATCTCCTTTCGTTATATGATAGCTTTCAAAAGTGTAATAACGATCCATTAGATCTAAAAAAATACGGATGGTACCACGGGGCGAAAACTCGCGGTACCACCCGATCTTATCTCTCATATGTCCGTTACGCGGACTATTCGTTCCGGCTCAGCGCTGAATATCTTCCTGTCACCGGTCACAAGGGATTTACAGCCTATGCTCCCTCTCTCTGATGAGGCCTCTTTGTGACAGTATCTTTGGGTTTCCCCACGCTTCAATGCCTGAAATGTTTACTTTTTTATCTAAGGTTTGCCAACTCCTGTGACATAGCGGCATTAGGATTCATTATCGCAGCCGTATTGTACAGTATATATCCGCTGTATCCAAGGCTTTGCGCCTTCTGGGACTGGATCGCAAGGTTATTTGTCTGGCGTGACCATCCCGGGTCGGAAGCTGAAGCAGATCCTGCCCTGTAGAGCGCCATTCCAACATACATAGGTATACCTGCTTTGTTCAGGTTTTTCCATGCGGCAAGCCTGGTGCTGGACATTGTTGTCGTCCCTGCTGCCCCGTAATTATCTGTCCAATATATCTGAGGAGCTATATAGTCTACATATGCATTTGAAGAAAGCCATGTATTAACATCCGCGCCTGCAGCGATACAGTTCTGTATATTACCCTGCGGAGCTATGCCGAACACTTTGCCGTGCTGCGCGCATACAGAATGAACCCTTGAAACCATCGAGTTGATATTGGCAGCGCCTATAGGCGGGAAATAATCATCAAAATGGATGCCGTCCACCGCATATTTATCAAGGATTTCCTTAACGCCGGCAACAATATTGTCATTAGTAGCAAGGGCTGCATTACCGCATATCACACCGTTTCTGTATCCGTAGGGGTTGATCCATGCATGGATCTGAAGTCCGTTCTGATGTGCTATCTGAACCATATCAGCCAAAGGATCGAAGCCGGGATCCGTTCCCAAAAGCATCTGAGAGCTCCACGGATAGATGCTTGAAGGATAGATGGCATCGTTGTGGCTTCTGACATGAACAAATATCGCATTTAATCCCTTTGAAGCCGCTGTCTGACATATCGATGTAAATGCGGCATCATAAGCAGCCTTATTCTTGCCTCTGAGATAGCTCTGCTGATCTATGAAAGAAAGCCATACACCTCTCATATTATTTGCAGCCTGAGCTTTCCGCGTTGAAAAACCCAGATTGCCTGTTGTCACTAAAAGCGTCGCGACAAGCAGGATTGACAATATACGTTTGGTAATCTTTTTCATGAAAACTCCTCTCTTTCTATAAACAGTCCATCGATGGGTCAGAGCGCGCCTTCAGTAAACCTTTCAAAAGCCGCCAGCCCTTCTTCTGTCTGTTTGAATACTCCTGCATCCTCCAATACATGAGAAAAAACAAGACCTGTTTCATGTTTGAGAATGGTATCTATATTAGACTTGTCTATATTAACATAATTTGACTTAAAATCAAGTACCCAATCAGAATGCTTTGCTATCTCTTCGTTTGACGCTATTTCTTTTCCTGACAGGATATACTCCTTCAGCAGGGCAAGCTCTGACTTAAGCCTTGACGGAAGAATGGCAAGACCCATGACTTCGATCAGTCCGATGTTTTCCTTTTTTATATGATGAAGCTCACTGTGCGGATGATAAAGTCCCAAAGGACATTCTTCCGTCGTGATATTGTTCCTGAGGGCAAGATCGAATTCATACATATCTCCTCTCATTCTGGCTATGGGAGTTATGGTATTGTGCGGCTCTCCGTCAGTCTCAGAAAAGACAAAGGCCTCCTCGTCTGTATATCCCCTCCATTTATCCAGGATATGCGAAGCAAGATCTATAATACGGGATTTATCCCTGCATCTTAGGCGGATCACAGACAAAGGCCATTTTATTATCCCCGACTCTACATCTTCATAACCTTTGACAGTGAATTTACGGATATAATCGGCTCTTGCCATCGGAAATTCATAGCATCCGCCCTGAAAATGGTCATGTGAAAGTATAGAACCACCGACAATAGGCAGATCCGCATTTGATCCGACAGTATAATGAGGAAAGAGCGTAATGAAATCAAAAAGCTTTTCAAAACATGATCTGTCAATCTTCATGGGAATGTGATCTTTATTAAAGACTATGCAGTGTTCGTTATAGTATACATATGGAGAATACTGGAAAAAGAAATCCTCACCGGCCAGACTTATAGGGATTATACGATGATTCTCCCTTGCGGGATGATTCATCCGTCCTCTGTAGCCTTCGTTTTCAGCACAAAGCTGGCACTTGGGATAGGTAGACTGGGGAGCGTTTTTTGCGGCTGCTATAGCCTTCGGATCCTTTTCCGGTTTTGACAGGTTTATCGTGATATCGAGTTCGCCGTACGGGGTTTCAGTTTTCCATTTTAAATCTTTTTTGATCCTGTATCTTCTTATATAATCAGTATCACATGAAAAGCGGTAATACCAGTCGGTCGCCGTCTTTGAAGATACTTTATATAATTCTCTGAACTTTCCGCGCACATATGACGGCCTGGGAGTGATGCAGTTCATGAGCTTCGTATCAAAAAGGTCTTTTGAAAGCTGATCATCTTCCGTAACATGTCTTGACACGGCATCATTTATAAGCGCATTAAGTATCTGCTCGAGAGCATCGCCTTTATCGGAAAAATCTGGCGCTTTATAATCTTCCGGCTCATCATAGGAGTCGAGGTTCATCACATCAAGCAACAGATTTACAGAATAAATACGCTCATCTTCATTTATAAGCCCGCAGAAGATACCGTATTCCACAAGATCTCTGATCTTTCTCCCCGTATCGGCCATACTCATATTTTAAGCACCTCCTCATTTACGTCACTTTGAGCCTCTTCTGCTTCAAATACTCTCTCGTTTTTCTGCGCAACCCTTGAAGCCGCAACAGCCTGGGCTTCTTTGATAAAAGTTTTCTGGGCGTTAATGACGGCGTTCCTTCCCGGAGTGATGCGTATATAAACGCCATCGTCCGTCATAAGCCTGGCCTTGGTATTGTCTGAAAGCTGTATCTGTAAAATATGCTTTAACTCTTCTACAAGCTCCGGAGTTTCAACAGGAAAAAGTATTTCCACTCTTCTTTCGAGGTTTCTCGGCATCCAGTCAGCCGATGCACAGTACAATTCTTCTTTGCCTTCGTTCAGGAACCAGAAAATACGGGCATGTTCAAGATACGTACCGACTATGGATCTGACAGTTATATTTTCAGATACTCCTTTGATCCCGGTGCGCAGACAGCATATGCCGCGGACTATAAGTTCTATCTTTACCCCGGCATTAGAAGCCTTATAGAGGGCTTCGATTATATCAATATCGCAGAGTGAGTTGATCTTGGCAACTATCCTGGCATCCCTTCCGTTCAAAGCATGCTCGGTCTCTCTTCCGATAAGATACAGGAATCTGTCCTTCAGCCACAGTGGGGCAAGTGATAGCTTATTCCACATTGCAGGCTCAGAATATCCCGAAAGCATGTTGAATACGGCGGTTGCATCTTCGCCATAGGGTTCGGCGCAGGTAAGGAAGCCTATATCCGTATAAACCTTAGCTGTTGAGTCATTGTAATTTCCGGTGCCCAGATGCACATAGCGCCTGAGACCGTCTTCTTCCCTTCGTACTACAAGCGTTATTTTAGAGTGGGTCTTTAAGCCTTTTAAGCCATAGATAACATGACACCCTGCTTTCTCAAGCATCTTTGCCCAGAGGATATTATTCTCTTCATCAAAGCGCGCCTTAAGTTCCACAAGGACCGTAACCTGTTTGCCGTTTTCAGCTGCCTGGGCTAAAGCTTTTATTATCGGGGAATCTCCGGATACCCTGTATAATGTCTGTTTTATGGCGAGGGTATCTTTATCTTTCGCCGCTTCCTGAATGAAACGCACTACCGGAGTGAATGATTCATATGGATGCCATAGAAGTATATCATGGTTTTTTATCTGGTCAAAGATAGGGATATCGGGTTCCATATGCTTAGGGAAATTCGGCTCATATGTTTTTTCCTTTAAATGTCCGAATCCCGGCAGTCCGTACATTTTCATAAGGAACGTTAGATCCAGCGGGCCGTTTATAAAATACACGTCGTTATCTTTGACGTTTAGTTCTTCTTCCAATATGGAAAGAAGCCGCTTGTCGATGCCGGATTCGCACTCAAGCCTGATGGCAACACCGCGCTGGCGTTTTTTCAACTGCTTTTCTATCTCTATCAGAAGGTCATCTGCCTCATCTTCGTCAATCGTAAAGTCGGCATTTCTCATCACCCTGAAGGGATGGGCACATATTACATTGTATGAAAGGAAAAGCCCTCCCAGATTCCGTTCTATTATTTCTTCGAGAAGAATAACTGAACGCACTCCGTCGGTCCTTTTCGGAAGCTCGATTATCCGTGGAAGCACTGAAGGCACCTGCACAAGGGCAAATTCTATTTCATTCTCCTCCGTACGGACAAGGGCTCCGATATTCAGGGTCTTATTCCTGACCAGGGGGAAAGGCCTTGAGGAATCCACTGCCATCGGCGTGAGCACGGGATAGACGTTTTCCTTGAAATAATCATCAACGAAGCTTTTCTCGTTTTCGCTTAGTTCTTCATGATGCTTTACAAAACGGATACCCTTCTCGAGAAGTTTGGGCATGAGCATGCGGGTAAATGTACTGTACTGCTCTGAAACAAAATCATGAGTGACTTCGGCCAGGGCATTGAGCTGCATCTTTGGTGACATCCCGGCAATATCCGGTTTCTTATATCCGGCGTTTTTCATATCCTTTAGAGATGCGATCCTTATCATAAAGAATTCATCAAGATTGGATGCCGTTATCGCAAGGAATTTAAGCCTTTCAAATAAAGGGATTGAAGGATCCCTTGCCTCTTCAAGGATCCTTTCATCAAACTGCATCCATGAAAGTTCCCTGTTTATATAATATTTTGGATCTCTCAGATCCCGGCTTTTTTCCTGTTTTTCCTGGTTTTCGTTTTTGGCATTTTTTTTCATATTGTTCAGTCCCTCATGTGATAAATCAATTATCTGATCTTAATACCATAAGCACGGGAGTCACCCCGAACACTTCTTCAAACGTGTCGGTCCTCTGATTGAAAAGTCCTTTTTCGAGAAGCAGCCGGTCGTTTGATGTTACCTTGATCACGAGCTCCTTATCCTTAAGCCGCGCGGAAATGTCTTTCATGGTCTTCTCAGTGTTCATGGCAAGTCCTACGGCAACCCTCAGTATCGCTGTAAGCTTTATCATTGTTATCTCATCTTTTGTATCAAATTCCGTGGATTTAAAAGCATCATAGCTTATATTATTAGGATATGAGCATTCTACAACGGTGGCGATCATTATCCTTTCCTTATGTGAGACCCCCATTATCTCAGAGTCCTTTATTATCGCATAGGATGTCTCAGCGGGAACGCTCAGGGATACATATTTACCTACATTTCTCATGATCGCCGCAATATTCAAAAGCGTGCGTTCCCTCGGGCTCATTCCGTGAAGCTTTTTCGTCGCGTCAAATATGATAAGCGCTGCATCTGTGAGCTTTGAAGTGATCAGATCAAAGGAACCGTATTTTGCAGCGATATTTGCCGCGGAACTTAAAATATCGTCGCCGAAATCATGAAAAGGCCGTATATATTTCTTTCTGTCGGCGTAATCATAGGCTATGCCGTCAGACAAGGATACACCGGGAAGATACAGGTCTTTTGCTCCCGTCATATTAATGATCTTATCTACAAGGATTGCCGAAGGCAGCAGCATTGCTGCATTATCCTCGGGAATATGCAGCTTCGCGGCTATCTGATAAGGAGACTTTATCGACAGGGCTCGCATGGTATCCTTATATTCCCTGGAGGTTATGTGTCCCTCGGGTCTTCTTCCGTAGGTTTCCATTATTGCAGACATATAATCATCGATAATGATAATATTGTCTACTTTGATATCACCTAAATATAAGGCTTTGAAATAATCCAACTCATTCATGACCATCTCGCCGATGATGGTCTCAAAATCAGAATAAACCGGTTCCATATCCCGAAGCTTTGTCCTTATGCGAAGAGTTCCTATATGAAGATTTACCGTGGTGACCAGATGTCCCATATCAAAGAGCGTGATCTGGCTTGATCCTCCGCCTATATCTACAAAGGCCGTGCCGGTCTGAATGTATTTCTCAAATCCGCTCTTTAATGCAGCTCCTTTATACTCAAGGAACCGCTGCTCCGAATTGCTTAAAACCGAAATTCTGATACCGGTCCTTCGTTCGATCTGATCGAGCAGGGCTGCGGTATTTACCGTTTCCCTGAAAGCAGATGTGCCGTATGAAAGGTAATCCGTAACCCTGTAGGTTTCCATTACCCTGCGGAAGCCCTTTAGTATGTCACAGAGCTCATTCATCTTTTCACGGCTTATCATATGATCGTGAAATGTATCATTGCCGATGTCTATCCTATGTCGGATACAGTCTATCTCCTTGACTCCGGCCTTTCCGCCGAATTCAAAGATCTTCATGCAAAGCTCATAGGATCCTGCATCAATAGCTGCAAATAACTTCTTCATATAACCCCCATTACATTTTCTGAAGTTTTAATGATTATAGATTTTTCTGTTGTCTTGCTGATTTATTCCAGGCGGCAGCAATATCGGAATGCCTGTTTTTTTAGCTTGTTTTTGTAATGATATGGTCTATAAACTGGCTTGCAGTCCTTCCTGATAATCCGCCGTGTTCGATTTCCCACTGGTTTGCCGCAAGAAGAAGCTCTTCTTCGGGCATATCTACATCCTTTCTCTTTGCGAGCTCTGATACTATATGTCGGTATTCTTTCGGCGTAGGTTTGCCGTAATATATAGTCATTCCGAACCTGTGGTATAGGGAAAGCTTCTCTTCAACAGTATCGCTTTCATGGATGTCATCATTTTCACCGCGGTCAAGCTTGTCCTTAAAGCCTTCGTGTATCAGATGTCTTCTGTTTGATGTCGCATATATAAGAACGTTTTCAGGCTTCTTTTCAAGTCCGCCTTCTATTATCGCTTTTAGATATTTATATTCTGTTTCTTTATCTTCAAAGGAAAGGTCGTCCATATATATTATGAATCTGTAGTTCCTTTCCTTAAGCCTTGCCATGATATCATTCAAAAATCTGAACTGATGCTTATAAAGCTCGATTATCCGAAGTCCCTTTTCATAGTACCGGTTCATTATCCCCTTTATTGAGGATGACTTGCCCGTTCCCGAATCTCCGTAGAGCAGGCAGTTGTTTGCAGGCAATCCCTTCAGGAATGCTTCTGTATTATCAACGAGCTTTTTCTTCTGGATTTCATAGCCGATAAGATCCTCCAGATTGATATGGGCGACCCTCTTTATCGGTTCTATGGTAAAGCTGTTTTCTGTGAGGCTTTCATGGATCTTGAATGCCTTATGAAGCCCGAATAATCCGACGCCGTAATCCTTGTAAAATGCTTCGACAAGAATTTTCATTTCCTCAGGATTCTTTGCTGATGTCAGGCTTTCGGAAAGTTCTACTATACGGTCCCTGATACGCCTGTTGAACATTTTGCCCTCGTCCTTCATTTCAAATGCTGTCAAAGGAGCAAAGCAGCCGATTTTGTATTTCCTGTCTATTTCGCAAAGATCATAATAAAACATCTGATAAAAAATGCTCATATCATGAAGGGCTATTTCATTGATGGTACCGTCCGTATGACCGCTGATCTCACAAGCTTTTGTATAGGCGTTTTCATTATTTGCAAGCAGATATGTAAGAAAAACATGCCAGAGATTGCCTGTGAAACCCATTTCAGCGGAAAATGAAACAAGTCTTCCCGCAGCATCATAAGCAAGGGATAAGCTTCCCTCCCCTTCAAAAAGGGTAATAAGATCATCCAGTAGCTGTTGTGATATTAAATTTCTGTATAGTATCAGTTCTTCAGATATCATGAATGGTTGATATACCTCACATTATGTCTGTAAAGGACTGAGCCCTTGTAAGACAAAAAGATCGTGCTCACAGCTTCTATTAAATATTAAATATACCACAAATCAAAACAAGGGTAAATTAATAAAGTCAAGGGCGGATGCTAAGCGCATCCGCCCTTTTGAAACAAAAGTAATTATAATATTCATTCTGCAGAAGCTTCGGATGATGAACCGGAATCAGATCCGCTGTCATCGCTTCCGCTGTCTCCGGAGCCTCCGTCATCGCTGCCACCGTCGGAACCGGAATCCCCGCCGTCAGATCCGCCGTCTCCGGATCCTGTGTCTCCTCCAGAATTATCACTGTCACTGTTTGTAATTGAAGTATTTGACTCTTCTCCCAGTCCGGGTGTTATATATTCAGTCTGATTATCGGAACTTCCGTCCTGGTTTGTCATTGCAGGATCCGTTGTTGAAACCGCTTCACCTGTCAAAGGATTAGTAATAACGCTTGTTTCACTATCGAGCCCAGGGACCGCTACATTCGTATCAGAAGCTGCAGGCACACCTGTTATATCCGTATCCGGCACGGATGAGGGTGAGCCTTGCTGTATGGTAGCCATAGCGTCATCAAATGCCGGAGCGCCGTATAAAGCAGCCGCTGCATCATATAATGCTTTTGCGTCTGTAGCCTCGTCTCCGGTAACAGGTATGGATATCAGTCCTGAAGCAACAGCTTCATTTATCATTTCAGGCGTTATGACAACAGGCGCTTGCGGTTCGTTTGTATCAACAGGCGCGGTACCGGTATCATTCACCGTTGTATCAGCTGGGGCAGCTGAAGCTTCACCTGTTTTGTCAGTGTTTTCCTCTGAAGCTTTATTATCAGCCGTATAACTATCATCGGCAACAGTTGATTTCAGATCACTGCCTTTTGCGTCTACATCGTAGTTTGTTCCTAGTTCACCTTGTCCCTGTACCTTTTTTGAAGCAATAATGGTATTGTTGTCTTCGGTTGAAGATATTTTTAAATCATTATTTGAATAATGATTCTCAAATATATCAACTATGCTGTATTGAACATCCAGACCATTTATTGTGTCAAACCCTACAGTGGGATCAGATGATCCAGTGTGTTTATAATAGCCTAATGAAACCAGGTTTTCATGAGATACGCCTGCATTATCATAGTTACCGAGGATCTCATATACTTCTCCTGATTTAACTTTGTAGGAAAGCTCTTCTACATCGCTTTTTGCTAAAGGCCGGAAGCATTCGACAGAACCGGTATTACTGAATTTTATTCCGTCAATCGTCTGGTAATCTGCAGTGCTGTTTTCTTCAATTTGGTCAAATTTTACAACAAATGATCCAAGAAGAAGATATCCTTCGTCTATTGCGGCCTTTACCGTCAAAGTGCCACTGTTTTCCGGTGGTTTCTTTACCCAGTAAGCTACGGGGATTATCCCGTATCTTTCATAATGATATCCAGTTATATTATCATCATCATCATAAACCGGTGTTTCAAAAATTGTTTCATCATAGTAGCTTACGGCCTTTTTATCAAGACTACCAAGTGTCAGCCATTTGTTATCAAAGCTGTCAAGGTTATAGGTTACTGATCGAGAAGCACTTGTTGTTGCTTCATTGGCAAATCTAGATCCCAATGAGACATCCTGTTTTGTAGAAGCATTATCAATACTGACATTAACGGTAACCTCCATATCCGCGCGGTCTAACATATCAGGATTGGTCTGTCCTGCCTTAACTGATACAGGAATAGCTTCTGTCTTTGTAACCGTTATGTTTGCATCCTTTATCCTGTCATTTATCTGCTCCTGGATCAAAGCTTCAATGCTTCCGTCATCCAGACCGCTTTTATCAATCAAATCGTTTATTTTTCCGGAAGACATTAGGTTGTTATAAACCAAGCTATCATCGTTCTCACCGGAGTATTCCGCCAGAAGAGTTCCTGTCTTCAGCCAGAGGCCATACGCTGCTATAGCTTTCTTATAATCGTTGATGCTGTCAGAAGCAGCGCCCTTATATGAAATCGATTCGTAGATTGATAACAGATTTTCTATCTGGCGGTCAATGTTTTTTTGAGGAGAGGATGTGTATAGCCGCCGGCATAATGAAGGAAAATAGATGCTCATGCCGAACGGTACACTTCCTATATCGTAGTCGTATTCGTTATCCGATGTGAAATTAAAATCAAGTATACAATCGCTTACATCTCCTGCAATACCTAACAAATCGAGATAATATGTGAAATCATATAAATCTATCAGATTGCTTGTATAGTCATTTGAAACAATATTATCAACGAAATGATATTCAATCCTTTTACCTAGAATATCATAAAGCTCAGATAAATTACGTTCCTCAACAAGGCTGTAGATATATTGGGAAAAATCGGAAAGCGCAGGAACCAAAGTTGTTTTGACTGCTGCCAGATCTATTAACGAATAAGTTGCATCCTTTCCCAAGTTGTTTTCTATACAATCTCCGACTATATCAATCCCCAGACCCGAAGTATGTGTTCCGTCATTAATATATGTGCGGTATTTAGGATCTTGCGCCAGTTTTTCAATCCATCCATAAGTAATTCCGGAAGCCGGAAGGTTCCCTTCAGCCGCCAGAAGATATGAGGCGTAAGGAGATAAAGCCAGAGCTATCTCTGCATTAGCCATCATGCAGGAATCAAACGCTATAAAATCAAAATTGATCCCTCCGTCATTGAATGCCTTAACCATCTCAGAAATGTTCATGGTATCATCAGGTTTATTTTCATCTGTTCCGAATCCGTTCTCGGGACCTCCGCCGTGAGCCCACATGACAAGGTCATAAATCTGGGATGGATAGTTGGATTTAACATATTGAATGAAATCCTTCAATGTATTACCATCTGTCATAGTTTTTGCAGTGCTTGTTTCAGGCGTCGAATAGTTTTTCTTTAATGTAAGCTTGCCGTTTACTATCTCCCATATCTGGATATATCCGTCTTGGATCCCTTCATTATCGACAAGTAGATTATTAATACCGCTTTGATCAGAGGATCCTAGATTCCATTCGGTGGATAACTGTCCTTTTTGCTTTGTGCCGCCTGTCATGACAACGATACGCATGTTGTCTTTCATATCTCCGTTTATAGAAGCTGCTATCATCTCCTCTAGGCTGTTTGCGGCATGATCGGACATATCTGCGCCGTCCAGATACACGAGAACCGTTCTCACAATGCTTTTAGGATTTACCGGATCATGATGGCCCGTATCACGGCCGGAATCAGAACTGTCGTTATGATGATGTCTCCTGCCGCTGCTGCCATTATCGTCATTCATCATACGCTGCCATTCAAGCCAGTCAAGTATGGACTGATCGGATTTTCTCCGCTGCTCTTTTATATTGTTATAGGTATCCACATAATCCAGATACTTCTGCATGTTTGAAGGAGTAGGTTCGGCGCCGATGTATGAAAGATAGTCCACGTAGGACATCATGTCATCAGAGTATATACGGTTTGTCGTATCACTGTCGTTTGTGATCCCTACTATGAAAAGAGTCGTATGATATCCCCAGCCGTCCTTAAGGTCCATTGAAGCCTGGTCATCTGTAAGGTGAGGAAGCATAAAACGGCTGTCAAATCCGTATTGCATATCCCAGGTGCTGATATCGTTTTCTTTTCCTTCAGGCTCAACCTTCGTGTCGATAAAGGGGACAATGGTCACATCTATGGTATTTATGCCTTCTTTTATTACAGCGGCATCGGAATTATCATAGATCACGGAAAAACCGTCAAAGGAATTTGTTCTGAGGATAGTACCCTCATACATGACATTCCCGAGCCATTCACTGTTATCGCCCGCATCGCCCAGGGATTCTGACTTCGTATAGGTGCCAAGCATATTGTTTTCCCTGGAAAACTGAGAGGCAAGAAGGTCTCGTTCAGTAAGAAGATCTACCAGGTTATCGTCCATAGACCAGTCCTTGTCGACTATGGAGCTGACGCATAGCATGCCGCGCAGATCTTCATTTCCTTTGATATTTACGGTGTTTGCAGCTGCGTATACTGCTTGTAGACAAAACGTGGAAATACTTGAAAATGTCACAAGAAATGACATCAAATAGACTAAAACCCTTCCGGGTTTACTCAGCTTCCGTGCTATCATAACCACTCTCCTTATACCCTATCTATTGACCGGAATGTCAACATAATGTGTTCACATATAGTCAACTATACTATAAATTGTAGGTTTGTGCAACTATATCATTTATAACAATTATGATTTTATGTTGATGTTAAGGAAAATGATATATTACCGCTGAAAGGGCACGGGATAAGGCTTGTTATACGCAAAAAAAGGAGCCGCATTTAATGCGGCTCCCGGTAATATCTGTATATCAGTAACTTATCCTGGTTATCAGAACAGTGCCAAATATGCGTTAATAGCTTTCTGTACTTCAGCTCTCTGAGCTTCTCTTGCCTGAGCGATAGCTATCTGTGACTGCTGGAAAGCACGGATACGCTCAAAATTAGCTGCTTCTGCTGCTTTGCCTGCTGCTATTGCAGCCTGACCCTTTGCGATCTCGCTTGCCTGGAAAGCTGCGATGCGAGCAAAGTTCTCTGCCTGAGCCTTGAGACCAGCTTCACGCTGAGCCTGTCCTAATGCGATCTGACTCTGCTGGAAAGCTGCGATGCGAGCAAAGTTCTCTGCCTGAGCCTTGAGACCAGCTTCACGCTGAGCCTGTCCTAATGCGATCTGGCTCTGCTGGAATGCTTTGATGCGCTCAAAGTTAGCTGCCTCTGCTGCCTTTCCTGCTGCTATTGCAGCCTGACCCTTTGCGATCTCGCTTGCCTGGAATGCTTTGATACGCTCAAAATTAGCCTGCTCTGCTGCTTTTCCTGCTGCAGCTGCAGCCTGGCCTTTTGCGATCTCGCTTGCCTGGAATGCAGCGATACGTGCAAAATTTTCTGCCTGTGCTTTGATGCCTGCTTCACGCTGAGCCTGACCCTTTGCGATCTCGCTTGCCTGGAATGCTGCTAACCTCTCCTGATATGCAACATAATCTGCAAGTCTCTTTTCCTGCTCAGCTCTTGCTGCAGCTACCTCCTCGAGGGGGCCTGCAAATACAGGTACCGATGCCAGCATTGTGATTGCCAGCGTGACCAAGATAAGTGATAACTTCTTCATTGTTTCTTCTCCTCCTGAAAATGGATTAGTTTTTTACAAGTGAATATATTGTACAACCGCGGACTTTCAAATGTCAATATATAGGGGGGAATTATTAATTATTTTCGTATTGCCGTATTATTTTTTGTGAAACACCCATAAAACAAGACTTCCAGGGCGTTAACAAATAAAAAACACATGTCCTGTGCGGTCAAATTAAAAATAATTTGTGCAACTTTACTTATTTTTATTTATTATCATACTCCGTTTCGCAGTACTTGCACCTGTAAGTGGCGTTTTTTTCATCTGTCAGGACAAAAACATGGTCCAGCCCCTGTTCTATCGATGCTATGCAGCGCGGATTTTTGCATTTGATGATATTCTTTACCTCTTTTGGCAGGGGAAGCGTAGGCTTGTCAATTATCTCACCGTCTTTTATAACATCAATTGTTGCATTATGATCCAGAAGGCTTATGATATCCAGATTAAAATTATCTATTGAAGTCTCAACTTTAATGATATCCTTTTTGCCCATTTTTTTTGATGAAGCATTCTGTATTATCGCAACTGAACAGTCCAGCTTGTTAAGTCCCATATCATGATAAAGCATAAGCCCGCGGCCGGGTCTTATATGATCTATAACAAAGCCTTCGTTGATCTTTCCCACATTCAGTTTGTATCTTATCTTTTCCGCCATATCAAACCTCTATTCCAAGCAGCATCAAAATCAACGCCATCCTTATATACATACCGTTTGAAACCTGTTCAAAATACTTTGCCCTTGGATCGTTATCCACCTCCACGGAAATCTCGTTTACCCTGGGAAGAGGATGCAGCACTATCATATCCGGGGAAGCATATTCCATTTTAGCGCTGTCCAGGATGTAATAATCCTTTAATCTTACATAATCTTCCTCATTAAAAAACCTTTCTCTTTGAACCCTTGTCATATAAAGCACATCGAGCTCGGAAATAGCGTCTTCAAGCTTGGTAACCTCTTTATATTCGATGCCTTTATGCGAATCAAGTTCTTCTGTCATATAATCGGGAAGTTTTAACTCCTCCGGAGAGATGAAAACAAAACTTATGTTATCGTATCTTAGAAGGGCGCGGATCAATGAATGAACCGTACGTCCGAATTTCAAATCTCCGCACATGCCTATCTTCATTGATGAGAGACGGCCCTTTGAAGAATTGATCGTCATAAGATCCGTCAATGTCTGTGTCGGATGCTGATGTCCGCCGTCGCCTGCATTGATAACGGGGATTGTGGAAAACTGGGCGGCAACCATCGGCGCCCCTTCTTTAAAATGACGCATGGCAGCGATATCTGCAAAGCATGACACAACTCTTATTGTATCAGCTACACTCTCCCCTTTCGCTGCCGAAGATGATGAAGCGTCGGCGAAGCCCATAGTTTTACCGCCGAGGCGGAGCATCGCTGCTTCGAAAGATAATCTCGTTCTGGTGCTGGGTTCATAGAATAATGCTGCAAGTATCCGTCCGTCACAAGCATGCGAATATTTGTCCGGATCAGCCTTTATATTTTCTGCAACTTCCATAAGCTTATAGAGCTCATCTACCGAAAGATCAAGCGGGGTCATTAAATGCCGCATGTATACTCCTTCCCAACAAACCAAAAGTTACTGTCAATAAAATCAAGTATCCCTGCACTGTCCTGTGCCTCTGATCTGATAT
>JAEEGL017114957.1_pt1 | contig 19491 bp, 10 predicted proteins | sample 9134231 | NCBI WGS metagenome assembly JAEEGL01 (sample SAMN16246548, study PRJNA631951) | gut metagenome | biome: gut microbiome; feature: rumen; material: fiber-attached | host: Bos | place: Iran: Karaj | collected 2018-10
GAAAGCCTCGCCGCCGCCGTGGAAGGAGGTGCCGATTCGGTCTATTTCGGCATCGGCCACCTGAACATGCGCTCCCATTTCGCCAACAATTTCAAGGCGGAGGACCTCCCGGAGGTGATGCGCATCTGCCGCGCCTATGGGCTCAAGGCCTATCTTACCCTGAACATCACCCTGTACGGCGAGGAACTTGACGAGGCCCGGCGCGTGCTGGACCTCGCGAAGGAAACCGGCGTGAACGCCGTCATCGCCTCCGACATGGCCTGCATCCTGTATGCCCGCCGCATCGGCCTGGAAGTCCATATCTCCACCCAGCTTAGCATTTCCAACGTGGAAGCACTCCGTTTCTACGCGCAGTATGCCGACGTCGTCGTGCTAGCCCGGGAACTGAACCTCGGCCAGGTGAAGGCCATCCACGAAGCTATCGTAAACGAGCAAATCACTGGACCGTCGGGAAAACTCGTCCGCATCGAGATGTTCGCTCATGGGGCCTTCTGCATGGCCGTTTCCGGCAAGTGCTACCTGTCCCTGGCGGCGTACGGGGAAAGCGCAAACCGCGGCGCCTGCATGCAGGTCTGCCGCCGGGGCTACCACGTCACCGACGAGGAAACCGGCTTCGACCTGGTGGTGGACAACAAATACATCATGTCCCCGAAGGACCTGTGTACCATCGAGTTCATGGACAAGATCATCGACGCGGGCGTGAAAGTCTTCAAGATTGAAGGCCGGGCCCGTGCCGCAGATTACGTGAAACGGGTTTCCTCCTGCTACCGCCGTGCCGCGGACGCCGTCTGCGACGGTACCTATACGCCGGAACTGGCAAAGTCCCTGAAAGACGAACTGTCCGGGGTGTTCAACCGCGGTTTCTGGGACGGCTACTACCAGGGCGCCCGCCTGGGCGAATGGAGTGCCGTCTACGGCAGCCAGGCCACCCGGCGCCGGGAATACGTGGGTAAGGTCACCAACTGGTTCAACCGCATCAACGTCGCAGAAATCCGCGTGGAGACCGGCTCCATCCGCGTCGGCGACGAACTCGCCTTCATCGGCAGGACCACCGGCTGCGTGGAGATGACCGTCGATGACATGCGCGTGGACCTCCAGCCCGTTTCCGAAGCTCCCAAGGGCGTTTTCTGCTCCGTCGCCGTCCCGGTGGCGGACCAGCCCGTGGACCATATCAACGAGAGCCCCGCGAAAGAGGCGGACGAACGTATCCACCCCCGTCGCGGGGACAAAGTGTTCAAGTGGGTGGAAGAACCTACCAGCTGATCGCCGGCTTCGTAAGGGCTTCCTTCAACTGGTCGTCGTAGCGGATGCGCACCTTGATGCCGGCCTGCTGGAACCAGTAGCGCACCGCGATCTCTTCTTCGATAAACGGAACGATCTCGTCCTTCTGCAGGCGCAGGAAGGTCTCCTTGTCCATATCCAGGGATTTTTCGAGGGCGGCGATTTCCGGGGCCATCGCATCGGCAAGGCCGTCTTCGGAGAGGGTTTTCTTCATTTCATCGAAAAGGGCGCGGGCGGAGGAGCGGTAGTCGAATTCCTTGTCCTTCGCGAACGCGACAAAGTCGTCATATGCGGTGAAATGGAAGTCTTCCACCGCCGGAAGCGGTTCATGCTCACAGACATACTTCATTGCATACTGGTCCACGATCCCGTTCAGGACCAGCGAGTAGGTCAGGCGGGAATACTTGTGGCCCTTGACCACGTGGTCCGGGGTGATGCCGCCGCCGTCGCGGACCGTGCGTCCGTGGGCAGTCTTGAATTCATGCGTCAGGGAGTCGGGGATATGGCCCACGCTGCCGTCTTCGTTGCGGTGGCTGTAGTCGATGGCCTGTACGCAGCGGCCGGAAGGCGTATAATACTTCGCCGTGGTCACTTTCAGCTGGCCGTCATAGGGCAGCGGACGGATGCTCTGAACCAGCCCCTTCCCATACGTGCGGGTGCCGATGACGGTGGCGCGGTCCAGGTCCTGCAGGGCGCCGGAAACGATCTCCGAGGCCGAGGCTGACCCGGAATCCACCAGCACCACGATGGGGATTTCCAGGTCCACGGGATCCGTCATCGTCTTGTACTCCTGCCCGGAACCGGCGGCGCGGCCTTTGGAGGTCACGACCACGGAGCCCTTGGGAACAAAAAGGGAGACGATATTCACGGCTTCGTTCATCAGGCCGCCCCCGTTGCTGCGGAGATCCAGCACCAGCCGCTTCATCCCCTGCTTCTTCAGCGCATGATATCCGTCGCGGATGCCCTGGCCCACCCCATCGGTGAACTTGGACATCAGGATATAGCCGTCATTTTCGTTGAGCATGCCCACATACTCGATGGAAGGGAGGGCGATCCGCTCCCGGGTTACGGTCACATCGATGGTCTCGCCGGCCTTCCACGCAGAACCGTCGCGAAGCTTCTTCACCCGGAAATGCACCTGTGTGCCGGGTTTGCCGCGCATCTTGTCGGAGCACTCGCTGCTGGTGAGCCCGTGGGTGGTCTCCCCGTCGATGGCTTCGATCTCATCGCCGCACACCAGGCCTGCTTTCGCGGCGGGCGAACCGGCGTAGGGTTCATTGATGAGGACGTTGCCGTTGACATCGGACTTGTAGATGACGGCGCCGATGCCACCGTAGGTGTTGGAAAGCATCATCCGGAAGTCTTCCTGCTCTTCCTCAGGGACATACACGGTATAAGGGTCCAGGGCCTCCAGCATAGCGTCCACCCCTTCCCGCTCGATGCGGCCCACTTCCAGGGAGTCTACATAGGAGCGGTTCAGTTCCTTGAGGATGGCGTTGTGGAGTTCGACCCATTTGCCCAGGGAGAAACTCTTGGACTGGGCGGATGCGGACGTGGCGACGATGAGCGCGGCCAGCGCCGCAAGGATGTATCTTGTTCTTTTCATATTCCGGAGACGGGTACGCACAAAGGGCGTGCCATGGGGCAAAGTTACGAAAAGTTTGCCTATCTTTGTGAAGATTAGCGTGCATGAGATGAAGATCGTTTTTGCTACGGGCAATCCCGGAAAACTGCGCGAGGCGCAGGAGATCCTGGGCGAAGGTTTCGAACTGGTCACCCCCACCGAAGCCGGCATCCCCGAAGACATTCCCGAAACCGGTGACACCCTCCGGGCCAATTCCCTGGAGAAGGCGCAATACATTTATGAGAAGACCGGCCTGGACTGCTTTGCCGACGACACGGGCCTGGAGGTCGAGATCCTGGGCGGCGCCCCCGGCGTCCACACCGCCCGTTACGGCGGGCCGCAGAAGGACCCGGCCGCCAACATCGCCAAACTCCTTTCCGAGATGGCCCGTCGGGAGAAGGAAGCGTCCTGCGCCCGCGGACTGGGTCTCAACACGCCCCACGCCACCCGAAGGGCCCGCTTCCGCACGTCCGTTACCCTCATCCTGAACGGGAAGAAACACTTTTTCGACGGAATCATGGAGGGTCGCATCGCCCGGGAGAAGGCCGGGAAAGGCGGTTTCGGCTACGACCCCGTCTTCATTCCCGACGGTTACGACGTGACCGCTGCCGAGATCACGGAGGAGCAGAAGAATGCCATCTCCCACCGCGGCAAGGCCCTCCGCGCCATGGCGGACTACCTGAAGGACCTGGGATGACGGAGAACATCGAGGCCATCGTGCTGGGACATACAAAGTTCGGGGAGAACTCGGTTGTAGTGCATACGCTGTCGGAAGCGTACGGACGGCGGGGATTCCTCGTACACGTGGGCAAAAAGGCCGGCATGACGCTGCTCCTGCCCATGAACATCCTGGAGATGGATGTCGTCCCGAACCCGAAATCCACCCTGTGGTCGGCCCGGAACCTTGTGGCGAAAGATCCCCTGAACGGCATCCGGGGGAACCTCTACAAGAATACAATGAGTCTTTTCCTGTCGGAGGTGCTCCTCCGGACGGTGAAGGACGGGCAGACGGAAGACGGCCTCTTCCCCTGGTGCGTACGAAGCATCCTCACCCTGGACGGCCTGGATACCGATTTCGCCAATTTCCACGTCCGGTTCCTGCTGGAACTCGCCGGAGCACTGGGATTCAGCCCCTCCTTCGACGACATCGCCCCTTTCGCCGAAAAGCATCTCTCTCACCTCAGGCCCTTCCTGACATCGTCCTTTTCCGAGTCGATGCTCATCCCCCTGAAAGGCGAGGACCGGAACGCCCTGTGCGAAGACCTGCTCCGCTATCTGGAATACCACACCGAATCCTCCATCCAGGTCCGGTCGCTCGCAGTGCTGCGGGAAGTCTTCGGGTAGTTTCCGTTAAAAACCGGAAACTTTATGCGGTTTTTCGTTGGGATTTGTTATCTTTATACCCCGAAAACGACTAACCGCATAAGCACACTGAGATGTACAAGATTTCAGAGCATCCCATCCTTGACATTCCGCAGGAAGACCTGCATTCTTTCCTATTCGAAGGACAGCCCGTCACGGGTCAGAAAGGGCAGACCATCGCCGCCGCCCTGCATCAAGCCGGATTCCCGGTCCATCACCACAGCCTGAAAGACCGCAACCGCACGATGGAGTGCGGCATCGGCAAATGCGGTGCCTGCGAAATGGTCGTGGACGGCCACATCCGTCGGATCTGCATCACCAAGGTGGACGACGTGAAGGAGGTCCACCGCACCGGGACCGAAAGCTTCTCCGAAGTCCGGACCGCGACGGACGACGCGCCCAAAAAAGTGTACAAGACCACCGTTGCCATCATCGGCGCCGGCCCGGCCGGTCTCGCCGTCCGCGAGGAACTCCGGAAGGCCGGGGTGGACAACCTCGTCATCGACAACAACCACGCCATCGGCGGCCAGTTCCGGATGCAGACGCACCAGTTCTTCTTCTTTGAAAAAGAGAAGAAGTTCGGCGGCATGCGCGGTTTCGACATCGCCGAGACCCTCGCGGGAGATTCCCGCGAAGGGATCCTGCTGGACAGCGTAGTCTGGGACATCCTGGAAGGGAAACGCCTGGCAGTCAAGAACGTAGCCTCCCAGGAGATCTTCTATGTCGATGCCGATCAGCTCGTCGTGGCTGCCGGTGCTCTTCCGTTCATGCCGGCTTTCAAGAATGACGACCTGCCCGGCGTCTATACCGCTGCGGTCGTTCAGCGGATGATGAACACGGAGTTCACCCTCCTCGGCAAGAACATCCTCACCGTGGGTGCCGGCAACATCGGCTATCTGACCTCCTACCAGGCGATGCAGGCCGGGGCGAAGGTCAAGGCCATCATCGAGGCAATGCCCCATGAAGGCGGATTCCCCGTCCAGGCGAACCGCGTCCGTCGGCTCGGCATCCCCATCCTGACCTCCCACACCCTCGTGGAGGCCATCCCCAATGCGGACCGTACCGGCATCGTAGGTGCCGTCATCGCCAAGTGCGAGAATTTCAAGCCCATCCCCGGGACCGAGGTCCGCATCGACGGAATCGACTGCATCAACATCTGCACGGGCCTGCTGCCCGACAACCAACTGCTGAAGAAAGGCGCCGAGGTGTTCGGCCGCTCCTGCCACGGCGTGGGCGATGCGGTGCGGATCGGCGAGGGAACCTCCGCCGTCCTCCGCGGCCGCCAGTGTGCCTATGAAGTGATGATGGATCTGGGAAAGCGCATTGACTACAATGCCTACCTGACCATCTCCAAGGACTATATCGACTCCCAGCAGCGGCCGGTCCGCCTGCTGGACGAGCCCCGGAAACCCTCCGCCGAGCGGAGGGCGGCCAAAGGCTTCGTCATCGCCGACTGCCTGTATGGTTTCGCCTGCAACCCCTGTTCGTTCTCCTGCAAGCAGGGCGCGATCACCAAGAGCTCCACTTCCGTCACGCCGGTCATCGACTATGACAAATGCATCGGATGCATGGAGTGCGTGGCGCAGTGCCCCGGCCTCGCCATCTTCGGCTACCGGCAGGATCGGAACCAGCTGTTCCTTCCGCTGGAATTCAACCTGCCCGAGGGCGCCAAGGAGGTCTTCCTCGTGGACGACAACGGCGCCAAAGTGGGCGAGGGCGAAATCGAGCGCGTGATGCGGAAGCCCAACAAGACGAACATCGCCGTCGTGAAAGCAACCCGCCTGGACGGAGACATCACCGACGCACGCGGCTTCATCCTCAAGGAGAACTATCCCGAACCGCTGCAGATGGTTCCTTGCGACGCCGACGGATCCGAAACTTATGTCTGCCACTGTGAAGACGTGAGTCTCAAGGAGCTGCTCGAAACGCTGAAAGGCCGCAAGAGCATTACCGCGCAGGAACTCAAGCACGTCACCCGCCTGGGGATGGGCCCGTGCCGAGGCTCCCGCTGCCTCCCGCGCGCCAAGCAGGTCCTGCGGGCGCATGGTATCGAGGTCACGGGCGAATTCACTCCCCGCGGACCGATGGCGAACCTAGTGGAAATCGGCAATGTCTGCAATCTCACCGGGACCCATACCCTTGTTACATCCCCGCAGTTCTCCGACGGCGACGCCGTGGAAGTGGGCGCCTTCGTCGCCGGCGGCGGCATGGCTGGCACGGCCCTGTTCCGCTATCTTGCCGAAGCCGGCCTGAAGCCGGTCCTCGTGAACAAGGATCACGGCAGCTCCTGGCGCTGCATCGCCGGCGGCCGCCCGGCCTTCTCCGTCCCCGCCCTCGCGGAAATAGCGAACGGGAACCTGCAGATATTCAGGGAATTGCAGAAACAGCACGATATCGACTTCAAGATGACGCGGTATGTGAACTTCGTCCACGACGAAGCCACCTACAAGAGCCTGGACGCCTCCCGTGCCTGGTCCGACGCCTATATGATCGAGAAGAAGGACTTCGCCCGCGAGATTTCCCCCTACATCAACCCGGACCTGGATATCTATTCCCACGCCCTTATCTCCAACGACTGCTGGCAGGCCAGCCCCGGCAAGACCATCGATACAGTGCGCCAGATCGGCATCGGCCTGGGCGGCCGGGTGATGGAAGACACGGAACTGGTGGACGTGGCAAAGAGCGGAAAGACCTATCTCATTACGGTCAGGACCGCGGACGGCCGGTACCGCAAGTTCAAGACGGTCGTCTTCGTGAACGCTCTCGGCGCCGGCGCGGAGAAGTTCGCCCGGATGCTGGGCATCGATACCGGCCTCTTCCCGGTCCGCCACCAGGCATTCATCACCAAGCGCCTTCCGCTTATCGGCAAGGACGGCGATTCGCTGGACATGCTCATCGACCGACGCCACTACAAGGGCTTCTCCGCCGTGTACGGCCAGCAACTCGCCGCGACCGGCCAGATCATCGGCTGTGCCTCTCCCGCCTCCGACGCGGCCGAGGCCGGCAAGAACCTGAAGGTCAATACGCAGGCCTTCCTGGAAATCGCCACCGAAGTATTCACGGAATGGATTCCGCAGTTGAAGGGAATGAGCCTCCAGGCAACCTGGTGCGGCTACTATACCGAACCGCGCTACATCATCGATCCGGCCGCCGGCCTGTTCGTCGGCATGCGCGGCCACGGTTTCATGCTGTCGCAGTATATCGCCAAACTGTACGTGGACACCCTCCTCGGACGTCCTGTCCCCGCCTTCTTCGCCGACCTGGGTCTCGCCGGCTCCGGCCTCAGCGAGAACGCTTTCAAGTAAGCCCGGAACTTGCCCCGTTCGCCCCGCCTCCGTCGAACGGAACTGATTGAAAATCAAATGATTAAAGATTATTGCCTGGTCTTTTTTGACTAGGCAATATTGCATAAATAGCAGATAGTCAAGCACTTACATTTCACGAGCATTCTCTGCAGGTCAATCAACCATCCCTCAATTGGCCTGCAAAAAGCTCAATTTCATTCCTTCTTCCCTTGCATTTTCCTTCAAACATGCCGATATTCGCGACAAGGATCCCTTCTGATCCTAAAAGCAGTCGAGAGGCATGAAGCGTCGGAAGTTTTACAAGAATACCTTGACCCACTGTTACCAGAGGACCGATGACAACGGTGTCCTGTTCTATACCTACAGCGACCACCTCGTCTATTTTACACATTATTGTACAATGGCACGGAAACACCATATCAAGGTGCTTGCGATGTGCCAGATGCCTGACCATGTCCATGATTCCATCATGGCCGACCGAAAGGAAAACATGGAACGTTTCAAGTGCGAAACCAACGCTTCCTTTTCACGGAAATATAACGAGCGTTTCCATCGGAAGGGAGCCGTTTTCGAAGGTCCTTATGGACGGGCGCCCAAGTTCGAGGAGAAGAAGGCGCGTTCCAATATCATCTACGTGGGGAATAATCCTGTCGAGCGCAAACTGGCCAAAGTAGCGGAGGAATACCGCTGGAACTACCTGGCTTATGCCAAGTCCAACCATCCCTTCTCCGAGAAACTGGTCATCCGGAAAGCCCGCTGGCCGCTTCAAAAGGCAATCAAGGAAGTAAAGGCTCAATTCAAGGTGGGAAAGACGATGGGGTATCCTCAATTGGAACGGTTGTTCCAGCCCCTGGACCGCAAAGAAAGGCTCCAACTGACCGATTTCATCATCACGACCTACAATGTGATTGATTATCAGGCGACCATCAATTGTTTCGGAAACTATGAGAAACTCCTGACGGCGCTGCATTCGACAACCGGTGGCGAGTACGACTTGAAAGAAAACTTTGTCGGCAAGTCTGACCTGTGCTATAACCAGATGACCACCCTTTTGCTTCGGGAAGGAAAGCTGAAGGACATCCATGACCTTCTCACCCTTTCCATCGATGAGAAAGTCGAACTGTTCCTCTTCCTTCAGCACTCGATCGACGCCCCGCCGGAACAAATAGCCAAGTTTCTCCATCTCACGCTGAAAAAGGCATGAGGACATCCATTTTACCGTAAAATGGAAATACCTGTAAATCTGCGACTTAATCAATATTGCCTAGTCGTTTTAGACTAGGCAATAATCAATAAAGTATTAAGAATCAATCATTTCCGTTCGACGGTTCCGATCCGCTTAGGAACGACGGCCTTTTTTCATCCGTTCCCGCTCGGCCTTCAGGGCTCCCTTCCGGGGTGCCCTGGCGGGCTTGCGGGGACGGTTGGGCATCGGAGCTTCGGTGAGCGATTCGAGATAGTCGCTTTCAGACAGTTCCGGCGCATTCTCCATCTCCGGCTCAACCAGTTCATAGTCCAGGAGTTTCTGCTCCAGGTTGGTCCCCTTTACGCGGATGCGGAGCGGGTCACCGAGCTTGATGATGGAATGGTGACGGCGGCCCACGGCGCGGTAGTGGTCCTCGTCGAAATCGTAGAACTCGGACTTGATGGTCCGGTAAGGAATCATGCCCTCGATCTTCGTGGGCTCGATCTCCACGTAAATACCCCACTGGGTGACGCCGGACACGTGGCCGTCGAATTCCTGGCCCACCTTGTCTTCCATGAATTCAACCAGCTTGTACTTGATGCTCTCGCGTTCTGCTTCGGCCGCGATTACCTCCCTTTCGGATGCGTGCTTGCACTGGGCGGTGTAGTAGTCCAGGGACTGGGATTCGGCGCCCTTGAGATACAGGGCGAGGAGGCGGTGGACCATCAGGTCCGGATAGCGTCGGATCGGGGAGGTAAAATGCGTGTAGAACCTGAAAGCCAGGCCGTAATGGCCGATGTTGTCGGTGCTGTAGCAGGCCTTGGCCATGGAGCGCAGGGCGAGGATCTGGATGGCGCCGAGCTCGGGTTTTTCCTTGACGTCCGCCAGGAGGTTGTTCAGAGACAGGGCGATGTCCTTTCCGCTCCCGATCGGGCCCATCTTATAACCCAGGTTGCCGGCGAATTCACGGAGGCCCGTAACTTTCTCCAGGTTGGGTTCGTCGTGGACACGATAGACGAACGTCTTCGGATTCTTGACCGCCTTCCCGCCCATCTTGCCGTCTGAGGCGACGAACTCCGCCACAGACTTGTTCGCCAGGAGCATGAACTCCTCGATGAGCCAGTTGGCCTCCTTGGAGAATTTCTGGTGCACGCCGACCGGTTTGCCGTTTTCGTCGATATCGACCTTCATTTCGGGCCGGTCGAAGCTCACCGCACCGGCGGCGAAACGCTTTTTGCGAAGCTTCAGGGCCAGCTTGTTCAGCGTGAGGACAGCCTCTTTCACTTCGTCCGGGACAATGCCGCATTCGGACCCTTCCCCGAACTGACCGGCCATCGCCTCATCCCCGGCGTCGATGATCGCCTGGGCCAGTTCATAGGAGAACCGGTAGTCGGAGATGATCTCCGTCCGGCCGAACCAGGGATTGATGACCTTGGCAAGCGGGGTTACCTCGAACACGGCGGAGAAGGTAAGCTTCTCTTCATTCGGACGAAGGGAGCAGAGCTTGTTGGATAGCTTTTCCGGCAGCATGGGCACGGTGCGGTCCACCAGATACACAGAAGTACCGCGGGCCTGCGCCTCGGCATCCACCGGGGTCCCGGGCTTCACATAGTAGGAAACGTCGGCGATGTGGATGCCCACTTCGTAATTGCCGTTGTCCAGCTTGCGGAACGACAGGGCGTCGTCATAGTCCTTGGCATCGGCCGGGTCGATGGTGAACGTGAGGACCTTACGGAAGTCCTTGCGGCCCGCGCGGTCCTTGTCGGTAATGACGTCGGATATTTCGTCGGCAGCATTCTCAACCACCTTTTCGAACTTGTAGGGCAGGCCGAATTCCGCCAGGATCGCGTGCATTTCGGTGTCGTTCTCGCCGGGCATGCCCAGGATGTCCACGACGTGACCGACGGGACCGGTCTCGCCCCGCGGCCAATCGTCCACGACGGCCGCGACCTTCATGCCGCGCTTGCCGCCTTCCGGGACGGGAACGGAGATGTCGTAGGGCATCGTTTTGGAAGACATCAGCACCCAGGCCTGCTTCCCGACGATGTGGAGGATACCCACAAAAGGTTTCTTCGAGCGTTCGACGATGGCGATGATCTCGCCGCTGCGGCGCTTGGCCGATCCCTCCTTCTCCTGGGTGACCGCCACGCGGACGGTGTCCCCGTGCAGGGCGCCCCGGGTCTTCGAAGCCTTTACATATACGTCTTCATCCTGTCCCTCAATCCGTACGAACACGAACCCTTCCCGGGACATCAATGCAGTCCCTTCGTATTCGGGAACGATTCTGGTCCTCTTCTGTTTCCTCGGCTTCCCCATGGCTGCCCTTCCGCCATGGTCCTTTCTTCTTTTCGGCATGACTCAATAGATTTATTGTACAAAGATACGAAAAACTATTGGAATGCACGCCCTTCCAGCAGACGGCAAAAACTCGGACAGAAGGCCGGGAATGCCGGTATTTTTCCTTATCTTTGTATGTTTAAGAATGACACGATGAAGCGGTTCCTATATTCCTTTGCGCTTGCCCTGATCCTGTCCGGGTGCAATGGCAAAACCCCGTTGTATAAAGAGGCGGACCGGCCGGCGGAAGAGCGTGCCGACGACCTGCTGAAGCGAATGACCCTCGACGAGAAACTGGGGCAGCTGCTGTGCCCGCTGGGCTGGCCGATGTATGACAAGGTCTCGGCCGACAGCGTGACCATTTCCGACCAGTACCGGGATTTCATCCAGAACCGGCACGGAGGCATGCTCTGGGCTACGTTCCGGGCTGACCCGTGGACCAGGAAGACCTTGGAAACCGGACTGGATCCCACCCTGGCGGCGAAAGCGTACAACGCCCTGCAGCGCTATGCGATGGACAGTACCCGGCTGGGAATTCCCATCATCCTGGCCGAAGAGGCTCCGCACGGGCACATGGCCATCGGCACGACCGTGTTCCCGACCGGCATCGGCCTGGCATCCACCTGGGACCCCGGACTCGTCGAAGAAGTCGGGCGGATTATCGGCACGGAACTGCAGGCGCAGGGTGCGACCATCGGTTTCGGACCCGTTATCGACCTGGCCCGTGAACCACGCTGGTCCCGCGTGGAGGAAACCTACGGTGAAGACGTTTACCTGACCTCGCAGATGGCCTCCGCCATGGTGCGGGGTACCTCTTCCAAGGGCGTAATCTCCACCCTGAAGCATTTCGTGGCGTACGGCGTCCCGGAAGGCGGCCACAACGGCAATCCGTCCGTCATCGGAATGCGCGACCTCCGGGAGAACGTGCTGCCTACCTTCAAGTCGGCCATCGACGCGGGCGCCCTGTCCGTGATGACCTCCTACAATTCCCTGGACGGCATCCCCACCACCTGCAACAAGGACCTGCTGACCGGCGTCCTGCGGGACGAATGGGGTTTCAAAGGTTTTGTAGTCAGCGACCTGGAGAGCATCGACGGTCTCGCCCGGGACCACAAGGTCGCCGCTTCCAACCAGGAAGCCGGCGAGCTGTCGCTGAATGCCGGCGTGGATGTGGACCTCGGGGCGAACTGCTTTGCGCTGCTGAAGGAATCCGTGGAAAAGGGACGGGTGAGCAAATCCGCCCTGGACCGGGCCGTGAAGCGCGTCCTCGTCCGCAAGTTCGAAGCGGGCCTGTTCGACAACCCCTATGTGGATGAATCGGCCGCCGCCGGTCTCGTCCGCACGCCGGAACACGTGGAAGCGGCAGCACAGGCGGCCCGGGAAAGCGTGGTCCTCCTGAAGAACGACGGCGTCCTGCCCCTCACGAAGGGGATGACCGTCGCCCTCATCGGCCCGAATGCTGACAACCAGTACAACCAGCTCGGCGACTACACCGCCCCGCAGGCGGAAGACCATGTGGTCACGATGCGGGAAGGCCTTGAGGCAAAGGGGATCAACGTCCATTATGTCAAAGGCTGCGCCGTCCGCGACGAAGAGCATTCCTCCATCGCCCAGGCCCTCATCGCCACGATGCTGTCCGATGTCGCCGTAGTCGTGGTCGGCGGTTCCTCCGCCCGGGATTTCCGGACCAGATACATCGACACCGGCGCCGCCGTCGTGGACGGAGCGTCCGTCTCCGACATGGAAGCCGGCGAAGGTTTCGACCGTGCGTCACTGGACCTCCTCGGACTGCAGAACGACCTCTTGAAGGCCGTGAAATCCGTCGGCAGGCCGGTAGTGGTGGTCTATGTCGAAGGACGTCCGCTGGACAAGAAGTGGGCGGCGGAAAAGGCCGACGCCCTCCTGACGATGTGGTACCCCGGCAGCGAGGGCGGCACGGCACTGGCCGATGTCCTCTTCGGTGATTACAACCCCGCCGGCCGCCTGCCCGTAAGCGTTCCCCGCGACGCGGGGCAGCTCCCGGTCTATTACAACAAGAAGAATCCGGTCGGCCACGACTACGTGGAGATGTCTGCCGCTCCCCTCTATCCCTTCGGCTTCGGTCTCAGCTACACGACCTTCGAGTATTCCGGCCTGACCGTTTCAGGCCGCATTCCGGAAGTGGACGTCACGGTCCAGGTCAAAAATACGGGCAGCCGGGACGGCGACGAGGTGGTCCAGCTGTATGTCATCGACCCGCTTGCCTCCACTGTCCGCCCGCGCAAGCAGCTGCGGGCCTTCGCCCGCGTCTTCGTGAAAGCCGGAGAGACCCGGCCGGTTACCCTGCACCTCGGCCCTGACGCCTTCTCTCTTGTCGATGCGGCCGGCGCTACCGTCACCGAGCGGGGCGACTTCATCCTCCAAGTGGGTGCATCCTCCGAAGACATCCGTTTAACCGAAACGATAACTAATTATTTATGAAAAATTTATTGCCCCTTCTCGCGCTCATTCTCCCGGTCGCCGCTACGGCCCAGAACCTGCCGTACTGGCAGGATGTGAACGTTACATCCGTGAATGCGGAGACGCAACGGACGGAATCCGTCTGGTTCGCCGACCGCGCCGATGCGCTTCGCAAAGGATTCCGCGAAAGTGAGAACTACGTGGATCTGAATGGGATATGGGACTTCAAGTATTTTGACGACTGGCATGACATGGAGCGCTACAGGGGCCAGGACTGGGATCGGATCCGGGTGCCGGGGAACTGGGAGGTCCAGGGGCACGGCATACCCATCTATGTGAACCATCCGTACGACTTCTGCCCGAGGGATCCGCAGCCGCCTACCCTGCCCGAGGCTTTCCCCGCCGCCATCTACCACCGGACGTTCACCGTTCCGGAAGGCTGGGCAGGCAGGACGGTTTTCCTGAACCTGGCCGGCATCAAATCCGGCACGTACGTCTGGGTGAACGGCCGGGAGATCGGCTATTCCGAAGACTCCAAGAGCCTGGCCCGGTTCGACATAACGGATGCTTTGAAAAATAGCGATAACGAGTTGACTCTCAAAGTGTACCGCTATTCTACGGGTTCCTATCTGGAATGCCAGGATTTCTGGCGCATCAGCGGCATCGAGCGCGACGTGTACCTCTCCAGCGAAAAGACGCCGGCCCGGTTCGACTTCAGCGTGGTGTCCACCCTGGACCCCGGACTCACCAAGGGCGTTTTCCGGCTGAAAATGCGCTCGCAGGAGCCCGTCGAGGTGTTCTACGAGTTGCTGGACCGCAACGGAGAAGCCGTGGCCGATGCCATCTACGAGTTCACCGGTGAACAGGAGACGGTGGCCGACACCATCCCGGACGTCCGGAAATGGAGCGCCGAAACGCCGGAACTCTACACGCTCCTGCTCCGGGTAAACGGAGAATACACCCGCTTCCACGTGGGCTTCCGTCGCATCGGAATCGAGACCGTCAAGGACGGGGAACGCGACGTGAAGGCCCTGCTCGTGAACGGGCAGCCCGTCAAGTTCAAGGGCGTGAACCTGCACGAGCATAACCCCTACACCGGACACTATCTCACCCGGGACAACCTCCTTGAGGACCTCAGACTCATGAAGATGGCGAACATCAACGCCATCCGCACCTGCCACTATCCCCAGCCGCGCGAGTTCTACGAGCTTTGCGACAGCCTGGGGTTCTATGTCTATGACGAGGCCAATATCGAATCCCACGGCATGGGCTATAAACTGGACCGGACCCTGGGAAACAATGCCGACTGGCAGCCGGTGCACATCGACCGGATCCTGAACATGTACCACCGGACGGCCAACTACCCGTGCGTAACCATCCTCTCCCTAGGCAACGAGGCCGGCAACGGCGTGAATTTCTACGAAGGCTACCGGGTCCTCAAGGCCCTGGAAAAAGACGGCCAGAACCGTCCCGTCTGCTATGAAAGGGCGGAGCGGGAATGGAATACCGACATGCTCGTCCCGCAATATCCCGATGCCGAATGGTTCCAGCGGATGGGAGAAAAGGAAAGCGGCCGGCCGGTCGTCCCGTCGGAGTACGCCCACGCGATGGGCAATTCTACCGGTTCGCTGGACCTCCAGTGGAACCAGATCTACGCCCACACGCACCTGCAGGGCGGTTTCATCTGGGACTGGGTGGACCAGGGGTTGTATGATCCGGAGAAAGGATGGACTTACGGCGGCGACTATGGGGTGGACACCCCGTCCGATGCGAACTTCCTGTGCAACGGTATCGTCAATCCCGACCGCGACCCGCATCCCGGATTCTATGAAGTAAAACATGTCTATCAGGATATCGCCATCACCGGAATCGCCCCGGAGGAAGGCCGGTTCAGTATCCAAAACCGTTTCTACTTCAAGGACTTGAGCGATTATGTGGTCCGATGGAGGGTGGAGCGGGATGGAAAGCCCGTGAAGAAGGGGAAACTGTCCTTCGCCACCCCGGCCCAGGGCTCCGAGGAGTTCACCCTGAAGATTCCGAAACGGAAGCTCCGTCCCCGCGGGGAATACCGGATCATCTTTGAGACCGAGACCGCCCGTGCACTGCCCCTTCTCACCAAAGGCACCATCGTCGCGGAAGATGAGATCCTCCTGAAAGACACCGGTATCCGGAAATCCTACAAGTCCCGCAGGGTGGCGGAAGTGTCGGAAAACGAAACGGAGATCCGTCTCGAGTCCGGCAAGGGCGAGCTGGTCTTCGACAAGGCCCTCGGCATCGTCCGGAGCTATACGTACAAGGGGCACGACCTGTTCGACCCGGAGTTCGGCCTGCGTCCGAACTTCTGGCGCGGCCCGACCGACAATGACTACGGAAACAACCAGCCTTACCGGGCTTACGTCTGGAAAGAGGCCTCCCAGGCCTTCCAGGCCAATGTTTCGGTGAAAAACGGAGCCGTCCGCGCCAGCTACGCCCTTCCGGGCGGATGCTCGATGACGGTGGACTATGCCCTCCTCTCCGGCGGCCTTCTCAAGGTGACGGCCTCCTTCCAGGGTGCCGGGAACAAGCCCGTGGACATCCCGCGCATCGGCTTCCGTTTCCGGGTGAAGGACAACGACTTCCAGTATTTCGGGCGCGGCCCGGTGGAGAACTACTGCGACCGCAACAGCGGAACCTTCAAGTCCCTCTTCGCGACGACCGCCTCCCGCGAATTCTATCCGTATGTACGTCCGCAGGAGACCGGTCACCATACGGAGACCGAATGGCTCGCCACGAAAGCCCTGGCCGTAGTCGCCGACAGCCTTTTCGAATTCAACGCCCTCCGGCACAGCGTGGAGGACCTGGACAGCGAAGAATCCGGACAGCCTTTCCAGTGGAACAACTTCGACACGCCGCCCGTCCATGACGAGGAGGAGGCACAGAAGTACCACAGACGCCGCCAGACTCACCTGTGCGATGTCCCTGAGCGGGATTTCACGGAGATCTGCATCGACGGTGCCGCTTCCGGCGTGGGCGGGTATGACAGCTGGGGCGCCCGTCCCGAACCCTTCCGGACCGTCTGGTCCACCGACAACCTGAACTTCGGCTTCACCCTCGTTCCCGCCAAGGCCATGAAGGTGCGCAAAGCCGCCGGATACACTTACCAAACTTCTTACAATGATTAAACTTCGCCAATTCCTCCTGGCAGCCGTCACGTTCGCCACTGCCTGTACCTGTACATCGACGAAAACCCCGGAACCTTCTGGTCCTGAGGGTAATACCGTTCCTGTAACCGGAGTGAACATCACGAGAACGAGCCTGGATCTGCAGGCGGGAGAAGGGTTCCGCCTGGGAGCCCGCATCAGCCCGAAGAACGCCACGAATCCCCGGGTAACCTGGTCTTCCGACAACGAAGCGGTCGCCACCGTCAGCCGTGAAGACGGCCAGGTGAAGGCAATCGCGGAAGGCAGGGCCGTCATTACCGTCACAACGGTGGACGGCGGCTTCACCGACACCTGTCCCGTCACCGTGAAGGGCGGGGATGCGCCGGATCCTACCGATCCCGGCGCGCCCGCCGCTTTCGGCGCCGTGCCCACTGCCGGCCAGCTGGCCTGGCAGCGCCAGGAGCTGCTCATGTTCTTTCATTATGGACAGGCCACCTTCTCCGGCTGGGACGGAGAGAATCCCACCTGCAACGGAAAAACCTGGTCCGAGAGCCTTCTGCTCCAGAACTACAAGCCAGGCACCATCGACGCGGACCAGTGGGTGAAGACCGCCAGGGACAACGGCTTCGGCGAAATCATCATCACCGCCAAGCACCACGACGGGTTCTGCCTCTGGGACAATCCGGAAAGTACGACGGACGTAGCCAATGCGGGCTGCTCGAACCACACGGACGTAGTGCAAGCCCTCCGCGACGCCTGCAACAAATACGGCGTGAACATGGGCATCTACCTCTCTCCCTGGGACCGCATGATCGAAGTCTCCGGAAAGAGCACGGCCGAATACGAGAGGATGTACAAGAGCGCCCTCAAGGACCTCATGACCCGATATGCCCCCGTCGTGGAGATGTGGTTCGACGGCAACCACGCCGGGAACTTCGACTGGCCGGCTGTCAACCAGGTCGTTTTCGACGTCAACCCGGAATGTGTCATCTTCTCCAACGGCGGACCCGGCTGCCGCTGGGTGGGCAACGAGGCCGGTGTCGCCGGAGAGACCGACTGGGCGACCCTGGACATCCAGGGCCGCGGACTCTCCCCGAGCAACCTCCCCGGAAACTATGAATCCTATCTGGGCTCCGGAGACAAGGGCGCTGCTTCCTGGTGCCCTGCCGAAAGCGATTTCTCCATCCAGCAGATCGGAGACCACAACGGATGGTTCTACGGGGCCGGCGACAGCCGGAAGACGGCCAAGGAACTGATGGACCTCTATTACAAGAGCGTCGGCCGGAACTCCGTGTTCCTGATGAACGTACCGCCGTCTGAAAAAGGCGTAATCGACGCCAAAGAGGTGAAGGTCATCCAGGAGTTCACGAAGATGCGGGAAGCGGTGTTCGCCGCCAACCTTGCCGACGGAGCCACCGCCACGGCCACCTCCGTCCGCGGCAACAATCCGGACAAATACGGTCCGGCCAGGATGCTGGACGGGGACTATGACACCTATTTCGCCACGGATGACGCGGTCAAGGCCGTGGACATCGAATTCCAGCTCGCGGGCGGAAAGACCCTCAACCGCGTGATGCTTCAGGAGTATATTCCCCTGGGCCAGCGCGTGGAAAGTTTCGACATCCAGGTACGCGTGAACGGTTCCTGGGAATCCTGGGGGGACGGCACCAAATCCACTATCGGCCACAAACGCATCGTCCTCGGAAAAAGCGTGACGGCCGATGCGGTGCGGATTTCCGTCAAGTCGTCCCTCGCCTGCCCTGTACTGAACGGATTCGGGCTGTATAATGATACGGTAAGCGGGTTATGATGAAAAAAGCATTGCTCTTGACGCTGCTCCTCACAGCAGCATGTACCCCGAAAGACGGAATGCGGACCATCCGGACGGCGGAAGGACAGGATGCGGATCTCGGCAAGATCAAGGAGATCGAAGGACCGGTGACCATCCGGCTCGTGGTCAGGAATGAATACGCCGACACGCTGTATCCCGTCCAGCTCTATACGCCCTGCGGATGCACGCAGGCCCGTTTTGACCGGAAGCCGGTGGCTCCGGGTGAAGACGAGGTCCTGGAAGTCACCTACAATCCCGCCTACCGGCCCGGTCCGATGCGGGAGGAGATCCAGGTCCGGTATCAGGATTCCCCGGTGGCGGTACGAACCTTTGCCATCAAAGGGCAGGTCATCGGATTCAACCATCCCATCGAAGAAGACCGTCCCTACGCTTTCGGGGAAGGCCTTTACATGAGCCACAAAGTCTTGAGTTACGGAGCGTTACGCCCTGGAGAGACCGGCGATTTCTTCTTCCGGCACGGAAACGGCAACGACCGGAAGGCCGTCGTCACCTTCGACATTCCCGACGACTGGAAGCCGTACGTCCGGATGCGGCAGCCCGGAAAGATGAAAGCGGACGAGCGGGATACCCTCCACGTGAAATTCACGATGCCGGAGGGCCTGGACTCCGTGGAGTTCGCCCTCCAGCCCCGCGTGAACGGGAAGCCGACGGAGGAAGTCCTCCGGATCAGGGCCCAAAAAAAGAGGGCCGCACCCTTCGGAATTTGACAAAAAAAGTGTATTTTTGACAACTTTTTTTAAGCAGAAACTACGAAAAACTTTAACCAACACATTTTCAACCAACTAACAAAACCCTATGAGTTTCCAACTTCAGAAAGTCCTGGCCCGTGCCCTTTCGGCCGTGCTGGGACTGTTCATCGCAGGCGGACTCGCCCTGGCCCAGAACCGGACCATCACGGGTACCGTCACGGATGACTACGGCGAACCGCTCATCGGCGCCAGCGTCGTGGTGGATGGGGATACTTC
>JAEEGL011105963.1_pt1 | contig 19490 bp, 6 predicted proteins | sample 9134231 | NCBI WGS metagenome assembly JAEEGL01 (sample SAMN16246548, study PRJNA631951) | gut metagenome | biome: gut microbiome; feature: rumen; material: fiber-attached | host: Bos | place: Iran: Karaj | collected 2018-10
AATCCCGTCTACGAGAGTAAGCAATTCACAACCGTTGGCATTGGTCCTGATGCTTTCAACTGGTGTTCATCGGTAACCTCGGTTCAGTTGCCGTCGACCATTCGCACCATCGGCAGCCAAGCCTTCTACAGTTGTCAGTCCATGACCAGCATCAACCTGCCCGACGGACTGTACAGTATAGGTTATGGAGCATTCTATAATTGTAAGGCTCTGCAGACTGTTAACTTAGGCAATAACCTCACAGCTATTGAAGACAATGCCTTTGCTCAAAGTGGAATTACTGCTGTCAACATTCCGACAGGCGTGGAATACATTGGTAACTATGCCTTCAACCAATGTACAAGCCTTGCCAACGTAACCATAGGTGACGGTGTCAAGACCATCGGTGAATACGTCTTTTCAAACTGTACGGCACTTACCAGTGTGACTATGGGCGAGGGTGTTGAGAGCATTGGCAGGTATGCATTCCAGGGATGCTCGGTACTCTCATCTATCCAGCTTGCCTCAACCATCACGACGATGGGACAGAGTATATTCTATGGTTGTTCAGCACTTACCTCCATCGCCCTGCCAGAACAGCTCACCGCTATCCCTGCGCAGGCCTTCTATAACTGCTCTTCGCTGAAGAGTCTTACCATGGGCGACCTTGTCACTAGTGTGGGAAGCAATGCCCTCTATAACACGAAACTCGAGACGGTTCGTCTCTCTGGCGGACTCTCCGAGATTCCCGACCAGATGTTCAATGGCGTATCTACCTTGAAGAGTGTCGAAATGGGTAGTGGTGTAACGCGCATCGGCCATAGAGCATTCCAAGGTTGTTACAGCTTGGAAACTTTCGATATGCCTTCCACCATCAATACACTTGGCGATTATGCCTTCAACAATTGCTCGAAACTGGCTGAGGTCAACCTCTCAGGTGTTGAGAACTTCGGAGAGAAAGTATTCAACGGCTGTTCAGGACTGAAGCGCATCACGCTGAGCGAAAACCTCGACACCATTCCTGCCAGCTTGTTCTACAACACTGGTCTTGAAGAAGTCAATCTGCCCGAAGGCATTGAAGCCATCGGTTCTCAGGCTTTTTCTTCCTGTACTTCGCTGACCACCGTGAACCTGCCATCGACGCTTACCACCATAAACAGCAATGCGTTTAACCAATGCTCAAATCTTACAACAGTCACTGGGGGCACAGGGCTGAAGACCATCGGTGATGAGGTATTCTATTATTGTAATAAAATGACAACTTTCGATTTGCCTGAAGGTCTTGACTCCATTGGATACCAAACATTCTATATGTGTACTAAGTATAACACGAGAATCCCAAGCACTCTGACAAAGCTTGGCACCGCCAGTTTTGCCTATACCGTCATCACCAGTGAGAATGCTGTATGGCCGACAACTCTCACGACGATACCAGACCAAACGTTCTACAACTGCTCGAAGTTGACAGAGTTTACCATCCCTGAGCACGTGGACAGCATTGGTACCTCTGCATTCAACACAACGGGTTTAACGGCGATACGCATACCAGCCCATGTAACGAAGCTCGGTACCAGCATCTTCGTTTCGGCGAAACTGAAGACTGCAGAGTTGGAAGAGGGTTGCACTACAATCACCAGCAATATGTTCAGTAGCAATCCTTTGACAAGTGTCCAGATTCCTTCTTCCCTTAAAAAGATAGGTGACAGGGCTTTTAGCGGTTGTACTTCGCTGAAGAGCATGGTGCTACCTGAAGGAGTTGAGACAATGGGCACTTATGTATTCCAAAACTGCTCGGCTCTGACTGAGGTTACGCTGCCTAAAAACATTAGCATATTACCTGATTATACATTCTCAGGCTGTACGTCACTGAAATTATTTGTCATTCCTGACTACATTACCAGCATAGGAAATTACGCATTCAGAGGATGTACAACCTTGGCAGATGTATTCCTGCCGTCAACGCTGACCAGCATCGGGCAGTATGCTTTCAGCGGATGCTCCAGTTTGCTAGATATACTCTTACCTTCAACACTGACTACTTTAGGACAGTATGCTTTTAACGGATGCTCATCGCTCAGGACGATTGACATTCCTGAAGGTATTACGGAATTGAATGCCCGCACATTCTACAACTGCTCGTCTTTGAAGAAGATTAATCTACCATCAACATTGACCACCATTGAGTATTACTGCTTCTACAACTGCAGTAATCTCACCAAGATTTACATGAAGGCCACCGAGCCGCCTGCAAGTACCAGTACGTCCTATTGGTATCATACTACAACGGCCACGGTCTATGTTCCTGAGGGCAGTGTGGAAGCCTATCAAGCAGCATTCCCTTGGAACAAGACCAACTATACCATTGTTGAAGGAACTGATGAAGGCCTCATCGTTGACGCTGAAGACTGGCAGATTCTGAAGACCATCTACGAGAAAGCCAACAGTGACCTGCTGGCCAAGAAGTGGGAACTGGGTGAAAATCCAGAGGAAGTCACTATGCTGCTTGGCGTTGAACTTAATGATGACGGGCATGTGACGGAGTTCTATCTCCCAAACAACAACATTGCGGAAGACATCCTGCCCGACGTGCTCTCACTTCCACAGATTGCCGTGATTGATATCTCTGGCAACCAGATAGGTTGTAATCTTGATGACCTTATTAAGGAGGGTGGTGTACTGAATGTGCAGAAAGCCTCTGTCACCTCGCTTAACATTGGCAACAACCGCTACGAAGGTAACATCGGCTCGTTCGCTACAATGCTGCCGAACTTGACGGTGATGAAAGCCAAGAACAACCGCATCACCGATATCAACCCAGTATTCAACTCGAAAGTGACCACCCGCGAGGTACGCGGACAGGAACTCGACCTTGTACTGAACTTCAAGGAGTTAGCCATGGCTTCAGGAACCTACCGCTACGACGTGATACCACGCATCTTAAGTTACAGCGATTACAGCAACTCTCTCACTGCCAATACCACTTATATATCACTCTACAACAATGAGAATACGAGTGATGCCTCATGGAACGTGATCTTAACCAAGAGTGCAAATGTGGGATTCTACACTAGTAACAATGGAGCGAGCACCGTATATAGAGGTAATAGCGGAGACATGGTAACAGCGAGAGTAGTAACCAGCCAAGGTTCGGGCTCATATGTCCTCAATGATTGGCACAAACTGAAGATGGTCATGGAGTTCGACGAAGGCGATATCAACTACAGTGGTATTACTGATGTGAGCGATGTGCAGAACGGTATCAATATTGCTCTTTATGCTGAGTTTAACCCCAGCAGTTACTGCTATAATCTGACAGCTGGTGATTTAATGAAAGACGAAGAAATCAACGTGATTGATGTCGTTCGTCTCATCAACAAGCTGCTTGACAACACGAGTGCCGCACCAAGGATGGCTCCACTCTACCTTGACGGGCAGACGCAAGAGCCTGCCCCAACTGCTGATGTTCTTCTCTACGTGCAGAACGGCCAACTGATGATGCTGACCGAAAAGACTGTTGGTGCCATCGACTTGACCCTGACTGGCAATCTGAAAGATGCTGTCTGGATGCCTGGCAACACAAGCTACGGTGCCACCACACGCGAGCATAGCGGAATGACAAGGGCCATCGTCTGTGCCATGAATGGCGACTCGCTGCAAGTGGGACAAACCCTCTTGGCCGACCTCACGCAACTCATGGATCAGAACATCAGCATCAGTCATGCCATGGTGACCGACCCGCAGGGACAGCCGCTGACAGTGCAGATCGTCGGTGGCGACGCCGATGGCATTCGCCAAATTGAAAATGGAGAATTGACAATTGATAATTCTTCCGTCTACGACGTCAGCGGACGTAAACTCTCCTCTCTCCACTCTCCACTCTCCACTCTCCCGAAGGGAGTCTATATAGTGAATGGAAAGAAACAAGTCATCAAATAAACACCCCATACAGTTATGAAACGATTATCAATCATTTGCTATCTGCTGTCTGTTATCAGTCTCAGTGCTGCAGCACAAGATGAGAACAGGCTATACTTGGGCGATATATCAGGATCGATGAATGAAACAGTCTATGTGCCAGTGTATCTCGACAACACGAGCACCGATATCACCGCCGTACAGTTCGACGTAGAATTGCCATCTGGTTTTTCGCTAATATATGCCAACATGGTAACCACCTTGAACACAGAACGTACCGATGGGCATACTCTCATAGCAACAGCTAGCGGGCAGAAAGGTCGCGTGATTATTAGTTCATCTGACAATAAACCTCTGAAGGGAACAGAAGGTGAACTTCTGCGATTCGCCGTGAAAATAGAAACCACACTGACGGTAGGTGCTGTTTATGACATCAAAATCACGAAGGCGATGTGTGTTAGCACCCAAGGCGATAACGTGCTGACTGGCTATGATGGTTGTAGCGTCACCTTGGAAGGCAATCCCGACTTCGAAGTGAGCAACGTCTGCCTCATCGGGGTAGATTCCATTGCCCCTCTTGACACGCTTACTGTAAGATATACTGTACGCAATGTAGGAACAAAAGCTTCAAAGTCAGGATTCTCTACTTCTTTAGGCCTTTTCAATTCGAATGGATTAGTTTCCTCCTACCTTTCAAGCATCTCCCACACTGAACTGCTCGAACCAAACGAAGAAATTACTTTTACTGAACAATATCTTGTTTATAGCAACTTTTCTTCATCGACAGAAAGGGTGTGGCCAGGTGTAAACCTCAGCTCAAATAACAGCTCGGGGGAATTATCGACAGCAATGGCCAACAACACGTCTCAGAACACTAACGATATACACATCGTGAAAACTGTTTATCAGATGAGCCCCACCGTAGCAACATGGCAAGAGAGTTCAGGAGGGAATAAGACTCTCTACCTGTATCGCTATGGTTACGTCAATGCGAGTTACGATTACTTCAATGTTAAAATTGAGAAAGGTGATGAACGCGTGAAACTTAACACGACGTCAGTCTACTTCCGCTATGCTTCCAGTTCCTCACTTTATTCCAACCCTTACGTGACCATCACCAACGACGACGAGCAGAATGAAAGCGACGAGATCATCATCTCGTTTACCAAGCAGAGTGATCCCTCCGTTGTTCTCTACGGTCACTACACGCTTGTTGACGACGACCTGACTGGATTCCGGCTGACGACATCGTCGACAGAGGTTACCGAGGGCGAGACCTTCCAACTCACTGCCACGCTGCCTGCCGTAACCTCGACCGACGTAGAGGCTACAGTCTCTATCAGTGGCTATGCTAACTATTTCTCCTTCCCCTCGACGGTGACTATTCCGGCAGGCAGCCAGTCGGTTACGTTCGACGTGACAGCACTTGACGATGAGACTGTGACGAGCACCTTCACGACGACATTCTCTGTTGTATCAACCGACTACACAAAGGGCTCGCGCACTATCTCTCGCATAGACAACGACAACAACCTCTTCTCTAACATCGTCGATGAGGAGTGGGAACTGATCAAAGCCATTTACCAGAAAGCAAATGGTGCCAACTGGACGAACAACCGCTGGACGCTGGGAGAGACGAAAGAGCAGACTGGCTCGCTGAGCGGCGTGACCATCATCAATGGCCACGTACGTCAGATCTCACTGAGCTACAGCGGCATGAACTGTGAGCTCCCGGCTGAGTTCCTGATGTTCCCAAGGCTGACGTCGGTTTATCTTGTTGGCAACAGACTTACTGGCCGTGTGGAAGACGTGATAGGCAGTCTTAGTGAACCTCTGGCTGAGCTGACGACGCTGAACCTGAGCGGCAACCAGCTGACGGGAAACCTTGGCGCATGTAACTTCGCAGAGCTGATGCCAGCGATGATCACACTTAACGTGGAGAACAACAAGATTCGCGACATCACACCGCCACTTCCTTCCCGCATCAAAACATTGGCATACGGCGGACAGACGCTCGACGAGAACGTGGGTATCTATAGCGAATTCTACACGATGACTGCCGATGAGCGATTTGCACTGCTGCCCACGGTGCTGACCTACAACCACCAGTATAAGAGCTACCCCCAGAACGACAACTACATGTTGAGTGGCGATGACTGGAACCTGTTCACTATTACTCTTAATAATTCAACGGTATCCATCGGTGCTACGAATTACGTTGGTTCGCAACCTTTGAATAGGCAGCCTTCTGGACAGGTAACCACGCTTCAGAACAAGCGCACAACCAACTCGGTGAAGCTGACCTTCGACTTCGAGATGGGCGACGCCAACTACGACACAGCCATCAACCTCAGTGACATGCAGCTAACCATCAACTTTGCGATAGATCCCGTTAACAACACCTATACACTATTCAACTTCTACGCCGCCAACATGATCCAGGACGACGTGGTGAATGTGCAGGATGTAGTGGTTCTCATCAACTCACTACTCGACAATGGGCTGACGCCGAGCTTGGCACGACGCCTCACCCCATCCCTCACAAAGGGAGAGAGGGCAGAACAGCCGGAGGCAAGCAGCCTGTATGTTGCTGACGGACAACTGGTGCTCCGTAGCGAAGTGCCTGTGGCAGCCCTCGACATCATGCTCGATGGCGGCGAGGCCCAGTGGACGGACGCCCTGTCGTGGTTCTCACAGAAACAGCGTGGCGGACGCACCATCTTCTACTCGTTCTTCGGCGATGAGATCCCCGCCGGCGAGACCGTGCTGGCACAGTTCAGCGGTGAGATTGCCGACGCGATGATAGTCAGTCTCGACGGATCGGAGATTCCGTTGCAGATTGGAAGTGGCGATGTCGATGGCATTCGCCAAATTGAAAATGGAGAATTGATAATTGATAATTCACCTATCTACGACGTCAGTGGACGTAAACTCTCCACTCTCCACTCTCCACTCTCCACTCTCCCGAAGGGCCTTTACATCGTAAATGGTAAGAAACATGTCATCAAATAAAGAAGAAAGGACACCGTTATGAAGAAATCAATCATATCCCGTATCATACTGCTGATGCTCCTGCTGGCAGGAACGGCATCGGCACAAGAGGTGAACAAACTCTATATTGGTGACTTGCGCGCCATGAAGAGTACGACAATCGATATGCCCATCAATGTCGAGAACACCAATCCCGACATCGTGGCAGCACAATTTGAGGTACGCGTGCCATACGGAATCACATTGGCAACTCAGACTACAGAACCCTATGTGAAAATGAATGCTATCCGCACCGAGGACCACCGTGTCAGGACGACGAGACTCTCTACAGCTTCATCAGAGGGCAACTACAGCGTCTATCGCTTCATGTTGCTCTCGCCCACCAACCGGAAGCTGAAGGCCAACAAAGGACAGGTGTTCACCGTGCGAGCTACGATAGACACATCGGCACCATTTGTCGAGGGGCGCAGCTACTTACTCTTCGTTGAGAATGTTGTGTTAAGCGACTCTCTGGGTCGTAATGTCATGACTGAATTCGACGGAGGCACGCTGTACATAGAGCCTAATCCCGACTTTGTTGTTGAGAACATTGGCGTGAACGACTCCAACCCCATCATGCCTAATGACAGCATTGAACTGACGTGGAACGTTCGCAACCAAGGCTCTGCCGACAGTCGGGGAGGATGGAACGAACAGGCATATCTCATTCCTGAAGGGAGCACGAAGCCTATCACCCTGAGTGGCATAGCCCGCTATGACGGTACGTTGGCCAAAGGTGCAAGCGTCAGTCGCAGTGGTAAGTTTGCTGTTCCCCGTATACCTGGCTTCGACGGCAATTTCAAGGTAAGGATTAAACTTACTCCGAATTCCGACTCTGGCGAGCACAAGGAATATCAAGGCAACAACACCACTACAGGCACTACTAATTACACGATGGGGAAGCAACTCTATCTGACCTATTATTATTCAGAGATCAGAGAGGGTAACACCAGTTTGAACTATAGTGTTGAGCGAAGTGGATACGCTACTTCTGCAGAAACATTCAGTCTGTCGAAGGTAGGTGACAGCCGTGTGACTGTTCCTGAAAGTATGACTTTCAACACCAATTCATCACGAGCCACCTTTAACGTCAACGTTGTCGATGACAATATCCTGAATGACGACGATCATTTCACCATCAACGTAAACTCTGGAAATGGCTATGAAGGTGTGGGCTGCGACTTAACCGTGACCGACAACGAGATTCCTTCCCTGAGCATGACCAGTTCAAAGAGTGTGGTTGACGAAGGCAACTCCTTTGACATCACCATCACTGCACAACGGGCTCCGAAAGACTCCTTAAAGGTGCAGCTGAAGAACGAACGTTCGGCTTATTTCAGCATGCCGACGTCGGTGGTCATCCCACCAGGCGAGAGTTCCGTCACGTTCACCGTCGACGCCGTTGACGATGAAACGTTGAATGTCGACACATTAAGCGTTCAATTCACAGCCACCGCCAACAATTACACGAAAGGAAGCACCTTGATTCTGTATGTCGACAACGACATGCCGGAACTGGAGCTCACCTTCTCGACCAATGTTGTGACGGAGAGTGCCGGACCGCAAGCCATCAAGGCCAGTCTGAAGCGCAAGACTAAGACCGACACCAAAATCAACATCCGACTTACCGACGACTCTGGTGGCGAGATTTACTACTCAACAACTTCCATCACTCTTGACAAAGGTCAGACAGAAGCAAAGTTCTCGCTCGGCGTGAAGGACAATGTTCAGAAGGAAGGCGATCGCGATATTGATATCACTGCTGCTATCTATATTCCCTCGTGCTATTGTTCAGCCTTGGGTATGCGTGCTGGCAATGTGACGCAGACCGTTACGATTATCGATGACGATGGAGCAGCGCTTACCTTGAAGTCGCACAGCACCAATCTACTTGAGGGCACGCGTGACAGTACTTTTACCGTAACCCGCAACGACAATCCTGACAACGACTTGACAGTCAGCATCTCGTGTAATTATACTGGTGAAGACCTGGATTATCCCGAAACCGTTACGATTCCAAGGGGTAAAACGTCGGTGACGTTTGCTGTAGGACTCTCGCGCAACGAGACTGCACAGGATGCCCGTACACTTGTCTTCACAGCCCAGGCTGCAGGTTATTCGAAGGGCACGTGGTGGGTACAAACCACCGATCAGACGTTGCCCGATGCCACTATCACTGCTTTGACTGTGACGAACAACCAGGTCTATGCTGGTACGAGTCTTGAGGCAAGCGTAAAGGTGCAGAATAATGGCTATATGCCTCTGCCTAAGGGTACCATGGTGAAATTCACTATGAACGGACAACAACTCAGCGAAGTTTTCTATCTTGAAAACGTGTTGGTTCCTTCGGCTGAAGTTCTCTTGTCTGGCGTTTTAAACGTTCTTAGCGTGGCTGGCACGTATAACCTGCAAGCAACCGTAAGTCTGCCTGACAACTATTATCTTAGCGAGCTCGATGATACCAACAACAACTCTGAGTTGATAAATGTTGTGCTGATGCCTGTGCTTTCGGCTACAGCACAGACAGATAAGGCCGTTTACAATAATGATGAGACGGTGCTCATCACGGGACATGCTGGCGGCTATCGTCCCGATGATGCTGACTTGGAAGTATATGTACTGCAGGGAAGTACCCGATTCACCATCTCTGTTAAGACAGATGCTAATGGCGACTTCTCAACGACATGGAAACCGGAAGGCAATTTGGCTGGCCATTTCGTGATAGGAGCATGTACTCCTGGCGAAAAATTGACCACGGCTATGGCCGAGATTGATGTTTATGGTATGCGCAGAAATGCTACGGGTTCGGATAAGTTCATGACCAACAAACTGGAGGTCACTCAGACGGTTGAAGCCTATATGGACATCATCAACCATGGTTCGTTGCCATTGACCAATATCCGTGTAACTATACCCGATGCCAAGGAGTCGGCAACCTTTACGTTTACTAGTATCGACGAATTGTTAGCTGGTGAAAGAAAACGAATCGTCTATACACTGACAGGCATAGAAGCTACAGAAAGCAACACCTGGCAGACCGTTTCCGCTCACATTACGACCGACCAAGGTGCAACTTTGGACGAAACCATCTACTACATCGTTTATCCAAACACGCCTAAACTTTCAGCAGATAGGACAAGTCTTAACACAACGATGACGAAGGGCAAGACTCGCCAGATAGAGATTGTACTTACCAACCAAGGTCGCAAGGAAACAGGCGAGATTCAGGTCGATTTGGGTAATGCTAAGTTCCTGTCTACGGCCACACCAATACGTATGGCTTCGCTGGTTCCCGACGAGCAAGCGACAGTAGTTTTGCAGCTTACGCCTACCGAAGATATGTCGCTCAACAGTATATCGACGGGTAACATCTACTTTGGCTGTGTCAATGGTTCCGGCGTGTCGGTAAGTTATCGCTTGGAAACTGTATCGGAAGAAACGGGCACACTTATTGTTGATGTTTGGGATGAGTTCACAATGAACACCGATGAGGCCCCGCACGTAGAGGGCGCTACCGTCAACCTGCTCCATCCTGTCACACAGAAATTGCTGCATCAGGCCGTCTCCGGTGCTGATGGCCTGGCCACGTTCGAAAACATTCCTGAAGGTAATTACGTGATAAGCGTCACTCATCCGAAGCACAACTCATATAAAAGTAACATCAGCGTAGCGCCTGGAACAACGACCAATCATCGCGTGTTCATCCAGTACAGTGCTATTACGATAACGATGACCTATGAGCCTACGGAGGTTGAGGATGAGTACGACATAGTGACTACTGTGGTCTATGAAACCAATGTGCCGAAGGCTGTCGTTAAGATGGACATGCCCGACAAGTTGATACTTGAAAAAATCACGACACCATACATCTTCAATATCAACCTGACGAATGTAGGACTGATTGCGGCCATTCGCACGCGTTTGACTATTCCAGAAGAGGTTAATGGTTACACCTTTACACCATTGGTAGAAGGACCGTGGAACATCATGCCTCAGCAGATGATAACGGTACCGGTGCAGGTTGATAAGATCGTAGAGTCTGAAGAGCCTAGCCCCAACCAGGTGGCAAAGCCACGTCGTATAGTTAGCGATTTCCTTTGCGGTTTGAAGATTTTCTTGTCATATTTCTCCAACTGTGATGCCATTCTGAAAGGAGAATTTGATCCTGCCAGCGAGGAACAACTCAATAAGACTATGCAACTGATGGAGTCGTGCGGCGGCGGTCCGAACATTGCCGATTTCTTCTCAGGTGGTGGAGGTTCAGGAGAGCCTAATGCTCCAGGCAGCCAAAGCTCAAGTGGTGGCGGCGGTGCTTCTTCAAACACTCAAGGTGGTGGTGTAACAGTCGTAAATTGCGACCCATGGCTCACCAAAAATGGTCCTAAAGCGATAAAGATGCTTGCCAGCAGTGCAGGTGGCCCGGTTGCTTTTGGAATTTCTGCAGCCGATAAAGGTATGGCTATTCAAAAAGCTATGGATGGTGATCCCTGGCCATTGGTTGAATCTGTCTGTGGCGATGCCCTTGGCCCGTTGGCTAGTGCATCTGGTAAGACGTGGGCTAAAGCAGCCTCATTTGCCAATAAAGCTGCCAATAAAGCGAAGGATTTGTGGCCCTTCTTCTTCGATGATACTAGTGGAAGCAATAGCAATAACGGCGGTGGGAGTGGTCATCCTGAATCTCCACGACGTAAAGGAGGTGAGAACCTTTCTGACACAGACCAGTCATTTAAAGCTGGTATTGAGTATCTGAATGAACTTAAGGACAGTTATGTAGCCGATAACGACACACTATGGATGGTTCTTGACGCCGCAGAACGACGGGCAGGCTTGTTTGGTAAGGCTCCTGTCATGACGCTAGCAGAACAGCCTGAGCAACTTGATGAGGAGTTTCCAAGCTGGTTCCCATCATGGCTGCGTACTTACTACAATCGAGTGTATGTCTCCGACTATGTTGATTTCCACTACTTCCAGGCCCTCCGCCAGTTGTTTGGCAGTGACGACTTTGTCTACTTGTCCGCAGAGTCAATGAAGGGAATGACTGATTATGTGATGAATACTCATTCTTCTGGTAACTTGGTTGTAGCTGATTCTTTGGAAACCTATTTCAATATGATTTCCGTACCTTCAGGCGAGGGATTAATAGACTTTGCAAAGAGTTTGGAAACGGGGTCTGATCGTTTCACGACCGACGATCTCTATTTCCAAGTTTCTTCGTTAGATGCATTGGCCGAGCGTTTCAACAATACATGGAAACGTTACAACGGTGAAACCGTACAAGGTAGCAACTATATGGACGCTGACGTCGTGAAAAGTTGCATCGAAAGAATGAATGAAGCAAAGATGATTATCAATACCTGGGGCTATGAGACTTTTGACGAGATGCTTGAGGCCGAAGGAAGCATAGTCTATAAGCATCTCACCGAGGATCGCAACTCTGTTTGCTCGAAGGTAAAGCTGCAGATTGAGCAGAAACTGACCATGACGCGTGAGGCCGTGCGCGGTACGCTTACCGTTGTCAACGGATCGAGCAACGAAGAGATGAAGGATGTTAAGCTCAACCTCGTAGTGACAGATCCCGATGGTAATGTGGCCACATCGCACATCATGGAGATCCATACTGAGAGCATTGAAGGCTTCACGGGTGCTTTGGACTTCGAGAGCGGATGGACATTGGGCGCCAACAAGACGGGTGTGGCGAAGATCATCTTTATCCCCACACGCTATGCAGCTCCTACCGAACCGCTTCAGTACACGTTTGCCGGAACCATCTCCTTCATCGACCCGTTCACTGGCCTGCCAGTGACTCGCGACCTTGAGGTGGAACGACTCACTGTGAACCCGAGTCCAATCCTCGACCTGACTTACTTCATGCAGCGCGACATCTTGGGCGACGATCCGCTCACCGAGGATGTGGTCGAACCGATGGTGCCCTCGCAGTTCTCGTTGCTCATCAACAACAAGGGCTACGGCAACGCCACGAAGGTGAAGATGCTCACGCAGCAGCCTAAGATTGTCGAGAACGAACGTGGACTGTTCATCAACTTCGAAATCCTGAGCTCGCAGCTTAATGGCGGCGACAAGACGTTGGCACTTGGAGAGGCTGTTACAACCGACTTCGGAACCATCCCTGCCCACTCGCAATCCTATGCACAGTGGTGGATGACGAGCACGCTGACAGGTCACTTCGTCGACTACGACGTCAAAGTGACACATGTCACCAGCTACGACAATCCCGACCTGACGTTGCTCGACTCGGTGACCATCCATGAGCTCATCCACCAGATTGAGATACCGTTGGTCAACGCCCCACGTCCTGAACCGGCGATCCCGTTCATCGGGTTCATGGCCAACGACGAGGAGGACTACTACGACTATCCCGACATGCTCTACCTGAGCGATGGCACGACGCGACCTATCTACTTGGCAGCAAATGCCTCGGTCAAGAAAGTCAGCGACACGGAATACACGCTGAGTGTCGGTCCGTCGAAACGCGGTTGGAACTATGGTAATATCGCCGACCCGACAGGTGGAGTGCGCAAGCTGAAGAGCATTACTCGCATCAGCGACGGAACGCCGATTCCGCTGGTGAACTTCTGGCAGACAGACCGCACACTGCGCGACCAGCTTGAACCAACGTACGAGAACCTTCTGCACTACACCGACTCCATGGCGTTGGCAGGCGAAAGCTATCAACTCATTTTCGAGGAGCGCCCGGCTGTTGTCCTGGCTGTTCAGAGCATCTCCGGATTGCCCGACAACAACTCCTACACGCGCGATCAGATTGATTCGGTAGTTGTGGCATTCAACAAGCACATTGATCCCGCTTCCTTCACAATTGATGACCTGCTCATCCAACGCCAAGGCGAAACTCAAGACCTGAGCGAGGTGACGATCACGCCGCTCGGCGAAGGCAATACTCAGACCTTCGTTATCAAGTTCGGTTCAATCACAGCACTCGATGGCTACTACACGCTGACCATTCAGACAGCAGAGATTACCGATGAGCAAGGCTTCAACGGCGAAACTGGAAAGATGGCTGGATGGATACAGATTGCTGACGGCAAGACAACGCTTACTATGAAAGTTTATCCTGATGGAGCTGGTACTGTCACTCCAGGAACAAGCTTGCAGGACTTCTTCGGCGATGTCGAACTCACCGCAACACCGGCCGAGGGCTACACGTTCTACAGCTGGAATTGCGACGACGAGGTGCTGAGCCACGAGCCTAACTACACTTATCCTATGTCAGGCGCCAAGACCGTGACGGCTGTGTTCCAGCCTAAGGCCTACAACGTGAGCATCCGTTATAGTCAAAGCAAGGGTACTGTCGAGGGCGGCGCCACAGGTCGCTATGAGTACAACCAGAAGCTCACCCTGAAGGCAACTCCAAAGGCTGGCTACTACTTCGCCGGATGGATGAAGGATGGAAGCGAATACTCCGAGGACGAAGTCATCGAAATCGTCATTAAGGGTGCTGTTGACTATGAGGCTGTGTTCAAGCAACTTGAGTACGTGGAGATATTCCTCGACGAAGAAGCCGAAGACAACGTCTCATGCCTGGCCGATGGCAAACGCAGTCACTACGTTGTGAAGATGAACCGCGTGCTGAAGGCTGGTCAGTGGAATCCGTTCTGTGTACCGTTCAACATCTCTGAACAGCAAGTGAACAAGCTGTGGGGTTACAGCACCATGATTGTACAGCTGAAGTCGCTACAGGGCAACACCATGCGATTCGAGAATGTATTCCAGATCAAGGCTGGTGTGCCCTATCTGATGAAGCCCGAGCGTACGGTTGAACTGCCGCAACTTGAGTTCGCTGGCAACATCGTTGTCGAAGCCGAGCCCATTCCATCCGACATCGATGGATTCCGCTACATTGGTAACTACACGCCGCACGAATGGAACACCGAAGGCAGTGGCTTCATGGAATACTACTTTGGTACCTCGTCTAGCAGTATGATTCCTGCCAAGGATACCACAGCACCTTTGAAGGGCTTACGTGCCTACTTCGTGCTGCCTGAGGGCGTTTCGGCTCGCATCAGCATTGGTGATGAGACAGTCGGCATCATACAGATTGAAAACGACAAGGCAAAAGTCACTAATGAAGGCATCTACGACCTGCAAGGACGCAAGGTTGAACTCTCTGGAAATGACTATTCGAAGTTGCCGAAGGGCATCTATATCATTAACGGCAAAAAACAGATTATCAAATGAGACAGATTAGAGAATACATCGCACCACAAATCAAATGGATAGTGCTGAAAGACGAAATCATGGTTATTGATGGATCGGGACTAGACGTCAATCCCGGTACGGGTGATGATGAAGATCCTAACGCTGCTAAGGAATTTGATATCTGGGAGTATCAACCTCACAGCGTCTGGGAAGACTGATTTTTTCCAATTACTGATGAGATTGCTCATCGACCGCATCAAGCAGGGATGGCCCAAGAGGCTGTCCCTGCTTCTTTGTTTTCGGGGGGAGAGACTGCATTGAAATGCAACATGTTTCAGTCAAACCCTATACAGTTGCCCCTTTTAGTGAGTTTCGAAGTCGGTGGGGCATCAACTATATTATTTGGTGTGAGTTCGATTGAACTCACGTTAAGTATAAGTGTTTGATGGATGAGCATGGCTTCAGCCTTCGAAAACGTGCCGTCGTGATGATATTTGCGTTTGGAAGGGGCTTTTATGGTTTATTTTTCCATCATGGTGTCAAAAAACTTGAAGAAATCGTAGGCAATACAAAAAAATCAGTAATTTTGTCCTGAGTGAGTTTGCGAGAATAAAATAATCAAGTAATTGCGCTTCTATGAAAAAGAAAACTGCCAATGAAAAGAGGGAAGTGGTCAAGGACCTTTTCGTTCTTTGGATTGCCCTGGCTGCCCTGGGTTGTGCCGCCGTGAACCTGCACATTTCCCTGAATATGCTGGGAAGGAAGGAATATCTGGAGTGAAACCCAAAGGTTTCTTTATTGAACTTTCAGAAGTTTCTTTCTCCACGGATTACACTCTAAGTTACCTATGGCATTCTAATGATGCCCTATAGAAACAACTATGCTCGTGTTGATGTGGGAATCCTATACCGGCTGCGTACGGTGATGCACCAAATGTGTGTACCCCCCAATAGGGGAGGGAGGCGAACGATGTGTGCATCCCGACGTGGCTAAACGCAGTGCCCTGCCACTCGTGTTGAGCAGCAGGGCACATCTATTTTCAATTATCCATTTTCAATTTCCCATTTCAGATGAGCCAATAGCTCATCTGACTACTCCTTCCCCAATATCTTATTCACCAACTTCGTCACGTCGGCGATGGTCACGCTACCGTCGCCGTTGATGTCGCCCGAGTTCTCTTCCTCGAACTCGATGACCACCACGTCGTCGAAGCTGCCCAGTGTGCGGTCAGGGCTCACCTTGGTGTAGCTGTTCGACGGATCTTGCGTCAGCTGCACCTCCTCACCGTTGATAGTCACTCGCTTCACGTTGAATCCCTCGTCGGTGCCCATGAACTTGAAGTGGTATTCCGAGCCCACGTCCAGCGACCTGTTCAGCTCCAGCGGGAACGCTTGTCGCGAATATCTGGCGATGTACCTGCCCGCCTTCACGTCATCCAGCTCCATAATCGCGAATCCCTTCGGTGTGCCCGTCGTCTTGAAGTGCACTTTTCGCTTCGTGTAGTCGTACAAGTCGGAATAGACCATGTTGAAGCGATAGACGTCGTATAGCTTGGCCAGGTTGCCAAGTTCCCACACCAGCGTGTCGCCCGATGTCGACGATGGCTTAGCGGGATTCCTATAGACGTCGTTTATGTAGAGCCCATACAGTTTCCTGCCCTTGTCGGGAATGACCTTCAGCGTGAAGTTGTTGCCCAGCTTCGACTTTTCAACGCTGGCCAGCAAGTCGCCTCCGGCTATGGGTTGGGTGTACCGTTTGTTCTGAGTCACCCCGTCGTATGTATAGCACATCACGAACGATCCTCCCTCGCCCTGCACAGCTTTGATGGTCAGTCGGTCGCTGGTGGGCACGCCGTCGGAAAGGCCAATCAACACCTGGCGGTCCTGCCGCTCGGCGGTGGGTAGCAGCCAGAATTGCAGGCGGTAGTCGCCGTCGCCCTGCCAGAGCACGTCCTGGAACCACACGCCGCCCGTGCTTGTGTCGTTGTTGTCCATATAGTCGGTACCGTTGTACCAGTAGCCGCGCAGCTTGTAGTCGTCGTGGTCGCCTTCCATGCCATAGATCAAGGTGCCCGATGTGCCGTAATGCTTCACAGGCACGGAGTATGTGGTCTGTGGCGGTATCTCGTGCTCAGTGTTGCTGGTGTCCATCCAGTACAGGCTGTGGGTGCCGGGAGCGCTCAGGTTCGTCACGGGCACGAAGTAGCAGTCGGGTTCCATCACGACGAGAATGTTCACGTCGTCTTGAATGTTGCCAACGGCGTCCGGTCCTTCTTGTATCAACACACCGTTCACGTAATACTTGGAAGTCGCGAATACATTATAGGGAGTGGAGGGAGCATGCAATGACCAGTTCACATAATCGCCTTTTTCCACCTGCAGCGTCCCCGACTCGCCGCCGTGAACCACCAGGTTGTTGCATCTTAAGTAGGCCGTGTGGAAGTCAATGTCCGCATCCCTCGGATAATTGCCCTGAAGGGTGAAGGTCACCTTCGCCATCTTATAATCTGGCGTGTCGTTGTTCGGGTCGTAGGGCACCACGTATGCAAAATCGCTATATACGGCCCAGCTGTTATGGATCTGCTGGCACTCTTGCTCCGTCTTGCCCGCCAGATGGGCCGAAACCAGCGCGCTGTTCAAACCGTCAAAGTAATTGCTGAACGAGCCTGCGTAGTCGGGCAGGTTCACCTGGTAGTAGATGTCGGTCAGTTTGTTCCCATTGCCACAACATATCAGGCCCAAGTGCGTGAACTGGTTGAACCTTAACTCACTCACGTTTTTGCAGAAGAGCTTGCCTTCGGCATTGATGGTCGTAGCACCTTCAAACATGATTTCCGTCGCCATGTCAAGATTCAGCGTGTCTTTTATGACGACATCCTTCTCGAACATAGCACTCCTACACGCCGCCGCCTTCAGGCATTCCATTTCGACACTTGGCTTAACGGTCAGCCTGGTGGTGCTTGTCGTGATGGGAACGGGCGTCTCTATTACTGTGTAATTATAGGCGGTGGTCGTCATTAAGCTTTCATCATAGTAGTTACCATGATAAATATAGTCTTCAAGAGTTGTCTCAAGGTGCTGCTCGAAGTGCCGACCGATGTATTTCACAGGGTAATACATTGTTCCGACTTTAATGGAATCCTGAATGATCACCTCAGATGAGCCGTTGATGCCAATCACGCTCGCAAAATAACTTATCGAACTTGGTAAGGTATCAGGAAGCTCAATATAACCACCCGTTTCTATTCCCGCATATGTATCCTTAACCATAGCGCGTTTCGAATATCGGTAACAAACTTGATAGACCACGGCACCCATGGTGACAGTTTGTGTGGTGATATAACGGTTTATCCACCCTCTCTCCGCCCACGCACTCTGCACTCCTGCCACGAAGAGGCAGAGCAGCAGGATTGATTTCCGTAAATTTGTCAATGCTACCATAATTTTTAGTGATTAAATGATGATACTGTTTAGTTTAACGCGGTAAAGTTACAAAAAAAAGTGTGCAAAAGCAAGAAATCGGGGTGTTTTTTTACGGTAACGATATAGCTGTTCTTGCTCCATTACCCAACGCAAGCGTCCCTACGGGCCGAGCGGGCACAAAATGCCCCATCGGGGCATGTCCCTACAAGTGGAACGCTCTCTCGCGACTTCGAAGATGTCGCAATTTAAGTAACCCCAGGTCTACTGACCTGGGGATGAAAGAAAACCCACTCACCCCTCTTTCTCCCTCCCCTTCTGGGGAGGGTTGGGGTGGGGCCGCAAATTGATCATCTAAACCAGATAAAAAATAACAATTATGAGCAACAAAACGAAACCCGATGAACGTCCGATGCCGTTCGTCCTCTATCCCGACCAGTGGCCTGCGCTGAAGAGCCTTTCAGCGCAGCAGCTGGGCTGCCTCTTTCAGGCAATCTTTGAAACCATACGCGGCGAGGGGGATGTTAATTTGAAACTCGATGGGGCGGTAAAAATAGCCTACGGCTTCTTGATGAATCAAATCAATATCGACCACGAAAAATGGGAGAAGAAAAAGAAGCTGAATCGTGAACGTCAGAAGCGTTTTTACAACAATAATAAAAATAGAAACCTAACATTATCTAACGTTTCGCCTATCAAAGATAGTAATAGTGATAGTAATAGTAATAGTGATAGTGATAGTGATAGTAATAGTAATAGCACTACCTCCTTCGTCGGTAGTGTAGAGAATAGCGGCAAAGCCGCTATAGGAATTAGCGATACCGCTAATTCCCAAAAAGAAGCGGCGGCCGGGCCGAAAGATTTAGAATTTTTCGAAAGGGTGTTTAAGCCTTATGTGAACAACATCATCAGGGACAGCAACATTCCGCCGATCCGCAAGATAACGCCCGAGCGGTATGAGAAAATCCTGAA
>JAEEGL012753467.1_pt1 | contig 19490 bp, 17 predicted proteins | sample 9134231 | NCBI WGS metagenome assembly JAEEGL01 (sample SAMN16246548, study PRJNA631951) | gut metagenome | biome: gut microbiome; feature: rumen; material: fiber-attached | host: Bos | place: Iran: Karaj | collected 2018-10
CAGCGGCATTTGGGCCGAGGTGAAGGCCGGCGCGCGGGAGGCCCTCTCGGCCCGGCGCGGGGCGGGCGTCCGGCGGACGGTGATGCTCAGCGGCGACCGGCAGAGCGCCGCCGGGGCCGTGGGCGAGGCGCTGGGGATCGACCGGGTCTGCGCGGAGCTTCTGCCGGCGGAAAAGGTGGAGCAGGTCGAGGCGCTGCTGGCGGCCCAGGGCCCGCGGGAGCGGCTGGCCTACGTGGGGGACGGCATCAACGACGCGCCGGTCCTCATGCGGGCGGACGTCGGCATCGCCATGGGGACCATGGGATCGGACGCCGCCATCGAGGCGGCGGACGTGGTGCTGATGGACGACGATCTGGGAAAGCTCGCCGTGCTGGTCCGCATCGCGCGGAAGACCGTCCGCATCGTGCGGGAGAACGTCGTGTTCGCGCTGGCGGTCAAGTTCCTGGTGCTGGCGCTGGGCGCGCTGGGTCTGGTCGGCATGTGGGCGGCGGTGTTCGGAGACGTGGGCGTGACGGTGATCGCGATCCTGAACGCCATGCGGATGCTCGCCCGGAGCGGCGGGACGAGACCCTTCGGAAAAACGAAGTAAAAGCAGAAAAAGAGGCCCGCCGGACCCCGATCGGGGTCCGGCGGGCCTCTTTGCGCGCGCGGACGGGACGGCGCGGACACAGAAAATTCACGTTCGAGGCGGGGGCGTTTCCCTTGAAAAAGGGGCGGGGGTATGATATAATGAAGCCATGAACGAAGAAGAACTCAAAAAGATCATAGCGAACAAGCTGGCTTATTACCGGAAAGAGTGCGGCATGACCCAGGCGGAGCTGGCGGAAAAGATCAACTATTCCGACAAGTCGGTCTCCAAGTGGGAGCGGGCCGAGGGCCTGCCGGACGTCTATGTGCTGTCCGTCATGGCGGAGCTGTTCGGCGTCACCGTCAACGATCTGATCACCGAAGCCGAGCCGGCCAAACCGAAGACAGGGCGCTCGCGCCGTGTCAGCATCCTCGTGCCCATCATGTCCGCGCTGCTGCCGTGGCTGGTGGGGACGGTGATCTTTCTGGTGCTCCGCATGGTCTTCCCGGAGGCGGAACGGCTCTGGCTGGTGTTCGTCTACACCGCGGCGGTGTCGGCCGTCGTGCTGATCGTGTTCGCCCACATCTGGTGGAACAAGACGCTGGGCTTCTTTTTCGTCAGCTCGCTGGTTTGGATCGCGGCGGCCTGCGTCTATCTGACCCTGCGGATGCAGGGGCTTTGGCTGATCTTCATCGTGGCCGCCGTCATGCAGGTGCTGACGATCCTGTGGTATCTGTTCCTGAGCGGGCGGCGCAAAAAATAGCTTCGGGCAAAAACGCTGCAACGACCGCACGGCGCACCGCGCCGCTGCGGCGTTGTTTTGAAAGAGAGGAACGAACGTGCAGCAGCGGGACGAATTGGGATACGACATCGCCATGCTGACGGCGTACGCGCGGGCGCACGGACTGATCGAAGAGCAGGACGCCGTCTGGGCGGCGAACCGTCTGGCCGAGGCCATGGGCCGGCCGGACTGCCCGCTCTGGAGCGGGCCGCTGGACCCGCTGCCGCAGTGGCCGCAGACGCTTCTGGACCGCCTGACGGACCGGGCCGCGGCCGGCGGAGCGCTGGACACCACGGCCCGGCGGGACCGGTTCGACACCGAGCTGATGGCGGCCCTTCTGCCGCGCCCGTCCGAGGTGACGGCGCGCTTCCGGGCGCTTTACGCCGAGTCGCCCGCCCGGGCCACGGACTGGTTCTACGACTTCTCCCGGGCCTCCAACTACATCCGGGCCGAGCGCTGCGCCAAGGATCTGCACTGGTCCGTGGGCTCGCCCTATGGCGAGATCCTGATCTCGGTGAACCTGTCCAAGCCGGAAAAGGACCCGCGCGACATCGCCGCGGCGCGCTCGGCGCCGAAAACGGCGTACCCCGCCTGCGCCCTCTGCCGGGAAAACGAGGGCTTCGGCGGGACGGCCGCCTCGGCACCCCGGGGCAGCCACCGGGTGATCCCGCTGGAGCTGGGGGGCGAGACGTGGTATCTCCAGTACTCGCCTTACGTCTATTACAACGAGCACTGCATCGTGCTGTCCGGCGAGCACCGGCCCATGAAGACGGACCGGTCCACCTTCGTCCGGCTTTTGGAGTTCGTCGGCCGCTTTCCCCACTACTTCGTGGGGTCCAACGCGGACCTGCCCATCGTGGGCGGCTCGATCCTGTCCCACGACCACTTCCAGGGCGGCCGGGCGGCCTTTCCCATGGAGAGCGCGCCGGTCACGGCGTCGTTCCGCGCGGCGGACTTCCCCGCCGTCCGGGTGGACGCGATCCGGTGGCCCCTGTCGGTGCTCCGCCTGTCCTCGGCGGACCCGGAGGCGCTGGCCGGGCTGGCGGACCGGATCCTGGGCGCCTGGCGCGGGTATTCGGACGAGTCGCTGGGGATCCTGGCCGAGTCCGACGGCGCGCCCCACAACGCGGTCACGCCCATCGCCCGCCGGAAGGACGGGAGGAACGAGCTGGATCTGGTGCTGCGCAACAACCGCTGCACCGAAGAGCGGCCGCTGGGCCTGTTCCACCCGGCGCCCTCGCGCCACCACATCAAAAAAGAGAACATCGGCCTCATCGAGGTCATGGGGCTGGCGGTGCTGCCGTCCCGGCTGAGCGCCGAGCTGGCGGCTGTCGAGGCTTGTCTCACCGGCGACCGGGCGAGCTTTTACGACCGGCCCGAGCTGGCCCCCCACGAGGCGTGGTACCGCGCGCTGTGCGCGCGGACGGACGTCCCGCCGGAGGCGTGGGGCGCCGTCCTGCGGGAAGAGACGGGAAAGATCTTCGTGGGGTGTCTGGAGGACTGCGGCGTCTTCCGGAACGACCCGGCGGGACAGGCGGGCCTGGCGCGGTTCGCGCAGAGCGCGGGCCTGGCCCCGGCGCGGTGAAGCGGGCGACGACAGAGGAAACGGGGGAAAAACCATGACGGAAGCTTGGAAACTGGACGGCGTGCCGGAATACGAGGGGGGCGAGCGGTACCCCACGGTCTTCTGCGGCGGCAGCGGGCTGGGCGACGACGTGTTCGCCGAGTCCGGAGAGGACGCTCGGGTCCAGATCGTGTACCGCACCAGCGAGGCGGAGTTCCGCGCGTGGCTCGCCAAGCTGGCGGCCGCGGGCTTCGCCGGGACGTGGTCCCGGGAGAGCGAGACGGGGCTTTTCGCCGAGTTCACGGGGCCCGTGCGGCTGTACGCCTATTACGTCTTCAACGAAAAGACCGCCCGGATCGCGGCGGACAGCGCGGGAGACACGGTGGCGGACTTTGCCGGATCGGCTGAGCCGTCGGTCCGGGACGACACCGAGCTGATGCAGTTCGGCCTGTATTACAGCGACATGATCCCCGGCGTGACCTGCGACTGCGGCATGTTCTACGCCGTGCGCCTGCGGAACAACGAGCTGATCCTGGTGGACGGCGGCGAGATCGAACAGGCCACGGAGATCGCCGTGGACGAGGCCATGGCCCGCCTTCGGAAGCTCTGCGGCGGCGCGGACGAGATCACCGTGGCCGCGTGGTTCTGCACCCATCCCCACGACGACCACATGGAGTTCTTCGGCCGGCTTTTGAAAAAATACCGCGGCCAGATCCGCGTTCGCCGGGCCATGTTCAACTTTCCCCACTTCGCCTATTACGGCTGGAACGACAACAGCGCCGCCGCCGTCAAGCGCCTGCGGGCGCGGCTCAGGGAGTATTACCCGGAGCTGAAGTTCCTGAAGCTGCACACCGGCATGACGTTTTTCCTGTCCAACGCCGAGGTCGAGGTGATCCTGACCCACGAGGACATGCTGGGCCTTCACGGGGACAAGCGCCCCTACGAGGGGACCAACGAGACCAGCACCGTGCTGAAGCTGACCTTCGACGGGGCCTCGGTGATCTTTCTGGGGGACGCGCGCGTCTCCAACGGCAACTCGCTGGTGGGGCGGTACGCGGGCTCGTCCCTGTCGTGCACGTTCCTGCAGACGGCGCACCATCTGATCGACCGGGTGGAGAACATCTACGAGCTGATCCGGACGAAATACATGCTGGTGCCGGAGGGGCGCTATCTGATCCTGAAGAACCTTCGGGACAACTTCTGGATGCTCCATCAGCACGCAAAAGACGAGGACATCTTCGTGGCGGGAGACGCCACGGCGGTGTTCCGCGTCCGGAACGGCGAGATCGTCCCGCGGTTCTATCCCGTCCGGGGCGAGCCCTACGACGGAAGCGAGCGGTAGCCGCGCCGATAGAAGAAAAAAAGAGCCGTCCCCGCCGGGACGGCTCTTTTTTTGCGCGCGAGACGAATGCGGGAACACAGCTAGGAGGGATTCCGTTCAAGACAGGAAGACGAACGGATTGTGCCGTCCCGGGCGTCGACCTCGATGTCGTATTCAAAACAGCCGTCGTCGAAACCGACGGCAAAACAAGGCCCCTTTTCTGCGGGAAGATAAAGGGACACATCGAGGTTTTCCACGTCGGCACGGGTGAGACAAACTTCGTTCAGGGCGATCCGAAGGGCCTCGCTCCTGTCGATGAGCGGGTCCGAACAGCCGTTGGCGAAGACGGTATGCGACAACGGGACGTCACAGCCCGCCTCGAGTTTGACGACATGGCGAAACGCGCCTTCACGGAATTCCATGAGGAAAAGCTCCCTTCGGTCGACGCGGACGATCTGTGCGGCGTCGGCCGGGATCTTAGCAAAGGCAAGCGCGGCGGTCAGGGCCTGCTCAAGCGCCGGGTCGGCGGAGGAGACCGGACGAGAGGAATGATTCATGGCGGTTCCTTTCCAAAAGAATGGATCGAACTGGCAGGAGAAGGGGCGAACACGTTGATTATACACCTGATATAGTGTAATGTCAAGACGTCTGATCTAGTGTATAGTAAAATTTTTTAGAGAAAAGAGATCCACGGAGGGGTTATCGGAACATGAAGACCTATCGGGAGCGGATGCGGGAGCTTCGGGAAGACAGCGACCGGACGCAGCGGGAGCTGGCGCAGATTTTAGGCACGACGCAGCAGGTCTATTCGCGTTATGAAACCGGCGAAAACGAACTTCCGCTGCGCCATGCGGTAACGCTCTGCCGGTTTTACGGAGTGAGCGCCGACTATTTTCTCGGTCTGAGTGACGAGCCGGGCCCTGCCCGCCGCCGGTAGACCGTCCTCCGCAAAAAAAAGCCGCCCGGCCGGGGCTTCCCGGTCGGGCGGCGCGTTTTTGCCTTTCAGGCTTTTTCCCAGATGCGGCGGGCGTGGTGGATGAAGTGGTCGAACACGATGCCCGGCTCTTCCAGCTCCTGATGCCAGCGCTTGGTCCACTCCAGCGACACGAACCCGTCGTACCCGCCGGACTTGAGCAGGCCGAAGGCCTCGCTCAGCGGCAGGGTGCCGCGGCCCAGCATCTTGTAGACCACCTCGCCGTTGGTCACCACCGAGTCCTTGACGTGGACGTGCCGCACCAGACCGGCCAGATTGGCCCACGTCTTTTCCGGCGTCTCGCCGCCGTAGCGGACGGGGTGGTTGACGTCCCACAGGACGGCCACGCGGGGACTGTTCACGGCGCGGACGGTGTCGGCCAGCAGGGCGCTGTCCGAAAAGATGCCGTTGCTCTCCAGAAGAAGGCTGACCCCCATCCGCTCGGCCTCGGGGGCCAGCAGGCGCAGGTTGGCCGCCACGGTCTCCGCGTCGGCCTCGTCGCTCTTCCACGGGTCCCGGTCGCCCAGCAGGCGCAGGTTGGGACAGCCCAGCGCCGCGGCCAGCCGCAGATAGGCGCCGACCTTTTCCGCCAGATCCGGCATATGGCCGAAGACCTCGCACTCCGTGGCGATGCAGGGCACGGCCAGCCCGCGGGACGAGAACTCCCGCGCCGCGCCGGCGCCGCCCTGGCGGAAGACGCGGGCGTCCGGCAGGAAGATATCGTCCCCCAGACCGCGCAGCTCGACCCCGGCATAGCCCAGATCCTTGGCCGCGGTGACGATCTCGCTCAGCGTCCAGCGGGGACAGCCGAGGGTGGAGAAGGAAAATTTCATGGGAACCATCCTGTCTGTTCGAAGCTCGTTGAAAAGATTATACTCTGCGCGGGCCGGTTTGTCAAGCGCGGCGGGCTCAGACCTGAAGGTTGCGGAACCGGCTGAACTCGCCGTTCAGGGCCATGAGCTCGTCGAAGGTGCCGAACTCGACGCACTTGCCGTCCTTGAGCACGGCGATGCGGTCCGCGTCCTTGACGGTGGACAGCCGGTGGGCGACGATGAGCGTCGTGCGGCCCCGGGACAGGTTGTGGATGGCGGTCTGGATGTGTTTTTCCGAGACGGTGTCCAGCGCACTGGTGGCCTCGTCCAGGATGATGACCCGGGGGTCCCGGATCAGGGCGCGGGCGATGGAGATGCGCTGGCGCTGGCCGCCGGACAGGTGGCCGCCGTGCTCGCCCACGGGGGTGTCCAGCCCCTCGGGCAGCGCGTCGACGACGCTGCGCAGACAGGCCGCGTCGAGGACCTCGGCCAGCCTTGCCTCGGACACGTCCGGCGCGCCGTAGGTGATGTTGTCCCGGATCGTGCCGGAGAACAGGGCGCTGGTCTGGGGCACCACGGCGATGTGCCGGCGATAGCTGGTCAGGTCCACCTGGGACAGATCGATCCCGTCCACGGTGACCCGGCCGGACGAGGGCATATAGAACCCTGTGGCCAGGTTCAGGATGGTGGACTTGCCCGCGCCGGACTCGCCCACGATGGCCACGGTCTCGCCCGCCCGGACGGCGAGGTCCAGCCCGTTCAGGACGGGCCGGCCGTCCTCATAGCTGAAGTGGACATCCTCAAAGGCGAAGGCGCCGCGGACCTCGTCCAGCTTTTTCTTGCCCCGGTTGTCCTCGACGTCGTTGGCGCCGAGGATCTCGCCCACGGAGTTGATGGACTCTCCGCCCCGGGCCAGGATGGGGATCATGTTGACGATGGTGCTGATATACGCCACCAGCGACGTGAAATAGCTCTGGTACAGCGTCACGTCGCCGGCGCTGATGACCTCGTTCAAGGCCAGCGCCACGGTGAAGATGAGACAGGCCAGCCGGAACGCCTGCATGACGACCCAGTTGACGGACCCGAACAGGCTGGACACCCGGTCCAGCCGCAGGCCCCGGGCGGCCAGATGGCTGACCTGTTCGGTCATGCGGCGGGTCTCTTCGTCGCCGAGACCGTGGGCGCGGGTGACGGGGATCATCTCCACCATGTCCGAGACGCGGACGGAGGTGTTCTCCATCTCGACCCGGAACATTCGGTTGCTGAAGCGGATGTTCCCGATGAAGAACCGGGAGAACATGGCCGAGGCCGGTCCGCAGAGGGCGAAGAACGCCAGGATGTACCAGTCCTGCTTGACCAGGATGACCACGAGGATGGTCACCAGATTGATGGCCGTGTCCAGGATGGTGTTCAGCGTCTGGAAGGACAGCTCGTGGATGGCCTCCACGTCCCGGATGATCTTGGTCTGGATCCGCCCGGACAGCATCTCCTTGTTGAACCGGATGGAGAGCTGCTGCAGCTTGCGGACGATGGCGCCCCGAAGGCCCGCCTCCACCGACCGGGTGGAGACGGACAGGTATTTGATGTACAGCACGTGGAAGGGGATATTGATGGTCAAAAGCCCCAGCGCGATCAGTGCGTTGATCAGCACCACGCGCCACGGGTGCTCCGGCCGGGCGGCGATGACGTCGATGATGTTGGCCGTGGCGATGGGCAGGAACAGCCCCGGGCTGGTCTTGATGACGCAGAAGATCACCGAGGCGAGAAGCTTTTTGTAATACCGGCGGTACAGCCGCGCCAGGGTCCGGAGCGGGTTCCGGTTGTTCCTGACGTAATATTTGTCGATGAACTCCTGCTCCAGCCGGTCGATGTTCTCCTCGGGGATCAGGCGCTCGGCGCTGCTCTCGGCGAAGACGTTTTCTCCGTGGGCCATGACTGCGCCTCCTTTTTGGAAAAGGTTTTCTGTCGGGGGACGTCCGGATAAGGATAGCACCCCAGACACGGAAAGTCAAGCGCCCGCGGGGTCTTTTTCCCCCGCGGGGGGGGGGCGGCCCGGTCCCGCCTTTCGCGGCCGCTTCGCCGCGGCGCCCGCCGCCGCGCTGCGGCCGGACAGGTGCTTCGAGCTTTGCGCGGCGACGGGCGGAGAAAAAGCGTTTTTTTGTTGAAAAGCCGGGCGGGATATGGTATAATGGCCGCAAGTGTACAGTGGGGAACGGGAGATGCGTATGAGGCATATTTTTGTGGTCAACCCGCAGGCGGGGCAGAAGAACTGCCGCGAGACGATCCGGGACACGCTGGAGTCGGTGGGCGGCGGATACGACTGGTCGCTCTATGAGACCCGGGGCCCGGGAGACGCGACGGACTTCGTCTGCCGCACCGCCGCCGGAGCGGAGGGCCCCGTCCGGTTCTACGCCTGCGGCGGGGACGGCACGCTGAACGAGGTGGCGGCCGGCGCGGCGGGGGCGGCCAACGCCTCGGTGGGGGTGGTCCCCTGCGGCAGCGGGAACGATTACGTCAAGCATTTCGGCGGCAAGGCGCCGTTTCTCGATCTGGCGGCCCAGCTGGCCGCGCCGGAGGTCGAGGTCGACCTGATGAAGGTCGGCGACCGGATCGCCGTCAACATCTGCAACTTCGGATTCGACGCCGTAGTGGCCGGCACCATGAACAGGATCAAGCGCAAGCCGGTCGTCGGCGGCCGGAACGCCTATACCACCGGCGTGCTCCGCGCGCTGGCCGTTTCGATGAAAAACGATTTCGACGTCTATGCGGACGGGGACCGGCTCAACGGCGGCCGTCTGCTGCTGTGCTCGGTGGCCAACGGCAGCTATTACGGCGGAAAGTACTGCTGCGCGCCCAATTCCGTCTGCGGCGACGGACTGCTGGACGTCTGCGTGGTGCTGCCGATCTCGCGGATTAAGTTCGTGCAGCTGCTGGGCAGCTATACCCGGGGCGACCATCTGGAGGATCCGCGCTTTGCCCCGCACATCGTCTACCGGCGCAGCCGGGCCGTTCAGGTCCGGGCGCCGGAGGGCAGCTTCGTCTGTCTGGACGGCGAGATCGCCGAGTGTTCGGACTTCACCGTCGAGGTCATGGAGCGCGCCATGCGGCTGGCGCTGCCCGCGGGCGCGGCGGAGACGGGCAGACTGCCCGCCGGGGTGACGGAGTAACCCCCGGAAAGGAGGGTCCGGCGTGTTTTGCGAAAACCCTGTCCAAAGGGTTCTGTGGGCACGGAATTACAGGCAGCGCAGCAATTCTCTCCTGCTGTACGCGCCGGAGCCGGCGCTTCTTTTGACGGACGGAGAATGGCTGGTGCTGCAGACGGCGGAGGAAGCCCTCGTTGTCGGTGCCGACGGCGTCAGGATCCAGGAGACGACGGATGACTATTCAAAAGAACCGTATAGGATCGAGCCGGCGGACGATATGTTCGGCGAGGCTCCGGAAACGTTGCTGTTCGCGGGCGAGAGGCTGTTGTCGGTCGACGAGGACGGCAAAGCGCGCCGACTGGTTTTCGACGACTTTTCCGTAAAGCTTTTTTCTTTTGAAAGCGATGAAGAGTTTTTTGCGATGAGTCAGCCGACGTACACACCGCTCCACGGCTTTGAGCGCCATATCCGCCGCGCGTGCGGCTGCGGAGGAGGCGCGGAGACCGTGATGGACCATGTGGGCGACTTTGTGGTCCGCTGTGCGCGGTGCCGTCGGTCAACGTATGCTGGCATCTATCTGCGGCCCTGCATCGACGACTGGAACACAGGGAAAGTGCCGGCCGTGTGCGGCGGATAGCCCGGAAAAAGAGAAAAAAACGAGACCCGGCGGGATGTCCCGAAGGGTCTTGTTTTTTGTCCTTGTGGGTTTGCCGGGTCAGACGGCACGGGTGACTTTATTGGAGCGGAGGCACCTTGTGCAAACATAGATGTGACAGGGCGATCCGTTGACAACGGCCTTGACCCTTTTCACGTTGGGCTTATACGCCCGGTTTGAACGACGGTGCGAATGGGAAATGTTGATGCCGAAAGTAACGCCCTTGCCGCAGATCTCGCATTTTGCCATTGTGGCACACCTCCTTTGGAAATGTCTGAAAAAGCTGTACAACGGACAGCCTAAAAATAATAACACAATTCGCCGCGGATTGCAAGAGGGAAAATCAAAAAATCCAAGAAAAATTTCCGGCGGCGGCCGCGCCGCCGGGCGGACGGACCTCGCGGCGCGCCCGGGCGGGCCTTACGGACGGCGGAAAAGGTCCTCCATCCCGTACAGACCGGGCTTGCCGACGGCGGCGAGGAACCGCGCCGCCCGCAGGGCGCCCGCGGCGAAGACCTCGCGGCTCTGGGCCGAGTGCGAGAGCGAGATCGTCTCGTTCCAGCCGGCGAACAGGACCTCGTGCTCGCCGATGATGGTGCCGCCGCGGACGGAGTGCATGCCGATCTCGGCTTTCCCCCGCTCGCGCCGGACGGCGTGGCGGTCGTAGATCTCGGTCTTGGGCGAGGCGGACGCCGCGCGGACCGTCTCGGCCAGGTGCAGGGCGGTCCCGCTGGGGGCGTCCAGCTTTTTGTTGTGGTGGCGCTCGATGATCTCCACGTCGAAATCGTCGCCCAGCTCGCGGGCGGCGATGGCGGTCAGATGGGTCAGCAGCGCCACGCCGAGGCTCATGTTGGCCGAGCGGAACAGGGCCAGCGTTTCAGACGCCGCGGCCACGGCCGCGTCGTCCTCCGCGGTATAGCCCGTCGAGGCCAGCACTGCCGGGGTCCCGGTCCGGGCGCAGAAGGCGAGGATTGCGGGCAGCGCCGAGCGGTGGGAGAAATCCACCACCGCGTCGACCGCCGCGTCCACGGCGGAGAGGTCCGGATAGACCGGAAAATCGGCGGACGCGCCGGGAACGCGGTCCACGCCGGCCGCGACGACGGCGTCCTCGTCCCGGGAGACGAGCTCGGCGACGGCCCGGCCCATGCGGCCCATACAGCCGCAGAGGAGTATCTTCAGCATCGGTCCCGCCGCCCTTCAGTCGACGAGCCCGTAGTGGCGCAGCGTGGCGGCCAGCTTGTCGGCGTTGGCCGCGCCCATCTCGCAGAGCGGCAGGCGCAGGTCCGGCGAGCAGAGGCCCATCATCCCCAGCGCGGTCTTGACCGGGATGGGGTTGACCTCGAGGAACAGGTCGTTGGCCAGCCGCAGGTATTCGATCTGCAGCCGGGCGGCGGCGGCAAAATCGCCCTCCAGCGCCAGACGGCACATTTTGGACACGGCGGCGGGGGCCACGTTGGCCACCACGGAGATCACGCCCACGGCGCCCAGCGCCATCATGGGGACCACCTGGTCGTCGTTGCCGCTCCAGAGGTTCAGCTCGTCCCCGCACAGCTCGCGGATGCGGGCGATCAGCGAGAAGTTGCCGGAGGCTTCCTTGACGCCGTTGATCATGGGGTGACGCGCCAGCTGGGCATAGGTCTCCGGGGCGATGGTCATGCCCGTGCGGGAGGGGACGTTGTACAGGATGACGGGCTTCGAGACCCGGTCGGCCAGATACTCGAAATGGCGCACGAGGCCGGTCTGAGAGGCCTTGTTGTAGTACGGCGTGACGCAGAGCAGCGCGTCGGCCCCCACGCTTTCGGCGTACTGGCACAGGGACAGGGAATAGCGGGTGTCGTTGCCGCCGGTGCCGGCCACCACGGGAACGCGCCCGGCGACCTTTTCCACACAGAAGCGGATGCACTCCCGGTGTTCGCCGTCGGCCAGAGTGGACTTTTCGCCGGTGGTGCCGCAGATGGTGATGCAGTCAGTGCCCGAGGCGATCTGGAATTCGATCAGACGGCCCAGCGCGTCGAAGTCGACGGAGCCGTCGGCCTTGAAGGGGGTGACGATGGCGACGGAAGAGCCGCGGAACACGGGTGTTTTCATGGAAACCTCTCCTTTCGGGTCAGGATCTCTTGATATAGCCTTTGGCGCAGAGCAGCTCGGCCATCAGGACGCCGCCGCCGGCGGCGCCGCGCAGGGTGTTGTGGGACAGACAGACGAACTTGATCGTGTACTGGCTGTCCTCCCGCAGGCGGCCGATGCTGACGGCCATGCCGTTTTCCAGATTGCGGTCCAGACGGGTCTGGGGGCGGTTGTCCTCTTCGAAGTAGTGCAGGAACTGCCTGGGCGCGCTGGGCAGGCCGAGCCGCTGGGGCTCGCCGGAGAACTCGGTCCAGCGGCGCAGGATCTCGTCCCGGCCGGGGTTTTGGGCCAGCTTGACGAAGACGGCGGCCATGTGCCCGTCGCTGACAGGAACGCGCAGACACTGGGCGGTGATGGGAACGATCTCCCGCGGGCGGATGACGCCGTTCTCCAGAACGCCCCAGATCTTGGTGGGCTCGCGCTCGCTCTTCTCCTCCTCGCCGCCGATGAAGGGGATCACGTTGTCGGTGATCTCGGGCCAGGTGGCAAAGGTCTTGCCTGCGCCGGAGATGGCCTGATAGGTGCAGGCCAGCGCCCGCTCGACGCCAAGCGGCAGCAGCGGGTGGATGGCGGGAACGTAGCTCTGCAGCGAGCAGTTGGACTTGACCGCGATGAAGCCGCGGTCCGTGCCGAGGCGCTTCTGCTGATAGGGGATGACCTCGGCGTGCTCGGGGTTGATCTCCGGGATGATCATGGGAACGTCCGGTGTGAACCGGTTGGCGCTGTTGTTGGACATGACCGGGCACCCGGCGGCGGCATAGGCCTCCTCCAGCGCGCGGATCTCGTCCTTGGGCATATCGACGGCGCAGAAGACGAAATCCACCGAGTCGACGATGGTCCTGCGGTCGGCGGTGGCGTCCAGCACGGTCATCGAGGCCAGCTTTTCCGGCATGGGATCCGCCAGCAGCCAGCGGCTGCCGGCCGCCTCGCGATACGTCTTGCCCGCGCTTCGGGCGCTGGCCGCCAGGACCTTGACCTCGAACCAGGGGTGATCCGCCAGCAAAAGGGCGAACCGCTGGCCCACCATCCCGGTGGCGCCGATGATGCCGACACTGTACTTTTCCATCTTTTTTGACCGATCCTTTCCGTTGGGACCCGGGCGGACGGCGCGCGTTCGTTCGGGAGGGCCTCGCCCGCACAGAGTTTACAACTTTGATGCTTGCAAAAAAGGCCGTTTTATAGTATAATATGCCATGACGGCAGTCCGGCGGGCAAATCGCCGGACCATTCAGGCATATTATAGCAGAAGCAGACGAAAGTGTCAATAAAAAAGCGGGCGGGCGGCGGCGCCCCTCCGCGGCGGCGGCGGACCGGCCGCCGCCGGACCGGTTTATTTTTATGCAGAAGGGACGGGGATATGACGTGGATGCGCTGAAAAAGCTTTTCCGGCCGGAGCGGGTCGCGGCGTTCGTGCTGGCGGCGGCCATGACGCTGGCGCTGGTGCCGGGCTTTTCCTCGTCTGCGCTGAAGAGCTATTCCGACCACAACGTGCGCGTCGGCCTCGCCTATGGCAGCAGCGGGAAAAGCGCCGCCACGCTCCAGGTGGCCTCGGGCACGGGCACGGGGTTCCAGGCCGGCTGGATCAACCCGACGACGGACAAGTTCAAGGGCTATTTCACCGTCTCGTCCACGAAGATCACCGTGGTCCGCAGCAGCGGCAACTACTATCCCGCCGGCGGGACGTATCTCTCCGACGGCGCGGATCAGAGCGCCTGCGTGGGCCGGTGGCACGTGGAGATCGTTCAGAACTGGGAGGACCAGAAGACGCTGAAGGCGAAGACCGCCGAGGCGGGGTCCGTGACCGGGTATTACGCCTATCCGGCGTACACCTCCGGCGGGTACACGGTGCGGCTGGGCCGGTTCACGTCCAAAGCCGCGGCCCAGAGCGCGCTGGAGGACGTTTCGGCCAGTCTCGCCTCGTCCGATTCCTTTGCCGGGCTGACGGCGAAGGTCGTCGCCGGCGGCGGCAACGGCTATTTCATCCTGAACTACGGCACGCGGGACGTGCTGTTCGAGTGGGACGGCAGCACGCAGGAGCTGGCCGTCAAGGCCGTGGGGGGCGACGCGCCCCAGACCTACTTCGCCTCGCCGGCCTACGGCGCGCGGCGGTATTACGGCGTCATGGACTTCGTCAAGAGCTCGGACACCGTGTTTTCCGTGGTCAACGTGCTGCCGCTGGGGCTGTACGTCCGCGGCGTGGTGCCGTACGAGCTGAACCCCGGCTGGCCGGAGGAGAGCCTGAAGGCCATGGCCGTCATCGCCTCGACCTTCGCGCTGTACAACGAGGGCCGGCATTCGTCCTACGGGTTCGACGTCTGCACGGGCCAGCACTGTCAGGTCTACGAGGGCATCGGCTCGGAGAGCCTCATCAGCGAGACGGACACGGTGGTCTCCTGCTGCGACGCGGTGGACGGGATGCTGATCACCTATGACAAAAAGCCCATCCAGGCGGTCTATCACTCCACCAACGGCGGGTTCACCGAGGACTGTGAAAACGTCTGGGAGGCCGCGCTTCCCTATCTGCGCTCGGTCAAAGAGACCTTCGAGCAGACCACCATCGGCGCCACGGCGGCCCAGAACGGCGTCTGGGTCAAGGAGCTCACCGCCGCCCGGCTGACGGCGAAGCTCCAGTCCAAGGGCTACAGCATCGGCACGGTGACCGGGGTCGAGGTCTCGGCCCGCACGGCCGCGGGCAGCGCTTTGACCCTGTCCATCACCGACGGGACCAGGACCATCAACCTGAGCAAAGAGAACATGCGCATGGTGCTGGGGACGGACATCCTGCTGAGTCAGAACTTTTCGGTCTACCGCAAGGGGTCCGTCTTCGTCAACGACGGGACGGAGCTGACCGCGGGGCTCAACGGCGCCTACGTCATCAACGGAGCGGGACAGAAGATCCCGCTGCCCGAGTCGGCGCGGACCGCCCTGACGGCGGAGGGCCAGGAGGTGGTGCGGGCCACGGAGCCGGTCGGAGAGCCCACGTGGGTCTTCGACGGCGCGGGCTGGGGCCACAGCCTCGGGCTCTGTCAGTGGGGGTCCTACGGCATGGCCAAGGCCGGCTGGACCTTCGATCAGATCATCAAATACTATTACACGGGAGTGGAGATCAGCGGTTTCGACTACTGATCCGGCAAAAGATGCGGACGAAAGATTTCTGGTATGACCTTCCGCCGGAGCTGATCGCGCAGACGCCCTGCGTCCGGCGGGACGGGTCGCGGCTGTTGTGTCTGGACCGGGCCACGGGGGCCGTGGAGCACACGGAGTTCCGGCGCTTTCCCGAGCGGCTGAGGCCGGGGGACTGTCTGGTGTTCAACGATTCGCGCGTCCTCCAGGCCCGCCTGCTGGGCGAGCGGGCCGGCGGCGGCGCGGCGGAGCTCCTGCTGCTGAAGCCTCTGGCCGGCGGCATGTGGGAGTGTCTGGCCAAGCCGGGCCGGCGGCTGCACGCCGGGGCCCGGGTGACCTTCGGCGGCGGACTCATGACCGCCGAGATCGTGGGCGAGGGCGAAGAGGGCCTGCGCACGGTCCGCCTGGACTTCGAGGGGGACTTCGACCGGCTGCTGGCGCAGCTGGGGCGCACCCCGCTGCCCCCGTACATCAAGGAAGAGCTGGACGATCCCGAGCGGTATCAGACGGTCTATTCCCGGCATCTCGGCTCGGCCGCCGCGCCCACGGCGGGGCTGCACTTCACGCCGGAGATCCTGGACGAGATCCGCGCCCGCGGCGCGGAGACCGCGTTTTTGACGCTGCACGTGGGCCTGGGCACCTTCCGCCCCGTCAAGGAGGAGAACGTCGAGGCCCACAGGATGCACACCGAGCGCTACGCCGTCTCGGCAGAGTGCGCCGAGGCGGTGAACCGCGCCCGCCGGAACGGCGGCCGCGTCGTCGCCGTGGGGACCACGTCCTGCCGCGTGCTGGAGAGCGTCGCGGCGGAGGACGGGACCATCCGCCCCTGTGAGGGCGAGACGGACATCTTCCTCTACCCCGGCTGCCGGTTCCGGTGCATCGACGCGCTGTTCACCAACTTCCACCTGCCGGAGAGCACGCTGATCATGCTGGTGTCGGCCTTCGCCGGCCGCGAGGCCGTGCTGGGGGCCTACCGCGAGGCGGTCGAGCGGCGCTATCGCTTCTTCTCCTTCGGAGACGCCATGTTCATCTCCTGAACGCGGGAAAACAGAAAAAACGACGCCGCCGGCGGGACCGATCCCGCCGGCGGCGTTTCGCCGCGTTTCCAAAGGGCTTATTTTTTCTTCCTGCGCCGGAAGATCTGCCGCCGCAGCAGGATCACCAGCATGGCGCCGAAGAGCAGGACCACGGCGCCCAGCGAGAGGAACGTGTTGGTCATGCTCTTGGGGGCGAAGCCCAGCAGCAGCAGCATGGGGAATCCGAAGGCGATGGCCCACGGCTGGTGATAGACGATGTTGCCCGCGGCGGGAGTCGAGAAGGTGGGGTCCTTTTCGCGCAGCAGGATGACGCCCGTGCTGGCGGTGCCGGTCAGCATGCCGTAGAGAGAGAGGAAGGCCTCGTCGGAATAGCCGGGATAGACCCGCGGACAGATGAGCCGCAGATAGACGTAGGTGCCCGCGGCGCCCAGCACGCAGATGGTGACCAGCGGCAGGATGAACTCCGCGTGGGTGAAGGCCGAGAGGTCGATGGCCGCGATGGAGGCCACCACCATCAGGTCGAACATGAACCCGGCGATGCGGGACTGGATGAAGTTGTTGGTGTACTCCCGGTGGATGACGTTGGCCTTTTTCAGACCGCCCAGCAGCGCCTTGAGCAGAAGGGCGAACAGCGTGCCGAACAGGAAGTTGAAGCCCCAGATCAGCGGCTGGACCGTGTTAGTGCCGAAGTCGCCCAGAACGCCGGTGTCGATGACGGCGTTGACGCCGCGCATGAAGAGATAGGCGGCGATATAGGCGATGAAGACCAGCGCGATCTGGACCGTCAGCTTGTCCATGGACTCCGAGAGGGGGATCTCGTTGCGGCCCATGATGCTCTCGTTGGAGACCTCTTCCTTCACCTCTTTGCCCAGCTCGCCGGAGAAGCGGCCCCGCCGCCGCAGGACGTTGAGGTAGAGGATGCCGCCCACGCTGGCGGCGATGAAGCCCATGGCCGCCACGGTCAGGCCGAAGCTGGTGCCGTTCTCGAAGCCGTAGGTGTTCTCGAAGATGCGGCCCCAGTTGTACGCCTGGCCGGGCCCCTGGCCGTAGCCCATGGGCAGCAGCAGGCCCGCGGGGGCGAAGCCCTTGTTCAGGGCGAAGAAGAAGGCGATGGTGGCGCCCAGGCCCAGCACGGCCTGGATCAGATAGCCGCCCACGACGGTGACGCCGGCGTCGAAGGCCTGGACCCGAAGGTCGCTCTTTTCCTTGCGGCGCAGCGACATGGCCACGAACCCGAGGCCGAGCCCGTGATAGGTCAGGGTCTCCAGCGTCATGGCCGAGAACATGCTCTGGCCCGTGATGCGGCGATAGATAAAGTTGGCCAGCAGCAGCAGAAACCCGCCCAGGACCGAGCTGGGGATCAGGGCCTTCTGCAGGGGGCGGATGAGCCGCCGCAGCATGTTCGCGACGATCATGGCCGCCAGCAGCAGCGTCAGCGTGATCACCAGAGACCACACGTCATAGTCCCAGAAGTTGCCGGACGTCATCGAAACGGTCACCTGCATTTCTATCAGAATAAGGATCCGGAGACGGATCGCGGGAGAACGGGCGAAGTCCGCGCGGCCGCGCGGAGGGGGGCGTCACACCGGGACGGAGTCGTTCAGGCGGGCCAGCAGCTTTTCGAAAAGGGCCAGCTCTTCGGGGGTGCACTCGCGTTCCATGCGGGCCGTGGCCTCGGCGATGAAATCGTCCTCCCGGCTGCCGGCATAGAGAAAATAGCGGTTGCAGACGCGAACGCGGCTCTCCCGCCGGTCCTCGCCGGCGGGCAGCTTTTCGATGTAGCCCTTGGCGATGAGGTTGTTGATCTTATAAGTGGCGTTGGGCTGAGAGATGCCGATGGTGTCGGCGAACTGCTTGATGGTCGGGGTGCCCAGCAGTGAGATCACGTCCACGGCGAAGGCCTCCGTGGCGCTGAGACTGCCGTCCTTTTCGCGGATGTTGCCGAAGAGCTTGCGATAGTGCAGCAGACGGAACTTGTCGTACAGGCTGACGGCCGTGTCATACAGCATGGCGGGACCTCCCGAAGAAAAAACAGTTCAAGATTTTTAATTATCATACACGGAAAACGGCGCGGTGTCAAGAGGAAACCGGCGAACCGTCCTCAAAAAGCGCCAGAAGCTCCCGGGGCGTCATGCGGACGGCGGCGCCGTCGCCGCCGTCCACCAGCGCGGCGGCCAGCTCGGCCTTTTTCTCCTGAAGGTCCAGGATCTTCTGCTCGATGGTGTTCTCGGCGATGAGGCGGTAGACGAAGACGTGGCGGTCCTGTCCGATGCGGTGGGCGCGGTCGGTGGCCTGGTTCTGGGCGGCGGTGTTCCACCACGGGTCATAGTGGATCACGGCGTCCGCGCCGGTCAGGTTCAGTCCGGTCCCCCCGGCCTTCAGCGAGATGAGGAACACCTGGCGCTGGCCCCCGTTGAAGCGCGAGACCAGCTCGAGCCGCTCTTCGGGCGGCGTCCGCCCGGTGAGCAGAAAGGTCTCGACCCCCTCGGCGTCCAGCTGGGCGGCCAGCACGTCCAGCATGGAGGTGAACTGGGAAAACAGCAGGATCCGGTGGCCCTGGGCCAGCAGGGACGAGATCAGCTCCGTGCAGAGAGCCAGCTTGGACGAGCCGCCCGCATAGTCCGCCCCCAGACAGAGCGGCGGGTGACAGCAGATCTGGCGCAGGCGCAGCAGCATGGTCAGGATGGCCATGTTGGTCTCGGGCAGCAGGGACGCCTCGTCGGCCCGCTGGCGAAGCTCGGCCACCAGCGCGGCGGCCACCGCGTCGTAGGCCCGCTTTTGGGCGGGGGCGAGGCGGGTGTACAGCACGGCGTCCGTCTTTTCGGGCAGCTCGCGCAGCACGTCCCGCTTGACCCGGCGCAGCAGGAACGGCGCGGTCAGGCGGCGCAGCCGATCCAGCGCCTCCCGGTCGCCCCGGCCGGCGGGGATCTCGAACCGGGCGCGGAAGTCGGCGTACCGTCCCAGATAGCCCGGCATCAGAAAGTCGAAGAGAGACCACAGCTCCGAGGGGCGGTTCTCCACCGGCGTGCCCGTCAGGGCGAACCGCGCCCCGGCCCGCAGGGATTTCACCGCCAGCGCCGCCTGGGTCGAGCGGTTCTTGATGAACTGGGCCTCGTCGGCGATGACGGCGCGGAACTCCGTTCCGGCGTAGAGCGGCGCGTCCCGCTTCAGCGAGTCGTAGGACGTGATGACCAGCCGGCGGCCCGGCGCCCGGGCCGCGGCGGCGGCCCGGGCCGCCGTGGATCCGGCCACGATCAGCGGGTCCAGCTCCGGCGCGAAGCGGCGGCACTCGGCGGCCCAGCTTCGGACCAGCGAGGTGGGACAGACGATGAGCCCGGGCAGTCCCTGCCGCCCCTCGGGGGCGGGGGACAGCAGCAGCGCCAGCG